>Ga0233342_1000011_pt1:2500-55433 | contig 55433 bp, 25 predicted proteins | sample GEONDECOMP273_FD_180706 | JGI IMG/M metagenome (GOLD analysis project Ga0233342, IMG submission 180706) | Leaf litter microbial communities from Shasta-Trinity National Forest, California, United States - GEON-DECOMP-273 | ecosystem: Environmental > Terrestrial > Plant litter >...
CCTATTTAATGGATAAGGTGAATAAACAGGTCAGCTTCCATGGACTTAGCTTGATTAAACTCTACCCTACTAGCACAGTATAGACGTATAAAGGTCATAACTCAATCCATCACTATTAAGCGGTGTTCTTACTCTTACAAATAGGTTAGTCTCAGGGTTATACTAGTGTATTCGGCCTAATTAAGAGACTAGTATTCAAGCTTATCTAAGCTTCAATATGTGATAAAGCATGATTACGGTGCTTACTCTATGTAACATGTTTTATTATGTTTATACAGGAGATACAGATCAATGGAATTAAGACTAGTAGAGAAGGGTACTATCTGTAATCTACCTGATTAACCACAGCTCAAGCTTAGTTGAATACGGAGACTAACACGATATCAATGCTAATACTACTAATAAGGTAAACTAGTTCAATGCCGGGAACCTTTACTAATAGAGCTTGTTACTTGATTTGAACACGCTTCAAGGTGTGAGTTGTGACCATGTAATGATATGTTATAGTTATAATAGTATTACAGCTTATCCTATGTGTTATAAGCATTGATCTAACTTAGCTCATCCTTGGTGTTATAAGCTCTTGTTTAATTACGTAACAGCTTATAGAAGGTATAGCTCTTGTTATCATAGCTTAACCGTAATGAAGTATCACTATTCATATAAGATCACATGGTATTACTACTTAAGCCTGATTACAGCTTAGATTCGAGTCAAAGGGTCTAATCTATACATACTAATTACGGAAAGTATGAGTGATTACACTAGTTACATATCTAATCAGGTTAATGGTTTCAACTATAAGTACTACACTATTGGTTCGATATTTATAAAGGTCATAGTTAAGCAAACACTTGTAACTGATGAAAGCTTGATTACCTTTGATCATTGAATAGGGAAGATAAATACTCCTTGTAAGCTCATATCGATACGGTGATTCAGCTTAAATGGTGTTAAATGTGATACGTATTTACCTAAGAAATCTCATATCATAAGCATTACCTATATATTACGTTCCTGTACCCACCATATTACGACCATTCATAGGAAGAACAAGCATAGTTAGAACATAGCTTGAATACTGGTGAGTTAAGTGAGCTCCATAGTTTCCCTAAGAATCGATGTTGAAATTACATACCTTATTTGCTTTTATATTAGGTGTACTAGTTAGATAGGGATAAAAGGCGGGATAGCTTAGTTTCCCTAATCAATGATGTTTGATGAATACGGATCGAGCTCGGCATAAGCTTCGTAATTAGGAGTGGGTTAATAAAAAAAGGCTCTCTGTTATATGGGCGGTTTCATCTTTATTGCTTGCCTTTATTGGCGTAGATAACTTTATTAACGGAGCGAAGCAGGTCCCCCCCCTCTAAAGTAAGTAAATTGCCCATCTGTCTATCTTTTTCCTTCCCCATTGCTTCATATAAACCTCTTCGTAAATAAAGCTATGAAGAAACGCATTTTTTACGTCCAGCTGACGTATAGGCCACTCTTTAGAAGTCGCTAGAGCAAGAACAGTCCGAATAGTCGTGGACTTTCAAACTGGGCTGAATGTTTCTTCGTAGTCGATCCCATACTGTTGAGTAAAGCCCTTGGCAACGAGTCGGGCCTTGTGTCGCTCAATAGACCCGTCCGCACGACGCTTAAGCTTAAACACCCACTTTGATCCAACTACATTCATAGACGGATGGTAGGGAACAAGAGACCAAGTGGAGTTGCGAAGTAGAGCATTGAACTCATCCTGCATGGCTGCGCGCCATTCTGGTACCTTCGAAGCCTGATAGGAGCAGGTCGGTTCACGAAAATAAGCATCGGACTGAAGAGCAAGAAAGCATGCTTAAACAGGGGTAGCGAGTGGCGGAGAAGACTATTAGTCTTAGAGCCTCATCCTAATCGCAATATAATGAAGCACTTAAGAAATGCTATATTAAGGTTAGAAGTCCCTTGCCCTCAGCGGACAAGCAATAAATCCCTTCATAAGTTCCAAAAAAGGGTGAAAAACAGCTGCGCTCCTCACTTTTCATTTTATCATTTTTATTTTCCCTCCTCCCCCTACCGATAGATATTCAATTTGTATAGAAGATACGAGCGCCAGCGAGGCTATTCATTGGCATATTGACCAACAGGAAATAGGCTATTCATTTTCGTAGCTCGCCTTTGGCTCGGAAGGATGGCTCACCTGACGTTAGGAAGGTGAGGAAGGATGGCTGGCTTGCTGGTATGGTTAGATGGGCCCATCTTTGTACTCCTGAATTTCCCATCTCTTGGGCCACCTTTTAGTCTGGAATTTCCCATATATAAAGGTGTGGTACGGCTGGTCTTGCTTTGGTACGGTTCTTGTTCGAATAGCTGGCTGGCATTCTTACTGGCCTAGCTGTAAAGCCCAGCCCTTTTCAGTAGGTAAAATAGCAAGGCAAGCGTGGGCATAACTAAACTGGGTGTTTTTATTGGTGGAACCCTAACTTTGTGAACAAAACTTCGTTGTATGGCATGTAAGTATTCCAGGATGAGAGATTCCTAATGGGCAGGCCCAAAGTGTGAGGTTAAAGCGCCGAATAAGGGGTTGCGAACCACTCACTATTCATATGGTGAGGGCATTTTATAACGTTTCACCGTCTAGCTTACCAACTGCTTGAGAGGACCTTTACTTTTAGGACCGGCTACCTACCTGCAGAGTTATCCACACCTGAATACCTCCTAGACCTTTAGCAATATACACAGTGGAAGCAGCAGTAGACTCAGTTGATTCTTTATATTAAGCAGTCTGCAGCGCAATCTTGAACGATTATGGAGAGCAATATGTTAATTAGTAGTCCAAGGCTTGCCTGGAATTCCATCTCAATCTGTGTCTGTAATTTGCGAGGTGCTGGCTTTGATGCTTAAACGACTGCTAGTGGTGCTTATACCTTTTCCGAAGCCCTTCCAGCCTTGACCGTTCATTAGATAGAGTCTGCCACAGACAACAGCTTCCACTGGGCAAGGAGGTATCCAGGCAGGCTAGGCTATTGAAACTGCACTAATGCTTTGTTGGACGCATAACCACATTATAGACATGGGCAAAGACAAAGGTTGCAGAGCCTAGTGAATTGAAAGATCGAGCAGCGGAGCCAGCATCCTTACTAGTCCCAATTAGAGATTGAGACCCCAGTGGAGGACCATATGCCTATAGGGAGATAAATTCTACGCCTCGGACCTGCGAATTGAACTACTGAAAGGGTGACTTTCACTCTTAAGACCTTAGGGCATGGGGGGACTAAGACTACCGGAAGTCCATTGAGATGGGAATTGCTCTAATCCGCTCTAAATCCCCCCCTAGGCTACTACTCCGCTGCTAATACAACAATGGGAAGATATAGGGTAAAAAATTGATAGATGTAATTATTATTATCTCCATATTATTTCCACAATAGAGATAGAATAGATATTGATCCCATCCTCTGTAGTGTTGTAAGGAACTACTAATATAGTTGTGGTTTCCGTAAGCTATACTACTACTACTTGTCTTTAGTCCCAACTACCCTTAGAGTAAGTCCCATGGCACCACTTAATAGGACTATGTTAATCCATGCATTGCATTAAGTTCCATTGCCATTTCATGAAGTTTATGACAGGCAGGATGGCTTATTCATAGTACGTTACAATTAGTCGATCATAATTGTTGAGAGCCAGTAGTCTCACCAATAGATCGTTGTCATTTTAATTGGAAGGGGAATAAGAAGCCAATGGGACTAATCCAATCCAATGGGTTTACTACTTATATAGTGTCCAATGGGAAATAAGGGGAATAATCCAAATAATACGATATTGCATCTATACGTTGCTCCCCGGATATAATTCCACTAGCTCTATTCCGACGGCTCTATTACCTAGTAGGATACTACTCTGCTAATACAATGGGGGGATACTTATCCTCCTACTCATCAATCAATCGTTCTTCCCTGTAAAGGGTAGAGTTCCTTAGTCGATTTCGAGATCGAGTTCGATTTCAAGGGTCTAGTTCGAGGGTCGAGGTCTCCTGGTGAAGTCTTCCATCTATTCTTCTTGGCATGATGGTCTCTGTCTCAAGGCAAGGACTTCTGGCTAGTCCCCCCGGAATGATTGGCTAGTCCTCATTCGTCCGTACCTGACAAGCGTGAATAGCTTAATGTATCCGTCTCTCTCCTTGGCTCTATCCTGCCTCCTCTCGCCAAACGTGATAGCAGCGGCGCTCACAACTTCAAGGCAAATAATATTCTATCCATCAAATTAGAGAGAACCGTCTGGATATATTGGGTTAACAAACTTGGTGCGCTTCCTTGTTGGGTGGCCTTACTGGAACTGGGCGTACTTGGTGTACATGGACTTGGCAGGTGCCTTACTTGATTGGGCATACTTACTGGGCGGCTTCCTTCTGCGTACTCGGTGAACGTGGATTTAGTGTACGTGGCCCTGGTGGAGATGTACTTGCACGTGGGCTTTACAGGTTGTACTTGGCAGACATGTACTTGTTGGATGCCTTACGCGGACTTGGCGGACTTCTTCTTTATCGTGGTAACATGACTAAATATCGATATGCTCGTAAGTAAACAACATACATGGCTCTATTCAGGCGGGAACATGGGTGAACACTATCTCTGTCGGGTATGACTGAACGGGCGGGTATGATTGAAGGGTATCCATGTGGTCCTTTTATCGTCTGGTGGGGAACATGGTAACATAATAAATATCTTTCGGTGTATCGATAGGGGCCCTTCTCTTCTCTCATATGGCGGGTGACCTTACTTGGTGAGCTGTTTAGCTTTAGGCTTCTGGTTAAAGGCTCAACCTCCCTGACCTTGTCTCTATCAAGCCCCCCCTTCCAAGAAGACTCTATCTCTCCCCTCTCCCTGGCTCTAGCCTCTTGCAAAACGTCAGCATCAAGGCTCTCGAGCTCAAAGCAAATGCTTCCATCTCGCCAAACATAGGGTGGTGTTCGTGCCAAGTTATACGTGAGTGACCTCTACTACGTGACCTATACTTCGTGCCCAATAGGTCGTCGTACCCACTAGTCCACATATAAACATACATGTTTCCTCATAGCTACTTATATAGAAATATTCGCTTATTACTCTTCTTACTATTCATACCGTAGAAAATACAATAGCTACAGTACAGGCACGCTGCACATGATGGTTTAAATGGAATGGAATCAGAACATCTAGAACTTAGATTTCTATATCTATCTTTTGAAATTGGGAATAAGGACATTGACATAATATATCATATATAATAGGGGAGGGGGATATAATCTTATTTCGAATAAGGGAAGAGAATCCATATCTTTTCTATCTCTATTAGAATTGGGAAAAAGAAATTGGATAATCTCATAAGTAATGCAAATCTAAAATACTCAGAGGAAGAAAGAAAGATAAGGTTCTCCCAACCCTTCGCTACGCTCTTTGAGGGGAACAAAGAGAGGTCATATTCATTTGGATGATGACAGCCAGAGTCCCCATTCATCAGTCGGTATTAGTCATTCATATCGTATCGACTTTCCCGGGCCACTTAGCATTCCTGATCAGACAGATGCTGGAGCTGGATGGAATGCCCTTTGCAGGGTTATTTAGCCGTCCGTAGGGAGGGATTAGTTAGTAGGTTATTCCCGATGAAGGCGGGGAGAGTTTCAAGCTTCCAGGAGAAGGTTTAGTTATAAGTATGAGCTCTGTTAGAGTGCCCAATCAACGTTAGAGCCATTGATCTAGACTATTTGCCCCGATTCGATCAATACGGAACTAAGGCTTTCACTCTTAGACTAAGGCAAGAAGGGTAGAGGACCTTTGGGCTAGAGTTACTAAGGCTAAAGTTTACACTCTAGCTTAACTCTATTGATAAGTATCATATCTAGAGATTATGATTGTATCATGCAAGTGGTTACAGTGTATTCAACCTAATAAAATAGGGCAACCTTATGAAGATCTTGTTGATTGAAGGCAGGCACTAATAAGGCAAGTTATCTATGGATGTAGACAATGATAAAAGTCTATACCGGACGTAAGGCTCACTATATTATATTTAACTCTATGGAACTTACTATGGCTAATATTAGAGCTAGTAGTTACTTTCTTTACAGCTAATAGTTCTGACTCTACGGACTGAAGCTAGTAGTTATTACTGTATGGACTTAAGGCAGTCTCTCTAGCTTCTTCGCTAGAGCTCTGCTAAGTTCTTATTTCTTTTTCAACGATAGGGATACCAAAAGCCAGCTCTCACAGCTTAGCCTAGCCCACGTATATATAACAGCCAGCAACTCCAGCTTCCAGCCACTCATATCTTACAGGGTTAGGAGGTGATGCTTGCTGGAGGTAAGACAGGTAAATAAATCTGATCTTCCAGGGTTGGTGATCCCAGCCTTAGGTGAACAGGTTAATCGTAAAGGTCAGTGAGTTAGCCAAGCCATGGTTCAGTGAGCTTAGGAGATAGTACCAGCCCAGCTAGCATAGAGGAGGTTTCAGAGAGTCAGTAGGAGATAGGTTTGCTTGGACAACATGCTTTCTTTCTTCCCGGAACAAGTAGCCCTGGCTGGGTTATTATCCCAAGGTTAGGATAGGTTCGTACCTTCTGAAACAAGGGAACAGTAAATAGTAAGACAAAGGAAATCTAAATAGGTATCGTACCAAGCTGTCCTCGTACATTGTGTCATGGGAAATGAGAAAAGAGTCTCGTTCACCAATAGTCATGGAATAAAGAATAAGAACCGTCACTCGCTCACCTACAAATAGTCGGGTGGAAGCTTTAAAAAGAAATAGTCCGGTGATAAGCGGTCTCACCCTAACCTACCTACCTTGACTGATTCTAAACTTCAAAATGAGCCGGGGATAACCACCTAAAAAAACAAAAACCAATGATGTAACGTGTGTACATAATATCAATATAAATGATAAGGCATATCCATGCTTGTAAAGATGTATCAATCCAATATGGGATCATGGCATTAGGAGGCTCTATAAAAATATTGCTACAGTAAAATACAACATGAAACCAGGGTCCTCTTGAACCCGCTCAAAGTACATAAGTGTTATCAATGTTGCACCCTATCTAAACATAGGTGGAGGAACAATAACACCGTGAGGGGTTACTAATCTCAACAACTTAAACCATGCTAAACAAGAAAGGGTCCAATATATGAAAAGAGCTATCTAGAAGGAAGCTCTAACTGGTAGCTCAAAATAACGACTTAATAGAGTTAATCAGATCCAAGGAACTGCAATTGAAGCTGGATCACTCTAACCAACACTAGCTAGAACATGCAGGGAGATACCTGAAGGGATGCTCCCCTTAGGGGACTCAAAATTGCTAGAAAGATTATTCCATGTCCAGGGGTATTTGATAGGTACTGTAAAACTGGAACCAACAATGTGTAAGATTATCGATGGTGCGATGATGAGCTGATGTCGAGCCCATGATAAACTACCAAGCCAAGGAGAAATGATGACTCTCCTTCCTTGCTTGGTCCGAAGTGACCCAATCAATGATGCAAATAGGGTCAAGGTACACAAGGCCTTTAGACCAAGCCCCTAGAATGGATGTGCTAACGTCGATAGGGTGAGGTTCAATAGAGTAAAGGTATAAGGAAACCATTGAAAACTAGCATGAGGTACAATATAGAATGTCTAAAATGGGACTTAATTCTATTTTTATTCTTTACCAAAATAAGAAATGAATTGGGACATGGTACAAGCAAGGAAATAAGCACCCTGAATATTCACGAATGAATCAATCCAATATGAAGGAGAGAATGATGGCAAATGGAAGAAACCAAAGGGGCCACTGATGGTAATCTCCTTAAAGGTGAATAAATGGTGGCATAAAAAGAAAGTGATTTTCATGCAGCCTTAGGATGCCCAGGTAGCTTATTCAGTTGTTTAAGCAAGTGATTCTTTATATTATGAAGACCCTGCACCAGTACCAGGAGTAGATACAATACCAGCAGCAGAGCCAGTCCCCGGTGAATAACCAACAGATTAATATGTATATCTATCGCGTGTTCCGGGTTTTGGTACATTCCCCCTTTGTTCCTTTATACACATTATATTATGCCTACCCTTTTTATTTCCATACCTTACCTACTACTAAGAACAGAGGTAGGAAAGGCAGGAGCTTATCCATAGCAAGCTTATCCATATCCATTCATTGTAAATACCATCTACCAGTCCCATATCCACTTATAGTCTAGATCCAGAGCGAAGGTAAGCCCCTGTACGAGTTTCATATCCTTCAGCAGGAGTAGATGTAACATATACTGTTGAGGACCTACCAGCGAAAGGTGATCCACCAGCATAAGTCGATCCAGCAGCAGCCGTTGATTATTATCCTGTTCCAGATCCTACAGAGCCTTAACCCCCACCAGCAGGAGCAAAGCTAGCACCAAGAGCTAAGGCAGGGGCTTACGCTACAGCAGTAGCGGGACCCCCACTAAAAATAGAATAGCCAGTAGCAATTGTTGCTTCAGCCAATTCTGATCTTTACTCTGTTGATTATGCCATCGATTGAGCTGTTGATGAGTGAGTATAAGATCCATCTATTGAATCCATCTATTCTATTGAAGCAGCACCAACAGCAGCAAGAGCGGGAGCAGTAGGCACAGGCAAAGGTAAAGGCATCCGAGTAAGCATATAAGCTTTCAGCAGTTGCAGATCCAGTTCGTGATGATCGTGATAGAGAAGAATATTACCGTAGCAGGGGCTTCAGTTGTAGTTCCAGGTCCAGATGAAGCCAAAGTCGATCCAGATCCAATAGCAGTAAATCCCGCAGTAATATACCCAGTAGCATCATAGCTAGTCGTAGTAGATCCAGTCGTTGATCCAGTTGCTTATGAGTTTTACTCTTTTTGATTCTTTTTTTTATGCAGCATCAATAGTAGTTCCAGATTATCCAGTCGATCCAGCAGCAGGACTGGTAGCAACACCAGCAGCATATATAGAGACTCTAGATCCAGAGCCGGCTGTGAAAATACAGATCTGGATATTCCAGAGACAGATCCTCCATACTCAGCAGCACCAGCTTCTCTACCGCCAGCACCATCAGTAGCAGCACGAGTAACAGCTTATTTCCTATCCTAGCATCCCTATAACCTGTTCCTACTTAAGTAGTGTGTAGAGTTGACCGAGCACCAGCATCACCTGCACCACCGGGCTTTGCACCAGCACCTGAGTTTGGTATTTCATTTTTGTCCTGGTGGGTTTGCGAAACTTGGATAATTCCTGGGGATAACCTATTAGGGTAGAACTCACTAGTATTAGGGTAGAACCTACCAGGGAAGGACCTACTAGGGAAGAGCCTAGACCTAGACGACCTATGACAAAAAACTACGAAGGACACTACCTCGGAGAATACCTTTGGTAATAACTTGGACATTCCATCGTTGGACTTTATCTATTAGTATTCTATTAGTATAAAGGCATATAGCCACTACCTATAGCATGGCTAGCAGAGCCAGTAGCAGGGGTTGGAAAAGCACCTGTTGTTTCTGTTGATCCAGCAAACGTAGTATATATATATATAGCCATACCGGCTGGCTTACTCCCACACCTTTGCTTTGCTATTGGGTTTTAAATATGGAAGGGATGTTAGGCCAAATGGAAAGTACGTTGAGCGAGATGAAGGTTTTAGTTAGCGGGGTGAAGAGTCTTATTTTAAAACTGAAGATGAAGATTCGGATCGTGAGCGAGATAAAGAACCAGCACCAATACCAATAGCAAAGACAAAAGGCAGAAGTAGAACCAAGAGCAAAGCCAGCTCGAAAGCTTATGGACCAATTATTCGAAATACTTTAGATCCTCCGGCCAGGTGCATATCCCTCAATTGCATACCCATATAGAGATCTCGCAGCATCTCCTCCTGTTCCGTAGCCATACCCCGCAGATTTAGGTAGAGATTAAGATTGTCAAGAGCGAGATTCGGACCTTCGTGATCGGGATGAAGAATCTGATCCCGGGGATGAAGAGCCATATGTTCGGGAATAATATTCAGTCAATTTATTTTGTCCACCAGTTTAATATTCTCCAGTCAAAGATCGAGTTTACCCAGTAACAGTCCCAGTATCAGTTACACTTGCATACCCCCTTGTTTTATAACTTGTTCCATATTGAGATCCAGAAGCAGAGACAGCAGCAGCATCCCTTCCAGTTCATTCTGTTTATTCTGGTGGTGACTCAGTCGATTCAGCAGTAGATCCGGCAGTAGACAGAAAAAGCACAGGAAGGAAGCTCCCCAGTCCGTATCCTACCTAGTGTTAGTAGCATCTTTTCCGGTAATAGAAACAATATTCCCGCAAGTTTCAATCATTATAGAGCCCGCAGCAAGAGAGGAAGCAGGGGTGGTAAAGGCATAAGAAGCGGAGTCAATAAAAGCAAAGTCATAAGTAGCGCTAGTTGACCTTTATCCATATTCATATCCTGTAGCAGATCTTTCAGTCCCAGTTGGTGGAATAAACTAACTACTTGTTCCAATTTTATGCACATCCTATGGAGTTCCAAGTTTTTGCATAATAGCTACTTAGCGTTCCGACTTTGTGCACATGGGCATTGATCACTAGAAGCAAAGATAAATTCACCAACACGAAAGCTTTACAAAGACCCAATTAATTGGCTACCCAACTATAAAGCTAGACAAAATGCTACTTTATATCGATCTGAGCGGGGTGATGCCGGTGGCGAATAAACTTCTAGCTTTGATAGCACTAGATAACCCGCATCTAGCTCTGGATCTCGATCTGCCGGAGATGCTACTAGATCTGGGTATGATACCAGATAAACAACCGTTTCACTCGTAGTCTTTGCCCCAGCGGGATCATTTACTGGTTTCGGGTAAACAACTGGAAGTGGGTATTGATCTCCGACTGGAGGATATGAAATAGGCTTTCAAACAGGCTTTGCACGCAGAGCTGCTGCTTCCTTAGGTACGGATGAAGAGGCCCTGTATTTTATGACTACAGCGATCATTGATGGTTTACCTCCAGCTGTTCCTTCAGCACTTGGACGGACGGGTAGCTTAGCCTGTTTTGGTGTGGCATGATACTGGAATACATGGCTTCTCGTACCGCTTCTGGGCATGGCTCTCGCTCTCATACCGTCTCTCATGACATTGCACTTTGCATAAAATCTACATCGGGCTTAATTCACCCGCTTACTTCTCCCATCGGCTGTCTGTTCTTCGGCTATTGAAACTAGTGGTTTTTGATGGCATCCAATGAGCTACACAAAAAGTCGTCATTGAATCAACTATCCTGCCATGCCTGCCATCCATCAATTGATCATGGGAGCAACCAAAGTCGTCAGTCGTCGGCGTATCCACATTACTACCCGAAGCAAGAGTTTTGGGCATCCATAACTAAGTGGGGTAAGTGGTTAAATATAGGTTGGTAAAGAGAAAAGGTGGTAGGTCGGAGCATCTTCGTGTATATAGGTTAGATTCTATCTATATATTTGGTCGGTGAGGTTCGAGTCAATCTAGGTGGGTAATGGTGAAGGAGATCATTTATGATCTATTATTCCTTCCCCGATCAATCTATGGCTCATCACCCCCTAGCCTTTAATAAGATGAGCCCCTATCCTCATCTCTTAAGGACAGAACCCGGGACTCTTCTTCAGAGTAATAGGGAAGTAAGAGCTATGCCCGGTATACTTTTGAGCTGTACTGTTCCTAAGTAATAGGGAAGGTAGCGAGGAAGAGGTAATTCGTCGCTTTGAACCCGTAATGCTTCTCACTCGCTATTGCTCTATAGATATTCAGTGCCGAACGATCAGTGCGATTAGTGCCTTACTATCCCTACCACTGCTTTCAGGCTTCGTTTTCCAACCCCTCACTGGATGGCCTCACTTAGGTGTCAAATGTGATGCCCGGTCGTTCGAATCAGACTTCCATTTCGATGCAACGAGAAGGAGTTTGCCATGGTCAGTGCGGCGATATTTGTGGAACCAATAATGTCTCTACGTGTGCGCCCGGATACACATAGGTTGCCCAACTTCTTCGCTTATGGCCCCTCGGTTTTACAGGACCTTTTCATGTGCTGCAAGTAGTAAGGAATGCACCCCGGTTGGGTGGGTCTAGAATGGAGGCACACTTCATTAGTATGGCAAGCAGTATTCCCATTACTATCACTAAAGGTCACCCTTTAACTAGTGAAATTACCAGCTACTCAATATAAGCCCAGCCAGGTTCAAAGAATTTCAATTTACCCAGTCGCTCACTCGCCACGGATGCCAGCACCCAAGCAAGGCCATCCAAAGCTCTAATAAGTTCAAGTCTTTTAGTCAGTATAGAAAGGATGTTTAACCTATAGGTTTTTGGTCTAGGTAACACTACCATTCCATTAATTGTGTAGGCTTATAAAGTGATCCGCAATGCTCACCCACCCCAACCAAGCCCTTCCAAGCATCTCCGAGGTCTGGGGCTGTATTTAAGAAAAGCAAGAGGGATTTATCTAACGATTCAACGATGACTGACTGTTAGTAGCTGTCCAAAAGAAGAGTAGTCCTGTAGGCTGATCAGGGTAATATAAATAATGGTTTAAATGCTGACTGAACCCATTTGATCTAATAAGTTCTGGTAGGTTAGTAGTTCCTAAGGCAGTTCTGATGATCCCACGGTGGTTCCTTTCTTTGGAGATGACCCTGAATAATTTATTTAGTTCATTATATGAGGCCTGGGCAGTGTTAAGCAGGAGAGGAAATTGCTGGACGGACATCCGTCATTGTATCCTTCAAATTGGTCTTCCTCTGAATGGATGGGGTCCGGTCGACTCTACAAAAGGTGTCTGCTGAACTGTTGTCGCTGTAACTGCTGGTGCTTATGAAGCCAAGCTTGTATTTGGAACCAAAGGAAGGGATTAGGTTGAACGGCGGGCGGGCGGGGTATAAGCAGGCATGACTGCTGGCAATGTCTGCGGGATGGATGGAAGGTCCTGAGTGAGCCGAAGGTCAGGGCCCTGAGCTCTTCGTTACAGCAATAAAGAGGAGTTAAAGCGGGCTCGACTGCTGACAAGGAGAGAGGTACGGAGTTTATTTCTTTGTTCTTCCAGCCATTAATTATATACGTCATATATAGGTATTCTGGTTAGTGAAGCAGGTGGTAGTTGGTAAGAGTAGAAGGTAAAGGCAAGGTAAGAATAAGGCAATAAATATTTGCCACTAGCGTACACAGAGATCAAGGAAGAAGAGATAATCATTGATGAATCAAAAGCACCACCAGAGTGAATGGACGCTAAGATTAAAATGAAAGAAATATCTATTTCAGTTGTTGAGGTGATATAGCACCCTTTCCCCTACTTAAGCTGATAGAAAGTAGAATAGAAGTTACCCATATCAACCTGAATCAGACATTCATTCTCAGACATTCATTCATTCTATAGTTCTAAAACCATTACATAAGAATAAGTTCTATCTAGATTGAAATCCTACCTAATTGTGTGATTCTTTCTCTCTTTAACTCCTCCTAGTAGTTCATAAGCTTTAGTTTTCTATATTTATACTATTCCACTATTAGCTAAGCCAGACTCTAACAACTATGTCTCTCTATTTTTTCCAGTTAAACTAGTTTCTTTTCACTTTCCTTTCTCTCTAGCTAGTAGTGCAGAAGTAGTTAAATATCTCTAGTCCTAATAGTAATAATAGCTAGTTCTCCTATTTCTATTTGGCCCTGACTACTCTAACAAACAACTAGTCGCATTAGCCTTTGCCTTAGCTGAGCTAAGCTCTAAGTGACGTAGTTCCCGCTCTTAGCTGAGCTAAACATAGTGAATCTCTTCCGTTATAATTAGCAGTAGCGCAATCATGAGATATCCACCAGGAGGTGTACGTCAGTCAGAATTGTTAGGTGGATTGGTACAAAGCTGCGGGATCCACCCATCTATAATGGAATAGGTGTTGTTGAGGATTTTTCTTTCTTATTTATTATTATTATTAAAACAAATTGAAAGTTGTGTATGACCAACGGATCCCAGCCATGGACGCAGTACTGAGGGGCACTCTTGCTCGCTGGTGGGCTACTCACAAGGGGGCTCTTCCTACTTGGGAGACTATTCAGCCAGCCCTGATACACCAATTTGTTTCCCTAACTAAATTTGAAGTTCAAGACATCTCTGCAACAAAAGGTGAAAAGGTAAAGGCGGTGGAATTGTATGAAGGTAAGATTTACCACTCTGTTACATATTAAGACTTGCTTATAGAAGTGGAATAGATAGGGTCTTCAGCCTAAACTCTGGTTTCATAAGTTATTGCATACCTCGGGACCGATTACCAAAGCCTGGTACCTGCATGAAGAGTTGCAGAGGCAGACTCAAGATTGGACAGTGGTCCAGGAGCACTTTTGCACTGTGTTTTTCTATGGAGAAAGGGAAAGAGTACAGAATAAGCTGATAAACCATATTAACAACCCTTTTAGTCGCGTAATCAAAACTTGGGAACTGAGGAAAGATGGCTCACCCGACCTAAGAAGGGTGAGGAAATAAATATATTCATTTCGTGCCTGTCTTCAGCCGGTAGTTACGGACTAGCTCAATCAATTGGTAAGGGCTAGTTCAATAAAGAAATAAGAGCCAAAGCTCAATCAATCAATTTAGTAATTTTACTTAGTTGCAACAAAAGAGGAACGGGCTAGCTCAATCTATAAATGGACTCTGAGTGCCATATTAACCTTCCCCTTCTCAACATATACCACCGGACTTCCTGGGGCTGCTACTTGGACTGATACTTCTTTCACTGGGACTAACCTACAAGCAATAGTTATTGGGCTAGTCATCCCTATTGCTTCGCACCTCACTAGCTGGGGTGCCCCCGCGTACCTTCTATTGGGGAGCCCTACCTCGTACTTTTATTGCTGGGCTGATAATCCCCTCGTCTCGTACTGCTTGGCTCATAATTCCTCCTTTACACTTGCTGGCTGGGCTGGTAAACCTACTAACTTACTGCGGATGAGACTTGAACTGCGAATAATGCAAATGAGACTCTCACTGGGAAATAACTATACGGTACGCTATAGATTGCCTACCCTCACTGCTACGCGCCTTGAAATAGCTAGTTTTTATTTCATAACCTCTTATATACTATTTAACAAACAAATGAAATTAGCATGGTAATTGCAACATTTATATATTCTTTTTATTTGCCTTAGAGTTCGCGAAGATATTTGGGCTTGATAGGTCTCGTTTGCACCTTCCTAAGCCTGGCGGCTGGAGTGGGCTTATCATCTTTGAACCCGGCCTTCTCTTCCAAGGGGCTATAGAGACAGCAAGATGCCCCTTCACAGTTTTCTGCATCTTTGACAGATAACAGACCAAGGTAATGATCTTCATGCATCGCAGCGGGCCCTTTCCTCATATCACTTTTACTTCTGAGGGGAAGAGATTTAGATCAACACAACATAAACCTACTTGGGTATTCGGTTTATGGGGCCTCGATTCAGCTTGGGACATGCTTTCCACTTGTGGCTTGGCAAGGGATATGAATCCCCTTGCCCTTCTGGAGAGACGATGCTTCCAGAGTAACTTCTAGGACATCTAATGTAAGATGCACCTTTTATACACGATTATTAGACCCATAATCCTCTTATGGCTCAGAGGTTTAGGGATACGGCTTGCTTCGGGCCCTCTAGGCTCGCACTGAGAGAGTGTAGTCCCTTATGTTATAACACATCATTTAGAGCCAACGGATGATCCCCCGATCCATCATTCAGGCGGAGTTCGGGGCACATCCTCTGCGCCTGGAGGCCATTTGAAAAGTAGTCTATTTACTTCATAAAGTCTAGACTCTCGTTGATTCGGCCTCGGGGAGGGCTTGGTACACCTATCTTGCTCTATGCCCCTTTAAGTTCCTTGCCTTTGTAGGCCCGTCTGTACAGGTTCGATGTTGCTTTTCAGGGGCCACTAGGTTACTTCAACAAATGGCCATTTATCCTAACCAACTTCCCCCTTTCAAATATTCTCTAGACGCGTTGAGCCACCTCCTATCAGCTAAGCGGAACCTGAGCAAGATTATAAAAGATTACATTTATAGATAATATATTCAAGTCACCTGGACTTCACCTCTGGAGTGCCTCGGTCCTAAGATGGCTTTATACGGGAAGCACTTAATGAAACTGACTGAGAGATGGCCTTATTGTTCGACCCAGGAATACCTAGTCAATAGGTTTAAACGCCCTAAAATGCAATTCTTCCAAAATAAAACGTAGCTTTAAATGTTTGGAGTCATTAATTATCATAGGTTAAAAATCGCGTTTCCATAGAACTAAAATGGCTATAGAATCACTTCGTGCCTCGATACTCGCTCTGTAACCATTCATTAGAATCACTTCGTGCCTCGATACTCGCTCTGTAACCATTCATTGTAGCTATCTATCTGTTGGTTCTTCCCTCAACCAATAAATATAGGCTATAACAAAGTATTAAACTGGAAAGTATTTTAATGGCTCTTCCTTTACGAATGCCGCCAGGCGGGATAGTAAAGAGAGAGAAACAACCGGTGGTAGGATATTATTTACGTAATTATTATAGCTATATTAACCCCGACTGCTACTGCGAGCTGGGTGGGATATGAACCCGGCTGCTGCTCGTACAAAAGAACAACGAACGGGCTAATTAGTTCATTAAACAAATGAGATCAAATGGAAGGGAGGTACCTGTGCTGACACAAGTGATCAAGAGAGTTTATGGTCTGGCTGAACCTTATACGATACAATTCTTGAACTTGAATTAGAATACACTGTGGAGACCTATCTGACTTTTATTTACCACGCCTACAACTTCTAGTTATCCACCTTCAGACCTAGACATGGTGGTTAGCCCTGGCTCTGGACCGCTTGATAATTTTATCCCTTAATATAGATAGGAGGTACTGCTATGTGAACCCTTCTCTTACCCTTGCCTTATAATTTATTCCGGGTACCACATATATAAGCTTCTGGATATCATGTTCCCGCCGAGGAACGAAGTGAGTGATACGAGTCTGGAATTTGAACCAAACTTTGTCCCTTATAACCCTAGGATATGGAGGGAGTACCAATCCATTCATGAAGCCAGGAAGAGAAGTTATAGTAAGAGTATGGATTGCATGCTATTAAAACTTACCCTTTACTTGATTTACTGCTTTATCCTAGGATAAGTTTTGTATTCCCAACCCATTACTTGATCTTAGAAAAAGCACCAGATGGATGGGGATGCTCGCCTTACTCTTCTATTACTACTGCCTTAAACCTAGGAGCATGGAGTGGAGGGATGCCCTTACCAATTTCATTCTGCTAGGAATAAATACTTAGTAGAGTAGGTTAGATCATTGGAGGAACTGCCTGCCCCATTTCTTTCTTTATCTCAGCACTTCAAAGACACGGCGCTACTGCCTGGATTCTCTCTCTACAGCCCGCACTTAAGAGACATTGCTGGATGGAGAATGGGTGGGATGGATAGGTGGAATAGAGGGATAGTCAAGTAGTCCATAGGGTTGTTTACCTTTAGCTTATATCATTTAACTGCCGGATGGATGACTTGGATGGAAGGGATTATGGGACAGCCTCGTTGGGATGGATGGACAGGTTTAAAACCTAGGATATGATGGGATGGATGGATGGATGGACAGGACAGGCTTCAGACTCAACCCAACTAGAAAATAATCATACTAAATAGATACTAAATAGAAGCATATCTTTCAAAAAAAGTTGGTTAGCTCAGCATACTTCCCCCCTTTTGTGTATCAGTTGGGACCCCGGAAAATACCGGTATTGTTAACCCAGCGAGGTCAATTATTTTATCCACCCTGCCGTTTTTCAGGGCTATTTGCCCCTTGCTCTCCCTTTGGTCAAGCAAGGTTCAATAATTTTTTACTAACGGTAGCCAGCTCGTTTCAATCCCGTTCATAGGGAACAGATAAGGAAGTTAAGCTACTAATTGAAATATCCAGAATGGCTAAGGAAAGAGGGAAGGGACTCTCTACCATATTTCCTAGCTCCGCAGGATGCAGTATACATACTTTATTTGGCAAGTCAGAAGGAAAGGAATAAGGCATGAATGGATCTTCTGCTTTGCCCTCCTAAAATAGGTATACGGTAGTCAACCTTATATTATACCAATTAGAGGAGCAAGCAACAATCCTATTAGAGGGGAAAGCAACTCTCAAATCCTAGCTCCGCAGTAAGTTTACTAAGAGAGGTAAGGGTTGACTCCTAATCTACTAATATCCATCTACACTTAATTACTAATCGGGTTTAGAAGGAAGGTCAGAAGGATTGGGAATTAATATTTAATAAATATTTCAAAAGAAAAATATGTAAAGTGAAGGTGCGTAGCGCTTGTCCTTCCGAGGGCAAGGAAAAGGAATATAAATAATATTGAAGAGGAAGATAATAAAATCAGAAAGGAAGAACTGATAAATAAATAATAGGAATAATAAAGGAAAAAGAAGGAAGTATTGCTTGTCCGCATTGGGCAAGGCGTTTTCAGCGCACTTTTGACCTCCAATTGGGCCAACCCATATAAGGGTTCAAGTGGTGCTACAGCGCGTTTTTGTGCCCATTTCATGGAGCCCGGAATAAGACAAGAGTTCACAAGCCGAAAAGTGCCCGCCTGACTGACTAACTCATAACGCCACCCTTTCACTCTGAAATTTACCTAGGAAAAGAACTGAAGCTCATTGTTTCGAATAGGCAATAAGTAAGTAATAAAAATATTTGTAGGTATCGTGGAGAGTCTGGTTTTGAATCCTGGCAAGTTAATAAATGTCTTCTCTCTTGCCTCCATGGTGATATGCAGGGGAAGTAAAATATAGAAACGGTAAGGAGAAGGAGTAATGAATTATGTTCCGACTTTATGAATTGCCCAGGGGTGATCACTTGGGCCTTAGCAGGGATGAGCTTTATGTGCGAGGCTCGTAAATCGCCCGTAAGGTAAAGGTAAACCTTGCAGCGAGGAGTTTCTTTCTTGGGAAAGACCACTTTGTGTCTTCCATCGATCCTTTTTAGGAGAAGGTAGGCATTTAAGTAGTGCCTATGCCAGCCAGAGGGTCAGTAGTGCGCTTAGAGGATGGCATGCTTGTAAGTATATAAAGGATTAGTTAAGGGCCTTTCTAGATAGCGGGCCTCTCTTACTTTACCAACCTTGCCACTATATCTATCTCTTTGGGCTTGCTTGGGCACTTTTACCAGTCGTATTACCTTGGATCATCGTGTGTGGGAACTACCCTTAATATTGTCCCGGCCGGAGAACTAATGAGGAATTAGAAACTACTGCCCTAGGAATTGGAAGAGACCTCAGAGAACTTTACCTTTTAGGACCTCCTATACACCCTTCGTACCCACCCACCTAGAGGCACCTTACCCCACTTACTTATATCTAGTCAGCCAGGAAGATAGGAGGTATTGCAACTAGTATATTAATACCTTTACCCTACTACAACTTCTTAATTCTTCTTGGTACCACTATGAAGAACTATCCCGCTGAGGAACCTTATATGATGAATCCCTTAGAAGACATTGCATTTTAGGAAGGAATAGACCTATCTTTTAATGCCTACACCTTATAGTTAGTTACCCGCCTGAATCAATAGACCTGCCTTATAAAACTTCTTTAATTAATCGCTTAGTGGGAACAGCTATAAGTTTCTCTTCTCAGAACAGGATAAAACTACCCCCTTACTGTTGTACTACACATATAACCCTGTCCGTGCGTGTACACCCTATACAATGCCTTAGATTAGAGCGATACATCTTCCAGAAAACTTACTTAATTAATCTCCTGGGACTATTATCTTGTTGGGCCGGGACGAGATGAACCCCCCAGATACTTGCTTCACCCTAGTCGAGGGAGGGAGTGAAACCTTACCAACCTATTATTTAAGCCAGGAAGAGCCGGGGGTAAGACACTAGAGCTATTAACCCTTTCACCTACCTTCCTTTGGTTCCACACAGCCTATTGACCTAGAACTTTCTACTTATACCACTTGGATTCATGACCAGAATAAGGAGGGCGAAGGCGAGTTGTTGTAGAGCCGCTCGACCAACCATAGGGGCAAAGTACGTTAAGTGACTCGACCAACGAGATAGGCTCGATAGAGGGACGCAATGCTCTGTTAATCATTTGTGTTTCGGAGAACATATAGAGGGGAGGATTTTACTTATCACTTTTACGACTACCTCAGGAAGGCAGGCCCCCAACGAGCAGGCAGGTGAGGCGAATCAATCTATTCTAAGTAGCGGGCGGGATACAAACGTGGCTATTAGTTGTTCAAGAAGGGGAAGGGGGGGGGTGGCTTTCTCTGCTTTCTATGTTGTATGCTATAAGCAGCTATGGCTAATTTAAGAAGTCAAAGAAGAACTTGGAGCCCTCATCTCCCTCCTAAATAAACTAGAAACTGGAACAAATCCTGGCACCTTTAGCAATATACTCCTCTTCTTTATGCACTGCTAGCTCCAAGCGTGGTGCAGCCTCCTGAAAAACACAGTTATGTAGGTCTTCCTCAATAAAGATACAAACCTTCTCCAACTTTTGACTAGCCTCCTGAAGCAATTGTCTATGCTTGCGAGCAATCATACTCCCTCAGCCACACATGAATTTGACAGTCCTTCTAATTGTTGCCTCCCACCAATAAGCCAACCCCTATCCCCAATAGGACGAGGAACAAGGTTCCAAACACGATGAACTAGGCATGAAAATCAGGTGAATCCAAATGATAAACATTCACCTTGAACAAGGAAGATGGCTTCGAATAAGTCACGTGACCCACCGAAATGGATGTCTTAATGGGAAGGTGATCTGAACCAGTGGTCTCTATCAAAACATCAATTTGTTTATAAAACCTCCCATAAAAGGAGATCTCATATCAAAGACCATATAGCCTATCAAATATTTTCTGCACCCTCTCCTTCCCCTGATGAAAATTGAACAAGGTGAACCAGCCTCCTTAGTTCAACCCCTTTTTTCCAATTAGGATCAAAGAGCTGAAGGGTGGCCTTACACTTTGACCATGCCTACTTCTATATACCACATACCACTGAACCTGCACTACCACTTCAATCACCTTCCCATTCTACCATGTTTAAGTAAATACCCACAAACCATTCTGCATCTGGTAGATAAGAAGTAATCCACTCCCATAGACTGGTTCGAGCTGAATTAATGTTTAGTGAATACATTTAACAAAATCCCAAGTGATATCTCCTGAATCAAAAGAGTCACCCACACACACTGATTATATGGGTCACAACCATGTGATGTAACAAAATTATGAAGATAAGGGGATATCGCAAGCACTACTCCCCCCCTCCCTTTACAATGATCTGGGGTCCGTCCAAAAGGGGCCATTCAATGCATAGCTCATATGGTTTCGAAGCTTAAAACTATAAGACTTCACTTACCTCTTGGAGAAGTACCACATCTGGCTTAGCTTTATGCGAAACTCCCCGAACCAACTGCTTACGTCCTGGGATCGTCATCCCTCTCACATTCCAAGAAATAATAAAAAAATTAATTCTAATTAATAATTAGGCATTTTTCCGTAAATTGATTGAGGTGTAGTCCCCCAATTCTAGCATATATCGGAAAATGCGTAGCCAACTATGAAATATCCCTTTATCTAAAATATCATAGTGTCATAGTGCCTTTGGAGAATGAATACTTCGTCTTGTTATATGCAACTCCCTCTTTATAAATAAAGTGGATTGGACCGGGGCCCTATTGTCTCGCTGTTGCGCTGCCTCTCCGAATCTATGACCGCCCTCATCCTTCTTCCAAAGGGGGTTATTTTGCAAAGTCCCTTCATTAAACAATAAGATCATAAGAATTCACAACACTTCGTTCCCATCAAGAAGAATTGAATGCTGTTTCTCGATCTTTCTATAGAGGGGTTTAAAGAGATATAACCCTTTTTATATGTAAATTGTACGAGCGCAGTTAGAGTCACATGTACGGTTACGGAGGGTGAATCTATCCTATTCAAGTGAAATGGTTTATTCTACCTGCCTTATGATCTGTATAGGGTTGCTGGAGTAATTTTGGTCAATTCGGGATGCAGCAAGCGCTTTGTGCCAAGCAATAATTTTTCCCCACAATTGTGTTGGGATTATATACTAGTTTATCAAATTGGTGAAGCACACGGGACCGCATATTGGATTACCCAAAAGAGCGATGTATATAGAGACAACTCCCATCGGTTTTCTTTTGAGAAAGTTCTTTTTTTTATACCCATACGGGTTCGGTAAATTATATAGTCCTACGGCCAATACACGGGTCTTTCCAGGTTTTCCATTACTTTACATTGATGGAATTCCGCCAGATGAAGGAATAACATCTCATTTTGGATCTAGCTGCTTCAAAGAATGAGGTTTTGCCTACTTTTGTATGCGCTTTGTTTGAAGTATTGGGCTCGAGGCACGAGCAGGATTTGTTTTCCGAGAAAGAAAAAGGAATCAATAACGCCTGCTATGATATCGACCAAGGGAAGGGCACAGGGATTGTGTACTTGATTGATCCGTTAGGTGGCCCACGACCCAAAGATTGAAGGTTCGAACCCTGCAAGATCTGGCAGAGTGAAAGTAAAATCCCGAAGTGCTCTCAGATAGAGAAAGAGAATATCTCATCACTTGGCAAGCTACGCAGTGATTAAAGATTATTCATAATTAAAATAGGGAGGGGATACCCTCGCTTGCGTCCAGTCCAATCCAGAAATAGGAGAGAGGGTACTACCAAAAAGCAGACAAGGATGACCTCACAAACGGAAGAAGTCCCAAGGCTTCGGGAGCTAGGATGATCGACCCACGGGACCCTATAAAATAATGGAGCGTTCGACTTTTTTATAGGTCATTAGGTCATTTATGTACTCGACCCTTGAATTGGGTTGTTGAGGGGGAGGGATATATTACTACTTTTAGGCATTGGAAGAAAGGGACATAGACCCGATTTTTCCGCAGCCCACGGTGGAAACTGATCGAACGGAAATATTATATCATATTTTGACGTAAAGCAATAGGTATCCACATAGGCATAAATACCTATACACTTATAAATGGGGGGCTAGACCAAAGACATAAACTCCTGCCAACAATATACATCAAGAGCTGGGATGACATTCCAGTGCAATTCTGTAAGGAAACATCCGGAACCAGGAAGATCAACCAATAGCTGGAGGATATTTGCGCAGCCTGATACCACAAGGGAAACCACCCAAGGCAACTCTTTCTTTAACTAAAACCCACATTTTAGGGATCATGGACCTGTAGAGTTTACCAAAGATTCCCGCTTTGTTGCTCTCTCTCTATTGGCTGAGATCGTTTTTGTAAGGCTGTTTCCACGAGATCGAAGTTGGGTTTTCAAGTCCGGTTGGTTCTTCTCTGAGGTCTCTTCTTAAGACTGCAGTATTTTATAATTTATTACTAGTTTCCGGCCGGGACAAGATTCATAGTGGTACCTACTAAGATTCATGAAGGCAAGTGGGGTTAGTAAGCCCGCCCGTGCAATGACTGTACTAAGTTGAAGTTTTTGAGCCGGAACGGTGGGTAAAAGGTCCAGGTGGTAGCATGGCACTAAGATTCAAGCAAGCATCTCCTAGCAATGTGGTCTGTGTTCATTAATCAATTGTATCATCTGGCTGACCGGGTGAAGGCTCGTCCCCCGATAATCAAAATAGTGTGACCCCTTAAGCATCCCTGCCTGAAGCAAGAGGTGATAAGTAAGGTTGGGTAAAGTCTATTGGGTAAAGGTGTGTTTGGATACACTGAAGTATTGGTTGATTACAGTTCAATAATAGGCAGCAGAGTCAAGGTTAATAGTGTGGTACCCAGCAGATTATTTGGTAAAGCAAGTAAGCATCTAAATAAATTCCTAGCAATGCCGTCTTAATTCATAACTAGTATCTGACCAGGGTCAGCCCGGCCTGACAAGAGTAAGTAAATAGTGCTACCCCTCCCCCCTAAGGATTCATGAAGCAAGTGGTGAGTAAGGAAGCCTGTAAATAGAAAAGTTATGATTTGTGAACCAGTAATATAAGGGTGTTGAGTTGGTAGGTTGCACAAAAAGAAATAAAGTAGGCTAGGGAATCCCTCCCAATGCTGAAAGTGCAAACCACCCCATTTAATCTCAGTATTAATGCAGTAGTTCATAAAAAGGGCAGTTAAAAACGATTAAACAACTGGTGCTGTCCAACATAAAGGTAATTCTGTAGGTAGGCATAACCTTTCCCTCCCAAGATTAATATTAAGGGGCTGTTGTTGTATGTGTATATATGGTACCTGAAGTCCGTGTCTAGGCTTGAGCCTTCAAAAAGGTAAGCCTGTCTAAGCCTTGTCAATCCACCAATGAACCAATCAACAGAAAACAAAAAGTAATTCGCTTCGTATTCAAGTCTAGGGAAAAGGTCTGTTTATAAAGGTTGTAACTCTAAGTCTGTGTGTATCAAAGCACCCCTTGATCACCCACGTTCGGCAAGCTGTAAAAGTAATAAATAAAGCCAACAGGGATTTATCTAAAGAATAGTCGCCATAAGAAGAAGTCTCTAAAGAAGAGTTCAATCCATTCCATATGAAACTCAAGGCGAGGTGGGGTCTAACGAATATCCGAAATAAGTGTGATTCATACAAGTGCTGTTCCCATCCAAAACTAAGGAAAGGTTCGGTGCTAAAGAATATGATCCAATGAGGAGCGGAGCCATCTGAAACTGGCACCAGGTTTGGGGTTAACACCCAGTCGGGAAGGGTGGAGTCTAACGAATCTAAATAAGAATAAGTTATGACAAATAGTCCAATCCCATAACACACAAAAAGATAAGATACGGAGTGACTAAAAACGAGGCTCGTAGGGGCGTAGCGAAGATCCATGGAAAAAAGAAAGAAAAAGGGAGAGGTTCAGTTAGCGCTTGCCCCAAAGAAAGGGTATGTCGTATGTATTCTGTTTATCTCCGAAGATTCAAATGATGGCTAGGATCAAACTGTCAAGGTCCGGCACCAAAGTAAGGTTTGGCTGAGGGTATGTAACCAAGGGATTTATCAGGATGGCTTCAACCTTGTAAAACTTTCAGGGTATGGGAGGATGTATGACCACCTCAGCATAATTGTAACTCAAATTCGATGTTCTCCAAAGGTCGGGTTTCTAAATCATATCCCTCCCATAAAAAGATTTATAAAAAAAGAGCCAACCAATATAAGGTATCCGTATATAAATATAAAAAAATATATAACAGATATAAATAATCGTCGCCTACCCATATCACACTAAAGGTGAGGCCGGAACGGAAGATACTATGTCATCCAGAAGATACTCAAAAGGGATTTATATAAATCCTAGCCCCATAAGAAAGTTATAAAGAATAGTCCTGAACTCAAGGTTCGGTGGTATGCTAAAGAATCGAAAACAAAAGGGCCGAAGGGAAGAGTGGGAATCATATCCATAATAAGTTTAAGAAGAAAGGGTTCCTCTCGCATAAGAAGAAGATGAGGCACGGAGTGAAAAAAAATGAAGTTTTCTCTCCATAATATAATAAAAGGTAGGAAGTGATAAAGAAGATCCCTAAGATCCTTGGAAAAACCTAAAGGCGGGTTATAAATCCTATCCAAAAGAGAGGTTAGACTGCGTTCCTCGCATAAGAAAGCACTAAGTGGGGGGGCTGGCACTCAGGTTGGTAAGGGTGGTGGTATGGTACTCCCCGAACATAGATGTGGTAGGCTGGGCTCAAACTTGAAGGATATAGACCTAATAACCTTACGGGTATGTTCTAGGAACAGCAGGTTATGTAAAAACAACAAGGAATGCTGTAACTACTCTTTTATAAACAACAGGCTATGTCGGAACATATGCTCCTGGGAACACGTCTAATGTTGGAACATCATAACTAAGAACATTACTAATGTGGTAAATCCCTCTTAGGAACTAAGGGAATGGCAGAACTACACTTTTAGAATAAATAGCTAATGCGTAACATCGCTTCTTAGAACGGAGCGCACTGCTCTTCTAAGAATAAAGGCAGTTTTCATGCTCGACCCATTACTTGAACCTTTGAAGCGGGATCCTGAAGAGCCTCTTCCAATATTTTATTAGATACATTTTCACAACGGGATGAAAACAAATTTAGTTTTTGCATGGGATTCCAGGACATGACTTTGCCACTTGTAGGGAATTCCGTACGTTTCGTAAACACTCTCATGGTATTTTGGAAATATTTTATTTTGAAGCCCTTCGAGGGAGGTAGAGGGAGGGATATGAAAAATACATGGTGCCCAAGCATGGGGTCTCAAGCGAGAACCCGGTCCCGCAACTCAAGGCTTTGAGATTGACACCAATCCTCTCCCCAACCACAATAATACCTCGTATGATAGGCGAAAACCATATGGAGATCCTAGTTCATCCACGTCCTTAACACCAGGCCGCGGACCAGGTGACGGAGCTGAACCCCAAATCCGATGTCAGATATTGCTCTGTTATGTTCTCGACATATATAGGAAAAGGATCCGCATATTATATATTTAATTTCAGCCCACTTCTTGCGGAGTGGGACAGAGGGGCCCATAGTCATTTGATAGCACAAGTCGTTGATGAGGAGATGCGGTATATGTTCCAGATGCATGTTTTCAGAGTGCTTCAATTATATTTAATAAGGGGCGGGTGTTATAGGTGAGTGAGAGGGCCTTTTTTTGATCGACGCGCCTCATTGATCTATTATTTTCCGAGTGGATCCTCTCCCTATGCATGCCGATTTATCGCCCCTCAATGAATAATGAATAATATAGAATGAGTGATTGAACTTCCTTCTCAAATACTTGCTTCAATCTCGAATTTACGCAAATGAACTTGTTGTCAGTTGCTCCTATAGCTGCAAGCCCTACTATTATATAAGGGGCGTTTCTATTTAATGTAAGTTATACCCCCGTTGTTACTCTTTCCCTGACCGCTGGTTCGCAGCTTTCTCAGCACTTCCTATAGCGGGAATGGAAGGCTTTTTGAAACAAGATCTAAATTTTGAAATACTGTTAATAATTATTGCTTCAAAGCATCAGAAGGTTGCACATTTTGGTTCGAAGAATCCATGACTAAGAGTGGAACCAGAAGGAGGTGCTCAACAACGGGAACGTCCTCGTCTCTGTAGTGCCCACCCCCAACCCATGAGTAAAGTCCCGACAAATCCATTTCGATTTTGTTTCGCTTCCAATGACTAACTATAGGGACAAGCTTCCTCATTTACTCTGGATATTTCGTCCTCCATTAGCGGGTGAGCCCTGGCCAGGACCTCCGAAACAGAAAGGTATCTGGTCCAACCTGCAATTAATAATAGAAGGGCATTGGCAAGCGGTCTTGAAAGAGCTATATTTTATATGTAATAACATCTGTATTGGCAAGGGGGAAAACAACAGCCTCACTCTTGCAATTTTTTTTTGTTTCTTACTCTATTCTTCTGAAACAAGCGACAAGAAATAGAAGTAATAAAAAGCCGGACAAAAGACAAGTTAAAAAAAAAAAGACAAGTTTAATTCCAGAGCCCGGAATAAGAAAAGAGTCTACAGGCCAGAAATCAGGAGATAAGAAGAAGGTCTTTTGGAAGAAGAGGGAGAGTACGGCAGGAAGTAAATCAATAAGATTCCGTACCTTAAAGGAGTAGGCCTAATGGAGGAAAGTCTTTTCAATCCAGAAAAAGAGCATATAATATATTGTCAAGAGCTAGAGTGAATACAACACCCAATCCGGGTGGTCCGAAGAGGGTTTGAATGCAAGTCCCTCATCTCTCCTTCTTCCCCATTTTACACCTTGGACACAGGACCCTCCGAGGTGTGGGTATACTCTTACTTATGCTTAGCTACCAAGAGGTGCGCAACCGACTCGACCGCAAGGTAGGCGAGATCTGCCCCCACGGAAATATTTTGCTTATAACACTTATAAGGTATGGGAAGAGAAGTATTTTTGGCACTTTGTGAAACATTAACAAGAAGAGTCAAAGCCCTCTTAGTATTATTAAAGAATATGGGCATGTCAAATAGTTGTATTAATGCCTTGTTAGGAAGTTATTTTCACTAGGGTAGAGTCCTCTCATAGTTCTTGTTTAATTTTATTGAGTAACATCTATTTATAGCTATCCATTGATTCTTTATGCTTCACTGGCCAGAATTGTATAATTTTTGTTGGCTTAACACTCATCTGGTCAAATTGTGGTTATGTGTCGCTAAATATCTTAATGGTCATTGCCAAAATGTGAAACAATTAGCAAATGTAGAACTACTTTCATTGACACCAATACTCGGTTGATAATAGTATAAAACAGTTTGAATGGGCTAAGTTAAAAGTAGTGTACAGTACCCCTATAACAGGAGTGGCACAACGAGAAAGCTCAACTTCAGCCCGGCGCCCTTTCTGTCTGTCTTTCTTTCTGTTATATAGTATTATTTTTTTTATTGAAAACCCTAATTAATAGAAAGTGAGTATACCCGTAGTGTTTATATAGGCCGACCTGTACTAATTAGTGGAATTCAACCCTTATAAATGAGTCTTTCCTATATGTTTGCTCCTCCCTTTGTAGACGTGGTAGGGCTTGTCAATCGTGGTAATTTTAAGACTGAAAGGTAGCGTATGCGATCCATCCCATCCAGCAATTGCATCCATCCAATCCATCCAGCCAGCCAGCTATTCGAGCAATCCTAGCGATCCCAGCAAGCTCGACTGTAAGGAGAGTAAAAATGATAAAATGAAAAGTATCAGTCAGGTAGATTGATGGGTACTCATAGCGGTTGACCAAGTGGATCCAGAGTAAGCAGCATCTATTTAAGTATAGAGGCAAAGGTTAATTGTTTACCAATTACATCCTCTTAGTCGGGAGGATAGTTTTGTAATATAATTCTCAATAGGTCCTTTTTTCACCGCTTTAAAAAGTATAACTTACCAGTTTTTGAGGTGTCTGAGCCTTCTTAACTTTACCATACTCTATAATATTGTTTTCCATATTCATGACAGTGGCTCCATTTAGATCAGGAACATTCTTTTCTCTTATAAGGAAACGAATTAAGGATCAAAGGCATTTTTGGAAAAGCATAGCGCAGTAGGATCTGCAGGCTTGCATCAGTAATTTTATTCAATGTATCTTTAAACCCCGTATTGAATTCCTTCACCCTTCCATTCACCTTCTTCTTGACAGTTGCCTATTCAGTGATAAGATAATGCTCATCTTAATTTTACCGCGGTGTAATCCAAAGGCAGTCTCAGATTCATCCCAGCTCTGGATATTTGCGGGAGCCAAAACGTTTACACCATTCTCAGGCATCCATCCTCTTCCAAGGTTTGCACAAATAGCTTTCATTATTACATCGTCATGTTAAACTTCAAAGTAATCCGCCACCTTCATGAATGCCTTAAGATAATCTTCCCTGTAATGGAATTGTTTCATTGAAACCTGGGTATTTTTTTTCTGATCTTATTAGGCAAATTAGAATGTTTATGAATGACAGTGAAGTCAAAGGCTCTGTTTCTATTGGCTCTCCATGCAGGGACACTAGGTTTATTTGGCTGACCAGCAGCACCAGCACCAGCGCCGGCAGCAGCCATGTTGACTACAAGAGTGGAATTAACTACAGGTTGTGTTACAGGACCAGAGCCTGGAGGAACTTGGCTTAAACAAGGGTAATAACAGATCCGGGTGGTGCAGGTCCAGGGCTTCTCTCAGCAAACAAATAATCCGGATCTAATGAAGATTCAGCAGATCTACTACTAGTACTAGCCTCAGGACTCTGTAAATCAGAACTTAAATAATTTTCACTTTTATACTAAGAATATCTCAGAGATACACAACGCTGCCTTTCATGTTATTCACTTCTTCATCCGGCAGCATGATGACTTGCTCCTAGCCTTTTGCACTACATCTTATTTTTTTTTACTTCTGAATTTGCTGCTCCAATTTGATTTGCTTCTGTGGCTGGCTAAGTAGATCTGTGATTTAGCGGAGAATGATCTGTGACCGCTTTCCCCGAGAACCCAAAGGGAGTTCAGAGCTGAAGGCACCTGTCTTTTCTCTCTGCGACAGTAATATTTATAGTCCTTAGCTAAAAAAGGAGCAATTTTTTATTCCGTTCTATTTTTTATTCCGTTCTATTTTTTATTCCGTTATACAAGTACCGGGGCTCCTTTGATTTGAGATAAAACACTTCGCGCAGGGGGCTAAAACTTTATATTGTTGTTCACATATTCGTCTCCAATGCAAAATATCCTATATATTCCGTCTTTCTTTAATGGAATAAGGTCACGAAGTTAAGGAATCAGAGCAAGGAAAAGGGTAGAAATAAGGTAATAAGATCTTTTTTGGTAACAATATAAAGGAAAAGGTGCAATCGCCCGCATCCTCTCCTTTTGGTATTTAGTTTGTTTCTTACCCTTGTTCTCAAAGCTAGTTATTTTGCGGTAAGTTGGATATTCCGTTATGTTGTAGCTAGCTGCCGGAGACAATTGAAGCTGTTAGAACAGTAGTCTTACTTATGATATTATGCTTTAACCAGTTTATTTGCTTACTCCATTTCTGAATACGTGTTGCCAAGAACGCTTCCTATTTGCGTTTCATCTATTTCTATTTTGCTCCGCCTATGATATATGACCTATCAACCAACGCTCTAATTTGACACTTTTATTTAATAATGTTTGGATCAAATGCGGTGGTTTAATGGAGGTAAAATGCATGATTATTCCTTCCCCTCCTTTTTGTCGGGAAAGAGCTACGCACCTTGTGAACTGCGATGGTTCATTATAGGTAAAATTGCATATTTACTCCTTGCAAGTTGCGACGCTCTTTATGACTCAATTTTTTTGTTTGGCCCCCCTCCTTATTGGGGTGAATAAGTACTTATAGGCTGCTTGGGCCCCCACCAATAAAATAATTGGATGTTTAATATATAGAGTATCCTATTTGTAGACGCTCCGGAAGGAGTATAGTGCAGTAAGACTTGCATGCATATAAGTGCATGGAGGAAATGATTAGGGAGCGTTCTCCCGCTATGCTTAGGTAAATGCCTAAAAAGTTGACCTAACTACCTAATTAACTAACTAACTAACTAACTAACCTTGGATTGGGTTCGGTTAGTTTAGTTTGGTTACTTTGTTAGCGGGTTTATAGGCGGGAATATATAATTTATGTTACTCATAGAATGGTCGAGAGAAGGTTATCCCTTCCTTAATGAACTTTGTAGACAGAACTCCAAAAATGTCACTCATCCATGTGGAGCTGCCTGGCTGCATCTCAAGGAGCTGGAACCTCTGGTGCACTCCAGAATTATTAATGAAGTTTACATAAGTAATGAGTGGTTCCTTTCAACATGTTGGCGAAGCAATTTATCTAGGAGGGCTTGCTCCAATCATAACTAGATACTCTGACTAGATGTTTGTCTGATCATACTAAGGAAGGTATTGTTTTGGCCCCTTGTGATCTGCTGACTTTATCAATTGTAATTAAAGCAAGAAATCACAAAAAGGAGGGCCTTCTAGTAAAACCGGAGTATGAATCCCCTTTTCAAAATTACTTCTGGATGGACAATAAAACTTCAAATGGCCATAAGAGTGGCAGACAGAGCCGGGGGTATATTTACATAGTTTCAAATATAGTTGTAGTTCCATTTTCCAGCTTATGCGTTGATACAGTCTGGAAGACCTTCCGCTAAGTCTACCTCAAGGCAAATGTGTGCTACCAGTCAAAATTTATTTAATTAGGACTTTCATCGTGACATATGAATCTTCCTTTGGAGTTACCAATTGCCTTCAGGGTCAGGTCATTCCACAATTCCAACAATAGGGTTGGGAGTTTTATCCAGACTAGTTGAACTGCGTAAATTTAACTTCTAGGATCGAACTTCGAGGACCATGAGTTCAAAGCTAGAATAACATTGGTCCATAGCCATATCCCCTCTCCTATGTGAGCTGCATCTTCCACCTTTTTGAACACAAAGAGAACCAACCTTTGGATAAAATAGAAGATTTCGAGATGTATCCTAAAACTGGAAACCACTTCTTGCTCATCCACGAAATGAGAGACTATTAAGCCATTGTACACCCATAAAACTGGCCAACCAATGCTAGTTTTTGGTACTTTTAGATTCGGGTTATTTATACATTATTACAAAGTACCATTATAACCTTTTATGCCTTATTTTGATGCATTTATTATCTCTTTTTTGCCTAAGAGCGTCTTTATTCCTTGACTCTATTTTTTTCCCTATAATTTTATCCTCACACACCCTAATTTCTCTACACACGATGGATGCTTAATTGGGTCTAGGACCTTTATATACAGAGGTGCCTTAATGCGAAGGAAGAATTAGCTCTTTCCGCTGAGCTTGGAAAGTTAATAACCTAGGTATCGGATGAGGAGCTTTCCCTTTCCTGATCATGTGTAACCCTGACTTATTGGGCCTGGAGTCCTAGGGTGAATCATTACATTAGCTTGGAGTCAGTGCTTCAGTACTCGAGTCATTATTAAATGGGTCTTTCCTTCCCTTAACATTGGATATATATTAGTTTTTTATTTATCGATTAAATGAAATAGTGTAATCTAAGTTCGACCTCCTAGGGGCGGGCTATCAATACAGGAACCAATAAAAAGAAAGGAATTTGACGGGCATCTCCTTCACTCTCCTTCAAGGAAAGGGCAGGGGCAGGCTGGCTTCACGCCATATAGATTGTTTGCTGGGAATGAATCACAATAAAAGGTGGCTTAGAAGACACTCGACAGAGGGCGGCATGATGTAGGTTTCGTTTTAAGCTTACCTATTTGAATGCCTCGGGGGAGAGTAGGGAGTCAGTTATTGGTTGTTAGCGTCCTACGCCAGTTGTTAATGCCTGATTCTTCCTCTTTAAGGCCTGACCCCGCAGAATATGATGTGTATAATGTGATCGCCTCTCCTTATCAGTCTCAGGGTAACCCTCCTCTCCTATTGTGATCAGCCGACGAGCATCTAACTCCTGGGCGTAAAACCGTTCAACTAGTGGATATCCCACTGGGAAGCAACCCAACCCCTCTGTCTCTCACCCCTAATGGCATTTGTCAAGTCAAGTGATTGAACCCCGAGAAGGAAAATAGCGCAAGGAAAAAAAATGATTTTGGCATCCGCCTTATTGGAAAAAAGCGAGTAGCAAATTGCACCTTTCAACCTATTTCCTAGGTATTACCCGGCTGGATCAAATCATACTATGTTTTTATATCCCCGCCGAGCAGTTTCAATCCCCCTGTTGGTATTCTACTGGTTTCCTGCCTCTCTGTCTTCTTTCTCTTACCAAGGCTACGCGTTAACTACCAGTTCTCTTTCGTAAAGCAACAAGTGATAAAGAAAAACTTCCAAACGATGAACGATGCTTCCCGGGCTTTATAAACCTGAACCTGATGCTAGGAGATTTAGACACTTGCTAAGTTGAGGCCCTGCAGTGACTCGACTGCAGCTGCATTGTCTATGTAAATATATTTTCCTATGAAACTTATCAAAGATTTACAATGCTCGATCTCATCCCTGGCCAAACTGCTAAAGCCCTTTACTACTCTGCCACTGGTACCCTAATACTATTGGGTGACTTCCTCTATAGCCAGCCCTTTTATCTGTATTCTGCGAGCTCATGTTATATCAAATAACCTTCTAAACGTGCTCCTATATGAACAGCTGACCAAGCTCACTAATAAAGCAAGATGGCTACCTGTCTTCGTATTTATTCATTAAGGCTCCAATATACTCGCCAGATATAAGGAAAGCAATAAGGCTACTCGAGGCAACCATACGCTCGACTGACCTGCCGAAGCGATACCTAAGAGCCTACAGGCGGATCAGAATGGCATCGTTATAAGCAGACGATACAATTGGATGCTACGAGAGCACGGCTCGCTCTAGAATATAATAGCCTTAGGGTTCTGAGCATGCTAGTAGTGTTATACGAAGGACCAGCCAGATCAGGATAAAACGAGTCACTTTAGGCGCTCGCCCTTGATCGAGTGAAAAGCATAGGTGGAGTCTAGACCAAATGAACGGTTTATAAGGCTCTCTGTTTCGGGCTCGTTGGTGTTCAATGAAGGCGAATGATTTTATATAAGGCTCTATATAAGCGGCTAGCACGGTTCTTAAACACTCTATTTACAGGAGGACGTTAGGTATTTACAGGGGGAAATTTGTGAGTACGCCTTAGCATTGTATCGAGGTCTTTTTGCTACCAAAAGGACTGCTCTTAAGATTCTACATATTGGGTACTATTGGCCAACTCTTCATAAAGATCTAGGGAATATGTAAACAGGAATGCCAGTGAATGGGCAAGCCTACTAAAGCTAATGAGATGCCCCTACAGCCCCAAATTGACTTGGAACCATTTGACAAATGGGACTTTATTTTGTTGGACAAATTGACTTGACCCTCCTTCCAACCAGTAGCGCTTTATTTTCATTTGCATTGATTATGTTACAAAATTAGTAGAGGTAAAGGTTATGTCGAATGCCACAGAAGACAAAGTCATTGAGTCTTTACATGGAAATATATTCACTAAATTCAGTGTTCCACAAGAAATAGTGACAAATCAAGGAAGGTCCCCAATTCACTTCATAGCTAATCCAAAGTTTGGCTCATCAACGTAAGGTTATCAAAGGAAGTCTAAACGCACCTTGCAAATTTGACACGGAGATTATATCGGGATAAGGCCTTTGAAGGATGCCCTTCTTTTTGCAGGCAGAGTGGTTTGTTTATGAAACCCTAGCATCTCTATTTTGATCATACTGTTTAACCTCTCCTACATGAGACTTTGACACCTAATCGCCAAATTATGAGCTCTATCTTATAGGTCATATAGCTCTTGGTGTAGTTATGCTAACTTATCATCACTTAATCCTACCACTGGAGGATATTGAGTCATAGTTGTAGAAGTGCTAGGGCTCTGACCTTTCTATGTTTGCTTAAATCTAGCCTCATACAACTCCTGTTACATCTATCAGTTCCTATAAAGACCATCCTTGAGTGTACATCATATACAAGATGTATTCAGGTTAGTATATTAATGCTTTGGATCTAAATGAAATAATGCTCAATGGGTGTAATAGACAGGAATACTTATATCCCTTATAATAGTCGCAAGAGCCTCTGTAAAAACCTTAGGTCATATACTCATAGTTGCCTACAACTCACTGATTTATGACTCCAACTCCTAGGTTCCTTATACCCTTCTTTGTGGCATTTATCTCTCGGCAACCTCACCTTATCTCCCCTCTCCTTTTAGTCGAGCCCTCCGGACCTCCGAAAAGGGTATAGATTTTGTCTTTTATTTCTCTATTCCCACCCAACCCTCGTGCCTCGGGAAAGTCCCTCTCCTTTTAGTCGAGACCTCCTTCCGTCGGACCTCCGGGTCCTTCGCTTCGTGTAACTCAGCTCAGCCCTTTAGCTTCGCTCCCCGACCATTCCCTTCTATAGAGGAGACCCATCAATCTCTCTCGCTTGCGCCGTGGCTTGCTTGCCCCGTAGCTTAAGGTTTAACCTCATATAGATTAGTTCTTTCACGGTGCTGCTGAACCCCGCCGCTTTGTTCCAGTATTAATACGTCTAGTTATGCTCTTGGAAAAGTGTGTTTTTACCCTGTTCGCGTGTGTGCGGTGTTTGTCCGCTGTGTGTAAAGATCGGTATCTTCTTTTTCCCGGCACCGAATCAATCCGGATCAATGAATCAATCGATGCCAAGACTTCCCGAACGGAGGAGATCTATTCAATATCCCATTGCATGCCCGGGGTAGGATGTCCCAGTAAGCGTTTAATAAGTTTGATATTAATCCTATTTCCCCCAGTGGTAGCTAGTTCAATATGGCTTTCCGACGATACATAATTCATTTAGATCCCTCTATGCCAATCCACGGGCGTACGATTCCTAGTAGGTGTATTATTATAGAAGCATTGTAATCCCTCCCGATTATTAGGTGGGTTGTTTTCCAAGTGATGAAAAGGTATAACTCAATAAGTAAGAGATAGAAGTAGATAAATACTCAGCTACCAGTGAAGCGTGAGGTATAAAGGTTACTCGGGGCAAGCTCTTACTGACAGGCATCTACTATAGAGAGTTTTCTCCTCTCTCCCAACTTGGTAAAAATGGGGATTGGTAGAAATGGGAATAAGTAAGCCCCTCGCTCCTAGATTATAAGAGCAATAGACCTTTATTAGTAATAAAGTTAACGTTAATAGCTAATTAATTGATCATGTGACATAGATGCGTTGACTCTAAGTAGTTAATAAACTGTTAATGTAGCGTACCACAAGAGTAGTAATCCTTGATTTTCAATTAAGCTTGCTTGTATCCGAAGGCAAACAAGTATATTCAGGTTATGCTCGTAAATAATATCCATAAGCGTTAGGCTTAGTCGTAAACGCCGTGCTAGGCATTAAACCTTAATAAGGTTGTATTAATAGTTTACCACAGGCTTAGCTGTATGACAACCATGTTCTATTTCATTAGCCTGATTCTAATCCATATATCAAATTATCCGTTAGGTAATAATATCTACGACGTAAGGGTTACTCATATGCCTCGTTATTATGCTTGTAATCTGATTTTTAATACCGAAGCACGTTTATATTACCCGGAAAGCTAATCTGGTTAAGAGTAATGCTCTTTACTGTGCCTTGTTTAATCCGAGTAAGCTTATTTATGGTTAATAGGAGCCTCTAATATTAGAATTAATGTGGCAGGAAATAGTAATTGACTAATTACTTCACCATTAACACTGTAATTATATTACTGAGTATAACAATACAAGTTAAGTACTACTTTACCCTAGTCAACTAGGCTGAAATGAATATATTTATCATGGCTAGTCTCTTAATACAGAGGCGTCATAAGCTATACTGGCATTATTAATGGTCCTATGACTCTAATATTATAGCCTGTTACTCTGATCACCTTTCTGGAACAAGGCAGAATCTTAATAACTAGTCATAGAATAAGCATTCAAGGTTACTCTAATATATTACATATACGAGAAAGCCAATTCATTACACCATAACCATTAACTTTCTTGGTTACTTTCTAGACCTAGGTAATATTATGGTACTCCGATAACTATGATTTACATTTCTTTTTCTGGATTTCTTCTAGTTTTGCAAACGTCCTTTACTCTAACGTGTCTCAGCTCATGTTGCACTCGAGGTATAACCATTTATTAATTGTAACTACGCCATATAACTCATACTCTGGCCATTGCGGAACACCAGTCTAGTTAGACATGCCCTGGATATAACAGCTCGTACTACTAGTTAAGCTGTGATTTACATAGTAATATCATGCTTAGTAATCAGAGGTCGCAGCAATTACATGACTAACAGTCTAATACAACCCTATAGCGCACTATTACCACCAGGTAAGTGATTAATAGTATGATTCTGAGGATAGGACCGCTTAATAAGTATAAACGCAATTTAATCACTGCTCATAATTAGTGGCTGAGTATCATGTAATTAACCCGTGGGATTACGCAACACTATAACATGGCTTAAGTATTTACACACTGTTCTCTGGTTCAAAGTAATAGATATGAATCACTAGCCTGCGTAAACAGGTGTTAGTACTATGTAAACTGGGTATACTGCCACCTAAGTAATAGGCCTTAACTAGTTCACATAAAGCTTTGTAAGCTTAATTCAGCAGTTTATCTACCGCTAGTATGACCCTTAATGTAAACAACTAAGAAAATAATGAAACACTAATCCTTAAGTAGGCTCTGGTTCTACGAAGGCTTTTAAGGCAGGCACTTTATTCTGACTTCCTTGGCCGCGTGTATAAATAATTTCGGTCACTAGAGAGATAAGAAGTTCCAGACAAGGGCCCCCTCACTACTATACCCCCAAAAGGATTGAAATAGTCTCTGTAGCACACGATGAGTAGCGGAAATGAATGATAGTACCTCTCCCATAGGCTATATCCGTACTCGAAAGCGAGTCGATCAATTCATTAGGAGATTAGTACCTTTCCCAGATATATTAATACAGCTCCATTAAGTTCCCAACCAGCCAAAGAGCATAAGATCTTCCTGCCCCTCAAAGCCTGAGCAGAATATAAGGTCCTCTCTTCGAGCTCAGGTAAGACCCAGTCAGGCCCATTTATTCCCCTCAAAGAGAATAATCTCTAGATTGACAAATAGCCTGGTTAACTGGCTAAGTACTCGATATACTTAGTAGAACCAATTAATAGGTCTGCTAGATTAATAACAGAGTATCATGTTGATTCAGGCGAGAATTAATGGTGCTATATATAACCTGTTGCTAGAGCGTTTATTCCTTAGCCGCTTATAACTATACCATGAAAGCTGGACTAGAGTGCACGGTAAGGAGTAATTTTCCGAGTTAAAGGGTATACATAAATACGCGCTATTATTATTCACATTTATCCGCCAGTGATATTAGCACGGACATATTACCCCAGCTAATAAACGCCATATCATATCCCTTTTTAAGCTGCTAGGGCAAGTTAGGTTTAGTGTGGCGTCCAGGTAGTATGTCTAAAAAGGTCGTGATGAGCTCACTACCTATGTGTAAATGCGCATTAGGCTGACTCAGTGCTATATAACAACATCAATGGGTCATAATCTAACAGGGTTAGAATACGCAGACTTAAGTAGTGATCCTAGTACGACGACGTTTAATTAGCTTTCTCTACCCGTAACAGCAAAAGAGTTATAGAGTATTAAGGTTATATACTCAGCTTTAAGTTTACTAGTCCTGGTGCATTATGCACATACAACATAAGCTGCTTATAACGTTAAGAATCACATATAGTTATAAGCCCATTGGCGCCAAATACTAGTATTCCATACACGGTAAATCCATTATGCACTGGCGTGATTTGACTACGCGGTTTAAATTATAACCTACCCACTGAGTATTAACTGAAACAAGTTGTTACATTATTGACTGAATCACATATAGTACTCGTGCTTAAAGGGTCGACGTCGTGAATAATAAAGTCATAATGGTTATTTAAACCACTACGCCTTAAGGTAAGGAATAGGTTGCAGCTTTTGTTGGTCCTACCTAGTAGCTAGATGCTTTAGTAGCTAGCTGGTTTGGGAAGGAAAGACAGGTAAGAATGATATTATATCCCTCATTTCTTGTTTTTCCGGTGATGAGAGTTTTACCTCTAGGAATAATACTTTCTCCCTTAATGTGCTGGTAGTGGAATAAGGCTTCCTCACTGCTTTTCTTATTTGTACGAGCTAGTAGTTTGAGTTCCTCTCCTAGTTGTTTTGGGATGTTAGAGTTTAGGAAGCTATGGAAGCTAGGGCTAAGGAAGTAGTTCCCTCCCTGGGTTGTCAACTAGAAGGAAGATGTTAGGCCTCTGGGTGTGCTATCTGAAAGAGGGCTAGCTTCTTTAGTCTTATTGTCTGTTCTAGTTACATAGTCTTGTTGCTCCTATAGGTTTATAACCCAATAGAATGCATTAGAAGCCATTAGATCTATACGGATGCTAGCGAAGGGCGTAGGATAAGAAAGAAGAGATCTTAGGTTTTGTTGCCCTTCCCCTTTTCCTATGATCAAAACCTTTCCCAATGAAGCTTCCATATGTAATATTGATATAACATGAATAGCCGGGTTCTATCTCTAGGAACGAGGGCACGTACCTAGCTATTAATTAATTACCTATCTTTAGGCCTTTTTTTACTTTATAAAGTTTGATTCTTTTCTTTATCTATTCCCACCCAACCGCTGGGTAACCTATTGTTCAGGTGATACCTCTGTTGAGCTATGCCTGGATCCCTACCCCTTTTGATCCTTGAACCTTATATCCTTGACGAATAGATAGTAGACCCCCAACGGATATAGATGCTCCTCATCTCCCTACCCTCTTTGCTCCTACGAATGGATGGCCCTACCCCAACGAACAAATATGGATGCTACTAATCTATATGCATATCCCAGTGTAGCAAATACGATACTATCCTTGACGAATATTAGGCCTCCTTTGATCCTACGTATCCAGCCTTGCCTTCTCAATCGACTATTAGACGGGAGACAGATATGTATGGATAGTGATGCAGTCTATAACTATATACAATACGTAACATGATCTCCCTACCCCTAATCTCTATTCGATATCCATCTCTATCTGGGAGACCCCGCCCCATCTATAAAGCTATCCCATATGCATGGGGTCGAGCCCTCTCTCTTCTCTGGGGGAAAGCAAAGCATGGGGAAGCACTCGACCGGCCTCCCTCTCTATATAGGCTAGGTAGGCTATCTACCTCTATGATAGTGAGGACTCTCCACAGAAGAAAGAGTGGCCAGGGAAGACACATCCAGTCTTTGAGTCCTGCTTTGGTTGTTGATCTGGTGGGAAGGAAGAACTTCAAGGCATGGAATTAATAAAAAGCATACAAACAATGGTGTTTTTTACAGAGGCATAATATAGGCTAATAAATGGTAAATAATCCATCCAGTTTGAAGTGTTAACCCCCCCTCTCATCTTCTTAAGTTAAGGCAGTAGTTTCTAAGGCCGTTCTGACGATCCATCCCATGGTGGTTTCTCTTTCCTGTATCATAAACTTATTCCATCTCCATTAATTGCGTAGGCTGCTGGGGCCTGCCTTTTCAACTTGGAATATGTATCTTCAAGTAAAGGGACGTAGTGGTGTAGCATGCACGTAAGTAAAATGAAGTAGGCAGAAGGTATAAATAGCGATGTATCCAAGTACGATTAATTCATACCATCCATCCGTCCCTTCATATCCTAAGTAGGTTAAAGCAGTAAGTCTGGTAAACAGAACAGGAGCATGCTCGTAAATAAAAGGTTAAAGTCTCCCTTACTTAGATTATTCCTGCTTACTTAGATTATTCCTGGTTGAATGAATGGGTTGGGCAGCCCTCTGTTGTTAATAGCTGTACCTCCCTAAGCGTTTCATTCATCCAAGTGGTATAGGGCAAAAATGGCTAACTCTGGAGGTGTATAAGTTATGGTAACAGTTAAGTAAGGGGCAAATACTTAGGTTCTTTTCTTATTCTTACTATTTCTTTCTATATTGCTGCCTTATCCCGAAGCTGCTCCCTCCCAATGAATGAAGGCCAATGCTTCATGGCGCAGCTCTTCAGAGAGTAATGCACCCTCTTATGCACCCCGCTCCTATCTTCCCGCCAAAGCACTCGCTTTTTCCCCACTCGTGTGCTTCGCATCCTCCTATGCACCTTTATTCTATTGTGACGTTTCCTACCCTAGCCTGCCTCTTTCATTCTAAGGATGATTGGCTTCTCGTTCTCTCGTCTCTTAGGACGCTTTGCTTGGGAGCATCATCTATCTTAGGATTGGATTGGGAACCTATCGTCGAAGCTAAAGGACCTTTTATATCTAACTAGGGCCGTGACAGAAGCTTCCTCCCGTGTTTGTGTTCCGGTGCTTCAGGTAGCGAGATCGAACGAAGAGCGGCCAGAAGAGATTGATTTCCCCCATGCAAGCGGATTTAGCCAGCACCAGCAGACTTCTTACTTTCCCCATTGCGATAGAGCGTGGACCCCTTCCCCCTTGTTGGATATAAGGTTATTAACCGTTATGTGATTGGAGCTAATAAAGATTGGAGTCAAGTTTATTCGCCGAAAGATAGTAGGTTATACCCGAAATTGCGGGGATATGCGGCTCAACCTCCCCCCCCTAGTGCAATTTTGTATCATAATTTCACGCATAAAAGAACTTCGCATAATTACATATATAAATTGAGAGAGAACGTCGAGCACATAGCGGGAGGAATAAAAAAAAAGGTGTAGTTCGGTTAGCGCATCTGTTTTGAGAGCGCTTCAGGTTCGAATCCTGTCACCTTGATGCGCAACTTAGTTAACCCCACCCAATGACAGAGAAGATCATTAGTAAAACTCCGGAGAATATTGTTAGTAGCACCTCTCAAATAAGAGGTCCCATTGCATCATATTGGTTCATCACTTGCGAACACGTTCCCGTTGACTCAACATCGCAATCTATCTTACTTCAATTGTTAGCACGAATGGATACGGAGATAAAAGTCATGGTAGCCGGAGACAGAAAGGAAGAGAAATTAGATATTGGTCTCGAATTATACAACAATTTGACGAACACAATGATCCGGGAATTAGTTAATTCATGTTTTTGCGGCTTGGAAGGTCCAGGCAGACTGATGATAGGAATAAGTCGTAGGAAAGGAATTAACAGCTCATGCGCCGATCTGATGGAATTTCCCGACATTGTTCTCTGGGGAATAAGCCACGATGAGTGAAAGATTAGGGGGACAGCTTTCAAACGGAAGCTTCGACTCGTCTTGGTAGCTAAGCAATACCTATCGAATAAAGAGAATGATCTGGTGGAGAGTGAATGAAACTCCCCCAACAACAAGGTGATCTAAAGGTTCTGAACACCTTCTGAACCCCTTCCCCTCCTTTGTCGGGCAAGCAACCTTGCCCGATGCGGACAAGCGACTTCGTACCTTCCTTCCCCTCGTACCTCAGGAAAGTCCCTCCGGGTCCTTGCCCTCCCTTTGGTCAAGCAAGCCCTTCCCTTCTGAACCCCTTCTGAACGCCTTTGGAATGGCTAAGTTGGATGCATAAGTAAGTAAGAACGGAAATGAGTGAATTGACAATTTGTTTAGTCAAATCTCACAAAAGGTTATTTTCAACCTATCAAAACTTACCTAACGGACCTTTTACTTTGAAAAGCATTTTGACATATCTAAAATAGAAATAATGACATGCAAAAAAAAGCGAGCCATAAACCCTCTCCTTTTAGTCGAGCAGCCCCGCACTTTGGTCGGCGCATTTTCATAATCAAAGATTGGTATTTGGGGGTCTGAAGGCTATTTTCCAGATAGGGTCCCGAACTCTAAATTGTATTGTCTAAAGGCAAATATATGCGATAATGCATTTCAAGTTATTCCTTACTCTAAGGCAGTGGGCAGCAGGCGCACAGCGGTTAGGTAAAACCCTATTCTAAGTAAATTACCCGATCAGTTAGTTTGGTCATTGTGGGGTGGTCATTCAAAAACGTTATCAAACACGCTTCTTATAAATCAAAGTTGTGTTTGGACGAGGTCGGAGCAGATTACCTCAGGTTTGGTGTACAGGGTGCCATATGGAAGGTCACCATATCTTCTAATGTCCCCAGTTCAGAGGAGGACCCTCCAATCCCCCGATTTCACCTCCCCCTGTGAGGCCTACCGGTGGAGTTGCACAAGTCGCTACCTCAACACCGTTCCATGGACCTGTCCAGTACCATGCATTTCCCAACAACCAGGCATTGCTGACTAATGAATATTATGAGATCTTCAGAACTCATGGGCACCCTCCTTGGCACTGCCCTATTTTGCGAAAGTCCTATTCTGCCACTAATACTCTCTATTGTGAATTCTGTGGGTCATCTACCCATGGTACAGAAAGATGTCGGGCTCTGGATGCCCTTGCAGATAGATTGGACCGAACAACATCTCGGGTGGCGGAAGGATCTCAGGAATACGGGGCAGGCTGTGGGAGAGGTATAGGTGGTTTCTGGGGAGGACGAACTGGCGGAAGAGGAGCGATCAGATGTTACAACTATGATGAGATAGGTCATCTCGCAAGAGATTTTCCCCTTCCCCAAAAACCTTGGTGCTCACATTGCAGGGTCAATACATATGCCACGGAGGAATGTCCGAAGCTTATCGCCAAGTGGTAAGATCGTGCCCGCTAGAGGGGTGCGAAACTGATTAACTCAAAGCTGAGGTAGGATGACGAAAGATATAGACAAACCATAAATATTGTTACCAAAGTAGGGGGTCATACAGGTGAAGACATAGGTGACCCCTATCAACCAAGAGTTCGAAAGGCTGAGACCCGAGCTTCACCATTTCACCCTGCGCAACAGAAGGAGTTCTACAGAGAAGTTGCTGATACATTCCGAGATATGTATGCACCCCCGATGCCTCCAGCTGCAGAAGATGCTCCATGGCGGGATTCTCACACTATAAAGTGGCCCCCAGGTCATGGAAACAACCAGTAGGAAGACTTTTAAGGTAAATATAAGAAGGTTATTGATGTATGGTTCCAGTTATTTTATGACATTTTGGAAGATGCTAAGTACTGAATAAACTTCTATAAGATACGCTGAGATGGGAAGAGATGCTTTATAAAATGATAATGGGTAAGCTGCTGGAGCTACTGGATCACCGGGGTATGGAACTACTGTTGCATCTGGATCTGCTACTTATGATGCTGCCTATGAGACTTTCTATGATGCTTCTGGTGATGGTGGTGCCTTTGCTTCATCAACTGGATCTAGTGAACCAATTAAAGGGGCATAATAAACAGCGTAATCTACATAATCTACTGCCGTTGTTGGATCTGATACTATATACGGTGCTGCTGGTGGATCCACTAGTGGGTATGGAACCACACGAAGTAATGCCAGGCGAGGTACTGCTGTAAGGTCTGATCCTGTAGGATCTGCTCCTGGATATGCTCCTGGTGAATATAGTAATGGACTTGGTCTAGCTACCCCTATTGCTCCTACTTCTTTTGTCTTAGCTACTGCTGGTGGTTCTACTGCTGGGTTAACTGGTTCAACTACTGGATAAACTACTCGTACTCGATCTGCGTATGGATATGTTACTGGGTCTCTATCTTTCTCATAAGAATCTTCATATCTATCTCGTTCTCTAACATGGGGGTGCTTATACAGATGCTTATATAGGTGATGCTTCTACGACGGCTACTTACCCTGGTACTGCATCTACTGTCTATGCTACTGTTGGTAGTGGTACTACTTTGGATCGACTGGATCAACCTGGATCTGGTACCCGAGCGATATATGCACCTGTAGGGTATTAAACCGGGCGAAGGGAAACTGGGACTGGTTCACAGTAAACTAGATCCACTTGCTTTGTATCTGCATATGCATTTCCGGTCCAAAATTGGTGGATATGCTATAGGATATAGGGCTGGTTTATGCTAATGAGTAACAAGTTAGACTAAATTAATAGAACATGGGATTAGGGACTCTATATTGGGTCTTTCTCTATGACTGAAAGATCTATTTATGTAATTGTAATTGGATCATCAGTTTGCCCACATAATTGGTAATGGGTTGAATGATGTGACTTAAATAGGTTATGGCTCATAGATGCTAAATGTTCTAGGTGTAGGGCCCTTCCGTGTTATAACATAATAAGTAATAATACTAGCAAATCCACTTACTTTTTAATTTCAGAACACTAATAGTTAGTTGATACATGCTACACCATCAGTTACAAAGGCCTAGTAGGGGGGCCAATATCATACCAGCATCTCTCCAGGCATTCGAACCGGATATGCTTAGGAGGGGATTCTAAACCAAAGCAAAGGGCTTCATATTTGGCAATATATTAGTACATTATAAATGAAACCAAAAAGAGAATTGATGAGCTTTCTCTGATGGAGAGTAAAGATTATACCAGCACCATTATCTTCACTAGAAGAAGCTCCATCAAATTGTAAATGCCAAGCCTTCCCCTCCTATGTCGGGAAAGCGACTTCGTTCCTTCCCCTGTCGGGAAAGAGCTACGCACCTTGTACGCCCACCTATTAAGAGAACGAGACCCTCGCTTACTTATTAAGAGAACGAGGCCCCTTCCCCTCCTTTGTCGGGAAAGAGCTACGCACCTTTTAAGCTCTTTCATTTAGGGAACCTGATAAGAGTAAGAGAATGAGGCAAGGAAGGGAGGTAGTTTAAAGTAAAAGAAATAAAGATAGATCCTACAAGTTCATATCCAGCAGCATACCCGGAAAAAGCAGTTCCAAAGCCAGTGTTTTATGATGTTAATGCTCCAGTCGTCTTAACAGAGAGATCAATTGAATTCGATTACCCGGCAAGGTTACCCGGCAATGAGAAGTTGGATTGTTCGAGCGGAGGTGGAGCTAGCCTAATGAGGAGGGATGGATCAACAAACTGAACTGGAGAGGTCATTTACATTTTTACTTCCGGAGGGAAGAGATTGAGATCACGACAGCACACTAGGGGTCTTTTTTGGCAGGCCTCATTTCAGCATTCTAATGGTGGTGGAAGAAGGTCGTAGATAGATTCCTTTTTTAACACTTGAAATGCAATTTGAGAGGGTATACTTTTGTGTTTAGAGGATTCAGGGTACAAAGTAAAGGTTGAACCGTGGTTGTCGGCGGCGTTATTAGGAGAAATGGACAAATTGATCTTAAAATCTATTTGGTTTTTTAGTAGTTAACCCATTTATTAAACTTAATCGTTTACATTGATTGAGCCCAGTTCCCGCATACGGATTATACACCTTATTGTTCTTAGTAACACCGAAACCCCTATATTCATAGTTCCCGCCCGATCCAGAGTCTGCTGCAAAGTGAGCTATGCCGGCCAGTATGCGCATCTGACCACCGGCCAACAAGATGCTCTCACTTTGCCTTGATAAACCCCCTACTCCATAATGGGGCTTCCTACTATTTGAATGGGTCGACGTTTGCCCATAGTTTATATAGGGCACCCAGTACCAACCCGCTCGAGCGGAACGGAGAAGGTGCAACTATAGTGTTTGCATAATAATTAGCCGTAAGTACTAGTATGACCTTTGATTACGTTGATTAGGCTTGATACCACACTCTGTTCAACTGTAAGCATTACCATAATCTAAGCAGGTAACTAGCATGTGCTTAACCTATGAGAATCTAAATACTATGATAACAGAAGCTAGTCAAATTACGAAGCTCTACATGACCACATAGAGTGAGATCAGTACTAGTACAAACTAAGAATACGTAATTTATTATATAACTATGCTTTACTCTTAGCTTTGATTCCCATTGATATAGTATGACTATCCCTTTCTTGTTAGCTTATGTAAGTTGCTTACTAGCTATCCTTTCTATACTAAGTGCTTTATCACACTAGTCCTTTGTTCTGATTCACACAATAGGCAATCACTTATCCCTAATTAACAGTATAGTATCATAACATGTACGTACTTTATAGAGGTAATAGATATGGTAAAAGCTGAACACTAGTAACCTATCACACCAGTAATTGACCTTAGAGCTTGTGATTCCATTGAAAGCTGAATGTAAGCTTACTAGTTATAGTGAGATCATAAGAGTTCAACCTATATGTATAGTATATTCATAGTAATTACACAGCTTGTTAATCACATGAACTAACTCCATCATATTCAACACAGCTATTACACCTTTGACGTTTACAGTAACATCAGTATTTTATATGAAGAATACGGAACAAGCAGAAAGCTATGAATCACATTAGAATCAGTGTGTTCAATAAGTATACAACACCTTATCCCTTATCTGGACTATAACAAGAGCTTATACCAATATGTTATTGATTATGCTAATACAAGCGTTGTAAGAGTAACAAGTAGTACTATGATGTTTGTTAACCAACTACGAGTAAAAGGGTAAGTATTAGCTAAATGCCAATGCTTTTATTATGCTCGTATTGATACACGCGTTTAAACTAAGGATGCTTACATACAAGCTCATATAGGTAAGGATTCATGAACAGTATAATCACTTGTACTGAGTGCATTAATGACAATGTGTTACCCATAACTATTACGATCATGGTTACAGATGCTTGTATACACCTATGTTTATTGGAGCCTCTTGATTACAGTATCTCTAATCAATGGTGTTCATTATATATAATACGTATAAGCTATATAATTATCCATGGTAAAACTTCTTATAAGCACACTACTCAATCAAGCTTGTATCACTTTAGCTGAATCCAATTGTGTTAGTAATTAGGGTTATTACGTATAACACTAGTAATGGTATAGCCCTATCTATGTCTGTTTCCCATTTTATTACTATGGTGTTAATTAGGAAGATACGATAAGGTTATGTAACTAATCATAAGTGTTTATCTATTATAGAGAGATACACCACCATATCCATTTCATTGAATATACAGAGCATCAAATTGATTAGGGAACAAAGGTCTCATGATTAGTCAGATAGATACTTGTATCACTATTATGGAGATTAACCATGCAAGTGGTAGTAACCATTCTAACTTATCACTTTAATAGAGGTGTCTTTATATTTATATTGATCCAAAAATAGTAAAGGCTTTGAATGAAAACTAAAGCCTCCTACTGATTGAAAGGGCGTCCAGTCTTTATTTGGTAAGATCAAATTTGTTCGGAAATTCATTCAGATTACGCTTTCATAGATAGTGAAGCCAATGAACTGTCTATTGAAGAAGGGCCTTTTTAATGGACCCCTGAAGTGAAAAAATAGTTTTACAATATAAAAAGCTGCCATCACCAGCTCCCACTCATCAGTCCGGACCTTGAGCAAAATGATTTTAATTTTAACAAATTTGCTTATGAGGAGACTATAGCGGCTGTTCTCACCCAGAATAATAAAGAAGGTAATAAGGAGGGCCCCTAGGTACCCTTCATTAGTAAAGCTCTACAAGACTATGAATTGAAGTACTCACCAATAGAAAAAACATATGCCCTGGTGAAGGCCGTAGCCTATTTAAGAACCTATATTCTGTCTGCCCATGTATTGACATATTACCTCTGCCCTCTTAAAATGATGCTTAACCAGCCGTTACGTGAAGAAGGTATATGGGCGAATTGGCTTGCGAAGTGAAAATAATATGACATAGGGATTAAACCCCTGAAGATGGTGGTGCGAGGAAAGGGCCTGTGCAAGTTCATTTATAGTATTGAAGCTGTGGTCATTAAGCCTGACAGCGCCCCTGGTGGTGGTCAAGGGAGTGAACCACCAATATTCCAGTGTTAGTGGTACAAGGATATTTTCTATCTTAAGTCCGGTCAGTTCCCTGTAGAGATGTCATACAAAGAGAGAAGGTCTTTTAAGATGAAGGCGATCCGTTATGTATTGGTGGCAGGTGTGCTTTTTATAGTATAAATTATGACGGGATGCCTTTTATATTCAGGTCAAATGGCTATTCTGATCGTTCTGAACCAATTTAAATAACTGATTGGAACGGACGGAGAAATCATGAAACCAGAAAACATATTGGACTCTATTTATCAGGAAAACCATCGAAACCATGGAGCATCTCTGACTAGGAATAACCCAAATCACTTATGCTCTTGTCCCGTACAATGGAGGAGGAACACTGTAACGCTGCTTATACCATGCAAAAACCCATCAACACCAGATAAATTGTACTAATAAAAGAAACCATATCACCGTATCAAAGGCTCAAACCCTTCCATCTATTGGGTAAGAGGCAAGGGGAGGGTATATTTTCTGCTCGAGTTCATAGCGGAAAAATAAATAAAATAAATTTGAACTACAATCATTCAACATTGATTGAACAATCTAATGGAGCTGTACGAGGACCGATTCATCGTAGGGTTCAGTCAAACAATAGATAACAGAAGGCATGGCACGATAGGAACATCAAGATTATTAATGCCAGTATTTCCCACGTCTGAGTCATGATGAGGACCTTATCTATATTGTAGACTAAGACACTTACTTTCCCCTTTGCCATTAACTAGTCTGGAGTTTTATACCTTGTTTGTGAGCCTGATCGCACCCTGCATGTGTAGACATAGTGACTAGCTTGATGGCCGCATCCTGCAGTCTGAGACAGTGCGACCCACTTGTTGTCCTTTCAGAGAGTGCAACCGCCTTCGTACGACACTTGCTTGATGAGTTACGAGGGGTTATAAGCATGAGTGAGGTGGAGATCTTGTGGCACGAGCTTGGAAACTCACAGTAGCTCAAGTTTGCTAAGTTATAGAGGTCTAGATCCATCTCTTCATTACTTCCATTGAGCTATAAATAGAGTATCTTCCAAGGGATAAAGGGAGGAGGAGGAATTGAAGCAAGTACATGCTACCATTTTATAGCGAGAGTCTCTTCCTATGCTAAGCCATCATAATTGAGTTAGCCTTGCTTGTGGTGAAGGGCCAAGTAGGAGTTTGGAGCAAGAAGTTGAGAAGTACATGCATAATGACTCAAGGTATGGATACTTGATATATGTTGTTCATTTTTCATAATATAGGTCTATATGTCCCCCCGCTATATGCTTGTGTAATTTGTTAATTTGTGAACTTATATAGTAGATCTTGTTTTTCCTTGAGTAAATGAGATTATATCTGGTTCTTTGGAATATTTAATATAGCAAAAAAAAAGGGGGGGGTTTTTTTATAAAGGTTGTGTGTCTTCTTGTGTGCAGGGAGCAGATGTTTAGGAGCTGGAGCTTGTATCTCTAGGGGCTACATTAGCCGGATTACGCAATGACAACCATCGTGTATAAGGTGAGTAGGATCTTCCCTTCCTCCTTTTACTATTGCATAGATGATTCTAATAGTTAAATCTAGTGGGGAATCCATCGACTCTATCTCTGTCTGTCTTGGATCTTGGTAAAATCCAAGGGAGGTCTCACCTATCTGTAGGAGGGTCTCCATCAACAGAATTGGCGACCATACTGGGGGAAGAATCTATTTTATTTTTCCAAATCTATTTAGTTTGCCTTGTTCCCTCTTTGTTTCAGAAATTAGTTTGCATGCGTTTTTGTCTCCTCTATTGATCTGGGAAAGTAGATCTATAAGATCCTCTCAGATCTGAGCCAGATATTGGTTTTTATCCCCATCTTTCCACCGGTCGCACTTGCAGGTCAGAGACAGTGCGACCACCCCTGTCTGGTTGCTCTGTGCCTTCTAGGTAGAAGTGACCGAGCCATCTTTGGTTTTAATTTTATTTGCTGGGTTTCTGGATAACATGGATGCTCGCTGGCTGGTTTATTCACTCAATGACTATAGTAGATCCCAGAAGCAATGCCTGCATGGCTTTTTTACTCAATTTCAGCCAGCGAAGTGGCACCGGTGAGTGTGATTGATTTCCCACAGGCAACAGAAAACATCTACCGAGAGATAGCACATGTTTTCACCTGATGGCTTTGATTCAAAAACATGTTGATTAACAAGCATTTCATTCATTGGTCGGGTGGAGATACTCGGTTGGGATACTCAGCTACTTTACTGTAGTGGCTTTGCTACTCAGCTGTAATACTACACAGGAAGAGCTAATTAGCTACTTGGCTGATAACCTGCTTGGCTATTCAAAGCTACCCGGCTGCTCCACTTGGCTCGGTTTAGTCCACTCGGCTGGAAACACCTAGATAGCTGTTATGGACAGACACAACAGTCATTGCTTGCGGCTGGACGAACACAGATATATAACAGAGTATCCCTCCACCTCCGCCTCGAGTTATAACCTAGACCCTAAACCCTACCCCACAGAGATAAACTAGACCTAATGCTACCATGGCCCTACACCCAACCTTCAACCCTTTAACTTACTTAACCTACGAAACTGACAGTTGCTAAATTTTAATGGAAAATCCATTACTTACAAGGCACCCATTTTGAATAAGCCCCAAAACATAGTTGCACAATAGAAAGGGAGTAACAGTCATAAAGAGAGGTGGCACCATAGACTTATTTATTGAATTGATTGCATATTCAATGTGGGGCGCTACGCAAGTCGCTGATGTTATATAGTGAGTGATCGATCCTGATTAGTCTGATGATGAGGCTGGCCAGAAGGAGCAGCCAGGGTAAATGATATAGTAAACAGCGTGAGGTGCACCCATTAAACAATCACCAAAGTACAAGTAGTTGCCCACAGACCCAAGATAGAGCCCGCCGTTCACACACGATACCCTTATGCTTACTCCCTCGTCTCTCTACGTACGGAACATTGCAGTTTTCTATTTGTTTAAACCACGTTCAAAGGTATTATTAATAACACTTATAAATATTTTATATCTTGTGATGGAACCAGGTTCGGGGATATTACGTATTTATTGGATATAAGCATCTACATATTATGCTTTCAGGAAATAAAAAATCCTCTCCCTCTCGGTCTTCGCGCCTTCGTCCTCGTACCTCGGGCGAATGGATTCGTTACCTCATCCCCTCCGGGCCCTCATTTACCTTATTTGCCTTCAGGAAAAGAAATACCCATATAGCTCTTATTTTGAGGGTGGAGCCAGGCGGCTACAGCTACAACAGCTACAACGGCAACAGATACAGCGGATTAGCAACTACGGACAGACAACTGCCAACGAAAGCCAACAAAACAGTGTTTTTAGGTCCACCCAGAGAAGAGAAAAGAAAGAAAGCGCGTCTGACAAAGCTTTTTGGATTGACCGGAACAACCTAGCATCCTCATCCAAGTTTTTAATGTTGCTAAACAAGTAATAAATTATTATGTATGTTCCGACCTGGTCTCCCCTACTGTCGGGTGTAACGTGAGAACACGTTATAATGCTGCCTGCCCTCGATACATTTTTTTTTAGGCCAATCAATCAAAAAAAAAAAAAAAAAAGACTTATGTGGTGTCTCGCCCGCTTAACACTCTTTCTCATTCTATTTGGGGCTACTAAGAGCCCACTAAACACTACTTACCCCATAAAGAAAGAGATGGTAATTTCTACTTCTTTAATCTGGCCGTCTTATATAGAGTAGTCAGCTGGTAATTTTTTATGATAAAGTGGGTCCAACTTAGCATTTGAAAGTGAGATTCTCTTTTTGAATAATGCCTTGCCCTCCTTTTAGCTCGAGGGTATATTTCCATAGAGTTTGAGGTTCAAGTTTGAGGGTCGAGGTTTAAGTTCTGTATTGGTAAGTTGGGCTATCCTCACTATCTTTCTTTCTCCATATACGATTGGGGCTAGAACTCCGATAGGACCCGGAGGGGGCGAGGGTACGAGCCCTTTGTCCGAGGCAGGAGGACAATAGACGAAATATGAGGTACTAATTGGTGGGAAAATGAAATCTACTGAAGAGAAAGGGGGCCCTCCGAGAGTTAAAGGTATCCTTTTGCTTGTTACATACCTATAACTTTATTGTATATTAACGGAATCGTCGGAGTTAGAGGATACACGCTTTTATTTATGAAAAGGTTGATGTGCCTCATTATCTGGGGACTCAAAAAACCAATGACCAACTATCCTCTATAGATAGGGCCTTTTTCCTTCCTCGGAGTTTGATCCCAACGACCCT
>Ga0233342_1000013_pt1 | contig 51269 bp, 33 predicted proteins | sample GEONDECOMP273_FD_180706 | JGI IMG/M metagenome (GOLD analysis project Ga0233342, IMG submission 180706) | Leaf litter microbial communities from Shasta-Trinity National Forest, California, United States - GEON-DECOMP-273 | ecosystem: Environmental > Terrestrial > Plant litter > Unclassified...
AGCCAGCTTGCCAGTAGCAGGACCAAAAGGCACCAGAAGCAAAGGTAGCTATAGAAGCACCAGTAGCAATTGCATTTCACCCGTGACCTAGAAGCTGTTGATCCTTTTCGAGATCAACAACGGGAGTTAACCTTTAGCTCTATTTATTCTTTATTTACGTGCATCCACCTTACCATACCAGACTTACTGTGGAGACCTACTTTTTGGATAGTTCACCACTTGCCTTTAGCTAATAAATATTTGTGGAAGTGAGAGGAACCATCACTATTTATATTGTTGGGGCCCGGCCAGATAAGATTAATGAATGAAGTATTGCTAGGAGATCCCCACTTGCCTGGACTGTTAGTGCTACCAACCACCTGTTCTTTTTACCACCCATAGATACTTATTTACCCTACCTTTGTTATATCCCTAAACACTTGTATCATGAATACTTAGGGGTAGTACTATCTAAGGTTAACAACCATCCTTCCTCTCTGCTCTCTGCCTTGGCGAACTATAGATTCTGACCGCCTGCCTATTCGCTCTCTGACCTACCTAAGCGGGTATATATAAACATGTTGCATGCTACCTCATACCTATGGCAGGAACGACAAAAAATCTCCTTTATTTACCCCAAGCTAGGATAACTTCAGTCTACGCTAACCCCCCCACAATTAGCCTAGTGGGAGTTCGCTTTACTTCGTTGACCTAATAAAAATTGAGTATAAAAAAAACACTTGAAGACGCCTATGGAGTATGATGATCTTAAAGGGGTTTTCTGATGTGGTGGCCCGGTCAGTAGCCCTTGTTCAACTTGGGTAAAGGTATATCCAGCGTGGTGCTCTTCTCTATACTAGCACGTAAGATCGCTTGAGGCTGCTCACTAGTGCGTGTTCTTGCCGCACAGAGTCTAATTAAAAAAACTCTATGGGTAGTAGTGGCATTAAGGCCTTAGTGTGCTGCGTAAGATCCCATTGTGCAAAGTGAATTGTGGTATACCGCCTCTTTAATGATCATACCATAGCTTTCTTCAAGCCCACTTGTGGGACCCCCTCCTTGGGGACATTAAGTTGATCCCTCGCTTTGTATTTCGCTCTGCATAGCCAAGGTTTTAATGTAAAATCAAGGGGTGTTTTCATATACAGAGATGTAGTAATAAACCCTATAAGGACCCTACGTTAGTAGTACTCTACGCTTTCAATATATGACCCTACGCTCAATCGGTTCGGGCTCCGCTAGCCCTCTGAATAAGCCTGCTATTGCTTGCCCCTGGAATCTCAGATCCCTCGATTATGAGGTGGAAAATGGGTAATTCCCTGAGTGCGGCCTTGGTGGTAGGCTTTTTGCAGGCCCAAGGAATTGAATGGCAGGGACTAGTACTAGAAAATCCCACCTTAAGGCGGGTCACACACATCGTGAAACTATTTAGACCTCTTCGGAGGCCCCCATAAGTCTGGAGCTTCTTGAGTCATCCCTCTGACTCAAGTACCTCCGGGATAGGCTCTCGCCCGCCTCGTTTGGAGCCTATTTTATTCACCCCCCGTCTATACAAATTGAAAAATAAGGGTTGATAACTCATTAGTCTTTCATAATCGATATGGCTCATAGGAGTTTGCTTCATCTAACTAACTGGATAAATAATTTCAAATGAAAACCCTAAACCAAAAATGTCTGGCAATTACTTTTAACTTGCACCCAGGCAATGGGGTTAACTTGCCTTTCTCTCGTTTCTTTGGTTCGGTTGTACCTTTCTCTCATTTCTGTGGTTATGTTGTAGGAGTGTATCATTCTATTGGTTATGTTGTAGGAGTGTATCGTTATCTTAGTTCTTCGGCAGGGGATGGTAGCGAGGAACAGGTTATCAGTAGAGATAAATTTAGGGCACAAATTATTAGAAAGGCTCTTGGAAGGTGGCTTATGTCGTGTATCTTTTCTCTTTGGTTCGTTGCTCTGAGGGTACTACTCCTACTTATAATTCATCAAATAAATAAATAAATAAATTGCCTTAAATATGATGTGGGCTATAATTAAATCACTATAAAGCCCAGCCTTTTTTAGAGCGGCTCCGCCCCTAAGTATTTATTGGGTGGGGGGCCCCTGAACTGCTTATCTGTGAATGGCTTCTGCAATCGGCTTCTGATGTCGTGCAGTGAATTAGAAATAGCTTCTGTGTGTGAATATTCTATATATGGGTGGGCTACTTGGTTACTCAACGGGGTTGGCCTTGGCTACTCCGCTCGGACCCCGGGCTCGACTGGGATACTTCGATCAGCTACCAGTTATGTATAACTGTATTCCTCCTCGTACCTAGGTCCTCATTCAGCATTATTTTAGAATAAAATTTATACTTTGGTCAACAGGCCTAAGCCTTCTTCTCATCAGACCTATGAAATGGATTTTCTATAAAAGAATACCCTTTCAGATTGTTTACCTGGGATTACCAGGTTTAGATTACTTGATTGCAGGTGGTTATTCACCTGATGCTGGGACTTAATGCCAAGGCTCAACCCAGGTATTTATACAAATGATCCTGCTTTAAATAAAGAGATATCAGAGGAAGCTATCATTTCCCCCCCCAGGAAAAAGAAGAAACAATTGATGGTTGACAATACCCCAGTTGCTTATACACATGATAACCTCCCCGAGGTACGTACGAGGAGGAGCTGCGAAGTATCCTCGCCCCTAATTTTCCCGCCGGTGGTTGCAAGGTTGCCACACACAGGGAGGGCCTAATAAAAAGGGAAATATTACATGGAAGGAATAATCACAGGGCTGGGGCAGGGATTAGGGCAGTCACGATCCCACACCTTCCCCTTTCAATCAAGACGAATCACTGCCTACCTTCCCCCTTACACTGAACGGTACGGAACAAAGTCATACAATGAAGTGTTTCCAATAAGATAGATGTTTCCGATGATGAGGTGGAGGTTGTTTCCAATGAAGTTACACGATGATGTTATTTTTTTAGTTAGTTAAATGAGGTTCCACGACGAGGTTCAATTAGGTACAATATTTATTTGACACGATGCTGGTTCGAGGCTTTAGGGCACAATGCACGAGCATCCGCTTTAGGTTACACAATTGAGGACACGATGATGACTATATATGGATGAGGTTCCACGATTAGGTGGGTTAGTTAGGTGAGGGGCATTAACGATAATCCTTGCCCAGTTCGACGTGAACAGTTGCAGTTGTAGTTAGTGATAAGGCCTTATAGCTCTAGGCTTATGGTTAATGGTTCCCATGTAGCCACTACTCACTATGTTGCGTATGACCCAAATAAAAATGTGAATCGACATATATAACAAGCTATTGTAAATTTTTATTGGTGCCTGCTTAGGATTCTTTTGCTGGTTGTAATGCTGCTAGGCCTTATCTTTATTCTTATTACCCGGTTCAATTGCTTGGAATGCTGCTACTTTAACTGCTTATTCAAATGAGGAATTCTGCCCCTTCCAACTGCTTATGGAAATATGATCTAGGTCATTCTTGTCTTGCTTGCCCTGGTTCTAATTAAGCTGCTTTAAATGCTGGTCGGTAGTGCCACTCCAACTACTGTTGGAAAGAATCCCGGTTCAACTGTTGCTGATGGTGGTGGGGATGTTGGTCGTTCTGATGCTTCGACTGGTTGGTTATGCCGCTGGGAATGCTCTTTTTGCTTCTCTTGGGGATCCTTCAATTGATGTTGGTTCAACTGAGGCTGCTGGAAATTCTGATCCAGGTAATGCTGGTTGTGCTGCTGTTTCAAATGCTGGTAATGCTCTATTATAATGATGCTTATGCTGGTCTTTCAATTGATGTTGGTTCAACTGGTGCTGCTAGGAACGCTGCTGCTGAAAATGATCTGAAATGCCGCTCTGGGTCAAAATAAGGTCTTGTTTTTGAGTCCCTTCTCCTGCTACTGAAGTGCAGGTATTTACTAGGGTATCCTCCAAAAGGGGGGGCATGTTTCTTTTTTTAGGAGGGGGAACCCCACAGCCACTCCCCATACATGGCTGATAGAAGGGTCCTGAGATAAGGAAGGTAAGCTTCATTTTATTTTATTTTACTGATGCTTGGGACCCACCCCTAAACTTTACTGTCAAGGGTTGTGATACTATTGGGATGAATACTTGTATATATCATATATACGGTTGCAGAAAATAGGTCTGGGAGGGAGGGTTTCATGGTTGGTATTAATACTTATTATGTAGGAGCTTGGTAAACCCATTTTAAAGTATTCTTGTCCTTGTGATTAGGAGAATGTTGGATGTGTGCTTTTTGCAGAACGTTCGTTGGGATGTGTACTTGGGTTACAGGATGTATCACAGTTGTAATTATAACTTGGCTAACATTTGAGGGAATTGTTGCATGAATACTTGTCTGGGGTAGAAGTCCCACTAAAGGCTGGGGAAGGGCATTTCAATTTTATTGGCCCATGTTTTAATATTTTTAGGGTTAATACTTATTTTGTGAAATGTACACTTAGCTTGTATGGGTTGGTGTCTGAGGTAAGGTTTGTGTAGCCATTGCAGAAGCACCAACACTTTGGAAGTCCAAGGGGAAAGAGGTGGCTCATGGAGGCATCCGATACTGGTTTGGATCCTTGTTAGTGCATGGAAAGACCAACCGAGATATAGAGGGGAAGGGATCATGCCCATCGTAATACAGTTATTTCTAAAGGGGAAAGATCAGCTCACCTGAAATAAATAAGTCCTCGGGTGGGATTTCTAACTTTCTCCCTACTATGAAGCATAGGGGCTCCACCTCCTTATTACTTAATAGAGGATGGGAACCACCCAGGTAGAGGGGGCTAGGAGGCCACGAGTTATAGCCTTTTTAATGGGTCAGACCTTCAGGGAAGTCAGGTTCGGTGCCAAGAATCACACCAAACAATGAGGCTAGGAAGAGGGATCATTATAATACACATAACCTGCCATGTAAATGGTGCTAACTTGGATGGCTTCCATCATATAGAGATAGAGACCCGGGGGCTATTTCAGGGATTAACTGAGAAAATATCAAGAGAGGGAGAAAAAAAGAGGAAGTATAAAGGGAAAGGGAACCCCAAGTAGGTATAAGAGGAGTTACTATTTATTAGCCAATGGGAGATTTATCTGCATGAACCGCTGGTAATCCAGCAGCATGGGGCCTTCACTATAAAAAGGTAATGTTTTTACTTCAAATTGGTTGAACCGGCCTTATAATTCCCAGGAGCAGTTCCAGGATCTCCGCTAAAGGTTCTGGCTTGAGTTCTTTATTAAATCCGGGACAGTGAAAAATATATTCAACCCACGTGCCTTAATAAAGTAGGCGTAGGCGGCTCACTAAACTAAATAAGTAATATAAGCGATTGAACGGGGTAAGCCCACTAACCCGAAGCCCACTAAAAAGCAGTATTTGCGCATAGCACTTATATATATGAGATTATATATATGAGAGATAAATAGATAGATAGAAAGAGCGGAAGTGAAGTGGCGGAAGTGAATTAGCTTACCTCATTGCAGCCATCTCTACATGTTTCATATACAATGTCACGTATGCTATGTTTACACTCGGATTCACATATCTGCTAGTGCTAGTATATGATGTTGCTGTTCTAACTGGCTTTGATGTTGTTGTAACCCTCCACCGGAGCTCTCCATGCATGGTCGTGTTACTATATATGATCTCACCATATCTCTATGTTCTTATGGCAAGTAGTGCAGCAGGTCTAGAAGTAGTCCCACGGCTAAGCCCTCCCGAGAAGGTTTGGGAGGTTATGCATTCAGGGGACATGAGAATTATAAAGTAAGCCAATTCCATAACATCTGTGATACCAGCATCTCCACGTTGACGCATTACTAGATGATGTTTACATGGACAAGTCCTGGCCTATGTTGTTGCACACAGCGGGGCAGCAAGAATCCCAACTGCACTACCAGCAGCAGATACAGCATGCCTACTACCCCTCTTCCCTGAGGTCTAGCGAATGAAGCTCTTGCCCCCTTTGAAAGAAGCACTATTCCTTTCTAGTTCCACTCTATCTATTAGGTTATTCAATAAATCCTCGTAGAAAGTTCGGTACTTCTGCTTAAAACCGATGGCGGCCCTATTGGTCGAGCTCCTCCGGGTCCTAATAAAATAGATTTTTTTAAAGTAGTCAATTGCCCGTCGGGCAAAAGATTGAGTAACCATCCATTTAGCTCACACCTTTTCAAGTTATCGACCCAGCCTCTTTCCCAATGGTAGGGCAGGGTGGTTTTTCAGGAGGTATGATGGTGGGATCATGGTTCGGATCGTGGGTTCTCGTTCAGTGGGTTCGGATGGTTCGATGGTTGGATCGGTGGGATTGGTGGGAAGTAAGTTCGAGCAAACAATCAAGTAAGCAAGTAAGCTCCTCAAGCAAGCAATCAAGTAAGAAGCAGTGGTAATTCGGTGTTATTCGTTCGGTATAAAACTCCGTTATTAGCGTCAGTAAATACAGTGCTAGTTGGGCCATGTCTCATTCGCTTCCGTAATCGTGGGATCAGTGGGATCGGTGAGACGGTGATTCAGTGTATTCGGTGTCAAGTGTCAAGCAAGCAAGTTGAAAGCCTCCTGCCTCAAGCAAGCAAGTTCAATCAATGAAGCAAGAAGCAGTGTTATTTGGTGTCGGTACTCTCTCTGGTCGTAGCGTCAGTTGAACAGTGCTCCTTGGGCCATCCCTCCCTTAATCCTTCAATCGTGGGTCGGTAGTATGCGGTGTTATTCGGACCCTTCCTTATTTGGTCTCAATACCCGTTCCCTTGTTATCGTGGTGGGTAGGTCTCGCTTATTACTCGTTCCCTTTCCTGGCTGGCTGTTGTCTGTCCGGCTCTGTCTGTCTGCGGGGTTGGGTAATGCGGGTGATGCGGTGGTCCCTTCCTTTCCTTCCAGTGTCATTCCCGTAGCGTGACCTGATATATTGGTTGGCTCATACCCTTATTCGACGGTGTTATTAATCCCCTAATTCTTCGTCCCCTAATTTGGTTTTCTTCCCTTCCATCCTTCTTCCTGGGTGGTTGTTCCTAATTCGGGGTCGTTAAGCGGGTAGTAGCAGTAGTGGGGTCAAGTGTATATAGTTACGGATTGAAGATTAGGTAAACGAAGTTGAGCTAACCCCTAGGTCGGCTAATCACCAGGGGTGAAGCGAAGTCTGTAGTATGACCGTCTTGTGCTATCCAAGATATTAAGTCTGGAGTACTGAGGATGAGGTAAAGGGTGTAAGGTTTAAAAGTATGAGGACATAGGATCCAAGGTAGGAATCGTAAGGTCGCAAGAGAATAATAGAGGATGTCTCAATTGAAAGATCAGGTTTTATCGGGCTGGCACCAGCTGTTCATATCGCACCTAAATATTATTAAGATCTTGGCTGAGCGGTATTTAGTTCCGCATTAGCCTAAGCAGGTCTTAATGATGCGGGGGCAAGTTCCTTCCAATCCTAATCCGGCGGTCATGTGCTGCGGTTCGTGATGCGGTGGTCTCTTCCTGTTTCATCCTGTATCGTGACCTGATTTGTTGGTTGGATTCGTCCCCTCCTTTTCGGCCCTTTCTTATCGTGGTGGGTAGCGCTGGTACCTTCTTTCTTACTCATGCGTAATGCGGGCGGTATCGTGTTCGATGACTCCGGTCCTGGCGTCAGTTGGCACATCCAGCGTGTACTGCTCCTGCGGTTGATGCGGGGTCAAGTTCCTGGGCGGTTGTTTCCCTTTTGCCTGTGGCCTAAGCAGTTACCTTATTATTTGGCTGACTCAATTGGCCCTTTATTTTACTTTATTCTCTCTCTAGTGCACATACCTTTCATTCTTTTACCATGTATTTTGTGTTGCCGTAGAGTAAAAGCCAAAGTAAATAAAGCTTGCTCACATAGGGCTGCTGTGGATTGCTGCCACCAACCAGGATTTTATCCCTCCCTGCAAATCTATCTGTCTAAAAGGTCAAGTATTCTGATTGAGAGTGCTAGATGTAGGGTGGGGCGGTTAAAATGGTAAGGTGCGATGGGTTGTAAAATATGCCGTTTGTTTCGCTATTGAAACAAAAGGAGTTCGTAGGTAAGGCGATGGCAAGGAGTAGGTTAAAAAGGTGGTAGGTCCCAAGGCATAGTATTAAAGGATTCCTAATGTGTCTGATGAGAAGATAGGTTAAAAAGGCTATTCAAGTAAGGGTGAGGTAAAGAGTTTGCAAAGTCTGAGTGTCATTTCCCAAGGAGAAATTGAATTCGTTCCCCAAGGCAGAATGTAAGTGTTTCCAATTAGGGTTGGTTATCGATGGAGGAGGTTATCCCACGGATAGACAACAATCAGATTCCCAAAGAAAAGAGGTTATCCCATCGGCAACATCTGCCGAATGCCACATCCCCACCAAACACGGGAAGAAGCTACCGGGGAATGGAAAGACGCTACGGCACCGGTAGAAGCTACGGGACGGTAAGTACGGGATGGTAAGGGACCTAGTTAGTTAGTTAGTTAGTGAGGCACAGCCATTGGGTTCAAAGCCAATAGTCACTGCTGATAGCTGCTACTTAATGCGCACTTGATCCAGGATTCTTTTCCGCTAGTTGATTCAGGTGTTGATTCATTCAATGACGGGCGCCAGGACTCGACAATACTTGATCCAGGTAAGTGTAGATGCCGGGAATCGAGCCAGGTGGTGATGCCAGGTGATGATCACTTTATTACAGGACTCGATGCCGCTAGTCGAGACAAGAGGATATCCCCAGGGGGTGACGACCACTAGCCAATACCCGATAGCACCCACCGGGCACTTTATGCACCCACCAGAACAGGAGGTTTACAAAGGGAAGGGAATAATTCATTTAGAGGAGAGATACCCCTGGCGGGCTGGTGCTGATTTCCCTTGAAAGATCTTGATCATAATAAGCGTATTTCAAGCAGATTGAAAGAAGGAGAGTTGGGGAAAGTGGGAATAAAAGGGAAATAGCTCAGTCGGTTAGAGCCGATCCAAGATGCCTCTCCCTTTGGTTGGTCTTTCTTAGTTAGCATCAAGTAATCAATCACTTTCCCGGCACCAGAGTGAATGAATATCACCAGGTCAGTTCTTCCAGCAGCACCGGTAAGGATATGACTGTCAAATTGATGTGTTTAGGAAGACCGACGCCCAGATTTGTTACTTAATTTTCCACTCTTGCTAGGATAGGAACCGAAAGCTGGTCGAGCTAAATCGAGGGCTGGTTTAAACCGAAGATGGGGATTAATGGTCTGGGCTGGCTGCTACAGCTTGATGGGATCAATGGCTATTCAGTGGCCCGATGACGTCACCCCAATGGGACCCCCTAAAAAGGCGATTTGCATGAAAAAAACAATTGAATTCAAAGGTTTTTCTCATTTACCAGCCAGCTCAACCTGCTCAACCTCAAAGCATAATAATCCTGGCTCTGAATCATAGGTAAAAGTCTTGAAAGGAAAATATTAAATAATAAAAACCATCACTTTAAGTGCCCCGAAAGGATTGCTCCATCTAGGTCGAGAACTCACCACATTTGTATTTCGGGAAATCAATTAATGCGCAGCATGTCAGTTTATTTATTCCAATCAGACAGGGGGTAGCAGGAACGAAATCGCAGCGGTGAAGGCAAATTCAAAGTGTATCGGGCGGGCATCCGAAAAGCAAGTTTCAGGGGCGTAGCGAATCTAATTCTAAATGTTGGGTGGAAGGGGATACCATTCTTCTGGTTTATTAGGTAAGTGTCTCTCTAGATCAAGCTATGCCAGAACCAACCCATCCCTTAGCCTAATCGATGCCGAGGGCACCTTACCTTCCCATTGGATAGGAGATGTTTATCGCAGCTAGTCTAAAGCCTCAGACCCTCTTTTCCTTTATCCTCCTTTTGTAGTCCGAGCCCTGGCTTACTTGACTCCCTCCTCCACTTCCCTCATCCAAAGCCTCTCCTCTCACGCCTCCTAGATGTCTTTAATGGATGTCCTTAGGGCGTGCCCTGACCAAAGGGATCACATTATTGAGACCATGTCTGAGTTCCTTCCCGAGCTTGCTTAGGATTTAGCACTTACACAAAAAGCTATTCGGCCGGAAGAGTCCTTCGTCCTTATCCCCTTGCTTGTTGGAAAATCTTCTATTCTGGTCCTCGTTCAGATGAGTCAATGCAATGATGAAAAGATATATATCTCTTTGTATACGATATTACGCTATCGTGTGTCGAGTGGGGGTGAGGGGGAACCTTACCTTTTCTTTCTTCCTGACCTTGACCTTCTTTCCTTGCGGGAATTTGAGAAAGCCTTCATTGGGCCAGTTCAAACCTATCTATAATATGCCCGATGCCCAGTTTTGTTAGTGAATTTACCACCAGGGCAGGTGAAACTATTTTTATTGTCTGGCACAAAGCAAAAGCTTTCTCAATTTCCCACCTTATTGGGCCAGGTGAACATTCCCTATATATAATATACCGACGCCCAGTAGTGTTACTTAATTTACCACTCTTGATAGGGCAGGTGAAAATCTTTCTATCGTTCCATGAGACGCAGATTTGTGAGTAAATTTCCCACCTTCATTGGCGTTCAAACCTTTCTCTCATCTTTAGACGCCCAGTTTGCTTCCTCAATTTACCACCTTTTTTTATTAATTTACCACTGGCTTGGTTCCTTGGAAGACCTAAGGGCTTGGTTCCTCAGGTTGCTAGCTGTTTCCAAAAGGATAAGGTTGGGTAGGTAAGTACGTATCACTAGAGGTGCAATCGTGGTGCATAAGGCTCTGTAGACGCCCACTTTGTGGACTGAAATTCCCATCTCTCTGACCAAATGGACCAGGTTCACATAGATAAGAAGGATAACTTGATAGGCCATCTACAAACAAGGTTATCCCTTCCTTCCTCCTTATTTATTTAAAAGAGCCGAGCTTTAATTCAATTTGCCAACAACTACGCTAGCGCCGATAGGTCCGACCAACTCCGCCATTTGATTCGATTTCATGCTTGCTGTCTTGTTGGTGGTAACCTACCTGCTGCTTGTTAGACCTTTCTTTGCGTGCCTACTAACCCAACCAGGAAATACTAATGAGTTAGCCAAGAAGGACCAGGAACTAGTGGCGATCGAACCACCATCCGACAGAGCCCTTCCTTACGGGTTGCCTTTTTCAATTTCCCTTCGCGTCTCTAAAAAGTGTGGTACTGGCTGTTGGGCATAGTTTCAGGCCAAGTTATACTTAGCAGGACAGTGATAAGCTTAGGCAGTTTAGGTGAAAACCTATTCTAAGTACATTACCCGAAGAGCTAGTTCGTTATTTTGGGGTGGGTCCGGTCGATCTATACATCGGTGTGAACCCCAGTTAGTTAGATTTATAGGTAGGTGAGCTTCTCAGGCATTTACCTCAGCGGACCTTGTTAAGGGGCTTTTCCATGTCTATTTCTAGTTACTGATTTCTCTCTAGTTACCGACATGATCTCGAACTCACTTTTTTTATTTGGCAACTTGCACCCCCGACCAAAGAAGGGAGTGGGGCCAGCGCTTCGAATTACACATTTTGGAGTTGGGACCAGACCCCTAGTTAATTTCTTGGTTGGATGGCAGGCACAAAGTAGGTGGACCAGATCTTTCAAAAACCTTCTAAGTAACCATTTTATTTTAGCAACACCTCGTTTTCAGGGGGTACGAGGCATAATTCGCGGGAATGACCCTGGGAATGCTGTTCCTTCTGCTTATAAAAATACCGGTTCCACTGCTTCTAGGAATTAGGCTGGGAATCCCTTTGCTGGGAATTATCCTGGTAATGCTGGGAATGAACATGCCCAAATAACCCTTTACACTCACTTATGCTGGTGGAAATTATCCTGGAACTGATGCTCCTTCCACTGCTTATTGAAACAATTCCATTTCCTGCAGATGATGAAATGCTCTTGGAACTGCTTTGGGAATATTTATGCTGCTGGGAATTAAGCTGGTTCAACTTCAACTAGTGCTGATGGGATTGCTGCTGGGGTTACTTCTGATTCGACTGCTGCTTTTGTTGGTTCAAATGATCCAGTAAATACTGGTTATGCTATTGAAACTTATGATGTTGGGGGATGCTAATGGGGCTGCTGGTAATAATGCTAGTTCAACTGGTGATGCTTCTTCAACTGCTTATGGAAATACAGGTTCAACCTCTGCTGCTGGAAATGAGACTGGAACTGAGGCTGGGAAGAATAATGATGATTCTGCTGGTTCTAATGAAGCTGGGGATGCTGGTCGAAGTAGTGTTTCTGTAGGGCTATTAGATCAGATGGACTTCAAGGCTCTCTTTGATTAGGGATGCTTCCACTTCGCTGGTGGGTCAGCTTTATAGTTCTGGTGAAAGAAGTGAGCTCAAACACCATCCGTAAGTTTCCTACACGGCTATCTGACTGAACTTTCTCTGGGTTATTTACCCAAAGGCCTGTCAAAACCCCATCTCCCTTGTGATCGAGCGTCCAGGTCCACGGTGGGGGGCGTGGCAGGCTATGTCGAGTAGGACTTGTCAGATAGCTCCCTGACTGGCTTTCAATACGTGTAGCCTAGCTTTCAATATGCGTAGCCTTACTTAGGGGCGTGAAAAGTGCGCTCCTTCCCCTCTACCCGGAACTCGCCTAGGACTTGGTGAATAAATGTTCGCTCTTTATAAAAGTAATTGCTCTCAGTTAATAGTCAAATTATGCAAGCACTTTGATTACTTGCAATTACCATTCACTACTAGATCTGTCTCTTAACTGAGGGTCATTCTTTATATATGTAATTACGCCTTTCTTTTTTGTTTACATTCCCGGTCGACCGCTCGACTCATCATCGATCTACATGATATCGTTATCGTATACAAAGAGATAATTATGCTATCTCATTATATATGTAATTATGCTTGTCTTATGAGCAGTTGAGGAATGGACGAGGATACAGAGGATAAAGCAGTGAGATTAGGGATTCTAATTGCTACCGCTTGCCTTATGATTGAACCTTGCCTTCCCGCAGAAGTGATGTCGCCCATGTTAACGAGTCATTGTGTGTAAGGTGGTTATTATGCACGGCGCGTGGGATATTCACTTATATAATCTATTATTGGGACTATCCTTTTTAAACTCATACCTTCACCCTGCAGCCTCCACCCTACCACCTTGGGAACAGCCTTGGGAAATAAAACTTTGCTGGAACTACCCTGGTAACCTATCATTAGACCTCCGCCTTGTGACCTTACACTCCTTTGGAAACTATGCCTTTACCTACAGCCTTTTGGTGGGGTGTAAATATACTTTGAAACCTATGCCTCTTACCAAACTTGTAAGCCTTACCCTCTGAACCAACCTTACCTTCCCCTTTCACTTCCCTTTCAGTGTTTCCATACAACCTACCTTAAAAGCTATACCATATTAGCCCTATACCCCACGAACTTGGATTAATGAAGCGCTTAGGGAGGTACGGGACAGCTATAGAAGACCCGGGCGGAATAGCATGGTATAGCATAGACTGAATTTACCCTATTGCATAGGTGTTTGCACTCTCTATATTGACACGCTACCTTTTGTAATCAATTTTCCAGTTCTCTGGTTTCGAAAAAGAGGCGAGTGCATTTTCCAAATTTGAGTAAGAGGCCTTGGCGATCAAGCCCTTTTTACCCACGTAGCTGAGTCGGCGATGAGCCTATTTGGGAGCTTCAGAAAGTAAGATTCCAAAGGAAAGAAGGAGAGAAATAAAAAGGATATTCACTATCTTCTGCACGCGCATGGGGAGGATTATATCTTACCAGTATTACTTTTTTTATCCTGTAAGTGTGTAGAAAAACAATTTATTCCCACGTCCTCATGCTGTAAGTAAGTGTAACCCTCAAATACTCTACGGACAACTAAAAAAACTGAATAACTGACTGCCAGTGTTGATGTGGTCCTTCCTCTGTCGGGGATTGTGGAACGGGTTATTTTATAGAATCTGTTTGGAACATGGGGTAACATAATCTATCTCGTTCCATGGTTATGGTTTATGACGTCACTCTCTTTCATATGGCCCTAGCTCCTTCTGAGGCCTCGGGGGACTGGGACCTGATCCGGTGAAGATCCCCAAAGCTTCGCATGCAGGCAGACCCTCAGTCAGCTATAAAACTAATGCAAATCAAAGTTGCCAAGGAAGTAAGTCAAGACAAACAGAGAGAACTTTTAGATACCCTTAGAACAGGTGTGTCCCCATCGGAGGGTGTCTGATTAAGGTTCTGTAAGTCAATATTGGAGGGCTGGGGATATAAGACTGTACCCTCCTTGTCTGGTAATATGTTCAATAAGAAGGTAAGGTCAAGTTGATGCGGGCAGGTTCTATTATTAAAATGATTCCGTTCGGTGCATCCCTTTCTGAAAGCTCATTAGCAGTAACAGATTCAAGGGTAAAGCTATGGCAATCCAAACCACCCTCAAAAAGCGGTAGCGATCAGCTCTTTATGTCCCCAAATAAAGTAGTGATAGCAAGCAAATAAAAAGCTAGAGAGAGCGGCCACCGTGCCTGACCGCATTTGAACCGAACCGTTCTGTATTTGTTTTGAACCTACCAGCCCGCCGCTTACTTTTTGAACCGTTCCCTGCTGTCCCTATAAAATGTGCCCTTATCATTTGACTAGTTTACTATTTGCCTTGCTTACTTTCCCTGGCAGTCTCACTATTGGCATGGCTCACCTGCCCTGACAGTCCCCCACGCACTCTCGTCTTTACTAACCTCGCCTGATCTACTCTGATAGGAGGCCGTACCTTAAAGACAATACATGAAGTATCTTTCCCTCCAGCTCAAAGATCGAAGTGATTTAGTAGTGAAGCGGTTTCGAAGCTTTTATTTATAGTAGAAGGTGATTACCAATGGAACAATTTATTCCAGCTCAAGGTTCAAAGCTTTATTCCGGATGAAGGGAGTTATATTGCAAGGGTAACGCGCATCTTTATAATCAAAATTGAATGGGTACAAGCAGGCCAGGCTCATTTCATTATAACTTCATTTTGTTTTACATTATTTGGAAGCTTTATTCCTATCGAAACTATGGGATGTTTAACTTAGATAATTCGTCTCTCTAGCAGCTTTATAGATAATATAAAAGATAGCTGGATAGATAGCTTTATAGTCCTCGATAGATGATAGAAGGATAGATAGATGGAATATCTAACTATGCTAACTATAAGGTGCTCGCTAACTAAAAGACCAATCACAGGAGCATTAGAATATGTTACTCGCCATAGAGTCTTTCTTTTTCGTTCTTTATGGATTAGCCCTGGCCGGAGACTACTAACCCATGAGCCTCATCGAATCATTCTAGCCCTATTAATTCTCTACGTTCACCTAGCAGCATGAAGAGTAGGATATATCCATTATAAAAGAGCATGTTTTCTTTTTGGTATCAAGCTATCTAGAAAGAATATATCGTGAAGAATGTATCTCTCAATGCGCTATCATCTATCCTATCTGTCCATGCACGATAAGAATCTCTCTCTCTGGGTTGATCCAGGTAAATAAGAAAAAAGGGGCAGTCAATACGAGGAACATATTATTAGGCCTTGTTGCATCATGCTAAAAAAGATCTTGGCCTTCCTTGCATCATGCGTAATGAATCTCCTCGTACATGAAGAAAGATCTGAATCGGTCTTCCTCGGTTGGGACAGATCTGAATTGGTCTAACTAACTTGGGACAGAGAATTGGTTGAGCCCGAAAACCCTTTAGTTGAGCTCCATACCTGAACTTGATGGATGAACAAAGGCGTAGATAAGAGGCCAGTGACATGAAAAGACTCAATAGGTCAGGCAGTGGTGATAGTTGAGAAATCCCTTGCTATTGCTGCTTTGTCTGCTCTTCATAAAGGTAAAGTCATCCATCAGGAATAAAGGGTTCAAGGACTAGCCGCAAGATCAAGAAGAAGGGGACAAGGGCAATTCCCATATAATAAGCCATATATATATAGATAGATTTTAACATCTCATACGCCAGTTTAATTTATAATAAATTAATAGATAATATGTCATCATGCAGTATAAATTTCCACTACCGTATGCCAGCTTAATAGAGACAGCAGATTGAACAGAGCCAGATGTGGAGCTAGCAGCTAGCGCCAAGCTATCGGAATTCACCCCAGTCCCGATGGTGTAATCATTGGCATACCGCCCATACTTGAGCCCTCTTTTTTTGCAGAGAGATAAGGCGTTTAACAACCATTAAGGGATGCACACATATCCTGTCTTAAAGGTGGGCTATTGCTAGCTTGGCCGGATACCCCTTACATGAGAGAGCCTCAGAGAGCATCTATAGATCCAATGAGTGAAGACCAGGTAAACTGGCATCAGATATCAAAGATAACTCAGAGAGGCTTTCAAATGGCCATCTTATGAGAGCTGAGTAGATGCTTCAGAAGTGTTCAGAAAATGTTCGGAAGGGTACCAACTGAGAGGCATCAGGCTGCGGCAACATGACTTATGGTCGCTCAGCAGTTGGCTCATAGTAGGCTGTTCGGGATCCTCCCAACCAAGGAAGTCAGCCTCGTTAGAAGTCAATATCTATTAAGACTCCAACCAGTACGAGTGCCACTGAGAAACATCAATGTACGAGTGCTACTGAGAAGCCTCATAAGTGAAATAAAACTATGGTCTGCTCGGTAGAGTTGGCTCATCAAAGGGTGTCCGACGGCGTTCAAACATCGTTAGGATGACTCCAACCAAGTGAGTGTTCATAGTACCGAGAGGCTTCGTGAGGCCCGTCTTATGACAATAAGGTGGTGGTGCAAGTTGGCTCATCAGAGGGTGTCCTGGCGAAGATGAAACCAGTTAGGATGATTCACGCATCCAACCAAGTGAGTGCTTGCTGCAACCACCTCATTCGGGTAATTGGTAAGCTGGAAGACTTTATAACTAGACTTTGCTGGTCTCATAAAGGCATCATTTGAAGGTGCCATATCTGTAAATAATGGTGAAAAAGTGTGTTAGAGCAAGTAACCATTGGCAAGTTCATTATTTAAGGTAGAGGGTCTATGGCAAGAGAGAGAGAGACGTACGGCGGGTAGCGATCAGCAGTGATTTAGTTGCTCCACGTCCATTTATCTAAAGGCGTTCAAGCTAAAAGCAATTAAACCCATCCCACCTCTCATAGGTAAAATTAATTAAATGGCTTATATTCATTAATAAGAAATCCCTTTAAGTTCCCCCGATGAGCCATCACAATAAAACAAGGCAGTTAGGCGCACCTAATTCTCAATGCTAAGCTGCTCGAATAGCATATCAACGTAAGTAAGCATCATCATTGCATCCAGTGCTGTAGTAAACCTTTTTTGTTGTATAGGCTCCATCCCTTCCACGCAGCAGTCTGCCCTTCTCCTTCCGTCGGGGTTATCTTTCTCTGTGGGCTCCTCCGTCCGTTGGACCACCGCTCTATCATAAGACTGGCCCTCAATAAAAATCCAATCAATAGAAAAGTCCCTCCCCATATGAAACAACAAAGGTGGGAAGGCAAGCAATATAGCAAGATAAATATGAAAAATCTTAAAGTCAATGATTGCATACAGCCTATCCTTTGTAAACATTTTGAAATGCCAAATCTTCTGAAGTATAAAATGCACTTTCAAATGTAAGTTTAAAAATATCATATCAGGTTTAAATGTTGTTTCCATAAAGCAAAAAAGTGAATATAGATTATCTTTTGTTCACTCGCGGGCCTATGCTCTGCCTCACGTTCTCCCTTTCCGGCTCCTACTACTCCTCCTACTCTTCATTGATCGGTTGGCTGAAGACTCCTCATCCAGCTCCTCCTACTCCTCATAGGTGCCCCGCCCATCCCGCTCACCTTGCAAGGGCGAATAAACAGTAAACAGAAGCGTCCCGTGCCGTGTGCTGTTTCTGTGTGCCGGCAGTGTTGGCGATGGGAGAAGGCTTAGGGTTGGCTTAGGGTTCAAGAAGGCTCGCCCCTGTGTGTTCGTGGCTCTTAGGTAAAGACTAATCAAGCTCTTCCTTCTAAAACTTCTAAAATAAATTTCCAAAGATCCTCAACTTTCAAATCATCATATATAATGTGTAATCATATCTTGGTGTTCAGTTTCGCTGTGGACTTTTGGTTCGCTGATAAGCTCAAATCCCTCAGGTAGGCACCACTTCGGGCTGTTGTAAACTCTTTCGGTTCACTACCACCTCCTTATCCTTCTCCTTCCTTCCGTCCGTTGTACCTACCTTTCTTTTCCATTGGACCGTCCCTTCCCGTATCGTGCATGTTGGGTGGAGGCGTGGTGTTATGTTGACTCGGTTATTAGGTGATGGGTAACTTCTTTCTCGCGTCTGGTGGGAACTTTGGTAAATTTAAATCACTATGAAATTGAATCTTGTCTTAACTTATTTCTGCTGGGGTTCCTTCCTTATCCTTCCTCTCGGCTTTTTAGGTGGGCAGTCATTCGTCCGTGGGAACGCCTATCTTGGAAGATGTGGACTAACAATAAATAAATAAATTACTATAAAGCACCAGCCACCTCGCTTACGGGCACTACCCAACTAGTGTGAATTCCAACATGTGTTGATGATTCATAGGTGCATTGTAAGTAATGATTGCCATGTTATAAATTCAATCATCCATTCGATGTAAGAACAACTTTGTTTCGTAGGCGTAAGGGTCATAGGATGTAGGAACCTGTTTTTACGTAAGCGTGAGGTAGAGTATCAAGGTAGAAGTAAAGGGTCAAATAATAGGGTGTAGGCACCTTTTTTTGTTTCACCTCTTATCGGGACGTGAGATTGGTAATGATGGGTATTAAAGAAGGGGGGGGGATATAGCTCTCTAATATTGATGCTGTTCATAGTCTATACTTGTATAAGGCTACAATGAATTGATCGAGACAGGAGGTGAAGGAACATATGTTGATTCAAAATTTGAGGATCATGCGCCTACACCAGTGGCTATACGGAACCATTTACAAAAAGCCTATAAATAAAAGAACACCAAGCCCGCGGTCCAACACGGACGGCTAGAACTAGATACTAAAAACCTCTACCAGCAAATACCATCACACACATTACAATTCGCAGTTATATATGTTGATTTACATTTTGAGGAGCTGCAACTTAATGGCTGATGCAACTTGATGGGCATAGTTAGTGCACAGTATAGGAGAACAGGCAGAAGTTATGCTATGTATGGATAATCCCCATATTTAAAAACGATCTAAAATCCTCAATGGATTTAGGGGAATAAACATAAATAAATTGACCTGCCCCGTTCCCCTTATTCCCCCTACATATACCTCCTATGGTATCTGTTCACTGGCCTTCCCTTCGCCTGGTATATTTGCTCTCTCTGTTATCTATCCATTTATATATATAATATATATATTATAATTTCCGTTGCTAAGGTGATAAAAGCATCAGAGCCTATAGAAGATCCTGCGCCGGTTGACCCTTTTTCCATTGATTCATAACCTTTTAACCAATTTCATAGCTTGTTATAGCTTGTCCAGCGTACCCTATATAGTAGTAAAGGAGCCACCATTTAATAAATAAGTAAGGGCATAGATTGCATCCAAGCTAGCATGTGAGCAAGCAACACCAAATTGCCGTTGTTTCAGTTGAATATCCAGTCCCTTCGCCTAGTTCCATATCCGAGAGGTGCTTGATCCAATAGTTTTATGCTACTACTTGTAAAGAAAGCGAATAAGACATTTATTCATAAATAAAATGAGTGGGGCACGGTGGGCTGTTATAGAGAAGAGAAAAAAAAGTATATTCTTTCCCGCTTATGAAGGTGGGAAATGGGCGGTAGAATCCTCGTGAGGTGGTTTGAGGAGGTCGATAGAAGTAAAGCAAGCAGCAATCAAATTATCCTAGCGTTGCGTCCCCCTATCCGTCCGTGTGAGACGTTGTGAAATGTGATTCTTCCTCACTAAAACGTCACTTTCGATCCGATATCATATCAGGTAAAAAAGAGCCACACTATATGAATAGTGTGTGGGTTTAACCCCGTTTGCATAGAGCTAAAATGGATAATATCATCTATTTTTTTATACTTGCCCTGAAACCACGACCCAGGCTATTATAATAAGTAGCTATAGAGGAAGTCCGAGGGAAGGCTGTATGGAATGGAAGGAATAACCCCTACAACCATAATTCCTCGAGTTTTATGAATAAAAAAAAATGAATTTAGGTGCCCCAGTGACCAATGATGCCTCTGACCCACTCCAGCCTCGGTTTTGACCAGCCTCAATTTATTCCCGCCTAACGTTCAGCCACCAAAGGTTCTAGATTATGGGTGATTTTGTCAAGTCTAAAAGCAAACCTCCTAGAGTAAAATAAATTGGAAGAGAGGTGGAGTCAGAAGGCTTAGCTGCATACTTTATTCCGCTCGTATCTACTTACTATCGATAGAACAGATGGACTTGGAGATTTGAGTTCTAATGCCGCTTTCTAACCTGTTTTAAATAGAGTGAGCTCCGCTTACTCGCCGGATTCAACTACCTACGAAGCCTTTAAATAGTTAAAGCTTTCGTTCAGATCTATCTCTGCTTGCTGTGTAGTGACACTGTTTGGACTCAATTAGTGCAATAATTAGCACTCGGGAAGTGATAGAAAATCGAGGTTCAAAAAGCAAATTTCTATTGATGGCATCTATTGGGTAGGGTAGGTTATCTACGTAGGGTAGAACGTGGGAATAAGTATTAGTTGGGAGTTTGGAGTAGTTTATTTGGAGTAGAGGAGTTGGAGGTTCAAGGTGAGGCTAGCTCTGTGGAAAACTATTAAGTAATATAAAATCATATAGGTAGGACTTTATTTGACCCAGAATAATGACTGGTGCTATCGGCAGCAATGACTTTCAAAGATATACGCGGGTAATCAATCTTATATTTTGTCCTTACTGATTGGGAGGATTCATGTATACCTGTTTGTCCGGTTATGTTAGTACTGGGATTGGGGGCTTTATTACTAAGTTTAAGCGTGAAAAAATGGATCAAAGTATACTATATAATGGTTTTACCGAGGGGTTAGTTAGTTAGGGAGCTCTGCAAAAGCGTATCCACTAGAATAATACCCTTTAGGTTATAGTTAATTTGCATTATATATGAATATTATAAAAAGTGGGCTATATATCCTTTGTAAGTATTTATTTCTTTTTATTCTCTCGGGCATGGAACCCTGGCCTTGTCCTCTGCCAGGTATGTATTTAAAGGCTCGAAAATGTACTGTGTGTATAAAAAAAATAGGGGAATCAGTGTTCCTAACACACTATCGGGATGGGGTATGGTTTCACATATATAAATTATCGTATCTGGATTTCCTTCACTGAACGTTTGTATTTTATGGATTGAACTGAACGTGTATGCTTTCATTGAGCTGAATTTCACTTAGCATAACTCTATATTTTATTGTATAGGTATCTTGCTCCTCGAGCCTGGCTATTGTTTCTATTAAAGAGAGGGATTAAAGAGAGGGAGGGAAATGCTACTGTTGGTCCGGGCCTGGGCTTTATTAATAAAAAGTCTTTTTTTCATGTAGGTGTTGTTTATTCACTATTCCTTTTGAGACTAGCATTTATATGAGTATAAGCTCTATTATTAGGATTTATAACGACAAGGATACATATATATATCCAGTTAACTCCTATGCTTATATCGTTAAGAGTTCAATTTTGACTTTTATAGTTGAGCAGATATAAAGGCTTAGGACAGATCATTACTGCTTATGAGAAGGTGCGTAGCTCTTTCCCGACAAAGGAGGGGAAGGCGCTCCCACCGGAAACAGGATACTTCTTCACAAATAGGCGTCCCACACACAGACAGACCAATGAAGACTAGTCTGTAAAACTAAGCAGCAGACCTTGCCTTCATAGCAGCCAGACTTACTCAAACTTATTACTATATGATATCGCATATATACGTCCTTGCCCAATTAATATAGAAGTCAGGGGGAATAAGAAACTCCATTCCCTGAAGAATAAAGAGGCCTTACTTGAGCTCTAGCGAAGAAGCTTCTTGTTGTCTCCTCTCCTTTGAAATCAGGATAAGACCTAGCTGGGAAACCTAACCAGCGGATCCCGCCATAGCAGCTAGACCTACTAATACAACCTATTAATCTACGATATCGCATGGAGATGTTGACCTTGTCCATTGTAACAAGAAATAAATAATCTGACATAAACGAGGCATTACTTACGATGCAGTGATGAGGATAAGGGTAGGTGGACATACACAGAGTTCGTTCGGTCACGCCAGCCTTTCTACCTCTTTACTACTTGCCTTAGTCCACCATAGTGTAAGTTAGTTCCCATAGAGTTGTGAAATCCATATAATATTAGTATAGATATTAGTATACTTAGATCAGCAAGGACTCCTGGCTGGGACACTACCTACTATGATCAGAAATCTCTCTAATTTCCTGGGAATAATCCCACATATGATATCGCATATCTACGTTTCACTTTGCCATTGTAAGTAAATTGTAAGTAATCTGCGTTGGAGAGCCTACTTCCCCATGAAGTTGGAAGAATAGTTCCCCCTGAGGATGGAGTGATACCGCTAGAGATAGACCTGGGAGCATGGAACCCGCATAGACGAGATACAAGACTCTGTGTGTTTGCGAGATCCCGCTAGCCAATAAGAAAGGACACCAGACTGTGTGGGAGCTGACGCTGGCCGAGACCGGGAAAGAATAATAATGCTGTTTCATGCTGTTACATTATTGCAACTATCTCATATATCAGTCCATGCATCTCTTCTCATGGACACTGACCCTACGCGGTATTATGGTTGTCACGGTACGGTTTGAAGTCTCCATTCAAATCATAGTAAAATCATAGGACGACTCCCTACCACATAGGCCCTACCCCAATTAGCCATAGCAGCCCTCCACGGGACAGTTTCTGTCAGTTCTGCTGGTTCTGAACATCAATAATATCACCTTATTGCATCTCTACGTTTTCACAAATGACAATAGAGCTTACCCTGGCGGAACACAGTTTCCTACAGAGCCTGTTACGCTTATTTTTGCTATGGTCATTCCACAATTATGAATATTATAGCAGCACTTCAATATAGTTTACTCGCCACAAGCGTGTTCTTCTTTCCTCCTGTATAGTGACCTTCCCGCGCGGGTCTGGCAACCAAATTAATTAGATTCAACGTAGTAAAAATAGTGAGCTGGAGGATCTCATGGAGGAGTTGCAATTGGCCCCTTATGATGAATAAAAGCAAGCTCATGTCACGAAGGTGCACCATATGCTCCAAGTGGACGATGTCCGTCGGGAAAGAGGCACTCAGCTGCGTGCACGGCTTCACTGGCTCAACACTGGGGTGGAGACCAACCTATGAAAAAGCTTTATTTAAAGCTCTTGCCGGAGGCCAATGAAAATATCTTTTCCCTAAAAACTCCCCTGGGATAGACCTTCAATAAAGAGAAAATTGAAAGATAAGTTGTATATAATTATTGAATGGTGTTCCAAACCCAAGGCCTCTCTACATAGAGGCAGGAAGCTACCCAAAAATTGCCTTAATATGGTCCCGTGTAAGCTTACCGAAGAGCGAAGAAGAGCCTGTCCCCTAGCTTGATCTCTAGATGAACTTTCCACAGTCCTGCATGAGATGGCCGACGACAAGGTCCCTGGCCTTTCTTTCTTACCCCTAAAAGAGCTAGCTAGAAGGGAAGGTCCTTACCAAAGGCTGCTTATTTCTTTCACTTGGCACAATGCCCAATTCACGTGCTGTTACCCTATGTGGTGCCTTATCTCCCCAGGTCATGGTACAGCGTACGGCTATGGAAGTGGCTCTTTAGTCCCACGGGATGAGGGATTTTATGTATTGGCAAATCAATAATGTAATTTTTGTTTCCTTTTGATAACTATAAACTATTGCACTATTGCATTTTCCAACACTCTCCAACGCATCATTAGGAGTCGCACCTGGCTGGTTATAGTGTTATTACCAGGGATTTCACCACTCACTGTGAAATGATACACTAATTTATTATGGACCAGGCTACTAAATTCAAAGGAAGGAAAATAGGAAACAGATAGAATTTATGAAGCCAGGAAGGAGTCAGGGGTACCACAAGCTCTTCTATTTATACTTTTTCCCTAATCTCGAACCTTCTTAATTCTTATTTTTACCATGTCTCAATCGCCTTCTAGGTATTGCTATTACCTATTGTTCCGAGGAGCCACTACAATGCCGAATTCATTCGTTTGAATCCACGGGCTAGGACTAGGCCTACTTACCTGCTTTTCATTTAGTGCCGGCTAATAACCACCTGGAATGTGTATCAACCAGACCGGCTCATAGACCTGAACTTAGTTCCTTATTTCCTTAACTTAGTTATTGATTTATTGATTGTACGGGCTTGCTTGGTTGGGTGGGGAACAACGATTACCCCTATTACTATTGATCACCGGAGGGAAGGAGCTTACCTCAGGATATGGATGGATAGGCAGACACTTACGCCTTGACTAAACAACACTGCCTACTTACTGGTTTATATCTTATTGAATACCTTGCGTTACACCCTCTCAGCTCTCTTACTCGCCTCCCCTATTCAATAGATGCACAAATTGAATGAATGAAATACTAGGGGCAAACCACCCATTGAGGGTGGATCAGTCACGCTTCGCGGCGCTAATTTTGTCTTACTGATCCCCACCATTATAGTAATCTCGGTGCTAATTGGGTGGAACTGTTTCCATGGCTTTGTTAAGAGTACGAAGACCTAAATAGTAACAAAGGCTGTGGCGAATCACTGCATTTCCCTTTTGATTTTATGTTTTCACTTAGATAATGATTTCTCTTACTTTATTTCACTCCTCTTAGTCGATGGTATTGCAAACGGGAGGGGTCCATTTAGAAAGTTTGAGACATCATGTTTGTTTAACCTGGATAATCTTGAGCGCTTTACCAGCCGTAGGAGGTAACATGGGGCGACAGTACTGACGCGGTACCCATTATAGAAGTGAGTCAGGGCCGCCCAGCAAGTAGGACAGCGGGAAGGTCAGCTTGGCATCTTAGCAGCCTTTTGAGGATACTTTTAACATAAGCAGCCCTCATCATAGCGAGTTTGTTAGACTGACCCTCTTTATCATAGGTCTTTTGAGGAAGAAGTGTAACGAGCTGACCTCAGAATCAATGAAATCCCAATTGGTAAACAGCCCAACCAGCTCAAAAAGGTTCACCCCCTTTGTTAGCCGGATCTATCTTATCAGCAAGATATAGCATATTTCCAATGACTCCGAATACTGACACTTGCTTTCCGGATAAGCAAGAGCAAGGCCCTTTCCACTATCCTACGGGGTAGGGTTTTTTTTGTCGGAAAGGCCGTTCACACAGGCTGAGCGAGTGCTTATCACCTAAATAGGATACGAGGGTGACTCGATCACAGAATGTGAAGTTTATTTCCTCCGATCAGCAATTCCCCTACCTATGGTAAGTTACCCCCCCGTATGGATAAGAGTTGTCTGCAGCGCCACCAATAATGACTGCATAATGACTGCAGAGGGTGGTCTTCCACTATCTCAACTATTGCTAGTATTGAGTTGCGTTCGTGGAAAATTATATATGAGATTGCAGAGGATAAAGTATATGGTGGCTACCTCAGAAGAATAAATAATATGGCGGAGCGTCACTCATGGAGCCACGGTCGCTGAGACCACAGAATTCCCATACCTCATGGTGAATAAGCGAGCGGGTTTCAAGTACGCCTTCACCTTCCCCTTCGCCAAGCAATTGACCTTCCTTCACCAACCCCCACACACCCTACTTCGAACTAACCCTATCTGGAGCACAAGGACAGCACAGCTACTAATATACCTTTTTAATCCAGCGGCAGGCTTCATCTAATTACTGCCAAACCCATAGAGTACCCTATCCTTCCTTCCCTCTACCAACCCATATCCATCGTTCCATAGATGATCCTTACCGATTTAGACGGTCTCTCATCCTTGCTTACCGCTTGCGCTCTCCTTCTATCTTTCCTGATGGCGCTCCCCTTCCTTCCTTCTTTCATTTATGCTTCTTATTTTATTGATACTTTCATTCTTAATAATTACCCTATTCTTGCTTATCTTACCTATATTAATTAGCATCTTACTTTATTTTATGTTTTCACTCCAGGGAGGGGGACGTGTTATATTCTCCTTAGCAGCAAGTCGCTTTGATTCTGGGCCTGAAAGGAGCCTTTATATATAGGGGCCTTAATACGACTACTATAATGAAGGATTGGTCTTTTAAGGCCAAATAAGTCCTTCGAAGATAAGGTTTAAAATAAGATAGACCATATTAATTCTAATAAGTATGAAAATAGTCTCTGTAGCACACGTTCTAGAGAAGGAAAGGAGTGAGTTATTCCTCTCCCACCCAGACCAGCACCAGGATAAAGAGAAAATAGATAGCGAAACTTCATTTCCTTTCCTTTTGTTTCCTTTACTGCGACCTAGGGCTAAATAAGAGACTACGTTCCTATCCCCGAGTTCCCTTCTTTTTGGTAACTAGAGCCAGGGCCAGGAAAAAAGAATAAGGATAAAGAAAGGAAGGGTAAGTTCCCAGACACAATTCCATAAAACTATCCCACTGCTATCATTTTAGCCCACTACTTGAGGCTCAGCTCATCAGCTGACGGGGTTATCCTGATAAGTTTGAAGGGTCCGGATCCTAGTTTGGTCCTTAGCTAGCCTAGTATGGTCCTGAGTTAGTAAGATTCTGATTTATTACGAAATTACATAGAATTATATTGAAAGGTGGTGACTCAAGTTTTGTGCCCCTTATCAGTGAGGTTTGGAAATGCAACGTCTCAACATGTGCGGGCTAATCGGTATGCTCTCCACTGACTCACCTGCATGAATATAAATGGCTGTCTCAACATGGTATTGGCAATGAAGGTACACCACAAATTTGATTGACTGAACAATGAGCTGCGGAGCTACATTTGGCTTGGCACGGAATTTGCGCAATTTACTTATATATATAATACAGTAGACATAGCTGATTTAACTACATCTTCATTCAGGACTCAACTAAGCGAATTCATGTCGTCGGATCGAATAATATTTCTCCTCCAATCATACCTAAGAACGAGACTAGGCTCCATAGAATGGGGGCTAGGAACAAATGTTTGGAAAAGCGGCAGCAATAGATTCGCGAGTACTTAGTTGTAGATATAAATAATACAAAAGTAAAGAAAGCAATAGGTAGATTTTATATTCCCCTTCTTTTTCGTTCTTCTTTGGAGTTATGGGATCTGGCCGTGGGGCGCCGGGAGACCATAAAACCCTACATTAGGGGACAGCTTTTGAGGCTTCGCTTTCTTCCATCCCATTCCTGCCTGATCGCCGTAGATAATGCCAAGTGAACATTTAGTTCGCTGTCGCTCACTGTATGCGGCGCTTTGCACAGTAATAGCAAAAAAATAGCTGAAAGCAGCAGGCAGTAATATAGTTTTTTAATAGGGTGGGTAAAGAGATTAGTTGAGTGGCCGGTAGTCCGTAAAGATTGGTTCGATTCCACTATATCCTATTAAGAGCGCTCCTCGGCGGCATAGGTCAGTCCAAGGGCTTCTAAACCGAATCATCTAAGTGTGGTCTTATCAAGAAAGTGTGTGGAAAGAGAGCGGCAATCAGCCCTTTAGGGCGGGGCCGACCCAGACTATAAATTATCTAAAGCTAGAAGGCTTAGTAAATGGTCGCAGGAGCCGCGATAAGGCAGCAAAAAAGAGAGCAGTTCTTCATAAGCTATATCAGCAGCCCCAATGAGAAATGATGCTCCACAAGCTTGGTTGGCAATTTGGGTAGACGGTGCAACCCCAACACAAGAAGGACTAACTGAGCTACACAATTCACTCTTCTTCTATCTATACGTAATTGCTTTCGCAGTTTCTTAAGAAAGAATAGCTGCTGGCTGGGATCACTCGACAGAGCTGGTGGTGTTTATGCAAAGGTGGAACAAAAAAGAAAAGGTCCTACTTTCATAGATGAGTTAACCCTTCATGCTCGAGTATAACCTACGCCTATCCGACCAGTTATAAAATCCGACCAGTAATAAATAGAATATCTTCGTGGTGTTGTCCTTTCTGATCCCTCCCTCTGACTCTCTCTGAGTAGTTCGTTATCTATGTTGTTATTATTCCTCATAAACTTGCTCATAAAGCAGTAAGAAAAAGAACTCATAAGGCAGTGATAAAAAGAATATATGAGTGGTTTGGTTGTTGAGCCCTGACCATTTTGGAATGCCATAAGTATTGTGTTTATCAACATAATATGTCCTTTGTTTTTGTTTTGTTGTTATTCTACCCGACAAGTGATAAAAGAATATATGAGTTTAGTTCCTCTGACTCTGAGTTGACTAACTAATTCATAATAAAATAAGGGATGGTATTGAGCCCGAGCCCGGAGTTATCCCTTAGTTGAGCCTGGCCTGAGCCCCTTGCCCGATACCGCCTATCCCTAAGGTTGGGAAGATAAATAAGCTAATAGGAAGTCTTATGTGATACGATGAGCTACGATCTAATCTGCTGAACGAGAGATGTTCTTGTTCTTCTATGATCTTAGAGGGCAAACACTAGGATCTCTTTATTATACGATGAGGGCTAGGATCTGTTATACAATAATTCTCTTAATGGTATCCGGATTTGGAGGAGTTGAGTGACTTTACCCGAGCCCTGGACCATGAAGTTATCCATGAAGTTATGCAGCTTGAATCGTCTCATAAAGCTAGACCAATCTACTCATTAATCTAAGCTCATAAACCTATACAAATATCCTAATTCATCTAAGCTAAGAAATACTATATTTTCTCCCGACCCAATATCCCCTACGCTTTCTCTTTTTATTCTCTTTTCAGAGAAGGAAGGAAAAAAAATGACATGTTATTTTCTTATACGATGAGGAATGATCTAAGCTTCCTCACTCACGATGTCTAACTAAGCATGCCATGTCTCCCTATCCCTAAGGTTGGTAATAGAAAGAAGGGAGATCTTATGTTATACTATGAGTTCTTTGTTTTATGTTATCTAGATCTAGGGCAAACGACTAAATATGAGAATAATATGGTCAATTCATAAGATAATGCTTTTGGGAGATTTCCTTAATGAATAAGTCCTCATTTGATTGTGTATGTTTGAACCGAAGCTAGGCAGGAACCTTATATTGGTTGTTCTTTTCAGTAGGGGAATCTATCTCCCTCATCCAGTAAATTACAAGAACGTATCTAAAGCCCAGCCCATTTCCTTGCCTTCTAAGGTGCGGTAATGCGGGAAGATGATAGATGGGTAATGTTAGGTGTTTCTGGATGTGTTTGAAGTAAAGAGTATCGAGCAAAGAGTAGCTTAGATGATTTTTTTGAGTCCCCTCTACTACCCTTATGGCAGTGCCTAGCTTATCCGAGTTCTATGTCCTCCTAATCCCGAGAATACGTATTGCCGCTAATGCCTCTCATAAAGAATTGGGCATTCCTCTAGTGTAGTTCGAGTGCTCATTGATCTAATAAAGAAAATAATGTGAATAAGAACTAATGAATAAAGCCAAAACGTATGTAAAGCGGATTTGCGTGGGTTCTAAAGTAACTTAATGTGGTCTAACAATAGAAAGGTCTAAATGGGGTGTGTTTGGATCTTTTTGATTACTCTTTCCTTGCGTTGACCATTATTAATTTCATGGATGGTGGGATTACCTCACAATGGACTATGGATGGTTGGCTTTAATGGGCTTTTCCTTGCGTTATTTGGTCACAAAATAACCCATCGTGATATATAGCTTATTTTTGTTGTTGATCAATGCTTTTTTATTACTATTTTCTTCTATATTTAATTGACTCGCTGAATCTGAGTGTTGTTAGCTGTGTCTTAGACCGGGATTGCCTTGGATTGGTTTGAATTGCTCTTAGCCCAGACTTCCTCTTATCCCTCTGACTCTCACTGTTCCTCTTCGCCCTGAGTTGACTGACTTGGTTTTGGTCTAACAAATAAGATGTCTTTGTGTTTATAAAAAAAGATGTCTTAGTCTGAGTTTTAGTCTGAGTGCTTTACCCAGACCTTATTGGTGAAATAAATAATATATGAGCTGTGCCTGGGCTCCGAGCTCTGATCCCTAAGCAGTTTCCCTCTATAACATCGATCGGCGACTCCTTTTAAATACTCCTAGGATACTTGAATTGAATATGTCTATGAAATCGGAAGTAGCTGGAGTAACCTTAGGAGTGGTCGTAGGAAGGTTCTAAATATGCTTGGAGATTATATGGGAGGTGCTTAAGTAAAGTGGGCTACGGAGGAGATCTGCCCAACCTGCCTGGGTGAGGGTATATTATAGAGTGTAATTCTTCGGCGATGAGGGGTATTTATAGAGGGAACAGAGCTCTAGATGCTGTCTTTCCAAAGGGGTAAAGGAGGTAAATAAGGTGTTTTCCTTAAGGGCAGAGGAAAGGAAGGAGTTAAAGCGGTGTCTAGCGGGAGTAGATAGGCCCCCCGATGGAGAGTAGAGTGTTCTAGAGATGTCAATAGAATATATAACCAAGTGAGCTTACCTCCCCTCTTAGAAGAAGGAGGCTGGCAATGCTAACGTTGTTATCGGAACAAGACAGAAGCAATGTCGGGTAGATCTCCTCGTCGTTGAAGGAAATAAAAAGGTTCGGATATGTATTGGGAATTGTCTGAGTGACGTTACCGTGTGACGTTACCGTCGATCTCAGTGCTTCCCCACCCGAGATGAATATCAATGCCATAATTACATGTATAATGTGAAATGTAGAAATCGTAATTAATGAGTGTTGTTCATAACTAATTAGGGTCCTAATTCATATAAGAAATAGATATAATTAAAGTACTCCCTCGCTCGACGAATCGCTGTCCTAATGGTAGGATCATAAATAAGATATGGAGCTCAAAGTGTTTCCACTGAGCCGGCAGTAGGGAAACGCCTGCCTTTTCAGGGCAGATCCAGGGACGGAGTCACTCACTATTCATATGGTGAGGGTTCGACTCCCTCTTTTTTTGGTTAGCAAACTGTGCCGGAAGTAAATCCTCTTGGGCGAAGACCCCTAGGCAGTTCTCTTGTTAACGCCATAAGGTTGTTATCCCTAGGCGCATGACTACTGAGCCCAGGTTGCGGGCAGGTAGGTGGATAAACCATCGCTACCAGCGGTAGCGGTAGGCAAATTCCTTTAGTTTTTTCTCAAGTTTGGTAGAGGAATAAGCAAGTGACAGATATTCTGTGTTCTCATTTTGTTTAGGAAATAGATAGTGGTATAAGTGTTGAACTATCATAAGTCTCTAAGATATCTTTCTAAGCCCTGATGTCTTAAAATGGCTTAGTGGGCTCTATGAATAGCCAAGAGCGAGATAAATAGCTCGGATATGAACTCCCGATGGAGCCTCGGAGATGGGATTCCTCATGTATGTTGCTGTTGCTCTTAGCTCAGTAGGCTTTTGAACTCGTGGAATCAACCTATTGCCAATGCAAAATCTAAGGTCAAGAGCATTAATCTAAGATAACATAATGCCTCATTATGATTTAATTATTCTTTGGGGTGTGGATCAACATGTATTCTGTACGGACAATGGTATCCTAGCCGAGTCGAGGGATATGTTTTTTTTCTTATTTGGCATAAAGGGGATAATATTCCGTCTGGGGATAAATCTGATCTGGCTTGAGAAAAATTATATTATCCGAGTTCATGAGATGGAGAACCTGAAAAGGAATGTTCCGGGTAGGCCTGTAAAATCCCTCCATATGGCCTGGCAATATACCAGTCAATATGATCTGATCTTATACAATTAGGCTGAGTTATCCCTCTCGTCATGTATGTTGCTCTTCTTAGCATTGCTCTTAACTAACAATGTCTTCCTATGTGTCCCCTAAGGTTGGGAAGATAAATAAGCTAAGTTCTCTGATCCCTAAGGTTGGGAATAGTCTGACACGAGGAGCTCTTAGCTGAGCTGATCCCTCTTAATGGTCTCGGGATTTAGTGCATGAAGTTCTTTCTACATTAAGTGATGCTTAGCTGGGTTGAATCTACCTATTTCCCTATGGGGCTCATTTCCCTATGGAGCTCGGAGAAGTAAGAGTGGACCTCTCCTCTCGCGTTGGTGGAGCATGCCCATGCGCTCTCTCTCCTTTCAGTCGAGCATATATTTGTTTAACACAGCATTTCCCTTAAAGAAGATAGCTTAGCTTTTTGTTTTGGCACTGGCTGGGTATCGATCTCCTTACTAACCGATTGCTTCACCTGGACAAAGACAGACTGACTCCTCACCCTTGCTGTGAGCCCTATGTTGTTGTTCCTCATTTATGTTGCTTTCCCTTATTCTTCTTACCGAGCTTAGACTATTAGACTAGAAGCTTTCTTAGTTAGACTCTTATACGTATTGCATACCCACGAGGTTATACGTTTAACAAAGAATATAGCTTAAGGGTGTTCCCTGAGTTAGACTATGAGTTTAGTTATACAATCTGAGTTTAAGAGTTCTTTACCTACCTTCACCTACCTTTACCTACCTTTACCTTATTGGTTATAAAAAAAAGAATATGTCTGAATTTTTTATCCCTCTGAGTTGGAGCCTTGACTGACTCTCTTACTCTGTTGACTATGACTCTTGTATCTGTGCTCTGAGTTATTCCTTTGAGTTCTGAGCCTAAGCCTAAGGGTTACCCAGAAGTTTATTAGTTATAAAGAGAAAGATGGTTTTTTGTTCTTACTATGAGTGAGTTAAAGTATTTGGCGGTGGCAGCAGTGGGTGGAACTTTTCTCTTGGCTTTTACAACTCGATGATTACACGGTGCTGCCAAGTTAGGGGTTACTCCGCGATGCAATGTTTTGCGTAGCTTCGATCTTCGTTCGCTCTGGGTTTCCTTATTTGCCACATCAGCCTATCTCTCTCTCGCGGGGAGGCGGGGGGCAGCCTTGCCGGGTATTATTATTTCTCCTTCCCTTCCTCCCCCTTGCTTTATTCCTTGTAGCTTCGATATTATTCTTTCCCCTTACTGGCGGTTACTCTACGCCACCTTTTCTTTCTGAAATTATCACTCCCGATAGGCCATGTGAGCGTTCCTCTCTATAATATCCCGACGACACCTTATATTAGGGGAATTTACCACTCCACTTCTCGGAAGGAAGGTCAGGGTCAGGAAATAGATATTACCGGCTACTTCCCATACGCCACCACCTTATGTGAATTTACCAGTTTCAGTTGCTAAGTTCAGCAGGGAATTGCTCAAATATACCCGACAGTCAATAATTTCATTATATAAATCTCAAAAAAGTGGAAATTTAGTAACAAATCTGGGCGTCTCCAAAAGAAAATAGATTAATGACCCGTTACTTACCGGGACGGCTCAATTCTACACACTTCGAGGACAGGACAGAAGGGACCTATTCGTACAGGGCAGCTCGAGTTCGTACACTGCTTTCCCACGATCTTTAGACATCACTCCAATAAGTTATTCCTCCGACACCCAAGAACCATCGGTAAGGCTCCAAGGCAAGACCTTTATATACAAGCTCGGTAAGGTAAGGGTTGGTCCCATCCCGCCTAGTTTCATCCCATTGGTCCCAGCCTAGTTCATACCATCAGATTGGATAAGGAAATATTGTACATTCACTAAAGTCCCAAGGGTTAAAGTGGTGAGTAAGCGCAGTATAATGGCCTTTTACGCGGTTTATCACTCATCTTGGACCATTTTCTTCGCTGATAGTTCTCGGGGGCGTACTATCCGGGTACTGCTGGCTATCCAGCTAAGGTGGCTATTCAATTGATTGGAAGGTGATGAAAGGCTATTCGTTAGTAACAAAAATGACGAAAGAGGAGCGAAGCAATAACGCTATCCCCTTCGTATCGGGTTAAAGTGGTCGGCGCATTTCAATGCCCGTTTAAGCAGTTTCTCACTAACTTGTTCACCCCATGGTGGGCCAAGCCCGAAGAAGGTTGTTCCACTCCTCTGTGTGCTTGGGGAAGGGTAGGAGGTACGAGACCCTGCCAAGCGCTGACCGAACCGGTATAGGCGTTATTCCCTCAACTATACCTTAGAGCACGACCAATTCCCTGGTTCCAAAGTGACTCGTTCTATACCTAAATGGCCTTCTGATTCCCCGGAAGCTCTATCTAGAGGGTGAGAAACGGTTTTTTCTGCCCTGAGCATAAAAAGCTTTTAGCAAAAAAGAAATAACCTAAACTAGGGTTTGAACGCTCGACCAGAGGGAGAGGAAAATGAAGAGTTTCATTCCCGTTCCCTTCTCGCTAACCTGTTGCACAAGGTCATTTCCGTTCCCCTATTGCTAACTTGCTTGCTTCCGTTCTCTCACTGCCTCATCTTCCCTCGATCACTGCCCTACTCCGCCCCATAAAGGCACCATTAAAGCCCCATTCAATGCCACCACGTAGAACCATTTTTGTTTTTGAAAACTACCGCATCATATATAACCGCGTGATTCTATGGAATAGATCTCAGAGCATAAACTTTGTACCTCAACTCCCCTCCCCCCTATAGTGAACATGTTGCTTATCTCAGATTTTGTTTATGATTCTTACCATAAATTAGTTAGGTGGATAGCTGATGCTGCATAATATAAATAAATATTAGTTATGCAAGCAAGCCACGTTATTAACTATATTATATATATGAGTTAATTAATTTGTAGGTATAATCTTAATCATAACGCTCTCACCATGACAGCTGGTTCATCCCAATGAATGTTATTTTGGGACTAATTTAGGACAATTGATGTCAAAACCGTAACGAACCACACCTAGTCAGGAGGATCAGAATAAGTTTGTGGCCAACCAATGTTTGCTTATCACACTAGTAATCCATATGGGTTGGTTGCTGGTTTGCACAATTTGTTTGTGGAGGTTATCATTCTGGGTGGGCCTTAAGAAATAGGGTAGAGGCTTGGCGAAAAAGGTAAAAAACCCCTTATTCAATTACCCGAGCTATTCCGGTGCATCCAAAGCAGAAGGCGGTCCGAGTGCGGGGTGAAAATGCCTGTGCCTGACCAAGAGTGGGCCATAAATCAAGTACTTTTGGGGAAGAAGCTAGTTGGAACTTTTGTTGTAGATCCTTTTTCGGCCCTCTCAGGACTAACGGCCCCCAAAGTCAGATATTTATTCTTCGTCCGTTACCTTAGGCCCCTCTCTACTATTATAGTGCTTCCGGGTGAGAAGGTTAAACCTACTACCTTATAGGCTGCGAACTTCCTCACCCGCCCAGAGAGACCGTGCTTTTGTGGCTACTTGATAACACCTTCCCTACATTTAAGGGGGGACTTAGGGTCACTGTCTATCCCCGCTGGGAATAACTTCGATACCGCATCGCGCGGGATGATCCCGAGTATCCAGTATCCTCGAGAAGAGTAGTTCCCGAATAAAGGGAGGATTCAGAGCCCCCCGCTTTTTAATGGCTCCACAGAAGGTAAGGTTGTAACACATTAGAACTATAGGTATATTCTTGAACTTCGTTAATAAGCCTCCCTAGAGCTATCGATTGGTTGGGTGAAAGGGAGATCGTTGGGATAGGAAGGAAAGGGATATCAATCGATGGCAGCCAATTACTATACAACGGAGCAGGATAACGTAGAGCAACAAGTTCTTGCGTACAGGAAAGAGTTTCTGATCCATGAACTTTGTACAAAGCGTCTCGAGGAATAGACTATTATATACGAGTTAACACATACTTTACAAATGTGTCCTCCTGAGGCCGGGCCTAAGCGTTAGTTTAAGGAATGGCGGAACTCAATACCTCCAAGTAAGCTAAGAGATAACAGAAAGACCTCTCAATTAAGAGAGACTTATGAATCGGTATTGGACATGTTACTATTGTAATACAAGAAGGAATAAGGTAGGGAAGTCTGGGTTCTTCTTTGTGAACCGGTTCGAACCCCGCCCACCTTGAGGAAAGAATTTTAGTCTCCATTCAGTGCTTACCCATTCTATTTGGCAGGAGGAAAGAAAGGGCCCATCCTAGCGAAACTCATAGGTGCGTAAGCTGGCCTATAGGTACGTATCTCTTACTTGCCTAATTACCAGACGGATAGCTTGTTGCTTTCTTACTTGCCATCCAGAGTAGATCCATCACTTACTATTACTTACTCTAGAGGAGTAATCAACTAGCCTCATATAACCAAAGAATTAAAAGACCTCACTGCATCGACATATATAATGGATATGCATTTGAAAGGGCGGAGAAAACTTCCTTCTTTAAAGCAGATCTTACTCCAACTTATGGATCTTCCTTTTCAAATTGTTAATACTATTACTCCAACAGATAACAGATACTTACAACGGATATATCCTATTTATTCATAAAAGCGGAGCTTACTCCAATAGCTGTTTAGTCATATCTGCAACTGCCTAAATATTTATACTTCATGTTTTCAGGGCGAAGCCCGATCCCGATAAAAAATCCTTCCTCTGAGCAACTGCTATATTATTATGCTTTTAAACTATAAATAATTAATTTACATATTAAGGAACTATAACCTAACTATAATTCATTTTCACTATTTAGGAACTCCCCTAGATATGATTATTTTAACAACTCCGCCCTAAAGTTGCTCCTCCTTTGTTATAAGGAAAAAGCCCCCGTACTCCAGTCTGGTACACCGTCAGCATAGTTATTCATTACAACTGCCCTACCTCGTTATATTATGTCATCTGCGCAACTGCCTAGTTATTCTCTCTATTTTCTGCTTTGTTCTCAGGGCTCAGGCCCCGTTATGAACTACTCTTCCCTAATAACTACTATAATCCGAATAACTGGGATGTATACAATACTTACCCGCTCTATAACCCTCTAATTAACATTATATTCTTTTAATAACCAGGATGTATCTTTTATTGCCAGTAGGATATAATGGCCCAGCAGAACGATTAGAGCAATAGTGCTTTTTTATTTTACTAACCGAAGGAAGCAATGAGCAATAGCGAAAAGCAGGTAAACGTTCAGAGCTTTTATTTACTACAACTTCCCGTTCAGAGCTATAGCCCTATAAACGAATTATCAGACCAGACCAGTACAGCGGGATGTATATAATACTTTACCAGAGTAGGTGTGACAAAATAAAAATTATATTTATAACTCCTTCCTTTATAAACAGACCAACCCTAATAACTGGAATGTCTATTAACTCTAGGAAGTATTTATGAGGAGGTAATGGCAGAGCCTCCTATCTTTCACTTTTTCAATACTATAAACTGTAGGGCTATAACCTTTATTTACTGTTTGAAGCCAAAGCTGTCAGGTTGTCAGGTTAGGGGTGTGAGCAAAGGCTCAGACAAAGAATGTTATTACCGTAATCCTCCTAATAACCAGACCGGTGGTATTTATATAACTTATATAACCAAACATGGATTAATATAACTATAATAAACCGTAGGAGGTAATCGCAGATCCATCTCTATACCCTATTTATCACTCCTTACCTAATGGGATATTGTTATCACTAGAACTATAACAGCTTTCAATATATATTACTCCCTGAAGACCCGAATAAACAAACCGGCCCGGCCCTCCTAGCTGTTCTTTTTGGGGTTGTTACCATCCATTTTTTTTTTATTAATCATTGGGTACATTGGTTGGCCCATACCCAGTTGTTGCTTTGGTCCCACCCCGGAACCACTCTTTGCTTCGAAGGGCACATTGGATGGGCTCTATTCCCCGGCCTTTTTCTTATGATTTGTCTAGGTGGTTGGTATGCTTGGTCTGATTGGTCCAATGTTGGTTCCATTGCCTTGCTTAGCTTAGATTTATCCCCATTGATCGAGTGAACTGACAACTGATTGGATTCACTATACCAATTAGTATTATGGTAGAGGCGCGTTACCAACTTATGAGGATCCTGGGGAAGCAAGGTTATTAATGAATGGATTCTCTAAACTGATTTGTCTTCCGATGAGGCTGGCCGGTAAGGAGGAGCACCCAATGGTGACGGATTAGTCTTCTGGGGAAGGCAAGTTCCAACTGACCCATCTGAAAATAGAATAGCGCGTTCTCATCATTCACAGCTAACGTCCCAATATGATATCCCGCAAGGAAATAAAAACTATCGAATCTATACCCTCGAGACCCTATTTCTCTACACCTCACAAAGCTGATCATTTCCAGAGGGTCTTTGCAAGCTGGTCAGCCGAGATATAATTATTTACAGGAGATAAATAGCCATCGTCTCATTGCCAGAATAAAGGTGCCATTGTTGGCCGATCATAGTTTATCCCTACCCGAGGGGCAGTGCCGACCGAGAGAATAAGCCCCAGGGCTGAAAGGAAGGACAAAGCTCCCCATGATTTATTGGAGATGTCTTCTTTTCTATTTTTGAACCGATCCACGATCTAAGTACTATCATCTTCTTTTGGGGGCGTTGCACCTGCTTTTCAAAGTTGATTAAAAATTTGTGTATTCTCATATAATGCAAACTAACAAACTGACCTATCTTCCGGCAGAGGTACCACCTCCAACTGAACCATCTGCCAAGAAAGGCGTACCATAATTACACATATCACGTTCAAATCATTAACACGTTCCGATCATTCAATAACAGATCACCCTACACATCATACCAATAGCACGTCTCGGAAAAAGGATGCATTCTGTTTAGTACACATTTTACAGCCCCGCATTCTCATATTCTCACTTGCTTTCCCCATTCAGTTCGCATTATAACAGTCTACCATTACCACAGCCTACACGTCACCCAGTATCGCCGCCCAGTACGCGCAAGCAAGGAGGATACCGCCCAGGACACATATTGTGGCAAAGAAGGAAGGACCTGAAAGTGGTGGATTGCTTATACCTGCCGGGGAAATAGATCTTAAATATTAGTGGGCCAACAAACGGACGACGGATCCAGAATTGATGAATCATATTTGTCCCTATTCGCCCGCATTAACGTCATTCCCAATTCACTCCATACTCCCACATTTCAAATAAGTACCAGGAGGCTAAACATGATATACCATTTAGAAACTTTCCTCCCCGTGTCATACCATTAGCTTATACAATCTTAGTCAATGACTCCAACACTTATTAACCATTTGTCTAAAAAAAACTAGTATGGCAGCAGTAATAGATAGAGAGGACTTTACAAGAAGTCCCCTTAGTTAGGGCGGTACGATCCTAGTTTATAATAGAGACTTATTTATCTATATCTGGCTTATTAGTTTATGACTCCTTAAATTAGTAACCATAAGCCTTAAGAACTAGTCCTTGTTAAACCTTAAGAGACACAATCTTAGTCCCATTCCTTCAACACGTAACCATAACATTCTTATAGGGAATAGAACTAAGCTTATTCTTTGATTGATTGTAAAATTATCCTAGCTATAATGACCAGGATAACTACAATAAGAAGCATTGTTGAACCAATCTAATTTATAGTTCCAGCCTCATCATTATTTCCAACATCAGTTGAACGGGCTTCCTAGCAGTCCAAGCGTCAGCTGAAGGAGCTTTATTCCTAGCAGTTGAAGGAGCAGCTGTATCAGCCTTTGAATAAGCAGTTTAAGAAGCAGCATTCGCAGCAGTTTCACCAACATTTTATAAGCAGTTTCAATAAATATTCCCGACGTCATTATTAGAACCAACAGCACCAGTTGAGGCATAATTCTCGGCAGTACCAGCACCATTTGAAGGAGCAGCCATATAAGCATTCCCAGCTTCCTCAGTTCCCAGAACGACCAGTTCCAGGGTCTAAAGTCCCAGGCCAAGCAGAAGCAGCTCCATAAGCAGTTTCACCAACTTTATTCCCTCATTTTCATAAGCAAAAGGAAGCCCAGCGTAAGCAGTGGAAAAAGCAGTTTCACCAGCCTTCTCATTCCCAGGATCATTTCTAGCAACAACACCAATTGAACGAGAATTCCCGGCATAATAATTATTCCCAGCCCCATCATCAGCAGTCCCGGCGTCATCATTCCAAGCATCATCAGTTGAGCCAGCATTTCAATTAGCAGCAATTGAACTGACATAAATACCAGTAATACCAGGATAATAAGAACCATCTGCATTCCCTCGTTCAAATAAGCATAAGTAGAAACAGGATTCCCAGCTTCTTCCTCAGTTCCCAGAATAGCATTACCAGGGTCATTATCATAAGTGGTTGAAGGAGTAGCCTTAGTATCAGCATTACCAGCCCCAGTTCCAGGATCATTTCCAAGAGCAATTGAAGCGGCTTATTCCTCATTCCCACCAGTATCAGTAATGCTGGGGAATACGGGGAATGGTAGAAAGCGTACTGCGCCTCCCTGGGTGAGTTTATACTGGTGAGCAAGTGTTGGTGTTCCCACTATTGTTTGAATGAGGGGTACGTGCTTGCTATTGGCAGATGGTTCATCAGTTGTAACGCCTCCTCTCCCGAAATAAGGGTAAGTTTGTTCAGGTTGCATTATAGACGTTATTACACAACGAATGGACTTAGCAACTTGTAAAACCAGGTGAATCGTTAGCAAGACCATGTCTTCGTCCTTTCTTTATTTAAGTAGCCCAGGCCAGCCGAGTATCTTAGGTGGTAACCCTTTGTTCTGTAGGGGTTTTTCAAAGTGAAAGGGTTGAGGGTTAATGAACGCCTGTCGATGATTATCTATTCCTTTCGGCTAGTCTTCCTGGCTAGTCCTCATTTGTCTGTCCTTGGGGAACCCATATTATAAGACTGTCCATTTGTGCACCCCTTTAAACCAGCTGTTGGTGTACCCCTATCAGAAGACATTCATTCAGTATTGATCAATCTATAAAAAAATCGATAACTATCCAAGCTCAACCAACCTCGCTTACTGGGACAACCTTCCTAGCGTGACTGAAACCATTGTGTACGGCGAAGATCCTAAGGTGATTGTAAGTAAGCATTGTTGAATGATCCCTTCAATCCAAGTTGACGTAGTAACCTTGTGGATCCATACCGGTAAGTAAGTAGGTAGGGTCTCGAGGGTAGAGAACAACATGGGGGCTTCGGGTAGAACGCTCTCCCTTTGGTCGACGGGTGAAGATCTTCACCCGATGGCTCGCCCGAGGTAGGAGGGGAAGGAAAGCCCTAACTTTTACTAATTAGATTGATTGGGCTGGTCTTAATAACCATAGACAATATGAACGCACTGGGATAAGGAAAGGAGATACACCAACCACCCATTCCTACCCCAACCCAACCCGGATTATCCTTTCTACTTTATGGATTTGATTTATTGGGCTTGAACGAAAGCCTAGTGCGTGGCTCGCTACGCTCAACAGAGGTCCGCCTTTTCACTACCCTTCTTTCTCTACCACTGAAACAGATTAAACAACTAGATACTTTCTATTGAACTGTCCTATATGGATTTCACTACCATTCTGTATCACTAACATCTAAACTCCTGTAGCAATAATGCCGTCATCCTATATTAGCCTATGTGACACTATGCTAACAGGAAGCAGATCCACCGACTAGATACTTTTACACTGCCTCACCGTAGTCCTTGCGTGCCTCATAAAACCTTTTTACTTATTAATCAACCCTTTAAAACCACTTTTACCATGGACATAACCTTACAACTACCATAAGCTCACTTTCATAATACTTGATATAAGCAAGCTAAGGGGATTACACTCTGCTATAAGGTCACTGTACTTTTCAGAGCTAATTCCAGCTATAAGGGAAGGGAAATCACTGTCCTCAACCAATCTCACGTTTTACTCGCTTTATTAAGCTTGTTTTAAGCTTGCCTTATATGAGCATAAGCTTGTTAACACAAAAGCCAGCATAGGTCACACAAGAGACAGCAGATGCTTGCACTAGATAAGCACAGAATAGGCTTCCTTGGTCAGGAAGAGGTCATTTTCTAAGGGAATTTTATTTCACTGTACTGAAGAGAGAGGGACGATGGGTTGTTACCGATGGGTTGTTACGGGATCGACGAAGCTAGGAAGGGACCAGTCAGTTGTTCTAGCCAACGTAAGGGGAGAAACGAACTACTGTATTGTAGCTCTGATTTCACTACCATTCTGTATAACTAAATATGAACTAATGTATCACTAGCTGTCCTGGTACAACCAATGATATTGAGCCCACTGGGAAGGTTGATTCTTATTTACATTTTCAGCAATGAGATTATGAATTATTTCGATGTCACGCTGTTTTGTAGATGTAATTTCACAATCTGAGCTTGAATAACTGGGGGAGTTGGTTGGTTCTGGAGTCGGAGGAATTTTTTTTATAGGTGCTTATATCTCTTCGAACGAAAGGGACACTAAATCATCCAAAGTTTTAACGTAAGTATGAGTAAAAAGCCAATTCTTTCAGTTGTTTTTACGTGAATAATGGACTCGACCCATATGCACGGGGGAGTGTCCGGGTAAGTGTCAACTGTATGTAATTCAGACTTCTGTCCCTCACTCGTCTTAAGGATTTGACCTTTTGAAAGGGGGAGCACTCGACCGTATCTCACTCTTAAGGAGAAGGCATGCACTCGACCAACCTTTATTAATAGTAGGGGTCTATTATAGACGTATCCAATTATTGACCGCTTCCTGATCGGCATGCATTGAAGGAGGATAGACGGGAAATAAACACACCGACCTTGCACGGGCACTAAAGGAAGCGGGACGGGGAAGAAACAATTCTGTATTATATGGGTTAAAATACACTCTCTCTATCAGACGAGCAGTAGGGGAATCTAATTGGGCAATAGCCGAGCGCGTAACAAGCAAGCAAGGTTCTAGATGGTCCAGTACGACAGGTGCATGGGTGGATGATATTCCCAGTTGATTTCGTTTCTATAGCTACATGCAACGGAGAAACGACTCGTATTAATAAATAGGTACATGAAATCCTTAATTAAACATAAATAAAGGGTAGGGTAGTGGAGTGGGCGGATCAACCCTTTGGGGATCAAATATATGCAGTTTATTAGCCAAAGAAATAGATATATGAAGGTTGGGTTAAGGTGATAAACCACAATATGTTTTGTTAGCTAATTCGGGCTCATTCAACTACCGATGGGGTAAAGCTATGGTGGCAGAATCAAGACTGGGAGCATTATATATCATTCTGGGAGATAAATAAAACAGGATTGATTGCTCCTGGCATATCACTCCTCAACCGTTATGATCTCCCGCTTTCCCTGCCGATCCGTTGCTTTGGCTTTCGTAGCTCTTGCCGTTCCAACAGGTCCGGATCTGCCTATTCCTGTTTTCTCTCTTACGATGCTTTTGAAAAGCCCGGCCGGCCCGAGTTATTCTATTAAAAGGCAACCCAGGGATGACGATGGAAGGGACGGAAAGGGTGTACTCATTGAATCGGGTTTTTCAAATGGGAAAGCTTAAATTGGGTCCAATGAAGCCTGTGCCTAATCGTGTTTTATCCAGCTATTCAAATACTTGTTGTTTCCGCTCCGCCTCATTTGGTTCCGGGCTCATCCGTCTCATGAACTTGGATTCGCGGTTGCTGCACGGGTCTATCCCTTGCAAACTCTAGTCTTGCCTTACCTCCCCCCATTTTCCATGCTTATATTATCCCTGGACTAACTTATATAATCAATAAGATAATGAATGACTGCTTCGAAACGAATGGCCGCTGGAGCACTTTACACAAAATGGTGCCACCTTCATGCTATAGAAATAGTCGGACCCCGAAAACACATATTTTCTTAGGGGATTAAGTTACTACCTTCGCTTCGTTGTCCAGAGAGGTGGGGCAAAAAAAGCTTCCATGCTTTGTTACGGCCCGGGCCGCACAAATGCTAACCCAACCCAACATGGTTGCTCCGACTATTGGGGAATATGGGGCGTAATGAGCGGGATGAATGGGTAAAATAATAGTATGGAGAGCTGGTGAGAATCCGAGTTGTAACAACGAGGAAAGTGTTTTCACTAACACCTGTCTTATCCTTCTGCAACTCAACAAACAATGCCATCTGCAAATATCCACCTACGGCAGTCTTGGAATCAACCCCAACATCATCCTCCATCAAGGCATCCCACTCACCTCTCCTACTAAAAAAAAAACTGGAAGGCTCACGAATGGAAGAAACTAATGCAACATGACTATAATATATCCTAGGAGGTCTACTTGCCCTCACTGAAGATCTGGGCGCTTCTACATGCTCCTGTGCATCCTGTAATGTTTGAGTAAGCCATCTTGGCTTCCTGCGCGTCCTGGAGTAGAAAGCAAGGGCATATACACCCCCAATCTCACCTCGTCCACAAAAGTTTCATTGTATCCAACAACACAAGAAGCTATCGCAACATATTGAACCTCCAAGGAACACTGACCACGTGTGAATCTAAAGGAACATAACTCTGGATCGTAAGCCACCTGCCTAACTCCAGCATCCCTCAAGTCAGCATCAGGGGCCAAAAACTGTAAGCAAACTGTAATAATGGGTATATTGCCCATGCACTTCTACATATGTCTCCTTAGAAGGCTCATCCAGCTTCCTGCCGGAATGTACAAGTGCCATAGGATCAACAAGCAACCTATAAATAAATAAAGGACACCCTCTAGCACACCTCTAGCCAAAGTCCTTGGACTTGCTAGACTACAATCACTAATAGTGCAATGTTGTCCTTCAAATGCAACTCTATACTGAAGTTTTGCAAACTGAAAGAATATTTTGCCTTCCGTGTCTTAATTATATAGTTTCGTTTGCTCTCCTCGCTGGTTAAGCTAAGCTAGTTCGCTCCGGTTGAACTAGTTATTCTTTCCGGCTCCTCCTGACTTCCTCGTTAATTCTCTGAAAGCATGCATGCTCCTTCACCCGGACTGGGCTACCTCTCCCCACCGCCATCCTTCACCGGCAACTATCATTGGACAATCAACTATAGTTCCTACCACCGGCCCCAGGGAATCAACTGCCTCCCGGAACTACCTGCCCTCCCATCGATAACTTATTCACCCAGTAGTGTTAGAGCCGCATTACCGCATCCACGCCTCGCATTCAGGTAAAGCCGCATTACCGCATCCTCGCACCTGTAAATAAGAAACACAAGCTGGGTGGACGGACAAAAGACTTGTTGTAGACAGCGGAGGAAGCGAAGCATTGATTGATGAATGGATTCTCTAAACTGATTTGTCTTCCGAGTTGGCTGGTCGGTAAGGGTAAGGAGCGACCAAAGGTAACTGATGAGTATTCGGCAGAGGGGTGCGTTCCAACTGACTCCGCCACTGGATCGACTTAATTTGGTCTTGCTCCGATTCATTATGCCTGTGCTTATGCCTTTTCCCTCCCCCCCTTAGCCCCAAAATAATAGAAAGGGCCTTTAGGATTTCCCTCGGCCGGGTGGAAGCACAAACGGATATAATCTATATATGATATGGCCCTATCTCTGCAACTCAATATTTCTTATCAGATATTTATATTCTCATTCTTTGCCGACAACGCTTGCTAAATAAAATCCGAGATACAAATGGCTCGAGTGAACTCATCGTTCAATACTTCTTTTGCCAGCCAAAATGAGATGAAAACCCTCGTTAATATGTAGATTCTTTTTCCAGGGCACTTATTCCTTGTGTTGGTTGGGTGGAGCAGTCTTGAACGATTATGAATTATTCCATAAAATTATCCCGCTTTTAGAATAGTGTTCGAACTTGAAAGTTGCAATCCGCTCTTTTCACCAAGGCTCAGGAGCTGAATAGGGGCATCTATCCCTGCGTGTGGTAATTAGCCGGTGCGGATTCCTCAATCAATATTGGTAGTAATATCCTCCGGATCTGTCTGTCCTATTCACTGCGTAGTGTTTCGCATACAAATGCATCTAAGAAATCATTTCAATTCCTATTCCTTTGGTCCACCACCCACCTTAATAATAATTATAAATCCTTTTGATACCGGACCTCGACTACATGCTACTATAAAGGTCAGTTCCATTACAACCCTGCTCAATCATAGATGATGCCTCATTTCGGCCTATAGCTAATGCTCGGATCGGGATATATCTGCATTAGGCCCACCCTAAGATTGGTTCGAATAGTTAGAAGGGCCATATGGGTCCCACCCAGTGATAGATAAAGCTGGCATAAAGAAAGAAAGGCTTTAACCAACAAAGAAGGCTTGCTGCTTAGGTCGGAAGTAATTTCCCTAATGACAAGCTATCTGTCCTCCTTGCTTTCCCTGACTTGGCATCCGTCCCCTCTGGCCACTCCGATACGTCCAGCAGCATCAGCAGAAGATTCCAATCTCTATCCGTGCAACTTGCTCTCTCGGATATCTTTACATGTTATTGCTCATCTCATTGTAGCACCTGTTCGTAGCACCTAATTGTTAACTGCACAAGTGATGATTGCATTATTAGACGTTCTTATACAACAATAAGCGAAGCAACACCTTATTTATAGCTTTCCTTCCCCCCCTCCTTGTCTTGGATCGAAAGAAAGCAAACCTACCTAATCATTATTCCAGCCAGCCCGCCGGTTGGACTAGCTGCCAGTCGTGTTCTGTTTACCTGTTCCGGTGCTCCTTCTGTCCCATTGATCCGGGTCAAAGGGTGTTGTGTCATGATGGATGCCAGTGGGGTGTGGAAATGGGAATTTGAGAAAGCGAACTGGGCATCAAGTAGCTGTAAAGGTGGAACATTGACTACCAAGACTGGGCGTCAAGTAGAACCTTAACTTCTCTACCTTCTCTTTCTTTCTTCCTGACCTTCCCTTAACTGGCGAGAAATTTAGAAAGCTTTGTGGGCGTATCAAGCCAGATGTGTTATAGATTTAAGTCTAAATCTCTGCTCCGCCGGGATTCCCCAGTTAAATAAGGAAGGTAGTTCCGACGCTCAAATCTGATTCTAAATAGAATTTGTTGAACTTATTGTTGCATAATTACATATATTTGCATAATTACATATATAGATAACGAAATGATTCCCAGCCCTAGAAAATGAAGTGAGTCAAATCCTTTGATTTTGCGGTGAAGTGCTTGCATAATTACATATATTAAACAAAATGACTCTCGGTCCTAGAGAATGACGTAACAGCCCTAATATAGTGAGACAATTATACGTTTTCATTCCTACATTACCAGGTACGAACTACATGGCAAAAACGCTTGGGTTTGAACCAAGATTTCCACCCTAATCAGTGGTCTCTTTACCTATTAGAGGACGTCTTTCGGTGGACACTACAAGTAGTATCCGTATAGGTGGTATTATAAGAGGTAACAAACCGACCCCTCGGTACTTACATTCCCAGAATTGAGAATGAAAATACCCCACCAAATGCGCTTTCGCGCCAGTAGTACGAAACGATACGAGATAAACTAATATGGATAACCGCGTACTATAGCGGATCCATCTGAGTAATACTAACTGAGTAATACTAAGAGCGCTCTGCCTCTCTTTATAGCATATCCTATCTAGAAATTGCCCACCCAACTATTTGCTCCCACCTGGAAAGCTGCCACCCGGAGAAATCCTTCCTTTATGGCGAGATTTATTTTGAAACTCCTGTTCCCGTATGGAACGTTTTTCGTGAAGCTTTTTCACTATGGAATCAATCTTGCCCTCGCGTAGGAAAGGCACTTGGGCTTTCTCCAATTTTGAACCATAACGCTTTTTGATGTTGCTGATGGTTGTTTTGTGGAAAAGTGCCAAACATTCCACGCACCTTTCAAGTATTTTGCGCTTTAACGAATCTCTCAAATTGCGGACATTCGAGCACCAAAAAGAAAAGGCCAGGTACGCGATAAATTTTCGATTGAAGAAAGAAATAATATGGTTCTCTTCCCTTTGCCGCAGAACAGCCGGAGTAAGTTCGAGCAGTTCTTCCTTGTCTGGACTATAGGGGCCAGGAGGCGTCATTCTCCGGATCCTGTGATGAATTCTTCCTAAGGGGGCGGTCAATTGTAGATTACCACCGCTTTTTATCAGGACACGGATTCCCAAAAAAATGAAGGGTTCTCCAACCGCAAATTGTTGTATTTCTAGTTCCAAATTATGATTCTTTATGTTCTCCATTAGGAAATCAAGAATCTGTTGGTCATCTATAGGGTTATATGTAAGCCCTTTTGCAGCAGATACACCAATAATTAGGTCATCCGCATATCTTGCATAATGGACCAGCGAATAGGTACTGCCAAAGTTCGACATAGCCCTATCGAATGAATGGAGATACATATTGAGTAGCACTGGGGATACAGAACATCCCTGTGCTATCCCTTTTGATTCGAATGAGTAATTGTAATTCATTCCTTCTTTGTCACGTATATCTGTGTGTAGAAATACAGTTATCAGATTGACAAATTGTTCATCCTTGATAAAGTATTTCACTGATTTCACTAAAATATCATGATCCAAAGAATCGAAACACTTTGTGATGTCAGCTTTCATAAATTTATGAACAGGTGCCCAATTACTTACTGCCATAAAAAGGGTTTCTCCACTACGTTTCTTTAAGAATCCATGAGCATTGGGAGAAAATATATACCTGAGTAGGTCATTCAATATGTCGGACATAACATCCATCACGATAACATCCAAGGCATTTGGAATTGTTATAGGACGAAGTTTTCCGGGTTTGTTAGGCTTAGGTATAAATATACGCCGCATTTCATGAAACTGGAAAGACTGATTGAGTAAATTTCTATGTATTTTCATGGCTTCAATTTCAGATATTCTATATCGAATTTTGTGCTCGCGAAACAACAGTAACACATGAGCGGCAACATGATCCAGTATATAAAGAAATCGTCCGTCTTCTGCTCTCCTATAAACCAGAGCTTTCTCTTTTTTTCCATTCGTTTCTTTCTTTTTCGTTGTATCATGAAATGCGGCGTACCTTATATACCCATAACCTTTCAAGCCAGGTTTCTCCCCGATACGCTGACCGCGGCCTATAGGAACCGGACTATTCACCGCTTTGAACCCTGTTTGCATAGGATTCTGCACAAATTCACGTTCAATAATACCTGGGGTTTTCGCTTCGACACGTCTGAGTAAGTGTTTGCTTAAAGCCCCTTGACTTTTAACTACTATTATTTCACATGATCTAGGAACGTAGTTGTTGATGCTGGCGTGATTCGGTTTTAGCAACAGATCTATATGAGAAGGGAACACGGGAGATGCTAAAGTATAAAAAGAGACAGCCTTTACGGCGAACTGTTTTGCCTTTACGGCTACTGAGAAGAGATAAGTAGAGGAACCGACTGCCTGAGCAGACATAAGGGATAAGATATATATACGAACAATCGAATAGGAACGTGGAGATGCTAAAATAGTGGAAACATATCTAACCGGAGATGGGAATAGTATAAGCGGCGAGTTCAATGCATCGCGCACAGCATGCAAGTTTACTCCAATGCCTGGATACAAGTTTACAGTCTTTGCAGACCTTATCCTTTGGAGATATTTTGTCATTTTTGCTATTTGATATAATTTGGGTTGTTAGGTCGGGAGTAAGCAGCAACCGTTCACGACATCTCTAGAATAAGGAGGCAGTTAAAAGAGCCTATGTCTACTACTGCAACTGCTTCTGCAACTGCAACTGCAACTGCTTCTGGTACTGATTCATAAAGTCTTACTGCTTCATACAGCTGGGCAACAGACTGACACCAGTAGGGCACCACTACCATCGCTACTACTGACTCTTACAGCTGGTACTACTGATACAGCTACACTATAAGATACTACGTCAACTGACTCTATCTGCTTGGGACAGACTATCGACTCCTACTACAGCTACGGCAACTGAACTGAACTGCTATGTGAGCTACTGCTTCATACTGCTACTGGTTGCTATCATACTGCTACTGGTTGCTATCATACGCTTACTACCTAATCCGAGAAACAGGGAAGTGACATAGTCTCGAACCATGCTGTTCGTGTAGTTGGTGGACGATGCAAGACCAATATATATCGTATCATTCTCCTCACTTTTTCTCGCAAGAATAACTCTCACATCCGGACCAAATAGGGACAAAAGCTTCAGCAACATTGAAGATAATGTCGCGTCGACCGGAACGTTCGAACACGTGATACAAAAATAGGAGGATTCTCCTTTCATAGAGACAGAATCGGGAGTGCTATGAGTGGACATAAGACAAGTAATTATTCATTCTGCTTTTTGCCCTCCCTGAGACAGAGGGACTTTTTTCATTCTCCGCCCCCCTTATCCTGCATTCTTGTAGAGCGGAAGCGGCATTATTTTCCCACACTCGTGGAGACACGGCCATGCGGCATTATTTCCCCCCCCTTATACAGCTTCGCCCACCCTTATACAGCCAGCTAGGGCTACTTACACAGCTACAGTAACTGATTAGAGTATATATGCTTCATAAAGCATACAGCATTCTTGATTGTAGAGCGGGAAATATTATTTGTTCCCCTTATCTTTCTTCTTGCCCCGACCCCTCCCCTTTCTTGAAAGAGAAGGATCCCACATCTTTGATAGCCGTAGTACTCGCTTGCCATGCTCATTCGACCATGTCTTAATCCATTTCCAACCGCCCCTTTGCTCTTTAGCTTCCTCGGAGGTATGTCCGCCCTTAGAGAGGCAGAGGAAAAAGAGCATCTCTCTTGAGATTAATTAAGAAATAAGAGAGGAGGGGTGGATAAATGGTCTGAGAAACGCCTACGCGGAGCTCATCAGATGGCTTCCGCTCGAAAATGTCTACCCGACCTTTTGGAACAAACAGCGGTGGAATCTCCTTAATCGGATAGAGCCCTGTGTCCCGATAAAACGTAAGGGGCTTATCTGGATAATATTTCCCCTCGTATTCCAGAGGTTTGCCCAAGTTACTTATATACGTGGGAACTAAAACGATTCCTGGACGCACTTCGCGGCGTACTACGAGATTTAATAGCAAGGCCCTACTTAAAATAGTAGCCGCTATACGTTCCGGAGTCATATCCGAGTTGACAAAATGGCTCCATCGAGTATATACCAATTTATTGGCAAAAATGGGATCCATCAAAGCCGGAGGAATTGCCCCTCCGTTACTAATTAGGATTACGGGCAGATTGGCCCGTTTAATAAAAACATGGCGAGAATCCGCTCCCCATTCGAGGGCAACCGTTTGCCCCGACAGAATTCTTTCAAGCTTGCTTGCGGCTGCGGATTTGAGCCACTCCTCATCCCATAAATGGGGATAGATGCCATCCAAAACCCACAGGTCCCAGTCTTTTTCCGCCCCCGCGAAATTGTCAAGCGATAACGGCGGAAAGTCAACATTGAGGAGCCTTTTAAGTAAAGCTTCTAAAGAAAGCGGACAGTCAGTGAACTATCCAAACGAGGGGAGAGATTCTCAATCAACCCTATAAATCTGGGAACACGAAATGACATAGATCGAGGAACTATCCACACAACAAGGGGAGAGATTCTCAATCACCCTATTGGAAAGCGGACAGTCAGTAGAAAAGATTGGTACCTCAACGTTACCGAGCTGAGCTTCTAGGCAACGTTGGCATCCTGACACGAGGGGAAGCCTACGATACGGGATATTTCCGAGGAAAGC
>Ga0233342_1000014_pt1 | contig 50155 bp, 40 predicted proteins | sample GEONDECOMP273_FD_180706 | JGI IMG/M metagenome (GOLD analysis project Ga0233342, IMG submission 180706) | Leaf litter microbial communities from Shasta-Trinity National Forest, California, United States - GEON-DECOMP-273 | ecosystem: Environmental > Terrestrial > Plant litter > Unclassified...
ACTCAAGTAGAAGGAAAGTGAAACCTCAAGTACCGGCATCACCACCTGCCTGGGATAAACACCAGCCAGGCATTGAGACCTACCAGCGAGTACCGAGAATGCATGTACACCTGGGAGTAGCGGCAGTGCCTCTTTACATCGAGTGATCACCACCTGTCATCGAGTACCAGCATCTAATCTTGGATCTACTCTTGGCATCTAGTAAGCATCAACACTTGGATCGACTGCATCATTTTTACGGAGAGCGGGCATTTTGTCAATTCAGTATGCATAAATTTAGAAACTCTAGCCATCCCCAAAGCACCCTCCTTCCAGTTTAGACTTAATATTATCCGGTCTACTGAAGAGGATCCAGTAACAGGTCCACTTGAGGAAAAAAAGAATTATGCACCGCCATAAAATATTGAAAGGATGCATGCTTCGGAAATCCTGACCATGATGATGCCGGGACAATACCCATCTTGGAGTAAGTCGATGCTGTGGCAATATATATTGGAATGATGACGCAGGTGCAAAGCCCAAGCTGGAGCCTTCCCTTCCATTCGATGGCGGTCCCTATTGGTCCTATTGGTATGGTAGTATTGGCCAATCCAATGATGCCGGCCTAGCACAACAACCTGATCCACTGAAAACAAACAGTATGGGGATAAAGTTTGTGATTACCACAGGTTAATATACCCGCCACAGGGTGGGATCGGACAAATAGAAACGAAGTTATATTGATCCTAAACGTCGTATTAATGAACAATTATAGTCCTCTCTTCTCCCCATAATGGACATTGCAACCAAGGTATCACCAGCGCTCCCCGGATTGAAGTAGAGACCAATTTGATTATTATTTAATAGATGTATCCCCCACAAGAAGGTTATAAACTCCTACCCCACCAATAGATATAGTGGCTGTAATATATGCTTCACTCCCACAGAACAGTAAAGAGCCCCTAGTCCTAATGTTCTGATAGCTCTCCTCGGGATGGGATATTTTAAGAGAGCACACATCACATCTTGGGCTACCATTATACAACATATTTATCAGTAGACAAACTACGGACGAATTACGAAGTGCTTGCTGGATGGTAGGGTGGCTTCCACTACCAAATCATTCCATGCCATTACTTTTTAGTTCCTGCGTGGTACCCAATCCAAGGTCTGTCGAGGGTTTCACTACTGATAGAATATAAAAACAACCCTGCCTGCCGGGTTCTCTTAAAATGGGGTATCGTGAAGGTCCGGAGGGCTTGTCCTTTTGAGGGCAAGGACACGCTTGCTTTCTTGCTTGGCTGGTTCAATCCCGTCATATCCTTTCCGTCCCCTCGAGATGTTACTTTCTATAGCTCCGGTAGCTTTCCATTGTTTGTATCTCTTCGTTATATGCCGGGGAATATAGTAGTTATGTTATCCCCCGCTTATCTGTAAATGAGTAGAGAAGTGTTGTTTTCCCGTCAATATCACTATATATACAATACGTGATCCCCCAAAGAACCCAACGGAAGGATAGATATGCTATCCACCATACGAGTTGTGACTGCCAATTGTTTTATGATCTAAGGTTAACTACGGATGACTGCCATGCCAGGAGTAGACGCCAGGAGTAGACTCTCGGGGAGTAGAAGGAGTATATATATATAGGTTTTTTTGTGCATGGGATGATGGCTATGTAGATAGCAAGCATTTCTAAAGGATGAAGGTATGAATTGATGGTTATTGAAATACAATGTAAATGTAGGTGGTTGTACACAATATTATTATTGTAAGAAGCATCCGAAAATTCTTATGATGTTTGTGGAGTCAGCACCTGATGGACTATAAAATCATAAAGATACTAAAACTAGAGGGATAATAGAGAAGCGGCATTACTGAATAGAAAGGACTAATTCTGAGCTCTTCATATGGGCTTTTTAGGCTGAAGCTCGCTTTCATATATGAAGGTTTTGTGGCAGGCGTATTTCATGGTGACTGCGGCGTGTGTAAGCCCACCTACTCTTATGGGCGACCCCTCTCCCTTATGGTCGAGTGGCTCCGCCCCTCAATGCGAATAGTAATAAGTAAGTAGAAGAAGCCCACCCAAGTAAATAATGGACTAAGTTGGTAGGCAAGCCCGGCAAGTAATGGATTATTTATTGACTGTCTCCCGAAGAAGGCAAGGTAGTTGTAAATAAGAAGTATGGAAGCAGTAGGAAGGGCGGGGGGGATCTCTTTATTGATCGTTCCAGATGTCCACCCCACCAATAATGAGACCAGCAGTGGGTAATCCCCCCAAGAAGAGTTAGCTCAATATCCTGGCAATACGCGGGTTTCCCCCTCCCTTTGGCTTACAATTGGATGACATGCTACTGTACATAAGTCACTAGAGCAACCCGCAAGTCCTTTAAGAAATCTACCTTTCTTAAACCAAATCCATTTCATTCCACCTCACTCAAAGAAGTAAGTATATAGCCGAGAGCAAGCATAGGTACTACTATCTTATTATTTACTCCGAATCAATGAGACAACAGGGCGCAGTACCCGTCCTACAGGGTTTCCTTGTCGAGGGATGGGGAAAAGAACAGCATTATCGCTCCTGGTCGATGGAAACGAGGAGAAGGATGCTCGCGGGTTGATCACCGGAGAAAGACCTACGGTTTCCCCTGTTTGTAACCCCTCTCCCTCGTCCCTCAGTCGAGCCCCCTCCGGGTCCTCTCCCTTATGGTCGAGCGGCTCCGCCCCTCAATTAGAAATATATATATATTATTTATAAAGTAATGCAAACTCATTTCCATTCAAAAGCCATGGCATTATTACTTATATAAAAGTCTTTAGAGTGAAGGACCCTTCCAAAGGCGACAGGCCAACCAATATCTGGTTTTCGGCCAAATATATTGAAGTAAATAGGTCATACTCCAAAACGAGAAGTTGATCCTGGCTCAGAACAAGGCTAGCTATAAGCTTAAAACATCCAACCAAGTCGAAGTGGCTTGCTTCCCCATCCACGTGGGGGCATAAGGGACACAGAAATCGACCCCTCCTAGCAAGCAAAAGCGTGCTCATTCACTCAACTTATATCCATGCCAGTTTAGAGATACCCGATGCCCAGCCACTATTTGTATAGTTACCAATTTAAACCCCTCTCCCTCGTCCCTCAGTCGAGCCCCCTCCGGGTCCTCTCCCTTATGGTCGAGCGGCTCCGCCCCTCTATTTTGATCTCGGCAACTAGCTTTTCATTTCTGGGCATGAACAATAAGTCGTTGATCTGAACCAGGGTAGTTGGCAGGTGCATATTTAACTGAAAGCGGTAATGGGTGAACAGCACAGAAATAAAAGAAAGAAAAGCATGGGTGAAGGAAAGGGGTAAAGCGATCCTTCCTTATCGGGCGTATGTATTTGGAGTAGTGGGCTTCGCTTCCATAATGGGGAATGAGAATGCAGGTGATTGGGGAGGCAGTATAGAGTATAGGGTTATACGAAACTGGTATAATGGGTATTGAATGGTAGAATGTGGGTATGTTATAATGTGGGAAACTGGATATACGAGACTGGATCAACTGTAGTATCAATTTGAAAAATCGAGACCTACCAGGATCTTGAATAACCACAAGTAAATCCTGGTAAACAATCTTAAAAGGTATGGTTACTAGGAATCAAATAATTTCATTGTTCTGATGAAGGCTATCCTCTTGGCCCCGCTAAAGAGAAAATTGTATTAACTAAAACAAGTGACTGAATTCACTAAACCGCCTCATTAGCCACTTTTAATCAGTAAAATCACTCTTTTAGGGGGTCAGAGGCAGGATAAATCTATCTATCACCGGGGCATTCAAAATGGATTTTATTCTTACTTAACCCTCCCTTGCCTTCAGAAGCGCAAGACCTCCAGACCTTTTTGGGGCGTTTCCCCAGCATAGCTGAGCATCGCCAATACCCAGGGGTTTATCCCAGGAGTCATTGCCAGTCATTGCCAGTAGTCAGTGTCAGAGCTAGAAGGTAATTGCAGCAATAAGTTAAAGTCACATGGAAGCTCTGGTCAGTGCAGCTACTCAGTCAGCTACTAAGTGCCAGGAGCTCTAGTCATAGCCAAGTAGTCAATCATAGTCAATGCCAATAGTTGAGACATACTCGCATTGCCCATCATACCCGATTAACATAAACACATGCCCCACCCAACACGGGACGGTACGGGAAAGTACGGGACCAAGTGAGTTAGTGAGTTAGTGAGCGGTGGGATGCGTGCGTGAGGGTTCCGGATCAGAGGTGGGGTATTACAGAAAGAATAAAGGCTCCATCAAATGAAGAGGTTTCTGAATATGGGATGATAATAAAAATAGAGTTGGTGTTAAGCATGAAAAACTATACCCGAGCCAACTTCCCTTTATCTATATTATTATACTTCTTTTTACAGAATAGAGAGAGGGTCGCTGCGCTCCGATTACCACTATGAATACCTCCTTGGAACGATGCGATCACACTTTATAGCCACGATGGTTACACGATCAACTGGTGCAACATTACCTGGTGCTATAAGGATGGTTCCATAAGCAACGAACATTAGGCAGGGTCATCTTCACTTTAGACCTTCAGTTATAAATAGAGAAGAAGAGGGGGAAGGATAAAGAGAAGAGAGGTATTTTTATTGCCCATCCTTCATAGGATTAGGGGGGGGTTAGGGACGTTTAGTCGCTCGATCGAGGGGCGAACCCGCGAAATCCAACCAAAGAAGGACGAGGGCCACCATCGTTTGAACGTGAAATAAATTAGATAGAGCTATTATTTCAATTGTCAGAGCTTAGGTTCCCCATGAATGACGGAACATCTAAGTAACTAATCCAGGAAAGTTAGACATAGTCATTGGGACAAATCCACCTATGCTATGTTTAGGTTATGACCTTCTTTCTTTCACTAAAAAGCAAGAAACCGTGGGATTCTATATGTATACGGATAGATTGCTTCAATCTACAATAGTTTTTAATATGCATAATAATAAGGCGGGCCTAATAAAAATTGCTTTCATTCAGTATAAAAGCACAGAAAGCACACAACATGGTCCATTTATGGATGTTAAGAACTATATCTTATAAGGGGGCTGGATGCCGTTGATTTATTGTTGTTTCGCCTTGATCCTTGCTCGCCTTGTATCTTTGCAGACGGGGCGAGGCAGGGTTTACAGAATAATAATTTACTTTTTAATAAGGTTCGGCGCAGACACAATGTTCGGGTTGCAAATATTCCTCCTTTTGAGCGGGTCGGATAGATAATCCCACTTTCATAGGGGCACTAAAATAGATAGGTCACACCCCATACAGATTGATTATGAAACAGACGCTGGCCGGGAGGAGCAGCCAAAGGGGACGAAATAAGTTAAGGAAAGCAACGCACCACGGCCTTACGTACAAACAAAGCTAACTAACTCACCTCAAACTAACCACTTGCTGACGGGGCACATGTTAAATATACTTATAGGGCTATTTTATTCCTCTTGTACAGTGGTGATGTGAGCCTTTCCGTTGGCTCGCCAAACCTCCAACAAATGATGTGCCCTCCAAAATAGAATAAATAACTCAAATGGATGGGGCTTTATAGTAGTAGGTACCATAAGTAAAGTACTACGCACGCTGGATCAATACTTGTCCTCCGGGGACATCCCCCTCTCTTTGTTTTAGGGCCCCGCTGCGGGTGAGAATAGATAATAAGGGATAACATTGAGCAAGCTTGATGAGGTTAGCTTATTATAGTGGGGGGGGCTTCGTATAATTAATATCCCTGCGCCACCCTTTTTTAGTTAATTTATCCTTCAACCTTGACTGCTTCTCGAACCTTCCCTCCGACTTATCCATTTACTGCTTCTTTGTTTCCTTTATATCCTTTATCTCTACTCTATCACCCCTTCTAACTCATATTAGTAGAGTAGTATTAGTGCATAAGTAGCTGTATTTATATTTCTATTTTTTTTATCTCTCTTTAGTCCAACTAGTACTTATAAGTTCGATATATAACGACTATATATAGTGATTAGCTTCGCTAAGCATAGCAGTAGTAGTTAAGAAGCTGTAGTTCAATTGAATTTATATTTCTAGTTGTTTCTCGTGTTAGCAAATAGTTGTTCCGGTAGTCCCGCTAGTTGCAATCTTTAGCTTCGCTAAGTAGTGCTAGTATTTGAATGTGAAACTTCTAACAACTAGTAGTTATTAGCTGTAGTTCTCTCCTCTATATATATAATTATTTTGACCTACCCGTTAGAATAGAGTCAATTTCCAGCCCGCCATTCTACCTTTATCCATATACGCCTACCATACCCGCCAGTCAGTACGCACCTGCCAACATCTTTTGAGAATAGCGTTCCAACTGAAACATCTGCCAATAGAACGTACCCTTCTCGGGGTTGGACATACGGAATGGTAATCACCTGCAGCACACTTACCGATACGGAAACTCAACTACTACATCTCACATAGAGCTACTCACACATAGAGCAACTAATAGAAGCTACACGTGGAGCTACACACGTACACACACAGATTGCCAGGAGGTAAGTGCCACTAATAATAACTATTCTATTTTACGAGAGCCACTAGTCAATCCAAGAGTCGATGCCAGTAATAGCTGGGCTGGGATAATGACTTGGATACTTGGCTTGAATACTAGACTACGGGAACTTATTATTGAAATGATCTTGGAACTGCCCCGGTAACTGCAGCTGCTCGGGCAGCTCCTTATTCAATTTCTTTTTGTTCAACTGGTTATTCTATTCTGGTAAGGCTGCTCTTGGGAATGCAGCCAGTTCAACTGGTGCTTTTTAAACTGCTAATGGAATAAATAATGGATGATTTTAAACTAGTGCTTATGAGGCTGCTGGGAATGCGATTTTTGCTTCTCTTTGGAATACTTCAATTGATGTTGGTTCCACTGGTAAGATACTTGGAATGATCCAAAGTGACCAATAAAATTCCCAGAGTGAACCAAGATCAAGGAACACGACGCACCCAAAGTATTTCTTCGTCTCGACTTGCCGCTTCTATATAACTTGCCGACTTTCTTCTGATCTTTCAACCTTATCACTTGACTGCAAAGAACTTGACTGCCTTCCTTCCCACTCACTCTCACGCTTACTGATTCAAGTTTATCCTGGCCCTTCTTTCCTTCTTTAGATATAACCTCAATTGAAGGGAGAACGCTCTCAAACGAGCGGTTGGGTGGGAATAGATAAATAGGAATAACGAATAGATCCAAAAAAGTAACAACCATCAGCCAGCAGAGCCCGTAGACGTGTCAGTGGTAGATCCAACATAAAATCTAGTAACTAATTTGTATAATAGGTTATGTCTATATAGCTTAACGTGATACTTGCATAGTTCTTTGTCCATGTAGAAAACAACTATACAACATACTAAGCAATACCCTTCCAGTACATAGGGCTCACACAAACTGCTTGTACTAAGCCATTGTAGTATATCTACTCTCCAGCTAATAGTACTGACTTTCTAGTAGTTTTTATCAACGGACTCAAGCTTGAACTGGCTTTAACTCTCCCTTTATTTTCAATAATTGAAACAACCTATAGCTTCTTCGCTGGATGTCAGTGGGCGGCTATTCAGAGGGGGTCTCGTCGTAAGTAAGTAGGGGGCAGGGCAGGAAGCGTAGAGGGATTTATATATACAGGGAGGACAGTTATAAAGCGGAAATTACCTTCTGTAAACCACCTTATACTATGACTGTAAATTAGGAGGACTCTCAGCTATGCCCACTGGCGACTTATTTGCTATGGGCAATGAGCTTGTTGACCTTAAAGCAACGCGACCTCTCAGCAATTACCACTGGCACTGGTGGGAAATCGGCGGCGACCCTATAGTTGAAAGTCAAAATATAAGGCAAACCTAAAAGCACTAAACTGCAATGGTTTCTTAGAGACCCGCGGAGGGACTCGACCAAGAGGGAAAGGGAAAGACTGTGTTTCTGCTAAGCGAACTGCAATGGTTCTTGAGAGGGGCAAGGAGCTTCAGTGCCGGAATAAACTTAATTGTGAAGAAACTACTCACTAAGGAACCTTAGTACCTCACATATTCAACCGCCCCTAACTTTTTCAATAAGGGGAAAATGACTGGGCATACAAATTAACTTGTGAATCGCAGGCCAAGTGCAAAAAACCTCCCATTGCGTGTGAGCCAAAGATGACAAACGCCGAGAACAATTGATCCTAACAAGGCTTGCCTTCTTTTTAAATGGCACGCTACACATAATAACTACCCTAAGGAAACACTCTTCCCAACATCCTTCTTTCTCTATGGTCTGCTTTTCCTTTAACACTTTCAACACTGCAACGCTGCAATGGCATCCTTGCTGCACGATTGGTGGTTTTTATCCCCCAGATAGTGACTTAAATAAATCCCCGTTAGCTCATTTATTACCAAGTGGAAAGAGCTGTATAATCCGCTGCATCTTGCCCTCGGATCCTACCCAGGTACACATTCCCGGGGAACATAATTCCCCGAACATATAAAGCAGTCGCTTTGAACTGACCTTCTGGGGTCTTTATTACCATCTTCTAGAGTGTAACTTTTCCCCTTCATTGGATACTTACTTATGGCGCATGGGTAACATCTCTAAAGCTATGATGGGTAACATTTCTTGTCTTGTTTTGTCTGTTGGGAGGGGACTTATCCTCTTCCTCCTCGTCCAATGAGGCGGCGTTCCTTATCAATTTCGTTCCTTGGATCAATAGATGTAACTCCAGGCCAGATAATTCTCTTTTTAGCTTCGAACAACTGGGTGATTCGAGAGTAGTGTAATAGAGACCCGTGGGCAGTTGTAACTATCAGTTGTTTAACTTCGGGCAGTAGTGAACTGTTTTATTTTATAACTTCGGGCAGTCCCCGGCCGGTCAATATGTGTAGGCTTTATATGAAGCCCCTAGGTCTTTTGGTGGGCTGTTTCTCCAGGCTGCAAGGGAGAGGAGATATAGAAGATCTCAGGCAGAAAAGCTAAGTCTAACTGTGAAAGGCCTATGTCCTCTGGTGTGATAAGTAACTTCTATATCTATCGGTGCTGTCTGTCTATGACTGTCGTCTAACTATGTCAGGCTCTACATGTCTATCAGCTATGTTGGGTTGAAATGTAGGGGCTATGTCAGAATGATGTATGAACCTCAAGCGGTGAATCATTATATATATATATAAGAGCTTGGTCATTCCTTCAATCCATTCAATTCAATGTATAAACTCCTGTTTTGTATTGGTAAGTGAAGGTAAAGGGTCAGGGGTTGAGTTGGATAAATAGGTATAGTTCGAGGGTATAGGTATAGTTGCTTTGGGCTCTGATTATAAATGATTGGCTATCAATTAATTGCATGCACCCGCCATGTTTAAAAGCACTCCCGTCCGGGGGTTCTCTCTTGGTTATGTCTTGAATGGCTTTTACTTTATGACTATGACTAGCTAAGCTCGATTCTGATCTCCTAAGCTATGCGCCCCCCTTTTGTCCATGATTGGCTGACAATGACTGGCTATCAACCTTCTGGAAGGGGACCTTCTGGCTCTTGCCTGTATCTTATTGTCTTCTATCACCAATTCCGGTCTCCAGCCCCTTTTTTTATCAGCCCGGTATCCAAGCCGAGTAGTCAAGCCAATAGTGAAGCAGCCACAGTCATGATCCGAGCCTATTATCCCCGCCCGGGAGCCCAGCTAAAACACCAGAATCCATTTGATCACTGCACACATAAATCCGTTCCACATAACAGCAAATAGAATCCCTTCAATGGGCGAATCCATTCAATTAAACCATTTATTACATTGCACATAGCCTTCTTCGTTCACTTAACATAGTCCCTCTCTTCCCGGGTTATGGTTACTCCTTATATCTAGGGTATGTTTTTATGGGGTTTACAATTCAATGAGGCAAGGTGTTGTTTGAACGTTTTATTATCTCTTACCACCTGCTTTAGCCTAGAGCTTCCTTTCCGCCAAGACCTGCACAGTACCAGTCCGCGTAAGGCACAGTCCGTTATACTTGATCTATATGACCCTTCGGTGATCACCTTCGTACCTCAGGTGAGGGTTCCAAGATTGTAAATTGTAATATGGAGATGCAATATGATGAAGAAGCCGAGTCGATAGCCAATCATAGCTGGTCATTGTTGTCAGCCAGTCTCATTGTGCTTTATCTTTAGTTTTCGTGCCCACCAGGAAAGAGGCTATCCAGGACTCATTTTGTCGCTAGCTAGTTTAATTGTCATCGACGAGAGTCCCTAGTATAGTACCCTGTCCTAGTACCTAGTCGTAGTTTACTGCTGGCATAGCTGGTGCAGCAGCCAGTCATTAAGCTCTTTTTAACTCATGGTTGTGTTTGGTTAGTGCACCTCACACCAGTGTAAGCTAAATAAACAACGATATGGCAGTTCGAAGCGAAGGGTTTGAAAGTGAGCCGGACAATCCGATCCATCCTAGCGAAGTTACGAAGCAAGCCAGGACATAATGTATAGGTTCATTGAAACTATAGGTGGTTTCCTTCTCTGCCCTTTTTCCATTGTCCTTGCCATTGCCATTGCTAAGGCCAATAAACACCATCGACATCGAACTCGACATAATCCATGACACTTGGAGCACCTGGGGAATTCCGTATAGCAGCAACACCAGGTAATGAAGGAATCCCGGATAGCAACGTGATTAAAAGGTCCTGCTTGTCGGTTTATTTAGCTGCTGGCCTGTAGATGTTACCAGAGGTGTTGTTTGCAAAGGTGTACCGAAAAAGGAGCAAGGTTTACAATCGTGCGTGAAGTCTATATACTAAAATATATATATATATATATATATAATCCAAGTGTTTGTTGAGAGAGGTGGCTTTATTAGCCTTTAGCCTTTGTGTGTGTTTTCACATATATATAGTTTTGCTGGTTCATTAGGTGCAACATTTTTAAATGAACCTATGACATGCATTAAACGTTACCAATTAAAAGCAGACCACTAATGGCTGGCTTCCCGCTCAGCTGACCGGACCTGGACAGATAGATACACTTGGTCCTACTTTCCTCGGGATACTCAGATTCATACCTACGCGCCTTGGGACTTCCTTTTTCAATAATAATTTGCTGGGACTAGCCCTGGTAAACCTATGCTTCATACCTCTGACCTAACAACTTACTACTCCTTTACAGCCTACCCTTTATCTCTATGAAGTAAATAAGTTTTTAAACATTTTAGGTTCGCTTTGTAATGCAACCCATTCCGTTAGCTTTATTTATGCATAATGGATACGTATGCCAGCTGCTACAGACCTGCGCGCTAAACAGGATTGAAACATCCAAACCTATACATCCCACCTCGACCGGATGGACTACAGATTTTTACATTTCCACAAGCAAAAAAATAATACATAGATAGCAGGCAGAGGAACCAAAAAACTCCGAACAACCACAATGACAGTGTCCCTAAATGTTAGATTGGACTAAATCCCATAGCGATAGTGGTGGATATAAGAGCGTAGCGGGCAGAGATAGCAACAATGATTTTTCCATATGTTCCCATATAACCTGATTAAATATATATAGCTCTCCATTTTACTATTAATGGGATATATTAAGCTAGAAATGGGGGAATATCTACTATTAATATTTTTTTATATTTATTAAATATAGCCATCTTTTAGAGTTGAGTGAAGGCCTTGGCTTGACGGAACATAGTTTCCTCTAAGATAATCCCCCCTTAAGCTGGACACAGCGCTATGGATCCTTGAGCTTCAATTTGCTTTATACCTTGTTTAGCCTATAGAGCTATATTGGCCGGACTGATAAGAGCGTAGCAGACAGGAAATACAACACATAGTACGGGATCATTAAATACTAAACTGAGTAATTCAATATGCCAGAGCCAAGTGCACAATCAGGTGAGCTTTATACATGCTGCATGGTGGTTATATATCCTCGTAGGTATATATAGTTCTGGATATGGTTACTTACCTAACAAAAATAAAAAATAAGAATACCGTGCTTTAGTACAGGCGCCCGGGCGAAATAAATGCATAATCTCGTATATAGGAGATTACATTTAGGGAGATAGATCTCCAAATTGGAAGTTTCATTTGGATTTTTTAATTGACCAGGGGAGGGTATGCACCGGAAATAATTGAACTACCTGCCTCTTCCACAGAAGTAAGGAGGGGGTGTGTAGCTAAGGTAGGGAAGGGACTTACTGCTGAAGGGTTGCACCAGAAGTAGCCACATTGGTTGGATGCTTATATATGGCGCCTTGCATGCTCGTAAGTAAGGTGTGACGTTAGGTGTGCCTGGCTAATAGTAGGTTTAGTTTCTATGCTTGGTTGGTCGAGTGAAAATTATAAAGGAAAGGGTACAATACGCATTGAATTATTACATTGATTGAACCCGAAAAGAATAACTAAATAAATAAATTATCATTATTAATGCCAATCTCAAATACTAAGTTTCGTGAGAGGAATAAAGAAAGAGAAGGAAGGATACCCCCTTTGATTCTTTCTTGGGGCTCAAGGGTATGTCACTTCGCATTCCAGATTATCCAGATGCTTCCGCTATATGGGTCATGCCCTTAGCAGTTTCGGCCCTTATGTAACCGTAGTTGGTATTTGTCGTTTCTTTGTGGGAGTAACCATAACTTTAGGCGGTGGAAATAACCAAGTGCTCCTTGGTCCCACCCGGGATAGCTCTCTGAAAGGTACAAAGTCCTCCAGCTTTTCCTACTTATGAAGAGAACTTCCAGCCAGCGGAACAAGAATCGTGCAAATTTCCCAGTCAGATACTATTCTCATTTCTCTGACCATTGATCGAGACCATGTGCTACCTAAATATCCTTAGTTTTCATTCTCACTCAGATGTTAAGAGCTGAGCCGATTACCAGATCATACGATAGATCCTGTTATTCGAGAGCAGGCTTCTATGTGTGTCTGGGCGCTATAGGGGCCTAGGATTGTTGGAAAGCTTAGCTTGGAGCGCTAAGGCTTTATATTTCTTTATACGTCTTCCTTACCGGGAGTCGTGGTCCTAGGTCAACGAGAAGGTAGGTTGACTACCTTGGTTTGTGAGTTTGTGATTGGTTGTTTTGATTGATAGGGCCTGAGGTGGTACTAAGTACTGGAATGGCCTGGTCCGCCAAAAAAGACCTTGACCGGGGAGTCTAGGACCTCGATATGGTTTTATTCCGTCCATTGGTTTTCTGTTTCTCTTTTTAAAAATCGAAATAAGAAAAAGCAAAAGCATAATCGGGGGGGGGGCGTATTATCCCAGTAAGCAGCAATTGGAGCAATCCTGGTGATTCCATCCCGCCAAGCAAAGATAAACGTCCTAAAATGGCATAGTGAATTAATAAAATCCACTAAGCGGGACCCAATCGAAACGGGGTTTTGCTAAATGAAAAAAGTAAAATGATAATTATAAATAATAACGTACCAAGCGAACCTTGTGCTTTCCCCGAACCTAGGCAATCAATATATAAATTACTAGGATCAACACAGCTACCTCCCTCCGCTCCCTGAATGTAACTACCTTCCCGGCGTGAATGAAACCATGTTGATGACCCATCCTAAGCCTCGTAAGTAACGTATCGTATATCCATTTGAAGTAGTAACTTGTGTTCTGTAGCGTTGTGATATCTAGGTATGGCTCGAGGGCAATGGCTGCTATGGGCGGCTATGATTGGGAATGGATGGTTTCCCGTGTTTCGGCTATGTGTTATTCGGGACCTCCTGGGAATGATCGACTGGATCAACTGTTGAATTGTCTCTTGGGGTTGAATGCATTTAAACCGGGCATTGCCTCCTCCTGGGATCGAAACTATACTATCGGCTATGCTTGGCTATTCTAATGAACAGACACAACACACTACGCATCTTCGCGTAATGGAGGGGGAATGATGCAATGTGAAGCGTAAATTGAAGATATCGTGCTCTGGTCTTCCTATTATATTGTGTGTCCAAGGCTCCTATATTGTGATTCAAGTCCTCTATAGGTTTAAGAAAGCATAATGTGTGGATTAACTGAGAGCGTAATGGGGGATTAGTTCCAGAAGGCATGGAATGAAGATTGTTTCCTTAAAGGTTACTGTTCCTTTTTGGGTGAGTGGACTTGTTGGGCAGGCGTACTGAATGGGGGGGATTATGGTAAGCGTGTATGATATAGTAGAATGCAGGCGTATTGGGGAATCTAGGTAATTAGATAGTGCATTATTGTATAATCACGGAAATGTGCGTATTTCCCGAGTGGCCGGACCAGCAAAATGATCAAAATTGAACGATCGAAGTGCGAAGAATGCATTGTTTATAAGCAAATTCACTTATTTATCTCAGCCTCGCAGTGCAAGTTCGAAAAATGGTGGTCAGCTTATAACTGAGTGGATACTTTATGGGACAGAACACCTGAGATGCATCAATGTTAATATTAAATCTCCACTTATACCTCGATGAGCTCGGTGGAAGACTATATATTCTGTGTTTATACTACCTTAACCAAGTAACCAATAGGCTGAACGAGCAAGTGCACATGAATAATTATCAATTCAATGAAAAACCTTGGCGGAAAATTTTGACTCTGTTGTAAGCTAGCCTATGCCTCTACTTTGATTTGGTAATAATTGGTAAATTGGCTCTGCGGGTCATGCATTGGTTCTGCCTCTCCTGTTGCTACCTGTGCTTCCAATGCCTTTGCCTATGTTACTAGTGCGGGGTCACCTTCAATGGCGGGTTCAACTTATACCTTTACTTACTTCTGGTCTCGGATCAATTCTGGATCTGAATCTATCCTTAAGGATCTATAATATAGTATTTAAAGGGGCCTTCTGGAATGGGGCGGATACCCTTATAGCTCCTATATAGCTAATAGGTGGGACAGTAGATAGCTAATGGGTTAATATAGGATTAACTAAAGATGGAAGCAAAACTCCAATCCGAATCCGGTGGTGGAACACAAAATAAATATGGTTTTACCCTTTTTATATACAAATAAGGTTAATATGCAAATAAGCTGTGGGCCGCCCTGACCAAATTACCAAATATGAACCGCGGTAATCCTTTAGATTTGGAACCGAGAAAAGGCGGAGGCAAAGCACACAGAATAATAATAGGTTTATCTTGTATACTCATAACCCGTTTCAAATACAGTTTACCTAGTAGTGAGGGCATAGGCAGGAGCAATAGAGGAGACGGTACCAGTTGTTTCACCGGTGGATACAGATCGAGTAGTTTACCGAGCATCAAGGACAGAGCATTTCCAAGATCATTATAATAAGCATAACCTTAATAAGTCCCAGCATTTGAAGCAGTTACAAGAGCATCCTCATGAGCAGTTGAACAAACATTTACATAAGCTGTTGAAGCAGCAGATTCACATGTTATATTGAGAATCCCTGTCAGCACAAGCACAATAACCAGGATAATTTCAATCAGCAGTAGAAGGATCATTCCTAGCAGCACCAGTCCCAGTATTACCAGCAGCCTCCCCATTAACACACCCACCATCAGAAGCACCAGTTGAACCTGCATCATCATTATTCTTCCCATAAGCAGTTCAATCAGCAGAAGGACCAATTCCAGGATCATTACTATAATTCTTCCCATAAGCAAAAGGATTCCCAGTATCAAAAGTATTACCAACAGCACCATTTTAATCAGCAATTGAACTAGCATTGTTCCCAGCATCAATTAAATAAGAAGCAGAATAAGCATAACCATATGCACCAGTTTAAGCATAATTCCAAAGAGCAGTTCCAGGATCAGTTCCATCAGCTGTTGAAGGAGCATTTGAAGCAGTTGGATCATAAGCACCAGTTCCGGGATTATTCCTAGCATTATAAAGATCATTTCCACCATAAGTTGAACCAGTTTCATTCTCATTAGCAGCCTTACCAGCAGCACCAGTTCAAAGAGCATTCTTCCCAGCTTAATGAGCACCACTTGAACCAGGATCATTTCCAGAAGCACTTTCCAGAGCAGTTCCAGACTTATTCCCGGCACCAGTTGAAGGAGCGTCATTACCAGGGTTATTTGAATAAGCACTTGAATATGCAGCCCCAGTTGAGGCATAATTCTAAGCAGCAGTTGAACCAGTGGATTCAGACATTAGATAATTACTGGCAGCATTATGACTTGCATCCCCCCAGTTGAACCAACTTAATTCCCAGATGACTAGGAGATATAGTGATTGCATATTGGTATAGTGGTTTATTAGAATTGGAAGAGATGGAACCTACCGCATCTTAGGCTGGATGATCATGAAGAGAGAGAACTAACTAGCCTCTTGGGAAGAACAACTCACTATAGCCTCAAGGTGGTGGACAAGTTAGGGAATCAACCTCTAGGGAATGACTGGCTTCTTTGCTCACACACGGACTATCGCTCACACCAGGGAGGAGAACTAACTATACTTTCCAGCACTAAAGAGAGAATATACTCCTGGCTTCTTAATGACTTACTCCTACTGTGTTAATAATAGGATAGATAGGGCTTATTCGGACGAGGCTCTTACTCATTGCATTTAATATTGTGTATGATTTGCCTTACTTAGTATTTCTGCTTATTGCTAGTTTAGGAATTATGCAGTAATAGCCTAGATGTTTCCTGTTTCATTAGTAATAGGAGTAATGCAATACAGACACTACACTCTTAGCTTAGGAATAGATTGTTTCTAAGGAATCCACTCTTACTCATAAGGAGGACTTATTAGGAGGAATACACTCTTCTGAGGACTCTAACTGCAATATAGTGTTTGGTTTTGAACCCACTATGCCAACAACAATGGGGTTTACACCTGACGTTCTGATGTGTTTGCCCTCCACCATGGCCTACGTTGAGGATGTAAACAACACCATAGGCAGCAATATAGCCAGAGAGAGTGTTTTATTCCTGGGAACAAGCCAACAAAGAACTAGACTCATTGGGTTGGGCTTATAATGACACTTAACTCTTACTCACCCTTTCCCATCTAATGGGGACTCGCTCGTGTCTAGATAGTTCGGGCGAGAAAACAATACGTGACGCGGTTCGTTCCTAGCTTTCAATACGTGGTTTCACCGCGTATTAATTGTTCCCCTAAAAGAGCATAGCGAAGGGTTGGGAGAACTAGGTGGAGCCAGCCGTATGAAGTGGGTTTTATTTGGGTGGGTGGATGAGACGCATGAAGTGGAGCGAAACCAAGCAAGCGGGACATTTTCAAATTCAGGCGAAACGCGGGCAACCGCTTTCATATTTGATCTATATTATATATGATGCAACGCGTGCTCTTTTCATCCTAGTACTGATCCCTACTCAGATAGATATGTGGTTCGGCCCGCCGGCTCTGCGAAGTTAATCGCTCGCTAAGGAGATCACCACAGGCAACTCCGCCGCCTTGAGGGGTTTTGACAGCCTTCTGTAATGGAAGGAACTGTAAAGCTGTTAAGAAAACCTATAGTTTACCTCCTTAAGATTCATAAAGTAAAGTGCTATAAACAAAGCATCTCCTTGTCTGGGCATCTCCCTCCTAGCAGTCTGAAGCCTGTCCCCCCATCCATCCCATAATGCCATCCATCTACCCAAGCTATGTAATGGGTTCAGTGGTTCGGGTAATCGCCGCACCAAACTATTGGGTCTGTATCGATCCGTCCGTAGTCCCCCACCCTGCTTGCCAATGAATTTTGCTAGCAAGTGCAATGACTGGCATCGCAACCTGGATCGACATCGACTGATCAACTAGTGGCTTTCGGCAGCGATCTATTGGCTCCCGTGTATCGGCTAGCAATAGTGGTAATTGGTACCGGGGATCTCCACTTTTTGGCATCGAGTATTGGAATCAAGTGAATCACAATCAGTTGAACACCCTGGTGTCAACTTTATCAATTTTTAAGTTCTCCCGTTCCAAGGCACATGGCTAATAAGCATGAAATGTAGTGCTTTCGCGTCATGATGCATGCCCTTTGGTTTCAATGCGGATTATTCCTATCCTCTCTACTATAAGATTATTCACTTTATGCGGCGGCTAAATACCCGCTTCTTTCCGTTCTGTGCCGTCCCATACCAGTGGATGTGGCGTGTGGTGATGTGGCCTGTTGCCGGTGGTAACAACTATCCCGTAAGATGGCATTTATCCGTAAAAAATGCTTTTATTGCTTAAAGAGAATGCTTTTCTCGATCTCAACCTGTTAATCGCTTAACTCTCTTGTGCTTGCCGGAAGTCCTGGACCCACCAACTCGGATTGGCGCAAGCCTGATGTGACCAAGTAACAAAAGTGATATGCTCAGGCTGGTGGTAATAGTTAGCGGTGTATTTCTATTTATTATTTTGCGTTAAAGCTTATACAAGCGAAATATGACAAATGATGATTTTCTCAACATAGAGTGGTTGAAAGGCAAGTAAGAAGGCAGGCGCATTATTAGGCAGATCCTGGCCTTCCTTCTCTGAAGAACTGGGAATTTCAGAAAGAAAAGGTGCCGTGTCAAGATGATAGACAGTGTGGGCCTATCAATAGGGTAAATTCACAAATGAAAAAGAATAGCGTTGCCCCAAGGAAAGAAAGTGCAATAGCTTCCTACCCCAGGAAAGCGAGTACCTTCTGAAATGATCTGAGCCTTACTTTCTATCCCGAGTTTTTGGGTCTTAACTCTTGTTTTAGTACTACCCACAATATATATATAGTAAAGGGCTTCGGCGAAGACAACAATTTTTATCCTTAGCCGGGTCGTTTAAAATGAATTTGGGCCAAATAAATATGGTTATTAAATAATGAATAAGGTTTTCCTTATTCTGTTCCAAGCAACCGGGGTGTCTGCCCCCCCACCCGGACATCTGGACTTCCTTAAGGTTTTGCTTTAGTTCCATGTAAATTATTAGCCCCTTAAGAGACAAGCTTGAGTCTCGACCTTAGTTCCCCGGAGTAAGGTCTACTTGCACCAGCTGAAGTCCATACAGTAAGTTCCTTACAGTGTAGTACAAGCCCTTTAGATTCCTTGCCTCACTACTTTACTTTCTTTCTTACTTGCCTTGATCTACAGACAAGAAGACATCCAATAAGAAGAAATGCCCCATCGGCTCCCATATAGACAAGAAAGCATTGACCCCTTCCTGTCATTGAGTGCATTGACAAGCGACATTGACAAGCACTGACTAGCTGCACTGACCACCAGAGGTTCTTAACAAATTAGTTTAATACACTGACTAGAGCTTCTCATTCCTACCGACCAGAGGTTTAGAATTGAATAGAGTATAATTAATGCACTGACAAGAGCTTCTAGGCAAAAACTGTTTCCATCCCAACCGAGTAGCAAAGCCGCCGGTAGCCAATGAATCAATTATGCTAAACATAGAAAAACGTAATGAGAGGTACGTGTGTTCCGTAGCAGTAAGTTAGGTCGAGGTTCAGGTAAGAGGTCCTTCCATAGGATATGGGTCGACGAAGTCTAGTTCAAGGTTTATGGTTCCGTATAGTTCGATATAGAGGTCAAGGAGAGTAATAGAGTGGAGGGCGTTGGTGTGGTGGAGTTGTATTTATGGCGGCTGTTTATAACATAAAAAACACTGTATGGCAGAAACAAAACATATGGCATAAACAAACAAAAGAATATAGGCTTTTCAAGCTAGTCAAGGATAAAATATCTCTCAGGAGTTGTTTATCATAAGAGAGTAAGCACGATCATGATAAATACAAAGCACCAGAACCACCGTATATTACGATCATTACTCAGGCTCCGGCATAGCCTTCCCATGTTATTAGTCCCGGCGTCATTCCCAGCAGTTGAACAAACAAAATATTCGTGTCGGATTCAATCAATGTCGTGTAGGGACCTTACCTTATGGATCTTACCACGGACTCATCGGAACATCCCCCCAATGATAGAGTTTACAAGAGGGGGATGGGGCACGTGAAGCGGGGAACAATATATGATATCTACAAACAGGGCATCTATACCTCACCTAATTAAGACAAGAATTTATATCTATAAGGGCGGGGAACTAAGGGAATCTCTAGCCCTAATTGAGTCATGGGAAGTTGAACCAGCTAAATTACCGGTTGAAGGATAATTCCTATAGCAACCCCAGAAGAAGCACCAGCACAAGGGGATTCTCAGCAAGCACCTAAATAAGTTAAGGGGCAGCCCCAAGGAGCATCAGTTGAACCGCACAACCAGTATCACCAGTGGAATCAGCAATTCCAGCATCAAAACCAGTGTCATTCCCAGTAGTGGCACTACCAGGAACAGGAGATATAGTATTTATCCTAGTTCACGGAATCAAATTACTATTGTGGTTTTACTCACCCTTTTGGCGGACTTTACTATATAATGTCAATAGATCCAATCATTAAGTCATTAAGACGAAAAGAAAAATACCCGTAATTAAAACAGCTTCCCATAAGGGGCTGCAGAATGACTCACTACTCCAATAATGAATTAAGTGGAACAATGAAATAACATTAAGTAAAGGTGTGGTGCTAAGCCAGTGCTTCATAGGGCTTGGATTCTTTTGGAGTATGGGGCACTATAAGTGATCGGATAGATAACACGACGCTGCTTCGCTCATTTTTATTGTGTGTGGCTCGGGGGGATTACGACGCCGCTATCGCTCATTTATATTGTATGCTTACCCTACCCGGATAGCTTATTGGGATCCCCAAAAAGGTTAAGCCAACCTCCCCCCACCCAAAAAGTACTTAGGATATTTATAATATTTTCAAATATCAATTTATTCTATTCATAAATAAAGTGTCTCACGTAGAGCGAGGTTTCATCTATGATATATATCCATAATCTCATTCATTCAATAATATGATAATCTTCTGTCCATTAGAGCGGCGTGCATATATAAAGACCACTATGCACAACTAGGCATAGCGCTTAACTAGATAAGTCCCGTTGAAGGAGCATAACATAATAACAATTGGACCAACAGCAAAAGCAGAACAACCAGCAGTTCCATCAACACCAATTGAACTGACAGCATAATTCCCAGAAGCAGCACCAGTGGTAGTCCCAAGATAAGTTGTGAAGGAGAATATCCCCATTAGCGGCATAGGGCTACGCCTATGGCGGGTTTATATATATAATGTATGCTTCTTAAGACTCTCGGACGACAGAGATTAGCTGATTCCAGGCTTAAAATATACTATTACTGACACGGTTACTTATCCAGAGAAACAGGAGTTCCGCATAACACAATCTTCCGGTAAGCCCCAGATTATTATTACTCTACGCCTTACTCTTCTCACATAAACACTAGACCTCATCGGAGATGATATGGATTAACAACTGTTTAAACGAACGAGTTGCAACTAACACAAAACATAATAAGGTTGGTCTGGTATCGAACCAACATTATTCCCAGAAGCACCAGTTTCACTAACATAATTCCCAGCAGCCATATCAACCTACCAAGAGAGACATAGTCACCCTTCCCGGGCCCGTAGTGTCTAGATAGATTTATTTTACTGGCGGGCGTTGTAACGAAGCATGAAACGTCGTAATGTTGGTAATTATACCAAGCACCTCCGGTAGATGAAGCACCTATAGACCGGAGTAACCATAGACCAGAGCAACCCTTCATAGCTAGATTAATTTACCAGGTCAGTCAAAGCGTTGTGATTTAACCTACCAAAAGTTATATTCTGCAATAATCCGCAATCAAACCCAAAAGCAATAATGTATGCTTACCTTCATTTACGCCTGCTTCTACTTTCCCTCCTTTGTTGGTCGATATAGGTTCCATATTGGTAGAGCTCAATTTCGAGGGTATAGGTAGAGGGTGTATAGTAAGAGTTCGAGGGCTATGGTTCCTCCGTAGATACGGTCACTTATTAAGACTAGGGGGACTACAGATAGCAGAGATACCGGGCTAAAGGTTATTAGTTCGGAGGCTTGTCTGCGGAGTATAAGTATATAGGTAATAGAGCCATTGGATGGGAGGGATGTCAGAGCAAGAACATAGCCAATATGTACGGGGCTACATCATATGGCATATTCAGATTACAAATCCTACTTTATATTATGTGGGCCCCTTCAACTCGACGGAAGTGTGCAAATCAACGGAGAAGTGTACGATTAAAATCGACGGAAGCGTATGCACTAATAAAACTCTTTATTATTATTTCCAGGGACTCACTCAAAGTAGAGCTACTACTTTATTTCATTTAACCGGATGTAGAGATGGAATTATATACTCTGCTAGGCTGGAGTACTCGGCCGATTGACTCAGCTACTTACCGGGATACTTTGCTCAGATACCAGTTATATAAAATAGCCTCTTTTATCATTCTTTATATCTAATTGCTTTGTTAGGGGGTCGAATAGGCAATCACTCGTCGGAACAATGAAATATATTTTATTATTATTGAACTAGACCTTTTGTTATTGTTTACCTCCAGACGCCCGTCTCATTGTCAAGCCAAGCATTTATGCCAATTCAGAGCCATTGGTTCAACCCGCATTAGGAAGAGAAGCTTTTATAAAACAGTCATAATGCAACTAGATATATAGATATATATATCTACGCTTAGCGTTAGCTAAATAGGAAGGGTTACTATTACATTATTCTTTTTTTTACCACTCTTACTTAATACCCAACCTTATGTCCCAACCTCTTCTTCAGGTAGGAATTTTATAGCAGCACTATTGCTTGCGCACCTTATTCCGCTTACTTGCCTGAAGAAACCAACTGAAATAAACTTATGCTATTTGGAACCTCTCCTCTATTCCATACCTCACTTACCTAACTTACTTATGCCCTTACCAATTGCTGAAGCCAGGAATGCTCTGTAGAGTCGGCACTATAATATTGACTCTTTACCCTACCGATTCTAGATACCACGTATTAACTTTTGCTGGTTCGGCCGAGCTCAGGATACGATTCATCAATTTGAACCCACTGGCTAGGAATAGACTTATCTTTCAAACGCCTTAAACTGATATCTTATCTATATCCCTCCTCGATCCACCTCACGAGCAGCTTTGGTTGGCAGGTGTGAATCATAAGTGTGCGATTCAGTAGGTTCCGGGTAAACTGTGTAACGATGGTTGAATGGGTGTGTGGGAGGTTTAACTGTGCTGTGCCGGGTGACAGGTATGCAGCGACGAAGTCGTTAAGTTATTGGTGGAAGGTTCAACAACCAGCAGTGAAGGGAGAGTGAAAGGAAGCAGTAAAGGGAGAAGGAAGGTCGGAGGGAAGGTGAAAGAAGCAGGACTCGAACGCAAGCTAGGAGAGGTAGGGAAAAAGGGGCTTATACCCACCTACACTCCACTCAGCTTAGATAAGAATAAAGGTAGAGGAAGGATGGATGGCTCACTCATTCATATGAGTTCGAAAGGATGGCTCACCTGCCCGCCTCCTATTCGGATAAATTTTTGAACTTCTGCTTTAAACACCTGTTTAAAAATAAGAGCCGAGCTAGTTCAATTTGTAAGACCTATGCATATATGCTATATTGTATGTAGCCTACTTATTTATTGGTTATAATCTTTGGGAACCTCTCCCTAGTACCTCAGGCTTCGCCCTTCGCCCTCGACCACTTTTAGCAAAAGGTTTGCTCGTATATAATCACCTCTGGGTAGTAGATATGGGTTACATCATATGTTCTTAAAGGTAACAGCCAGAAAGGACAATAGCCCATGCACTATAGCAGCAGCCTTATTCTTAAATAATGAACCCGCACTAACACCTGTTATATATATATATCATTCGCCGGTTCAATAACATATATAATGCAAGCTTTGACACTGACCCATTTAACAAAAAGGCCCCAGCTGTATTACCAGTACGCTTTCTTTACGCATTATGTTCCATCTGCAACAGCCCCTTATTACGGGGGAGGGATCCATTGGGTTCTATCAACTACTGATTAGTGATCTGGGGAAGCTAGTTACCACTTATACATATTACAGGAGAGCGAGTTACAACTAACCCATTCACACACACTGGTAAGAAATGGTAAGGCCCCACGATACCCGGACAACACGCCACATTCACCCGGCAAGAAAACAAATATCGCACCCGATTGAACGTAAGGAATAAGGCCAACCCACTAGGGAGGGCACACCCCACAATTGCCAACTCAACTTAACCACGCCGCGCTTTCAGTTAAAGCCGCATTCAACCCGCTTTCCGTTCACCCATGCCCTTTATGTTCACCCATGCTGTTCATATGTTCTTTATGTTCTTGCTGTTATAAATAATTGAATTACCAATTCGACCACATCCCAGTTCGCATTATACCGTCCGTATTCTACCATTCCTGTATTCCCCAGCATTACCGTACTTATTATTAGCTATCTCACTTAATACTGATCTATACTCCTCGTACATTACCCAGCTTTAGGCCCCATTCCCAGCTTACCCATACTACCCCGCTTTAGTACCCATTCCCATTAACACATTGCAGTACAGTCTTTCCGCATTACCCCGTCATTCAGTCCGCATTCAGTCCGCCCAGTAAGGATCAGTATGCGTAAGCAAGTAGGATACCCCCTGTACATGTACTGCAATGTTAGGAGGTAACCAATAGCAGCCGGTGGTACCGATAGGGAAGGGAGGTGGCCAATGCTTTATAGTTTTTATTTATTTATAGCTCGCATCTTCAATGCTTATCGGTGAATGCAATGGAACCCTCTTAATTCTTATTGGACAATGCAAGGTTTAATGGTCTAAAAGCTTTCTGCATATATTAAAATAATTTTCATACTCTGGAAGGAGCCCTTCATCACTAATAAAATCTGTAGGAGCCAGGACCTGGAAACACCCGAATTTCCTCATCGCCGAGCCGAGGAGTTAAAGAGAACTTTTGATTACGGAACAAACCCTCACCATATGAATAGTGAGTGACTCCGTCCCTATAAAAGCGGTAAATTCAGTTACGGGTGCCTGTGAGGCTGATCGAAGAAATCACTTGAAGCTGGTCGAAACCCAACTGGTTTAACACGGATGGATGCTTTATGCTTGCTCATTGACTATATTGATGTGAGCCACTGCTGCTTGCTGAGCGAATCAAACCGGGCGGGATAGAAAGGAGTAGTATAAAAAATGGTGGGATGCTCTTACTTACGTGATTATTCAAATATATTTAACCATGCAGCTTAACACTCAGATCAACAATAGCTTTTTATATTGATTCATCAATGGTCTACCAGGGGTCGGGCGCAGGCACTCTATTTTGGGTAAAAAAGACTTCACCGGTCGATGATTTCACCGGTCTTTTATTTATAGATTTAACTTATGAATGATTTTTCCACTTTAATAACCGATGGCTAGTTCCACCATAATAGTGCTTCCCCTCAAACAACCCCATCAAACCCAATGTTTCTATCTCGAAAACCCATAATATTCGTTATTTTATCCCTTTTTGTTTTAACCATTCTTTTATCAAGCTTTATTTATTGCCTTTATATTGCGCCCGCCCTATGGGCTTCTTTTTCTCTCTTGCTGCTCTTACTAGCCCTAGTCTTATGTACAGTAAGCCCTATGGACAACAGTTAATTCAGTCTTGGTCCAAGCACTTTTATCCATGTGAAAAAGACCGTCTTAAGCTGTATAGAAAGAGGTGGAGTGAATACCGTCTGCTGTAGAGAGAACTACTAGACAAGTATTCGGAGAGGAATATCTCTATTGAATAGGAATAGCTCTTCGGAGAGTAAGATTAAGCTAGACATATCCTAGCACCAACCTGCTTCTTAGCTCAAGCAAACCCCCCCAGAATTATATAACATATTGAAAATAAGCTCTCATTGGAGTTAGAGGAAACAGGATCACATATGAGGAGAACTTGATAGGCTACCTTTAAGTACTGAATTTACCAGTCATTTGCTAAGTTCAATAGTTAAAATAGTTCACATTCATTTGATTCTCTGCCGATGCGAGTATAATGTATCTATGCGAATACTGTATATATATTATATATGTATTGATTTCATAGACACTTGCTTTAGTTCGACTTGCTGTAGTATTAAGCCGTAGTAGGTGACTAGCCATACAGGCCCAGACTATTAGCTGCTTTCTTAAGCAGTGCCGCCGTGTGGAAGCTGTAGTCCACTATGCAAGTATCACGTAGATATGCCAGTATAATATATGAAACAACCTGCATAAGCCCAGCAAAAGAATAAATGTGCCAAGGAATCATCCGACCCCCTGTAAAAATTAGTTGTTAGCAGCTCTCTAACCTCCAAATAGTCCAACTAAGTAGGACTGTAGGTTCGTTCAAGCCTCTGAGTCAAAGCATGAAGCTGGACCCTGCTGTAGTGGAATAGTGGATGAATAATAGTTCCATTTATTTCCCTGTTGAACTACTAGTTGTTGTACTAGTGAGAGTAAGGCCGGTAGCTAAATGGTTGTTATAACGGAAGCTTATGAACTCTTATTGTAAATCTATTTCACTACAGCTTTGTAACTACAGATTTAGTTTATATATAATGACAAGTTCAACTTATATATGCTCTGCTCGTATTAAAAAGAAGATTGTATGGCACCTAACCTCATGTAGCTCAAAATAAGATTGCATCAACGTAGATATGCAATATTGTATATTGATAATAAAGACTTTATGAGAATCTGTTTGTCTGTTAGTCTGTCCCTTCCTTATTGAAGCTAAGTGCTAATATTAACGACTCTTATGGTATCCGAAGACCTCCTCTTAAAGAAGGTATAAGAAGGTTTATTCATTTCCTAAGGTGTATAAGTCCTCCTATGTGTATATATGCCAAAGATTTAATATATAACACGGTAGCATCATAAATAAGGCTCCTAAGTTATATAAAGGTAAGTAGTAACTGGAAGCTATAGGTAAGGTCTTATTCACTGGGTGGTAGCAACTGGTCTGGTCGGTAGCCGCTGGTATCCCCCCCCACATTTGAGAACCCTCCAGTAGTAACTATGTTCCGTACCGTGGGTCAGTAGGTCATCGGTAGCCGCTCGCAACTGTTGGGTAGGCAGGTCAGGGAGGTCGGTAGCTCAAGCACTCGATATGGTAGGGGCCGTATCCTCCGCCGTATGGCGATGGGATAAATCTCTGTTGCATATGATGGGGCAATTGACTAAATCGATATCGCGTATGTGAAAAACTAGCCTTAACCTCTTCTGGTGTTCACATGGAAACTCCCGTAGTGCCACTAGCTGTTCACTGAAACCATGCATCACTTAAGCCGCTCACCCACAGCACAGCACAAATAAGCCAATTGCTCTGGGGTCTTTCTCTCGGCGGGTATGGAGTAAACATGGACTGGGTATAGAAGGAGTTATGGAAATGGGCACTACATTACCTCCCTGACTGGCATTGCCCAACCTGCGTGAATGGCTTGCCCCTCCCTGAATACTCTTGGCTATGATATTAACAATATATTGGCTATCATCAGTTGCGTCGTCTTAGTACTTTACTTCTCGAACACCCATAGCCCATGCAGTTTAGGTGCGTTAGGTGGGTCCACATTTGGAGTCTTTTTCTTCTTTTGTTGATTAGTTACCGGTTATAACTACCATGGGGGCCTTCTTGCAGATGCACTTACCACTAGTTTCAGCTGAGACAGTAAGTCACGCAGTTATTATTAGTACGTGAGTGGGGAGGTAATTGAATGGCTTTAATTGAATTGATTGATCGGATTGCTAGTGCCGTAGTGTGTGCTAGTGTCGTGTGCCATGTGCCGTAGCCGTACCGTCCGTTAGACCGCCCCACCTAAAACTCTGTGAGCAGTGTATCGTTCCAGGTCCAGTAAGTAAGTTATTATTGGTCTGGTGTCATTGGTAACACGTCATGCCAGGTCATATTGGTTTTCAGATTAATTGGTGCGCCCACCTCAATCACACTTTCGGGATTAGGGCTCTATTCATATATATACTTGCCGTTCAAAGCGAGGACTCGGACCCCAATAAATACTTAGGTACGAACACCATTCGCCCGAGGTACGAGGGCATAAGGATGAAGCCTGAGGTACGAGGGCGAGGTTTTATAAATCAAAAATATTGAATGATAGGGTTTTAATTAGTCTGTTCCAAGCAAACATATTTTCTGCCTCGAACCAGGTAGGTGGTGGTACTTCGGGGATCTTATCACGGAACTGAGACACTTTATTATATATTTACTTTATAAATGTTATTCCTGTATGAAACCTTTTTCATTTATATACATAATTTCGGGCGGGTTTTAAAGACCTCCTTATCATTTGCCGTACCACCTTTACTCCTAAGCTCTATATTTTTACAACCTTGCCTTACCTTACCTTTTATTAAGCCTTACCATAAAACCTAGCCACGGTAAGACCTATACCACGAACTTTATTAAGCGCTTAAGCAGGTACGGTACAGCTAGAGATAGACCCGAGCAGAAGGGCATGGCATGAAGATGGCTGGCATGAAACAACCTCACCTTTCCCTATTACTTATGGATATGGTTACTCACTACCTGTACACCGCCCTATACCACGAACTTTATTAAGCGCTTAGGAAGGTACGTACGATACAGAAAACCGGGCGGAATGGAATGGCATTGATGGCATGGGATGAAACAACCCTACCTTTACTATGTGTTACCATATTGGGCACTCACCATATGACCTAGACCTGTTTGCCCTAGACAACTTGGAGGAATGAATCGCTTAAGAGATAAACTATTAGACCCGGGATGGCACAGCTGGGGAGTCTTTATTCCTGCTTTATCGGACAAGGAAGAGAGGGGCGGCAACCGACAGAATGAATGGAATGGAGATGGAATCACCTGAAATGCTATAATTCAGCTAAAGCCCTAAAGCAAAATGCAAATTTGAAACCCGAATGGATCCAAGCCTAAATAATCTATCTCAGATTGAAATCTTTTATTTCTTTTTTTATTTTTTCACCGCTACGCGAAGAAAGACGCCAACTACGGATACATACCCGAAACTGCTAAGGAGGGCATTCCATCCAGCGTAAGCATCTGGATGATATGGAATGCTAAGTGCCATACCCCCCCATGCATGAAAAAGAAGGTCGAATTAACCCCTCCCTGAGAATCCTCTTGCGTGCGTGATTGATTCGCGCAAATATCTGTCTTGTCAGTTATTTTCCCCCAAGAGTAGTTATCTATGGTAAAACTGGCTTGACTGATCTGTCTTTCATGGTTCCCCGATAGAGCTAGTATCAGGTAAACTCAAAAGTTTACGAGGGACCTTCGCCCCCCCCCTTACAATCTAGCATAATTAAACGCCCCCGCTAAAACATAAAAATATAGCCAGCACGCTGTCTAAGCTAAGCACCGGCCAGCGGCCTCCGGGTGGGGGGTCTAGCATCCATCGGGTCTAGTCATTGTCTCGGCACACGTTATCTTCTCACCTAACAAGTTCGATCAGCCTTCGTTTTTACCAGCTCTCGGGTTGCATTGTCAAGCCTGGGGTTCGCCCAGCTTCTATTTATTTGGAACAGCCCGCCGTCAAGCTAATTGTTTCCAGTTCGTTCGCAAGCAGAGATCGATGGGTATCAATAAAGAGAAAAGTAAAGCAGTTAGCAAGATCGATACGCAAGAGATCAATCAGCAGGTCTCCCTCTGTCTGGTTTGTGACTCTTTTTTAAGTAAGCCTGGATTATTGTATCGCGAAGCATCCTCATTGGGTGGTGTCTCACCACACGCACGGCGGTCTAGAGCTATTCAGCAATAAAGCCCTCGCCCTTCCTTTTATCAAATTATTTTATAGAAGCGAGAGGGGGATAGCCTTATCGCAGGTCTCTGATCGCAAGATATATCATCTATAGTCGGTAGGTGGGACTGATCAGGTGAACAACTGGGCGTGATGCTGGAACTTATACTGTTGGTCCGACTGGTGATACTGAGAATAGGGATGCTGTTCCTTACACTGCTTATTGAAATAATTCTATTTCCACCAAACTGGGAGGCCGTTGGTTCAACTGGGGGGCTTACGGTGGAGATGCTGGAAATAATGCTCCTTCATATTATGCAAATGTTCTTGAAACTGCTTCTGGGGCTGTTCCTGGTTATGCTGTTCTTTCAACTTATGATTTAAATATCGGTTCAACTTATGCCGTTGGAACTGATACTGGAAATGCTTCTACTTTAATTGATGTTGGTTCAACGGTTGACGCTGGGAACGCTGTTAGGAATAATGATTATGCTTCTTCAACTGATCCAAATGCTCCTGCTTTGAATGCCGGTTCTACTGACGATGGGACTGCTTCAAATAATTCCATTTCTGCTGATGATGGTTAAACAAGCTAGTCTGCCTTCACGGTGTTTGTGTGTCACTGATGGCTAGAGTATACGTGTTGGTTAGCGGGCTATACACTGGCTCTATCAACTACACCGGCTATCACCTACAAATCGTATAAGAAGCAGTGCTGCGGGGTCGATAGGTGTACAACGTATCAGAGGGTGCAATGTGGGCAAAGTTAAGGGTTACCGTATTAAGGTGTGCCACACTGCAATGTAAAGTGGTTAATAAAGAGTGTTTTTTCTGTTCATCTGAAACCAGTGCCCCTCCGCCTCCGTTAGTCTTGCCAATGTAACCTGTGCTCCACAAAGCATTTATTTGAAAAGAGAGTCTATCAGTTCGGGCTATGCTATCCACCTACCAAGTCGCTATCCGATCGAAACGCTAGTCGATTGCACTGTAGCCTTCCGGCTCTTCGAAGCATTATCAATTACAGCACGGGTTGCGACTCGGAGATTGAAAACAACAAGCAGAAGTGCCACTTGCAGCTGCTATCGTTATAATAACATAGTAATTAGATACTATTTCAAACAAAATAGTGCATGTTGGGGAGGTACGGTGCCCCGCGGTACATATTGAAACTGGGGGTTTTGTGCGCGGGTTTACACTTAGGGTACCTCGAATCGGAATTGAAATCGATTGCAGAACGACTGAGGATTACTCACGGGCTAATCGAAATGTAATCACATCGTTAAGAAGCACTGTAGATCGAGTATAGATTGACAAACAGCAGTCTGGCTCTGACTGGTACACACTGCTATCCATGTAACTCAACTCCGGTCTTTCGCGAGCTCACAGGTAAGGTCGTTACGATGATAAAAAACTGCGGCAATGCACTCCATCGCTCCTGCCGCTTATACAGTGTTGGTCATACATAGTATACTAATCTTTAGTCGTTTTGAAAAAAAAGCACGAGGCTCAGATTAAAGAAACTTACTTACAAATGTGATTGCTTCCGGGTCGTTTCCATATCGTGACATTGTTGCTCAATCTGGTACGTGCTTCGCTGTGCAATACCACAACCCTTTGATAGTGCAACCTACATAAGTTTCAATGCTGGAGACTATAGTGGTTCCCCTAGCTCAACAATAATAGTGTACCAATAAACTAAGGGATATCAGGGTAGAGTAAAATGAGGAATAGGGGGTTATGGATTCGGAAAGGACATGGGAGGTTAGGACTTTGGAGGGACAACTGATGTGACTACGGCACTATATAAGTTACAAAGGAGGGACTTTGGAGGGGGAAGAATACATTACTGAAACGGTGGAGATCCCAATCATCTGGCATAGGGATATACCTCATTCTCCTACCTACTAGATGAGGTGTTATATTCAGGTGAAGAGGTTAATGCACATAGCTATATGCGGAACTAGCGGAACAAATCCAACCACAGTTACTTATATATTGCTTAAGGCTGCTTCTTTCGGGGAAGCCATTGGAAGAGTATTATATCTACACCTACCTTCTGGCTTTCCGCAAGGGCTGCGGCGGGCTAAAATACACGTCCTACCCGAAACGAAAAGAGTTCCGGTTCCATATGCGCATCAAGTAGTTTACCGAGTATCACCCGCCCACTACCTTTGCTGCTCTAGCCACCTTGACCTTGTAGCGGTCAATTTAAGAGTGGGAAGGTGACCTTAGTTAGCGGATAACGTACCACCTTCTTCTAACCTATCTCTTGATACTTTGTCGACGAACTACAACTAGTGGTATAAAATAGCGTACGAAGTCTTTGGAAAGCCAATCTCTTACTTCGTATATAGACGCCCACTAAGTAGAATACGTTCCCACCATTTATAGGATAAGCTGGATCAGAGCAATACTCCTCAGATCCCAATCCTCTTTCTCGTGTTGGTCAAGCCTATTCCATTCCTTCTCCAGCAGGGTGAGCATACTCCATTCCTTCTTCTGTACCTCCTACTGGAACTGGAATCCTTCTCTTAGACTAAACCTAACTGTCTATAGTTGGGGAGCAGCTAATAATATATATATATATTGGTAACACGAGAATACCTTCTACGCTGGGGGGACCAATATAGCTATTGAATAATGGATAAACGAAGTACAAAGCGCAACTAGAGTGGGTGTGTAAGAACCAAATCCTCCTAGTAAATCTTAGAAGTGGGTGAATTCGGATCAACAGGATAAAACGAAGATGCAAGATCAGCAGTAGTGGTTTATTCAATTGGTTCAGTCAGCATGTACGCCTCCACTCTTATCGTACTTTTAGAAACACAATTACCAATCCGTCGTACCAACCCCTTCCTTATGCTCTTTAGGATACAGGGAACACCTTCCTCACTCATTCTGAGGTCGCCCCATCCAAGCAATTACTCCCACTATCCCATCCATCTGAGGCGGGTTTCCCATCTGAGGCAGGTTCCCCAACACGGTCCTTATCAGCGGCATATTTCATAAAAGCAATACTCCTCACAAGCAAGCCCCCCTAATCTTTCTATTCTTTACCCCCTAATCTTTCTATTCTTTAATCGATCCATTCTTGGTTGAGAAGGTTAACCAATAGAAGGAAGAGAAGGTTATTATAGAGGGGGAAAGGACCATGCAATTGCAGAACGATGTGCACCAACCATTATTGCGTACGCTTGACCAGCAGCCTTCTCTTTTTTGCCATCTCCGCCGGGTGACAGAAAAGAACCCATTGCCGAAGTAACAGAACAAGAACATACAACGATTGACACTATTGGGATAAGCAGTTACCTTTATATACGTTTCAACATCATCAGTACGAGTGGGAAGGACCCCAGACACATAATATTCTTGTTCTCCGCCCCATCCCTAGTAATCCTCTCCGTAAAAGGTAGCGCCCGAATGTAATAATCGGATTGAATAGAACCGGCGGTAAAGTATTAGTCTAAATATTCTATTGAAGGGCATAGGTAACGACCATTATTGGATAAATTACCATCATCCCGATACTAATCTTGTGCCTTACCAGCTTCCCGATCTAAGAAATTGGCATAAGTCTCTTCAATGAAAGTGCAGGGCCTCACTGGTCTTAGATCACGCTGTTTCAAATTATTTGTATTATAATGCTGAGTATTAGGGGAAGCCGCTCTCAACGCAGTCGATTATAGGCCTTAGTTCCGGGTTTTGGTGACTTCATTTGCTTTATATAAATAGGGTAGTTATCAAGTCAACGATCTTATCGATTTCTTATGCGGGATCCGAGGTAAAAGGATTGTGACAATGAAGCCTCGTTCTCTATAGCTTTAGATACGTACAATTTGATGGTCGAATCTTCTTTAGCATCTTTTTCATTGTAAGAAGCTTATCTTTCTCCATTGTAAGTAAGATTCCTTCTCATTTTCTTGCTCACTGTCCGATTTGGAAGATTTACCTGCCCTTTGCTTAAACCAATCCTTTGCATATCGGGATTTGAAAGAGATTTTGAGATGAGTACCACATATACCTTTCAAGGCTAACTAATCATCGGTTTTATAAAATGGGCGGGTTATTGAGGAGGTAAGTGTGCCAGTTATCCAGATCATAGGTAGGGGATAATGGGTAGGGGATCATAGGTAGGTCTCCCTATTGTTGTTCAGGGATAGACATGCTTGGCCGTCCTTTAGGCGCTGGACTGTTAGGGAGAGTAGGTAGGGGGAGTAGATTGAGGAGTGAGCTTTGGGCGATAACTCTATGTTTGCTGGCTAAGGGAGGTACAGTTAGTGCCTTGCCTGTGACGGAGGAGAAAACAGTTGGCTGGGCGTACCTTTCATATTATATACGTAATTACGCAAAAGCATTTCTGAGTGAGTTGCCTGACTTGGGGACTTAGAATCTCTTGCCGTTGCTTCCCTCGAAAAAAGAATGACCGGAATAACTTAGTGATTGTACAATCCCACCGATCGATCGGCGAGGTCCGGTATTGACTCGCGGGTGCCCAGAACCAACCCTGGTTGGGTTCACTTTGACAGGTCGGGTTGACTTGAGAAGGAGAGCTACCCGCATCCATCGCTTGCTTCATTACTGATATACATTTGACTTGCCTTACGTGCTGCCTCGAGCCTTCATGCACTTGTCTTACTCACTATAGCTATTGCCTTCATTAACACCGGGCATCGTACGGGCATTCCAGGAAGTCTCTTTATACTTTGATAAGTCTAGCGCTACTAAATGGCAAGCTATGCTCGTTTTATCCCTGCATTGCATTCACCTCGAAACAAACCTCCTGCATCCATAAAGAAACTGCGGACATTGGACCGAGATAGATCCAAGCATTGAATGAATGGGGGAAGGAGGAACCAACCCAACCCATCATTGCAGACCTTGCCCATTAGACATGCATAAGTTACCCCGTATACCGAACCACCAACCATTCATACCTTCTGAATTCATGAATTTACACTCCCCATGTACACCTACTCCCATGTCTTCCTTTTCAACACTGATTAACTACCTACCTTTCAACACTGATTAACTACCTACCTCTACCGCACGTACCCTCCAACTGAAGAGAAAATGCTAGTTGTTGAGGCTGAAGGGAGGGGATACCTGGACCATACGTGGTAAACCACTGGCAAGTGCGCTACAATGTAATATGGAAGGTGAGTTTGTTCATCGTAGTTGTACTCTTTAAAGAGAGGGAAAAACTGAACTATTAGACAGCTGCACAACAAAAAGGAAATCACCGTTTATCGAACTATTCAGTCCGAGCCTAGCTATCATCTCGGAATCAAACTATTATCCCACGGGGACCAGAGTCCACTTATTCCGGTTCGGAAACCGACGTTTCCTATCGGCACCTATTCATTGCTATCTCGTCTCGGCGAAGCAGCTATGAAAACAATTAGTTCATGCAGGATGAAATCGAGAAGAAAGATATAAAGCCGGTTCAATTTTGGTTTGAGGGGAGGGCGAGCAGCGAGCTAGCCCACATTCGCGGGAAAGACCAGGCATTCTTTACGAGCATGGTAAGGTAAGGTCATTCACCGGCCATCAGGTTACTATTTACTACTCCAGGATCGACGGGTTGACTGTGATTGAAAGGCAGGCATAGGAGCGGGTCAATCCACCCACCTACCTGTCCGTTCTACTGTCGAATCCCTCCATTCAATGGTGAGGGTCTTAATCAGATATCTAATCCACTGTTGAATCCCGGCACGGAACACGGAAGAATAAGTTAGGTAGTAGTAGTTTTCCACCCCGAGCGAGCTAAACTAGAAACTATCATATAAGTAGTGCTGGTTAACCATCGGAAAAAGAAAGGTAGTTTTCTACAAGCTGTGTGCGGAAATTCCAATCAAAGCTGTGCTTGGACTTCCCATTTCTCTCATTCGGTCGGTCCGGCACATTCGCCCCGCTGAACCACGCCTATCAACTATCAGATTTTCTTGGTCTAATCCCTTTCCTTTCCTTTGGTGTAGTGCCAACCAATCATTAAATGAGCTCACCCTGAGATGACTGAGTCGACTCTGTCTATTGCCAGCAAGCGAACACCTATCAAAGTGACTGGGGGATAGAACAGTAGGCTGGCCTGGGGTATGGGGAAGTGTTGAGGCGACTTTAAAACGTTCCAGCGAAGCGAATCAGTAAACTATCGAGGAATTTGAATGCGGGTAGGTTGATGGAAAGACGTGCGATACGAGAAGCTTAGATAACAGGCTTCCAAATAGAATATAGAAGTGCTCCAGTGCCGGGTGATGAGCCAATCCATTAATGAAGGGAATAGAGGGGAAGGTAGGTCACCTTTTCGCTAGCTCTTGATTGGTTGGACGCGATTTCGATCCGTGACTAACTCCATTGGCTACGCAGCTAAGAACTATGGGAGTCGGGTGGAAGGAACGGTTCATTCAATTCCGTCGACCCGGCAAACTATTCAAAACTATGGAAGCGTCCTTCACTCTCAATGCCCGGGCATCCATCCGATGCATTCTTTTCAATATTCCCCACTGCTGCCTCCCTTGGGAGTCTGGGCCGTGTCTCAGTCCCAGTGTGGCTGATCATCCGAAAAGACCAGCGTCGCATCATTAAGCCACTTCACTTCTTTCTAGGACTCAAGAACCCACTTAAACCTATTTGATGTAATTACGCTTTAGCATCAGTTCCAAGGGGCAGGAGAAACCAGTTCGTAGGCCATTTCTACGTTGTAGCCCCACTTTAACCCTTTTGTAGGCGCTTCCTTGCCCTCAAAAGGACAAGCCCTCCGGACCTTAGGTGAACTCCGAAAGGTTGATTAGGGTAACTCCGAAGCCAGGTGCAACAACGTCAACTTCCTCCTATCAATGGTAAAGAAATGAACCAACACTTTAGGACTAATTATCCTAGTTAATCACTCCCAATGGTTGGTTGTGTGACCGGCGATGTTAGTGAAATAAAGTGTGCATTTAGACATATATAACCCTAATAACAAGGATGCATTTCTCTCAGTATAAACCTCAATAGCCAGCCTCATACCCTAAGAACTGCATGTAACCCTAATAACTGCTAAACAGGGGTTGAGGTCTTCATTAGCGCACCCTTGGACTATGGTATCAGAAGGTAAAGCCCTCCTCTCAGCCAAACTACGGCCTACGCTACCCCTTTGGGTGGTCCGCTCGCCCTCGTCTGACCTACCAGAGGTTTTATTATTATCCTTTGTCCTGGGTGCCAATAAAATAAATAGAGGATCGGGGGGCTCGCTAGCGCGGCAATCCCCCCCTTGACTGCCTCATTCCTACCTAGCTTAAAAAGCAGGCCAAGTCTTATTTGTTTGTTTGTTACCATTGGCCGGATTGGTCTGATCTCTTTTGGTTGTTACCATTTGTTGGCCCACACACATTTGTTGCTTTACTTCACGCTTCTTCGAATAACTCCGGGGCAGGCAAACTAGAACGAATGGCTAGAACGAACTCTGCGCTAGAACTCTTTGAACCCACTCTTGGCTCTGAATTGGTTGACTTCGAATTGGTTTCTTTTTGACCACCCCGGACAAAAAAACAGCTGTGGATAGTTTCTTCGAACAAAGATATCGAACCTTCGAACCTAAGGCACTCAAACTGCTAACTGCCCTCCTCGAAAGGCACTCAAACTGTCCTCAAACTGTCCTCAAACTGCCCGATAACCTAAGGCACATTGGCTCCATTCCCTTACTACTTTTTATGATATCCTGGATTAGAGATATGAAATCATTGGGTTTTAGGGTTTATCCGCCTTTTACCCGCCTTGGAACATTCTTTTTACCCGCTTGGCACATTCTGGGTGTGGTGAGGTGAATGCGCAGAGCATACAATTGAACTTATTGTATTTGATTGAATGGGTAGGATTGAATGGGCAGGACAGGGCGGGCGATGGGACGGTATGGCGGCATGGCATGGCATGGGCTGGTGGCATGGGCTGGGCAGGGATGGGGCGATGGCATGGCATAGGCAAGGCGTCTTGAAAAGGAAAGGCGGAACAAGGAAGGCAGACATTGTGGGCGGCAGGGCAGCAAGCCATCTCTGGGCTAACTCGAAAAAGAGCTTAATTATGGGTGTGGTTCAGCAGACAGGCCAAATACAGCGATTGACTCGTTATGCATCCAGGGGAGGGACAAACAGGGATCAAACAGGTCAATGCTCGTAAAAGAGGAAGTGCCAGTTGGAGTTGTAGATAAATTTCCGAGGTGTAAACCTATAAAATCTCAACAATGGATAGCTGTTGAGGATTGAGTAAAGAATGAAGAAACATAGAAGATTACACATGCAGCAGTGGAAAAGGATCAAATAAAACACTTGTATGCGCATAAATACACTTGACTCAAAGTTATGCAAGTGCCCCTGGTCATACAGATTATCCTCTGTTTAAGATCCGATGATATATCGAGGAGCATGTCAAGGGGATAGAGCTACGAGGATAAAGAAAAAAAGAAAAAAATCTACATGCGACAACCATCAAGTCCTCAGTTGTATCCAGATCGAATGAACATCAGGATGAATTGATGGCAAAATCTGTATCCATGGATGTGGATTCGAGCCAAGAGCAGTCACTGTCGCAAAGGGAACAAAGTCCATAACAGAGTTAATCAAAGCCAAAAGTTTCCTTCCCCTCCTTTGTCGGGAAAGAGCTACGCACCTTTTATGTAATTTAGAAATTAGAAAGGGTAGCTCAAGAGTCACAGAAGCTAGAAGGCCAAGGGTCACAAGGCCTAGCCTATATATTTTAATGTTCACTTAATTCAAAGGGATTTTGCTTCGCTCTCTTGTCAACTCATTTTGAAAGAATACAAATAAGTTGAAGTGTATGTGCAAGCTTCTTTGGAAATCATTTGTTAATTACTTTAAGTTTATTGAGTATTCATGTTAATGTGTATTGGTTCATGTTGTGCTTATTAGTCACTTGGTTTAATCCATTGTCCTATGTAGCTATGATGCCAGTACTTTCCATTGCTTGTTTGCAGATCAACCTGGGGATCTTCATCCATTGAGTGCTCATTGCTTAATTAAATACAATTAGTCATCTTGGTGGATGAGACAGGGCTCATGTGTTATTCGGTTTATGGATATCTTCTTTACTTAAACGATGCATTTGCTGTGTTCCCGATTCTCAGTTTAGCTTAGCTCCGAGCTCGAATAGATTAGTTTGAAGTAGATTTGTTCTTTTGTTTTTAGATTAGAACTGCATTTAGTAACTTAGAGCATTTTAGGAACAACGCTTTCGAAAGCAAACATCTTAAACTTAGAGTGGCAACCGGGCCTGCATACCGGTGGGATTTGCTACCCCAAATGGAAGAGAGCCTAATTGGGCGGGCTTTCGACCGGGCATCTCCCCTAGTTTACTAAGGGAATTTTCCCCGCATCAACATGACTACAATCTTAGTTGGGTCCACCAGTACACCTCTCCATACAATATGTCCCAACAAGGTACCAAAGGGTGTGTAGAACATAAGAACACCATAGGTGCATTCTTCAACCCAAAGGCCATCACATTATAGGCAAATGACCCACATTCTATAGCAAAGGTGTTTTTATTTTTTTCCTCTTCTACAATTCTGACCTGATGGTAACCTGAGAACCCATTAGTGAATGAGTAGGCTTCTCTTCCTACAACTTGATCTAACACTTCATCACTGAAACGAGTCAGGAAAGGATCACATACATAGGCTGAATTGAGGCTACGAAAATAAAAACACACTCTGATATCATTTTCATCCTTGTTATCCTAGATTACTATAGGAATAATCCAATCTGATTCTTCTACGATAAATAGAAATCGTATAGCTAGCATAAGATTAATTTATTTATTCACTTTATCCTTGACTTAATAATTAAGATGATAGGGTTTATGTTTAACAGGATTAGCATTTGGCCAGAGCTAAATTTTCATTTATCCTAGACTCCCTTTTATCCCTTTTCATTCAGTAAAGCTTCTAGGAAACAGATCTTCATACTCCCGCAACAAAGATTCAATTTCTTTCATGGTTTTATCATCCCAATAATCACCAATAGATGCAATATTAGGCTGCTCATTAGTTCTAATATTAACCTTCCACAGCTTCACGAGCTAATAATAACGCTTCTTGGTTCCACCTTTACTATCCTCCTTAATTTCTTCGGTCCCTTCTGATTCTTTGAACTCAGATGGTGTAGGTATGACAAGTTATTATATTCCTCCTCACTCTTTTCCACTTTCGCACAACATAAAGAAAAGCGTATCTCTTCAAATGACTCTTGGGGGGTAAACAACTCTCGGTGGTATATATACATTATAGGAGGGACTGGAGGCTTCAATGTATCGGTGAATAGTAACTGCTTAATCTACTTGAGGGTTGTGGTTACTTCAGGGGTCTTCCCCACACAGGATAAGTTTGTACAAAACTATGTTTGCAATACAACCCTTCTCCTAGTCTGTCTTCTCGCTTCCTCATGTAAGTACCATGCTAAAGGAATGGACCTAAGGGTATGTACAAATTTCTGAACCCATAAGCACTGTTCTAGTCCCTCATTCTACCATTGATGAACACAGTTTTCCACGGAGGAAGGGGTTTTTAATCATCTCATACTAAATTATAAAGAAGACCTCTTTTCCCTTGCCCTCAGAAGCGCAAGACCTCCGGACCTTAACTAAAACTACATTCTGAATTTGAAACTCAGGGGGAGATAAAAACCTATGGATCATGATAGGATGAACTTATTCCCAAGTGGGTAGGTCTTCTTTGTGAGTAACCCACCATCTAGCAGAGGTACTCTTCAGTACAACATCCAAAGTTGGAACTCTGCGTTCTTCAGGAACCTTGAACTCCAATTCATCCAAGAAATCACCAAGTGATGCGGTCCCATCAAGTACAAGGGGATTCCATAGCTCTGTCTAACACACTGTTATGATTGTAGCACACCTCTAATAAGTAATCTCATGATTCTTTTTTTCCAATCATTGAATGCTTCTTCTGAATCACTATAAAATGAGTGGATTCTCCTATAGATAACTAATCTATCTATGAGTGAGTTTACATAGTCCTCCTTCTTTCCTGCTGTCATTCTGTAAATCTGCTCCAATACTAGACCTTCCATCTGGTCTTCTGCAGGTTCAGTATACCTTGTTCCTTGGTAGGGGTCCAAAGGCTAGACTACTTTGGTACAATCCACTTCAAAGTTCATTATTTATTTATTCATTTCTATCACTTCATGTCTATCACAACATAATTTTAAAAAGCTAAAGAAATCCCCAACAAGGCAAGACATGGGTCCTTTTCATCCATGATCTCTATTACTTTTTAATCCACATTAGTCTTTACACCATCCAAATAAACTTCTACATTTTAGCAATTGACCAATGGGAAAGATTCTATAATGATTGGCCATCCTCAGCTGTATCTGTGAAAACACTAGCTGGGTATTTCCCATGGCTTCCCAGAACTTATTAGCTGGAATGTTCACATCATAACCGAAATATAGCATTATATATTTAATACCATAGCCATTTCCCTGGACATCCAACCAAAATTCCTTGCCCTCAGAAGCGCAAGCACCGTAGGACCTTACCTGTCTTCCTTTTTATTCTCCTTACCCAATGAGAATGTCTTTCAGGTAGGTTCCTAAAAATACCTAAGTCTCCAGAAGCGCAAGCACCGTAGGACCTTAATCTTCCGTAGCTCCAGTGAAGCTTCTTAATACTATTATGCGGATTCCTAGTTAACTTCTCATAATCTATAATATCAAAAAAGAACCAAAACCAAAGATCAACAGTCTTATTATAATTACCTTAGGACTTGCTCGCAGGTGCCCTCCTATAGCTCTGAGTAGGGTATACAGGTATACAGGTCCAACCTGTAGAGGTATCCTTGGTACATTTAATAGCTCCAAGAGTAGTAGGCACATACATATTATGGAACATCTCAATAGCTTCTCTAAAAATTGCCTTATGCTGAGTAGCATCAAACTAGGGTGCTCCAGGTCCAACCTTCGGAATTTTCTCAATTGCTTTTTCAATAGCATCATGGTTAGTTCAAAATCCTCCCCTGGTAACAACATTAATCTTAGCATTTTTTGTAGTAGGCCTAGATTATTAATACAATAAATTATATGTTCTCTTTGTTGCATGGACTTCCCACTTTTAAATGAGATCTGGACATTTTTCTAGAGTATGGCCATTAGTCCTGTAGTGAAAACACCAAGGTCACCTAGGGAGAGGACAATCCCTAGATACGTGCCCTACCTCATCACATTTAGAACACCTAGGGGGCCAAGTCCTCTCCTCCTCGGTAGCCTCCTCTTCCATGACCTTATCCTCCCTGAGATTCCTCTGATACCCTAAAAGAGGTCCTATCCAGCATATCTTCCAAGGCATCCAAAGCACTGCACTTGTCGGTACTATAGGTAGAGGATGAACATAATTCACAGTAAGTTGTATTCCGAACATAGGTATATTTTTGCAATATGGGGCAATGTCTCAGAGGATGACCATAATATGAAAAAATAGAATAATACTCTCTTGAAGTAGCCTACTGAATAGAAGGTGAACCTTGATACAGTGCCATGTTATGAAATGGAGAAGCCATAGCCACTTGCACAACACTGACCACAGGTCTCCCTATAAATAGGGAACTAGCTGAGAAGACTCCTCTCATTAAAGGGATATAACCCCAAAAGTATAACGAGGAAGGAGGTAAAGGTCCCTCTCTTCGACAACCTACACACCATAGTTGTTCCCTACCCACCTTGAGTTTAGTAAATACTTTGATCTGTTCAGTCAAGGTAGCTATCTGATTATGGACTTGACATAACTCAAGGGATGCACCACTCTATGCAACCACATGGTTACTAAGGTATCTTGACATAGATTCAATCCTTTTAGCCTATATCTAAGGCTTCCCTAGAGTAAGCAATCTTATGTTGAGTGAGTGAAATCCTAGTCAAAGGCAGTAATCCTTGCCCTCAGAAGCGCAAGCACCGTAGGACCTTGAATAAACCATTATTTATGCAGCATATATAGTATTTATAATGTAAACTTCCCCATCAAGTCTCAAAACCTCTAAGCATACTCCCATGCTGTTTTTTCCACTATTTGCTTCATTTCTTTTTTTCATTTACTACATGACTTGGGTTACTTAAATGAAATGATAAACCACTGCTTTACTTCAGGTAGGGTAAGGCCTACTCCTCCTAGTGGTCAGTCTATCAATTTTATGTACCAATGTCAGCCTTTATCCCTAAGTGTAGTCTAAAACTCAATAAACTTATTCACATCTATGGTCCCCTTAGACCTACATCTAGCTTCACAAGGAACCAATGTTGTTCCGCATCTTCCTCTCCCTTGCCCCATAACTCAAGTAATCTCATAGGGGATCCTCCTTGATTCCCTACCATTAGACTAGGTGTAGTTATTATGAAAAGAAAACCTTTTTCTCGTGGCTGCATAAACAAATTCTGAGTCTAACCAAAAATTGAAGTCTTATTTCCTTGCCCTCAGAAGCGCAAGCACCGTAGGACCTTAAATTCCCCCAATTTTGCCTCCGCTACCACTATTAATACTATTACTATTTGGAAAAATAGGAGATTACAAAGTAGGAGAATTCGCTGAATGTGCCTTATCACTTGGAATTACCAGGGGGAAGGTTGGTTCTAGTTTTTTCTCTTCCACATTCGGTAGGACTTCCTTAAGTTGGGGAGGTTATTCTTCTTGGAATAGCTAGAATATGTCTATGACGGTCTCATCAAAATATTAACCCTTTTGAGTATCTACTAGTTCCTTGGGTTCAGGCTGTTCCATAGCTTCTTCTGAAGTCAGCTCCACTTCTTCGGTCTAAACTTTGATTTCCAAAGGTGCGAAGCGCTTTCCTGAGGTAGGAGGGAAAGGCATTTCCTTCCTTTCTTCTGATTCCATAGACACCCCTTCACCGCTACTTCCTTTTACTGGACTCCCTTCCAGTGTTAATCCTCTCTATCTCAACTGAGCGTTGGACAACTCTCCCCGTCTCTTCAAATTCTGCAGCTCTCTCAACCTTCCTTCAATGCTCCCTTCACTGTCAATCTCTATCTATAACTGTTCCCTCTTTTATTTTACTACCTTCATTTGGTATAACCACCACCAATCTATAATTGCTACCCTTCTCAGGACTTGTTCTACCCTCTCACTCTACTCTGATACCCCCCCATTATTTTAGTCTTCCCACCGTCTATTTATTACTAGCACCATCCCCGCCCAACCCCCGGTGAGAGAGTTCTACTCAGCCATGTCCATGGGATCGAATGGCATCATTCCTTCTTCTACCAAGACAATCTTGATCCAAAGTGGCATTTCTTTCAGCAATCAACGTCGAGCTCCCTTCTTAAACACCGCTTCCACTTTATAAATGGAATAGCAATTTGCGGTAGTGAATTTAACAATGTATCCTTCTACTATATTTTATACCTATAAATCCACTAATCAAGTGATTTGATGATCCAATCGTTGGAGCATGATCAGATTATTTACAGTCTCGTTTAGAACCCTTTTTCATCGGTTCTTATACTTTGGGGCTTCTTCTAATCTCTTCAACCACTTATACAGACTACAGGTAACTCAATCCAAAATACCTCATACTGATCTTTGCTAGGATCGTCATATAGAATGAGTTCTTTACAGTTCCACATGTCCCATTCCCATAGTTATTCTTCTTGGGCTACAAAATCCTAAAACATATTTGAAAACCAGTATTGAATGCCATGCTTATAAATCCTACTACTCATCCTACTGAAAATATCCTTATTAAAGTAGGTCCCAGCAACAGAACCATTTGTTGGCACAAAATGGAGACCAGAGTTCTCATAGGTTGCCAACAAAGGCTCCGCTATAGTCTAGCTGCGCTGGCATATTCAATCCTCTCGAAGGAATAAGGTCTCACCCGAAGTGCTGTCGAAACCGTGAAAGATGGGAGGATAAAGAGTAGGGTTTATACTAGTCATCTCTACTCAGCTATGGGTTATGCAAGCATTCTCCATAGTACCACAGGTAACACAGATAATCTAACATACATCTACAGCTAACATACTTCATCCATAAAAAGAAGCAAAATATAACAGATGCATAAAGGGAAATCAAAACCATAATAGTCATAAACAACAAAATTGAAAGGGGGCTGCCAAACTCATCCATTTCATTCATCATAGACAGGTCATATAGTGGGGTTCCACAATAGACCAGTAGATACCCATCAATAGTTCTATAATAATTACCAACACCCTTAGCAACTACTACCAAATAGAAACAAGTAACTCTTTCTAACCTAGCCTCGGAGGGATTTTATACATATATGCACCAGGTTAAGATTGACTATGTAAATCTCCCTTCCCAGTAAACTACCTAATGGATCTTTAATGCTTGTAACTGCCTTGGGCCCGACATCCGCTGCTGTCCTGATCCTGCATTGCCATTGCTGCTGATCTTGAGAATCCCTTGCGGTGCTATCTCATCCCTCCATTATTATTCAAGTCTCTTATCCAAAACGAAGGGCTCAACATACATCATGCCATTATATTCTTATTTGTGTTTATAAGGTTGTTTATTTCATTAATGTGATCTCCAACAAGTTGTAATTACCCTATCATAAATATCACCGGAACCCTATTCCGTGATCTTCTGATCATCTCGATATTGACGACTATCCTCTTCTAGCTGGTAGGGATATCTATAGGCGGCAGGCGAAAGTCTCATTGGGGGGACTTCAAGTTATGTTTATTGACTGAAGAATGCATTTCAAGACGTCTCCCTAGGATAGGCAGGATGCCATCGATTGCTTTCGCCGCTTGCTGGTTTATTAAGCTGGCTAGGGATGGCTGGGATAACCTAGTGGCTTGCTTTATTGCGAGGATAAGAACCGGGGCTTTAAGAACACGGACACGAATGTTGGTCGATTCAAACCAAGCGGGCAAAGTAAGTTATTACTTTTTCTACCACCCTTATAGAAACGGCCGGGGAGCAACAACTAACTACTCTTGATCGGATGAATGCTACCTTTACGTCTTTTTGGCAATGCCAAGAGTTGATGCAATCGATCCAGGTTGTTGCAATTACATTAATCGCTTGGTGGGCCGGGCTAATCGACTTGGCTCGGCTAATTGACTGCAATAATACACTCGCCTCGGCTCTAATACACTTGTTCAGCTAATTTACTGACTGATCGACTCCGTACAATGGGCTCCGCTACCCGACCGACTGATCCGCTAATACAATACGGTTTAATACAATGGAAGGGGCCTCATCTCACAGCAGGGGGCTACTTAATGCTGCCGATCTTAGAGTTTATGCACTTTATGCTGGTGGTACTCAATGCTTGTAGTAGATTAAATAGTCGATGTTAATCGGCGCGTTGGCGATGAACGATGTTGATTGGAAATAGTGAGTCAATAGCAATGACAATAGCGATAAACAATGTTGATTGGCATTGGCGATTGCTTTTTATATACTTTCACCCCGGCGGACTAGTGAACGGGATAAGACGATATATATAGGGGCGATCCAATGGACAGATGATGTGGAGCAGTGTGAGGTGGACCGACGATAGAGATAAATATGATGCTGCTTACCGGTTTCAATCGCCATAGCGTCCAGATTATGTTGTATGCGGAGGTACAAGCAATTAGGTACGATGATGTTTGTTACACAATTAGCGATGATGTTATATACAATAATGCTTTAATATTTATGTGACCTACAGAGTTGAGCTGGATCCGTACACAAGCAGAATAGATATGGGGCAATTTCAGCGCCTCTTTAGGGAGTTTATTAACTCAGCCTTTAGCTTTTTCTGGTACTTTGATCAACAATGCTTAGCCTTATTATATAGGGAGGCACTGTGTATCCGATCTTCTATGCTTAGGCCACCCCCCCTGGTAGGATGCTACTTGGACTATTACATCCTTCTTCTGTCGTACTACTAGTTAACAGGGGCACTAATGGGCAGACATGTAGCAACAACATTCTAGTAGAGTTTAGATCTGGGAAATCCCGTGGGCTTCCATTGCCTAGGTAAATGCAGGATATGAGGTGTATTAGTTGGAAGCAGTGTAAGGGGTAGACTGAAGTTACTCTTTTTTATTTATAATTGCATTACCTTATGATGCACCCATTCAGCATTGACAGGAACACTTTCTTTCACGCTAGGAAGGAGGCAATGTCTTCACTCCAGAGTTCTTTGCTTAGTATAATAAGAGCAAGCGTGTTATTGACTTAATTTATGGCATCATCTTTTTTTTCCAAGGCGACCAGCCTTACCGATTTCTAGTTGTTTCATGGAACCCAATCCTAATGAACATCGTACTTCATGAATTGGATGTGGATAGAGCATTTATTTGACCCCGCTTCTTCGCTAGGGATGTTCCCCTTTCACTTCTCAACACGGGTACTAGGAGACTCGCCGACAAACAACGGGTTTCCCTCGGCTGCAATATTACTAATAGACCAATGAAAATATTCCAACTGTAAAATAACCAACCCTAACGACCGCAACTTAGAATACCCTAACACGCTTGAAAATAAAGGTACGAAGTCGTACGAAGTCGCTTGTCCGCATCGGGCAAGGAGAAAAGTACTATACAAATATGCATGGAATACTGTGTGAGCAGTTCGCAGAGCTAAACGCCCATTTTATATCTATAACACGATCGCAGTTCATTCAGGAATGCTGTGTTTGCAGTGAGCATTTAAAAAGATGCTTATAATGCTTACCACTCCCTGGTGGAGGTAGCTAGAGAAAAGATAGGCGAGATAAGGGGTAGGCGTGATATACTCCATGCTTACCGCTCCATTGGCAGGCCTTTACTCCATGATTATAATCAAAGTGTTATTACAGTAAGGAGAGCGGGATTCAATCTATAGAATATAAGGGCAATATACGGTAGGCATGAGATATCCTATCTTAGTGATGGAGTATGTCGTAGTTATCCCTTGCCCGATGTGGCTTCGTTATCCCAATGTGGCTTGGCTACTTCGTTATTCCAATGTGGCTTTGCTACTACGTTATTATTTCACTTACCTGTTTCCCTCCTATCTATCAAGTCGTCAGTTTATAGACTTCTATCACTAAGGTAAGGACCTGAATCTGCGCTAATCTACCTCCTACTGTGATATTCTTCCTCGCTAATTGGGCTGAAGGCATCATTGGCATTCAAACGCACTTTATAACCTAAATTACTTTATAACCTAAATTATCAGTCTTTTCTTTTATTTGGATAACGGCAAGGGTCCAGTCTGGTATTCATCAATCCAAAACCAAGTGTACATAAATAGATTCTAATTTAGGAGTTTAGATTCAGGGCAGTAAACAAACTCAAAAGAGATGCCCCAAATACGTCGCCCCATTAAAAAGCTCCGTAGTAAGTGGCATAAACTCCCATGCAATAGTAACCTAGATGCATTTGAAAAATATGGTAGGACTTACTAAGCAACTGCCTTAGACAAAAAGACCTACTGTCTCATACAAGTTTAGGTCCTGCCTCTTAATAGCTACTGTACGTATTTGTGGCCGCTACAAAGATACATGTACAACATTATGAGATACATAAACCTTTAGCTACTATAAACATGCATGCTCCCTTATATAAAGTAATGTGCTCTAAAGAGAAAGAAGGAAAGTTCCCATATTATAAAGTAGCTGCGGTATTATCACTTGGACACAGACCTCGTGCTTGTTGTTCGGCTGGATACCATAATAGAAGAGTACATTATAAAGAATACATTCATATGCCATCATAAAAGTAACATAAGTACTAAATTTGTCATAAAGAAATGTTCATCATATGCCACCAACAGAATACTCCTAATTATTTATTAAGTACCACATAAATCTCAAGGCTTAGTGTAACATCAAATGACTCGATTCAATAGCGGGGTCACCACGTCTATATGGAATGGGGGAAGCTAGGGATAACTCCCCTTGTTCTCCTCATCAAGTTGCAAGCTTCAATCAAGTGTAAAGACCTATGCTGGGTTCCAGACCTCCAGTGTCAGTCCCATTTCAATTAGGCTACAACAGGTCACATGGACTAATCACAATAGGATTTATACTCCACAGGGAGAGCCGTGCATAACCAGTTCAATCCATAAGAAAATAGCCATAAGAAAATAGTCCCCTTCCTTCCCTCCCTTTCTTCCTGCTCTAGCGAAGAAGCTATGAAGTTGTTGTGTTCATCCCATTATTGAAATAAAGAGACCTTGGGTTGGAAATGTGCCAAAAAGGCCTAATAGAGAGTTTGAATGACTAGCATTTCCACATTGCTCTTGATGAAAGCTTATGAACTATGCTGCTATTTGGTGGTACCTATCTGCTGCTAGAGTAGAGTCAAGCAAGTCCATGCACACATTAGCATTACATAAAAGCCGTATAGAGGTAGGCGGTCCCTGGTCTCTCTTTATTCCTTTGGTCTTGGCATCTATGGTTCGCTGTAGTTTTGTTCTATAATCATTGCACCGTAAAGGCTCTTAGCTTCTGAGTAAGCCCTCTCCCTCTTAGTTTCCTAGTCCATGTAACTAAACGCCTTAAGTTAGTAGAGGAAGGGTACTTACTAATTGAATGAAAAGAATGGATACTTTACATATTAGACCAGCATATATACGTTTTATTCACTTTCATATCTGCATTTTACAGATGAATATCGCCATAGGCAGCCTTAATATTACTATATTAGTCCATGCATTAATAAATAGACTACTTTCTTTCTTACATTACTCACCCGACCCACCAGCTTTTGTTTTTTTGCTGAGAAAGAGGTCCTTGCCCTATGAAGGACAAGCGGCTTCGCTCCTTAGGAAGGAGGTCTCGACTAAAAGGAGAGGAATACAGGCGCATGCATGGATCTAAGTGAAGACTATCTATGGGTGCTTCGACTTAGCAGTAACTACCCTTCCATTCGATCTACTTAGTGACCGGAAAAATGAATTAAGGCACGGGCAGAATCATCCATCCCCCACTACTACGTTATGAGTGAGTGAGGAGATTCCTATCACGAAGTAGGAAGATTTGCATGTCTAGGGTGGGCTTTCTCTATCCTATAGGGAAATAGAATAGGCAGGAAACCAGTTGGAACTATGTGGAAATAGAAAATCTTTCTGGCGGCTGTTCCTAGGTTTGTTTCGTCACGTCGTCCATCCATTGGTTTAATATGGCTTTCCACCCGGGGCGAAGGTGGGCTACCGGGTTCGTATCAAAAATAGGTGGGGTAGCACGCTTTCTGGTTGTTTCTGAGGTTTGAAAGAATGGGTTTTTGACTATGTAAATAGGTTGGATATAGAATAAAATGGGTTTTTTTCGACCACTAAGTCGTGTGATAACCAGAGCGAATGCGTCTCTCGCTCGACCCTTCATATGGTTGTTTTTACCATATAGATAGTGTTATACCGAGAAGTTATACGATGACCGAGCTTTGTACACCCGAGTTCATGCATTCCCGAGAATTTAGGTTTGATAGACCTCTCTAAGGTAAAAGGTAGTGTCCTCTGTGAAACAGGTAGGTATCCTAAACACAATATTAATTCCAACTAATCAGTGGGTCGACAGACGGGGTTTTTTTTATAGTCGGAAAGTTCTAGTCGGAAAGAGGTGACCCACGAGCTTGACACGGCGGGATGGATAGAGATTGCAAAGCTG
>Ga0233342_1000015_pt1 | contig 49675 bp, 23 predicted proteins | sample GEONDECOMP273_FD_180706 | JGI IMG/M metagenome (GOLD analysis project Ga0233342, IMG submission 180706) | Leaf litter microbial communities from Shasta-Trinity National Forest, California, United States - GEON-DECOMP-273 | ecosystem: Environmental > Terrestrial > Plant litter > Unclassified...
AAAAAGATAAGAATAGGAATAGAAATAAGAATAGAGATAGATACCTAAGATTACTGCTCATTTCTCATCCCTCATCCCTATATATATCCTATTTCCTTCTTACAGTGCTAAAGTAGTTTTTTATTTATCAGGGGAGATCCCCTATACCTGAAAACATGCAACCCCACTTTTCACATTACCCTAGAATATGGCAACCCCAGCATTGAGAAGTTAGTGCTTCCTTAATCCAACTACTTCAACACATGCCTGGATTGCTTCAGTCTTACCCTTTGGTTACTGCCCAGAACCCTAGACACATGGGAGGGATGGTGTTACCTTTACCCACCCTTTCTTTAGACCACGAAGATCAAGATGACTTTGACTAAGCATGCGGGGCACTATATAAAAGAGTTTGCGTTGAACAACTGTAATAAAATTGCAACTTTAGTATGCTTGTAAGCAAAAGGGAGAATCATACACTCCTTGGTGTAATACTGAATCACAAGCTTATAAGGCCCAAGCTAAAGGAAGAGGGAGGGGCTCTTTTAAGGGGAGCTATGCAGGGAAAACAAAGGAGAAGTAATCCACTAAAATAAATGCCTGTTTAGATAGGAAAGGTAGGATAGATAGCCAATGGCTAGAAAGCTCTTTTACAGGAAGGAAGAAGGTAAGGTAGCCACAGTTCTTTCACAGGTAAAAGCTAGGTTAGGTAGCTAACAGATAAACCAGACCATAGGAGCAGCAGTACAAGGTAAGACAACCCAAAGTAGCAAGAATACCAGTTAAAGGAACAAGTTCAGTCAAGTCGCTATAACTCAGATTATAAACATCCCATTTCTCGGAGAATAAGCCCATGATTTGAAGTGCCCAAAAATGAGTGCGCTCCGAAGTTTATTCAACAACTTAATAGGGATGCTCCAAGTGAAGGGCTACTACACTTCAAAAGCAGCTTATAAAGATCTGGGCTAAAGGAAGAGGGTTCAAAGGTTTTAGGAGGAGGAGGAAGGGTAGATAGCCAACAGCTAAAAGGCTCTTGTACAGAGGGCAGCGAGAGAGGGAGAAGGTAAGGGAAAGGCTGAACTAAACTAGGTCTATGGCATGACGATTCTCCAAGGTCTAAGGTAAGGGATAAAAACTCATCTAATCTGGTGCTTCTACTTCTAATCGAAGGGGTTCATAGCATGTGTCATACCTGGTACTTATCGTCTTCCTGGCTGGCTTCATCCAATTCATGTGTTGGGCAGCACTCCATGCTATTAGGGTTCTAAGGTACAAGGTTTGGTTCTAATTTAAAACTCGTCTCACTTCGTTCCTTAGTGGGAACACGAGAAAAAGAAGGTAAGATGTGATACCCGTAAAATGATATGTGGTACCCGGAAACATTAATAAGGCAAGGCATAAAGTTAGGGGTTCATAGATGCTGTACCCACCGTACCGTACCGTATCTTACCCTACACTACTTATTGTCCTGATCAAATGCTGATCAAATGAATGGGTTGGGCAGCACTGCATCTCCTTCCTAGGCTTCTAGTAATTGGGGTTTGGTTCTAAGTCCATAATCATATGGGCAAGGCTCGGCCGGAATAGTGGGTACTAATAAGACCCGTGAGCAAGTGTGATTTCAGAAATTACGTATCTAATATAAAAGCTAAAGTAAGATAAGGCGTGGAATAAGGGGGTAACAGTGATGTTGTGATGTTGTATCGAGTGTCTGGTGGGCGAAAGGAAGAGTAAGGTTGATGGATCCGGTGGTTCTGACCAGCCAATAAGGGAAAGGTTAAGAGCAGTCCCAACTCAATAACTAAGTGCATTCATGAAGTGGTATAGTCTAGGTCTCTAGGTAGCAGGTAGATAGGAAAACCATAAGTAAGAGGGAAGGGTTCGGTTGTTTCATGCTAGCCATCTCCCTCCATGCCATGCTATTCTGCTCAGGTTGAAAGCGATACCTCCTTCCTAAGCGATTCATTCATTCAGTTGATCCGGGCCTGCTAACAGGTTTACAGCTTCTATATTATTAAGGTGGAAAGGGTGCCCGGTTGGTAACGCATAAGTTCTTCAAGCAAGTAAGCAGAGTAAGGGTTACTGGCTACTGGTTCCTGACTAATGGCTTCTGGCTTCTAGCTACTGGTTCCTGGTGAAATGCTGATTCCTTCCTTTATTGGTCAGACCTTGTCAGCGAAGAGAGGAACAGAGTGGGAATAACCACCCCAACGAATTGAACATATCGGGACCCCACTCCATGAAGAGAACATATTGGGCAGACCAGGTCAGCGAAGAAGAGAAGAACAAAGTGGTCAGGACCATGTCATCAAGTATAACTTAGTTTCAGACCTACCCGAATAGAACAGAGTGGAATGAACAGGTCATTGAATTTGACATATCGGTCAGAACAGTACGGTAATGACCTACCATGATATATACTTGTATGATATAACCCCCTCCTTACTGTACTCAGATAGAACTATTCCGTATCCTTATTCTATTGTTTCTTTAACCCTTCTCTATGGGGAAAGCTATTCTCGGCAAGGCTCGGCGAGATAGTTCATAGTGGTACCCTACCCAGAAGAAATACTAAAGTGGTAAAATGTAAGGCTGGTACTGTATTGAAGCCCGTGCAGCTCTATGTGAAGCTCTTCCATGCATGCAATCCAATGCTGTAAGTCTAAGTGTGAGGCAGTAAGTAAGTCAGTCTATAAAAGAATAATCTGACCTGGAGAGAGAATTTGACGAGATAGAGATAGAGGGGCGTTGATCGGCAGCTGAAGGGAGAACGGGCAAAGCTGATGGGGGTGTAAGGACCTTCCCCTCCTTTGTCGGGAAAGAGCTACGCACCTTGGCTTATATCGGAAAATGCCATTAGTGCAATAGTATTCTGGGTGAATACCGGAAAATATGAGTCCTTATCTTCCTGGTCTGCTTTCGTAAAAAGAGAAAGGGTGACCACCGGTCCTAGTAATTCACTTATGTGGCTGCTCTCGGAAAAAGATGATAAATTCTATTGAGTTAGTAGGCTCACTAGGAAGGTAAGGCACTAACTTTCCAAGAAGCAACGCCCACAAAGCTTAGTGAAAATACCACTCTTTATAGGCCACGCGAGCAAGCATTTCCTATCAGATTTATACCCTACCTTTGCTAACCCAGTTTGATGGACCAGATTCACGCTCTCTATCATCTTGACCACTTGACCACGCCCACTTCCGTTATTCAATTTCCCTCTCCTTATATGTAATTATGCCAGCACTTTTATTACTTGCAATTACCGTGTACAACTGGATAGAACTCCCTTGGGAACTACAGGCTCTATTTAAAGCGAGATCGAGAGCTAGTCACTGTTACACCCATTGATGAGGATCCAATAACAAATCCAGACGCCGAAGCAATCCATCCCGCTAACACTATTGACATCTAGTGCTGTTATCGTAATTCCGTTTACCACATCCATGGATCAATTGTCTGTCGTTTTCTGCGCTGCTCGCGCAGCTGAGCCAACAGAATCAATGGGAGAAGGGGCGAACGACCAACTTAACCGGGAAGCTAAAAAGCAATGATGATGGCCGGTCGACAAATAGCTGATATTGGTTTCGTAACGGATCGGTTGACCTATTACGATCGATTGTTCACGATTAGGTGGGCTTGGGGGGGCCGAATTGCTATCGATACGATGCAGGGCTTATTTGGAAGGGAAAGGCAGTAATGGCTGGGAATGAACAAGTAAAGTTCGTCAGTAATAGGGCTTAAAGGCAGTGGATTTCTGGTTATATAGTGTATTAGGAGCTTTCTATCACTGAAACAGCGCTAGGGGCAGTTCTAGCTCAACATGATGATACTCGTCAGTCAGAAGGAAAGGGCAATTGACTACCTTAGTCAAACCTATTGGATGTTGAGACACAGATAGAGAAGCACTGTCGAGCTCTGGTTTGGGCAACTAAAAAGCTTCGCCACTACATGTTATCTCACTCCGTCAAGTTACTGACTCGAATGGATCCTCTCTTTTTAAAGTTATCAAAGCCTTAAATCGCGGGGAGAACCGCAAGATGGCGACTACTTCTGTCTGAGTTTGACATCACTTATGTCAGTCGCCGATTGTCTAGCCAATTCGCCAGAATAAGAATATGAACCAGTTCGAACCTACTTCCCAGATTCAGACATCCTCTTCGCAACCGAGCATGACTAGAGATAAGTATTATTTTTCTCAAATGTAATGTAATGGCCCCTTCATTTGCATATCATCCATAGCCACAAGGTTTACTAAGGGGTGAGTCAATAGTTGTGGTTAGGGCTTGTTGGCCCCTTTGTTTTGATGTTGCAGAACAAATGACAAGGTTGTAGAAGATTGTGTAAGTATGTCCAATTTATGATAGTTTTGAGTAATGAGCCAACCCAAGTGATATGATCGACATATTTTGTCAATATTGAGGAAAGATATAGTAGGTGAAACCGGTTCAAGTGGTCAGATTATCCCCTGCTATTTGAGTTAGTGATGTTATGCGTGTTTGGGAGTACCTTAGTGAAGTTGGCAAGTCCTCGGGGTGACACCAGCTTAGCGGGAGCTTCGAGTCTGGGACTTGTGTCCTACGTTCCCTGCCCATTCACAGAAGCCTTTTCTGATGACCGTCCTCCCCGGCTACCTAGCGTGAAGTGGTAACCTTAGTTGCTTTTCCTAGGGTTCCGCCTAGGTGACTGCAAGTGGGAAGTGCTTGCGGTACCTGAGGGAGACGCATAACCACCCTATCAGCTCCCTTGGACAACACTCATCTTCACGAGAGTTATTGGCCCTTCCCCTCCTTTGTCGGGAAAGAGCTCCGCACCTTGGGATATTTCTTTTGGGAGAGTTACCATAACTACTTCTCATACCTTCGTTAGTTGGTCTTTGGGCCCCAATCAACCAAAGCTGACTTCCAGAAGGCCCCTCTCCACTTCTCTATTATTCCAAACTTGGGCACTCATCAACCGAGCTGGAATTTATAGAGGAGTCGTTTGATTGGCTGAATATATAATCAAGGATTTGATAGAGAGTGTTGGGTGTTGTTTGTAAGTAGCCGACCTTAGGCCGAGTAACCCCTCTTTTTATGTGCTTAAGACTTTTTGATCTTAAAGGTAGCAGACCAACCATCTCGCCAATCTCGAAGACTCAGGGGTTTCTCCGCTGAATTACCTCCAGCTAGAAGGAGGCCACGAAACCGTAGACCTAGGACAACTGACAATGCGGAGGTTGTTACTTCTGCAATAAATAGTCCGGAACAGGAAGAACCTTGACAATAAAATACTAGTGAAGATAACCCTTTAGAAGGACTAGTGGTTGGGAAAACTTGAAGTAGAAGACACTACTAGGGAAGATCCACTTCCTCCCTTGCCTAATGATCTGGATCCTCCCATTATAAAGGATATTCCATACGAAGGGAGTTCATATCCTTCGTCGTCAGGTGGTTTTGGATCTACTCCTTAAATCTAAAATATCCATCAATCAGTGTCACTTACTTCAAATCCTTTCTTCTTTGAGCGTGGAAGCCCTAACGTTTCACAATTTTGACCCGAGTGTGAGATACAATCTGTTTTTTCACATGAGCACTAATCCCAATGTTTCTGGGGCTGGGGGCAGCGATGTTGTTAACCCCAACATTCTTGTTGCAGCTACAAGCCCTCCACCTTCTACTTTCGGGACAACTTTGAATCCAGTTGTATCCGGGGGTGCTCCGGGATTTTTTCCAATTCTCAATCCAAAAGGTGGAGCAGGACCTTCTTCGACTGGTTTTTAGCCTAGAGGAGCCTTGTCTTTTGGGATTACTTTGGTAGGACAAACGATTGGAAACGCGAATACCCAGTCATTATTTGCTAGCACCCATATGGCTGGAACTGGTTCTAGCAATCCTTCCATGTCCTTTCCTTTTAGACATAGTGACATACCTATAGCTACCTCGTTGACTGGAGTAAGTTTTCCATCGTCGACTGGCGGTGGATCCACTTATTTTATCAGAAGTGGGTATATCCTGACTTCAAGTATGCAGACCGGTAATATGTTATCTGGAGCCTTCCCTTCGTTTTCTGGATTTTATCAAAATCATCTCTTTTCACTAGAGGACCCAATCCTTCAGGAGCAAATGTTTTCCATTACAGTACAAATCTCAACTTTACCATGCAGACTAACCCTGCCAGTTGGGGGGCATTTTCCCAATCCAAACTGTCGTTTTTCACTACGTTGAATCTACCAGATTTTACTAATCTTACTAATGACCTGGTGCAACATCTACCTGGTTGGCCTCCCATGCCAACAAAGTTACCCTCATATATCCCCAAGTTCAAAGTAAAAGCTAGAGAAGACCCAACAAATAATGTGATGATGTACCATCTATGGTGTTATTCCAACTCCATAATGGATAATAGTATACGTCTTAGACTTTTCCAATGAACTCTGACTGGGTTTGCAGCCAAGTGGTACATCGAATTACCTGCGAACACTTTTCAAAACTTCGAAGCCTCGGCCATTACTTTTCTAAACCACTTTCAATTGCCAGTACCTTATGAGACAGGGACCAAACTTTTGACGTCATTCCATCAAGATACTTCCACACATATTTCTGATAATATACATGAGTGGAGAAGTCTCAGTTCAGAGAAAAATCTAATTTGGAGAGTAAGATTAAGTTGGAGCTTCAGACTCCACCAAAGAGTGCATGGAAAAAGAGACTTTATCCTAAAGCTAGTTTCTCTGGACCAACAAGGTATGAACCAAGGCAAGGACCTATAAGGACTTCTCAGATGGAAATGAAAGAACAAAAGGTTACCTCTTCTTCATGAACGCCTATCCAGATGGGGTATCTCAGTGTATAAGAAGGCATTATTGCGCGAGATGATAGAGAATGCTCACGTGGCCTATCAAGATGATAAATTCATGAAAGAAAGGTGGCCGAATAAAAGGGTACTAAGTAGGTACAAATCTTCTTATCCAATGATAATATTCCTCTCCTTTTAGTCGAGACCTCCTTCCTAAGGACCTCTCCGAAGCTCCCACAGACAGAATGGTAATACTAAGAAGGCTATTACCTAAGGCAAGTCAAAAAGAGAGAAAGAAAGTGTCCATCAATAGGGCTTACTGTACAGACTAGGGCTTGTCTAAAAAGAGTTTCCATGGCACTGGGGGGGCGGCATTCCATCTACAATGGGGGTACTAGTCCAGTCCAATAGGTGCTAAGACTAACTGCTTGGACTAATAAGCTAGTATTTGAAAGCTTTTTACCACAGGACCAATATTATTCAGATCACGAGCATTAGCCTAGTATATCCAAGTGGGAAATTCATTACATAAAGGTGGTCTATCCGATTACTCTTATTCTCCGATAGAGATATTACTCTCCGAACTGATTTGTATACTAGTAGTTATTCTGTGTCAATACAGCTTAAGACTAAAGCAAGTGTTGTCCATAGGGGGGGCTCCAGACGGGACTAACTGAACTAATAAGCTAGTCTCTGAAGGCTTGTTTCTTCTCTACTGGACCAATAAGAAGACTAAAGCTTGTGTCCATGGAACCAGGCATAGATCAACTCGCTAAAAGAAAGCTCATTGAGTTTATAAAAGAAAGAAAGCTGTTAGGAAGAAAAGGAAAGTTGTTAGATCAGTATCATCTACTCGCTTTGATGAAAGCAATTAAACCAATATTAGTAAGGTCATGAAATTATATTATTAAGTGTCTACACCCAAGTTATATTTGAGCCCGCCTACCTTACCAAAATCCAATCTTAGGGGCGAGGTACGAGCCGCTCGACCGTAAGGGAGAGGGTTCTTACTTTTACTTGAGTCCGCCCTCTGTCTTAACTGAATATGCTTAAGGTCCTTACTTAAAGTCCAGTTAGTTTCAGATATGACGACTATTAATTTTTATGGAAGATGTTTGGAAGATTTTACTTAAAATCATCATTCACTGACATAAGGATTTGTAGCTAAGGTTTGACTCATATACACAATTTAGTACAAGATCACTTGAAAGAGGAAAGTATTAATTCAAATACATGTATATGATAGCTTTCAAGCTGTTAGACAAAGAAATCAATCACAATCAAGCTTTGTCAGACAAGTCAATCAATCACAATCAAGCTTTGTCGAGACTACAAATTTCCATGCATCTGGTTTGCCGAGTCTATACCTGGATGGTTTTCTTCATAGGTAGATGCAACCGGGTATCTTACCTTAAATTACTTCGCAAGCAGCTCAAATTAAGATGAAATAAGAGAGAGAACTTAGGCACATGTAAAAAACCTTATCATTTTCCCTTGGAGCGCGTTATATCGCCACTTACAGTCCACCTGCGACTCATACCTCCTACGGTTCACGCTCTAGCTTATTTTAAATAAAGAAAAGAATTGCTCTTTAGGTCTCGACCTGGTCTCTCACCCTCCTACATTGCTTCAAGCTTATAAACATTTTCATGCCTACCCTGTAGCTGGGTATATGCAGCTGGGTATATGCTCTTCGATCAATAAAAAAAGATGTCCGTACGCAATAATAGTCCCTCCGCCTGTTTACTTGTTTACCCGAAACCACCTTATCACAAACGACTGATCGCGAATAACTAACTACCCGACAACTACCCGTAATAATATACGCATGTGGTAACAGTATTCATCTGAAGATGGCACATAGTGACTCAGCGGTTAGCCAGCCTACTCATTTCACAATGTCCTTCCTATAGTGCACTCATCTGACAATGTATTATAGTAACTTACCAGTTAACCAACCATTGAGGATACAATTGGTCCTTATCTTTACACTTATAAAAAAAGCAGAGTAAGCCCAATGATCCTTACTTTACGCTTTTTAATAACGGAAGGAAGGAGAGTAGACGAAATAGGTTCTTATTACCTCCTTAGGCTAATACAATGACGACGATGAATGAGTTTGAGTTAGGGTGACCACACAATAGAGCCCTTTTTAGACAGGTGAAATCGATCATAGGCGCAGGTAATTTTCTTCCTCACCCTAGCTTATGAAAGAGGGTAGGTGTGACGGGTCGCTAACGAAGGCAGGTGCAGTTGATCCTTATATTATGCCTCTTACGAAGGAGGGAAGGCGTCCCCATTGACGTCTAAATATTACACTTATGGCTCACTCTTGAATGAAAGCAGTTAAGTCAGTACTAGCAAATAATCTTATATGTTCATTCCCGAGCCTACCTGATCTGAGTCCAACTTAGAATCCAACTTAGGGTCCTGCCTGTTTGAATACCTGTTTTAAGATCCTGTCTTACGGTCATTCCAACCTTTGGGAAGGTCCTGCCTCACCTGAAGCTTACCTACCTGAGCCTGCCTTTTACAAACCAGCTTATCTTATAGGTAAGGTTTATATCGAAACAATCATGAGACTTAAGCAAGCAATTAGTACTAATCACGAAGCAAGTCACTTAAGCAATTAGTGCTATAGGAACTCCTCTAGGCCCTTTACTTTACTACGATCACTTTGAAGAGGAAGATTGGTTCAAGTACGGAATCCTATAAAAATAGATAAGATTAGTCAATAAAGAAATCGGATTTTGTTAAGGTCCCTATCTAACAGCTAGTAAACCTTACACTCACGAATAATAACCAAAGACTAAAGTGAAGACTGAACAAGGGAAGCTTAGGCATTTGATAACGGTACTAATTTTATAACTATAAGATACGACGGGTAGGTTCTTATCTCTCTCGCGCTTATGAAGAATGCAGGGTAAGCACAATGAGTCCTTACTTTTGAGTCCTTACCTTTCACCACCTGTCACTTACTTATTAATGCTCATGAAAGCAGGCAGTTAGATCAGGTCAGTACCAGCCACCCCAATCTACCTCAAAGAAGCTCATACATATTAAGGGCGGATTCTCATGCAAGGTTCCTCGGCGGTAGATGTTTACCCTACAGCATACCGAGATTGATACCTAGCGTCAGTCGCAAAGGTAAGGGCGGGGGCTGCAGCATTACCTTTCGGTAGAGGTAGCGGCTATAGAGGTTTCGGATCGAGATGCAGCTTGTTGAGGACCCAATAACTGCGGTTTTGGGAGTATAAGCACTATATACTATTACATAATTGAATTAAAGTCATGAAAGGGCACTACCGGTCACAGGTTATACCTTCATTTGTTTCGTCGTTTAAGCACCAATTTAATAGGCAATAACAGGAGTAGAGACAGATGCAAAGCCAACAGGAGATTCAGATCCACAGGTTCCAGAGCTATTGACAGATCGAGAGCTATAGCCCGTGGCATCCTTTAATGGCCCTAGCCCCTCCGCTAAGAGATATATCCTGCAAAGGCATATCCCATCCCGGTTCCGTGTACAATTGAGTCAAGACCAGGCGTAAGGGTGACAGCCACTTATCCGGTTGATTGAAATGAAGCATCCTCACTAGTTTGAGAGCCATAACCTTATACGGATTGAGTTTAAGTTCTACAAAATGAAGTTCTACAAAATATGGATCCCGTGCCGGGTGCCCGAGCATCAATAGTAGCGAATAAAGCAAAGGTGTCTAAAACAACAGTCGCATTTTATCCCATTGATCCAGAGCTAGTTGACCGAAATCCAATAGCCACAGTGGGAGAAGCAACGGAGTAAGCACCAGAGTAAGCAGATGCATTTGAACCAATTCGAAAGTCCATTTCATGTTGCTAACAACATTCTAGGTTCGGTAGCTCACGCCACAAATAAGTTGGTAAAATCTGTTTTTTCGCGTTAATAAAAGGTACGAAGTCGCTTGTCCGCATCGGGCAAGGGCAAAGTCCTTATGGAAACCACTATGGGGGAGCCAACACATCCTATGGGGGACCTACTATCCCTCAGGGTTATTAAACATCTACACTGTCTTACAACAAACAACAAGGGGCCCATCGTACGCAGGCCCCTCCACTCCCTATGGAGAACCGTCTCCTCCTAAACCATAAACCCCTACCTTCAACATGAACCACAAGCACCTTTACCTTATAAGGGATCCTTCATCCCTAATAACCCTTCACCTCCAACCAATCCCCGCAACAATAAAAAAACAAATGGAAGAGGTCCGGAGGGCTCGACCGAGGCAGGAGGGAGAGGGATAAGGGGCAAAACAATAATAAGGATAACCCAAACAACCTGAACCAAACTCAGGAATAAGGGGAAACCAACCTAGTGAATCTAACAATGTTGGGGGGGTTTTTTATTCCGCGCCGTTAACCCGCCCCGTCGATCGCGTGTACCAATCGTCAACAAGTTGAGCAGTCGTCAAGGTCCTTCGGAAAGGTGATATTATAGATCGGTTATAATACAATGCACTCTAGGTTCTGAAGTGGTGTTCAATATTGATTATTGAGTTGATCCGAGATAAATGCATATTTGTATTATTAATGATACACGCTTGACTGAGTTAATGCATATGGTTCATGGTTTCCGGTACATAGCCTTTAGAGGCGTTGGAAATGACCTATTATTTTTCAATAACGGAGATGATTGATGCCATGGGCTCTTAATCTATCCGGGGCATATAACTTCTACATCAGTTGAATAAACAACGAAAAAAGATCTCATTGAAACCAATCCGGAACGGAAGGGAACCATGCGCCTGGGGAAAGGTGGAGTTAATTACCCAGGGGTTACGTAGGCAAATCTTCTCTATCTCCCATTTCCTTGTTTACGCATCTTCTACTTCAAGATAGTTAACAATATTTCCAATTTATTTTACGATAGCTCTACTTTTTAATTGAGGAAGGACGAATTATTATCTAGAAAAGGCGGGTGCTTTATCAATCCGGCATCCCTGCCTAGATCAATTTTAGCTATTACAAAAAAAGCATTAAACCCATTTCAACCTATCCGACAAACCTCCTACCTTTGCCACACCTCTGACCTTTTGTCGGGCTAGAGCTACCGAGGCAGGAGCACTAGTGCACTACTTGATACTCTTTGTACAGCAAATATAGCAGCAAGCAGTTTGGAACCAGAGTCAACAGTTCCAGGCACTGTACCCGCTAAGTTGGCATTCATATAGTTTATCTCTGTGCTAGTGAGGTAGGAACGATGGTTCCGTAGCGTGGGATGTAGGAACGTAGCGAGCGGTGCCTTCCCTCCGGTTCCTTCTACCTCGGTTCATCCTGGCTCTATTCCTGGATCTAAACCCGGATCTAAACCTATTACGGGCAAGGGCTATGTACAGGGGGTTGGGGTCCCCCGTGAGGTGCACCCACAAGCTGCAACATTAAAAGTCCCTTACTGCCTGACCACTAAATATGGACCCCGAGTTAACACCAGATGAGATCGATTGATCGGCGGACTACCTGGTTCGGAGCAGGCACTAAGGCAAATAATTAATGAAACCGAGAGCGAAACCTTGAACCCGAAAGATAGCTGGTTGAAAACGAGGCTTGACAAACTAACACAAGGCTGGTCGAGATAAACCAACGAAGCTAGGCGCAAGGGCTCCAATAAAGAGGTGGGCTGAACTTGGTTGCATTATATATGGTATTATGCGAGGCCATAAAATCTCGCTCCTCTAACGGTGGTAACTAACTCTGCTTCTTTCTATACTGTAATTATTCCCGTACCTACCTCAAACTATCTGTGTTCGTTGGATGTGGCGTGTTTAGGGAGCTTCAATCCAGTTGTGGTGTAATTCAAGGGGAAATTGTCTGTAGCAATAAACCCCACCAACTACTAATAATCCCTACAAGCGCTAGCGATCACCAACCCTTCATTCAAAATAAACTACGAGCGATAGCGATCACCCTTTACTTTATTTCTTTATTTCTATGACGCTCTTTACACCGCCAACCCGAAAGAAAGCGTTTTACGCCCAGCAGTCGAGTCTGTTTATCCAAGCTTATCTAAATGAGGTGGGTCTACATTCAGGAAGGTAAAGGGAGGCTAAGGTAATTCGTCGGGATAAGTAATTTTATGTTTTTACATTACCTTAAGGAGGGAGATTGAGCTCAAGATCACACAAGGGGTCTGTATGGAATCAACCTTGTGGCACTTTCAGGTTATGTGGTATCGTGGCACCTTCGGTATGGGTCTAGGCCCTCACCTTCCTTCTGTAGGTCTGTCTCAACCTTGTACGAACATGTTTTGCAAACTTTCATTAAATGTAACAAGTATGAGTTCTAACGGGATGGGTAGGTTATGTCTGCCCTCAACCTTCCTTCTATATATTACCCCAATGACTGGGGCATAAAACCAGTTTTCAAATTGATGCATTTTCCTCGGATTGGTGAAACAACGATCATGCCAGTACCACGAGAGATACCGCAGTGCGGTAGTCCCTCCTCATTCTTTTCAAAGGTCCCTCGCTCCCTCCTTAACTAGTGAATTTTCCACCTGGATAGGCTCAATAGATCTTTTCCTTAATAGACATCACCTTTTCCACCCCACAAAATAAAGCAAGGGAAAAGCGTAGTTACATATATAAATTTTTATCTTTTTAGACAAGAAAGTTTTCCAGTTCCTTATGATCTAGATCCAGACTAGATCATTCATTACAAGTCGATAGAACCGGCGATCCCGTTCATCCCACCCAGTCATCCTAATCCCAGCAATTGGAGCAAGACTAGCGAGTCAAACCATTCATTCCCAATTAAATCCCGCAAGACGAGCCAGCCCAAAAGCAAGCAAGAGCCAAAGCGGAGAAGAGAACGCACAAAACGAATGAAGAGCGAAACAAGACCACACCGGGCGCCCATGAAGACCTTCTCTTAGAAGCACCAGATATGGATGAATGGATGGTCAAGCCAATAGGCTTTCACTTTAGCTATTATTGAACTGCTCTGGATGGATGACTTGGCTGGAAGGGATTATGGAAATGGGATGGCACAGGACAGGCTTCAGACTGCTAGGAAGGATATGTATGGATGCCCAGACCAACACTGCCGGGAGATGCTTTTATAACACTTGTCAGGAATCTTAGGAGGAGGTAAGACATTTACTACTGCCTTTCACCCAACTACCTATGGAGTGGAATGGGAATGTTGCCCAACCTCTTATTAAGCCAGGATCATATATGTAGGGGACGGCACTACCATAAGACCTTACCTTTAGATCGGAATCCTAGGAGCATGGAGGAACTACCCCCCTAGAAGCTAGGAAATACTACAGTAGGCAGCTATGGCATGCTATGAATCCTTTACTCTTTACCTGCTAGAAATAGAACTGGAGCCCTATACCAGGAATCACCTAGTGAGTTAGGAGGGAATGCTAGAAGACCTTTAGAAGTGCCGGATCGGATGGAAGGGCTTACAATCGAGGAGCCGTTGGACGGGTGGGCATACGGCACACAGGCTTCCATAACATTTGCTTGAGGATTCATAGTGGTGGCAGTAGCAGCACTATTCCTCTCTTACTCTGCCTACTTACCTTTACTGAACTGTTACCAACCACCTGCTTTATCCCATATGGAATCCCTAGGTTAAGGAGGTGGTACTTTTTCATTGGGGTACAGAAAGAGAGTTTTTACTAAGCCAAATCTTAATTTCCATGCTTTTTTCTTTTTACAAACAACCAGTTTGGGAGGATCCAGTTAGAGGATTAGGCGCTTTGTTTCAAACCGATTATATTCAATTTTTGGCTCAATGGAAACTCTCTTTTGAACCTGGTATGATACTTAGGTCTGGATTCATCTAGACCCTACCCTCGCATTTTATCCCTTATCAACTCGCCTAGAACACTCTCTAGGCAGGTAGTCGGGAGGCAGGGCCAAGGCAGCAGGGAGAGGGGGAGGGGAGCATATAGATCTCCTTATTATATGTGAGTAGATAACCTCTTCTGTTTTATCTCAATGAGTTGGAATGTTCTTATAACATAAGATAGAGTTAATCGAGTCACCTTTTGCCTTAGCCACAATACCTAAAGACATTCTCACGATTGATCATCTTCTCACCGACTGTGTTATTACCTAAAGACCTTATTTGTCCCGAAGTAAATTCGCTCTTCCACCTCCTATCTTCCACCACCTTTTTAGGAGGATAGAAAATGGTAAGTGTGTAATGTGCTTGCTTTTGAAAGCAATCATGAGCATATGTTTGTTTGTGTGTTCGGAATTGGGAAATTGGGAGGAGGAATGAAATGGATTCAAATATTCTTCAACTCACTGACCTAGATCTTCGATCGACATGGAATGAATGGATATGGATAGAGAACTAAGGGCTTTGGATTTCGGTCTGATGTTATAGGTAGTAGCCCTAGAACAATAGGAGTCAGGGACTGAAGGGAAGGAAGGAGGAGGAAAGACATTTGAGTTCGGTATATGGAGGAGGATAAGTAGGAGGATAACAGGGTGCTCTCTTTCGATTGATATCAGGTAGGCACCACCATTTCACTGTTGATAACTCGATCATAAGAACTGAGCTCCTTCATCTAATCCGGTTGAGCAGAGCTTTGGTAAAACGTTAGGAGTATTAGGGGTAGAAGATTATCATTCCGGAGAAGCAAATGGCGAGCAAGTAAAGCCAATTCAGCGAATTAGTATGGATTAGGAACAGTCACTCGTAACGAAGGCGGCTAATAACCATTTTATCAATACTGGCTGGGCTTTAAGGTGAAAATCTCTAATTTCTAGCTAAGAGAAAGAGCTTTATTTATAGCGATTTGAATCAGTAGGCGACGGGCAGAATTATGAGGAACGAGTTTATAAACAGCAAAAGCATGAAGTGGAATAGCTGCTTTTGGAAACACATTCGAAAGCTCCTCAGTTGCGGAAGGTGTATATATCTAAGTCTCTAAACTAATCATTCCTAAACCAATATAAGCATTTTTCTAAGCATTCTAACCATTTCTAAGCCTTTCTGACTGGCTCGAACGGAGAAGCAAATCATTTTAGTGAGTGTGCCTGGGTCCTATCAATCTTCAAACAGTTTGGAACACAGAAGGGGCACGCTTTACTCCAAGAGGTGGTAACTACTAGATAGCGGGATGGGCGGGAAGCTAATGGGTAGCACTTATAATTCACTCGGCTAATCGGTATCATTCAATGCAAAGGCGGAGCTTACTCAATCGGAGCCGGGGTAGGTTCCTTCTCTAGCGGGGTATCAATCCCAGTTAGAGCTTGCGAAGGATCTAGATGTTACGCAGGGGGTAGGTGGGATAGATAGGTTTACCGAGAGCTAGGTCATTCATAGGGGCTCTATTCGGGTGGGGTAACCGGAATCGTCGAAGCGAAACATTGAGATAAAAGTCGGTTTTCTTTCTACTGGAAGCCAATAAATTACTGGAATATGAGAGCGAATCAAACGGGGTAAGATTAGGAAGACTTACGAAATACTAGGTTGGAGTAATCTAAATATAAAAGGTGTTATGGAGAAATAACGTATATAAATACCCGCCCGATATCAACTGGTGAGGCTTCGTTAGAAGGAAGATCCCTCTCCTTTTAGTCGAGCGACTCCGTCCCTGAATCCACTAACTAAATGGCCTAGCACAAAGGTCAGGAATGTTATCAAGAATAGTTATAAAAGATTCACAATGGTATTTTTCCTCACTTGTCTGTAGTCAACTTGTCTCTCTCTTCCGGCGGGAACATGGCATAAAAGCAACCATAGAGTTAAATTACAAGTATCCTCCATCGGTTCCAAAACAGACAAGAAGACATAATCTTCCTTATAGGTTAACATAAAGAGAAGAAGGCATTGTTTCCCAAGCAGACAAGAATAAATTGACTCTTGGATCTACTCTTGGATGAGTCCCGGCATGACACCTAAGCTACCTACCTTCCTGGATTGACTAGTGGGAAAGAGTCCTGGCATTGAGTGAAGAACACCTGGAATCTTGGGTAAACGCTCTTAAAAGGTATAGCTCATAAAAGATAAAATATATTTCGTAGGTCAGATGAGTAGTTGGATTTGGCTCCTCAAAAAGAGCAGCAATTAAATGTAATTACGCGCCTATGATAGAATAATTTATAAAATAATGGGCGGGCAGATTGCGCCCACTTATTGATTTCTCAATTCATTTATTCCAGTCATTATTTATATATGTAATAACACTAGATAGATTCGGTGTTCGTCGAAGGGTGAGGAAGCGTTAAGCGTCTCGCCCGACCTTCCCTAAATCAATAGTGGGGCGAGGAAGCGAACTCGATCTGGTTCTGGGCGAGCGGTGCTATTACGTATGGAGGAATAACGCTACTCCATTCAAAGTCTAGCTATAAATGTCCATTTTGCCAAGTCTCCGCTCTGTACCTCGCTATGTGTCATTAATAGTAAATATGTATCCTCTCGTTTACCAGCAGTGTTCTTTGGTTGTCAATGAGATCCGGTACTGCCTCTCCCTACCTCACTTGCATCTTTGGGTCACTTTTGAACCACACCTGAAAGGAAGGATCAAGCAAGGTTTTTTCTGTTTTTATCCAACATGCGTTCACTGATTGGTAAGACTCTTTGGCGATATATATGGGAATGCTGAGGCTGAGGAGAAGCGGACTCCGCTCTTTAGTACCAAGAGAATCCATCCTGTGCTAGTCGTTGGTTCTCTGGTGCTAGCACAACTCAGGGGTTTGCTAGTAGCATTCCTTCCTTCAGTTCTCATCTTGATGATGCAAGACTTAGCTAACTAAGGTGTGGTTGCTATGGTAGAGCCCAGCATCACTTTAGTTGACCGAAAAAAAAAGCTAATGAAAGTGAGTTTTGTTTCACTCTTGCTCCGCGTCGTCTGATCCGACCATGGCCCAATTTTCCAACTATTATCCATCGGGCTTATTGTTGTTTCTGCGGGTCAGCCGTTACTCCAGCACCGACATGGTCAGCTCACAGAGTATTACAGACTCATTGGCTGCTTGTCAGTCACTACCTTTAGTTTCGGGATGATCCAACTTGGAACAATGGAATAACCTGACTCGGGATTTGGATGAACTAGCTGTTATGGCCCGATTGATCCATGCTTATCCCATGATCCGACTTAGCTGCATGCGGAGATAACCTAACTCGATCGATCTGGGTTCGAAAGAAATATCTTTATGTTTCCCAATCGTTTCATTTTGTGAGCCCTTCTCTCAAGTGGATTTAGTACTATTGCTTGCTATGGGTAGAGCTTATGCGATCCCGAACTAATGACTGACCTAATAATATATCCATTGAATCACTGTACCATAGGAACCGATACCTCCGTAATAGCCAGAAAGGAGAAGTATAATGCTATTACGTCTATAAGACTGCTATTTAGGTGACGGACCAGATGCTCTCACGAAATAACCAGCAGGTAGGCTTCGTTAGGTTACGAAGCAGCATCGGATTGTTTTAAGCCGTATCTGCTTGGTAATACTATTATTATGGTAAGCTTGTTGGGGTTATTGGATGTAGCGTCGAAGGTCCTGGACGGGGGCCCTCGTTACTAAATTGCACATCGAGTGACGGGATCGAGTCTACCTCATTTTTAAGGGTCCCAATTGAAACAGCAGGTTCGATTCGGGGGTCGGATCGGACACTGAGCTCCTTTTGTGTAGGTGCGCCGCACTAGTTAAATTACGTACATAGGAATGCATGCCAGTCGCTATTATGACTGGTGTGGGTGTGAAAACCACACTTCATCAAACGGTAGATCTTGGTAGAACGGCCCTAACTGAATCCAATTCGAGCTGAAATGGAAACCTATCTTGCATCTGAATAATCTGCTCTTTAGTTGGAGTATGAGTGGGAATAGTAAAAATCCAGCTAATCACTCCGTTAGGTTAGGCGGAGTTCCAAACATGTTTTCCCCACCCACATGGAGTGATGAGAAGGGAGAGGTCGCGAACCTTGCACATCCCAACCAGCCATTACAAGGAGGAATCCTGAATCTGTTACCACCTGTCATTTGTCGGGGCAATCTCAATGCAATGACGAGTGAAACATCAAGATGAAGAAATGCTGGTGCTGTTTAGGCTAATGAAAGTTAGTCGAGAGTTTTGTGTAGGTTGGTGAGGTGGTGTGGTCGAGCTTAAGATTAATAGCTCACTTACTTCCCCATGGCATAAATGTCTCCCTCAACCCCCTATCCCGGTGGAAAAGCCCCTAATCAGATTGAGTGCATTAATTTCCTAAATGCCCTGTAAACGGGTCGAGCGCTGCTATCTCTATCCTGCTATCCCTATCTTGCTATCCCTATCCTATTACTTATATAATAAATAAATAAGGTAGCACGCATAAATCCAATCAACGGGTAAATGCTATCTCTATTGGAGGTTGAGCGTATTTCGAAAGTATTTCATCATGTTACGTTCATCATGTGATAATCTAAATATAACTGTAGTCTAAGAGTGCTCTTAAGGCGCATAAATGCTATCTCTATCCCCAGGGCAGTAAATACATGCATGTAGGCCGACCTTCTTTTTCCAAACCACAAGGAAATAATGTGGTGTAATGTTGATGTGTCTACAAGACCAGATTCACATCTCATGGAGATGTTGAAAGACATAGGGCTCGCTTAGTAGCAAAGGGGTTTTCTAAGTAGGAAGGCATCAACTACATTGAAACCTTTGCCTCTGTCGCAAAGATGAATTCTCTTCGACTGATTCTTTCACTTGCTGCTTGATTTGGATGGGAGGTACATTAGAGGGATGTCAAAAGTGATTTGATTCATGGAGATATAACTGAATAAATTGATGTGGAGAAACCTCCTGGTTTTGTGAAGGATTCCAGTCTTGTTTGTCGACTGGATAAATCCTTGTATGGTTTGAAACAGTCCCCTAGGGCTTGGTATGATAAGATTTAGCCTTGTAGTGCTTCTGGTTATAGGGAATGCTCTAACTACTACTAGTTCAATTGGTGTTACTTGGAATGATCCTTTCAATTGGTGCTTATGGGGCTGCTGCTCGGGCTGCTGGAAATGATCCGGGAACTTGTGCTGGGAATGAACAAAGGACGAGCCCCATACATAGGAAGGATGGACGACCAGCGACAACATATAGGAATGAAGGAAGGCTGGCTGAGAAAGAAAGGGTAAGGTAGTTTGATCCCGTTCCTGATTATAGAAAGGTTAATAGCTGTAGCCACTTAGTGATTCTAGAAAGAATTGAGGTACTAGGTATTCTGGTTAGTGATGGTTTGGTAACAAGGGAAGGTAGGAGTGACCTAGTGCTTACCCTCCCCCCTATTCCTGGCTGAAGCGATACATCCATAACTAAGTAGGTAATCTTAAGCCCGTGCAACACTGCTCTATCTCTGTGAAGCCCTTCCATCTGACTGATCGATCCAACAACAGAGCTGTCCAACTGGGCAAGGGGTATGGGATATAAATGTTTAAAAAGGGAAACCCTCGTTCGTACCTCGAGCGACTCCGTCCCTATTGGCGAATAAACTATTCAGTCATGCCATGCCCTGGAGTTGGTCCGTCCGTTAAAAAAGCTTATCATATGTGGTTTTTATATGGATGGATGGAATAACCTGCTTACATGCATGAAATAGTATATCTGGATAAATAAAATAATAATAATAATGCCAGTTAAAACGCTGGCTGCTAGGAATGACTGTGTCCTAATTACCGTGTTTAAATGCTTGGAATGCAGGTCGTGCAGAACTGCCCGAGATGGGTGGGAATAATCCGGTCTGGGAATAATAATGCTTGGAATAATAATGTGATGCTGGGAGGGAATTATGAGGGAATTATGCCAATTGTAATGCCCGTGCCCTCAAAATGACCGTGTTCAACTTATGCTTCTTTAAATGATACTGGAATTTAGGCTGGTAAGAATGCTCCTTCAACTGCCGCTACTAGGAACACTTTTTATCCTGGGGATCCTTTTGCTTGCTGCCAGTCATTATATAATATGTGAATCTTCTGGTTACTGCTTACTGCTAGAAATCTTCTACTGGTTATGCCGCTGCTGCTTCTGCTGGTTGTGCTGCTTGGGCGGCTTACGCTGTTGGTTCAACTGCTATTGGAATTGCTTTTGGAACTGCCTTCTTGGATTGATTCACTGCGTGTCTGAACTTATTATATTAAATGGGTAGGCACTTACTTAGACCGGTATTATCTTTAGATCCCTACACACACAATGTCAGAAGGAGCCAATCATAAGTCTATGATACTCACATATATACGTTTAACTTGTCCTTGTTAGTCACAGCGATTTTTTAAACGATAGCCCCTGCTGCCAGCCAATAGCTCCTTCATTCCCCACCGGTCACTTTCGACAGTAAGCCAGGATAGGATCCCTATTGAACCTAGCCGTATATATATATATATCGGAGAGGCCAGAGGGAACGGAGTATTTCCCAGGAGAGGTTGTCGATAGCACCCATCATCATTCTCCTTACTCCTTATCCACACCCGTTTATGGAAGTACCCTTTCAACAAGCCAACAGACCCATAAGTAGGTGTAGTATACCCTGCACGAAAGACACTTAGATCGGCAAGGACTACTCCTGGCTGGGAAACTACCTACTACGACTGGGACTACCTACTAAGATAGAGTCTCCAAAGGTAAGGCTGCCTGATAGAGGCATTGATACACCACATGTGATACCGCCATATCTACGACCCTTCAGGTGCATTCCCTCTCCCTTACTGGTCGAGTCCCTCCGGGTCCTCGTACCTCGTTAATGTTTCAATTTGCCCTTTATAATAAAAATATATTACTGGTATAAATAATCCAGTTAGATTAATAATGTATGGGGGAAACCCTCCCCTAGGCTGCTACTACTCCTGCTAAGGGTTTTTATATAGTAAAAACAGTGTCTGGATACGTTTTTAGAATTGACCAGACAGACCAATTGGCATTACTTTTAGATATTGCTTCAAGGAAAAAGTGTTATATATTGCCTTTATCAGACGAGGGAATACATCGATCCGGGTATCGGGAATTTGGACGAGGATCAATCGCTTCAATGGAACCAGTTGTAGGTACCCCCATTAGCAAACTTGCTTTTTGGACCGGGATGAACAACTCCCGGATACGAATTTAGTTATTCACACAGCAGGCACGTCAGTTATGCTGCTTACTTGCTATTCACCCCTTACTCTATATCTTTTTATATTTACTCACCTTAATACCTATACCTGGTAGCAGCCCTATACCAATTGGATGAATTAGGCGCTTAGTAGGGAGGTACCATTCTGAACCTATTCTCAGGACTGGATCAATCAACCTTACCCTTACTTGGATTACTTTATTCACTCTAGGAAATGGATATTTATTTCCAACCCATTCACATTACACCTGGAATATAAGTACAGGATTAGTATGGATTATGGCAGCAGGCTAGGATCCCTTCGATTAGAAGCACCAGATGGATGGTCTAGTAGCTTATAGGGTTTACCTTTAGCAGACAGATATAACTTAACTGCCGGATGGCTTGCTTAGATTATGGTCCCTCAGAACAACCTCGTTGGATAGAGGGCTTCAGACCTAGGATATTCCTTTGATTACACTTGCTTTAGGAATGCTTAGTTGGTACAGCACTCTGAATATTTACCCTTTACCTTACCCTGTCCTATTAATTACGGTACTACATATTATATTCTGGTTAGGCCAAGCCTTGCTGGCTGATATGAGTCAGAAATTAGAAACCACGGCCATAACTTCTTAGACATGGCTGGATGGGATGGTCTCGCCGAGGAATTTATTAATTACCTGTCTCCGCGAGTTGCTTTCTGTGCTGTTACAGCAGTAGGAGTAATCGGACCGACCGGACCCCCCCCCATCCGCATACTAATAACTCACTCCCCTACAACGAAAACAGTGACAACTGCGAGGACGATAGGAACGACGGACGAGCAACAACGCCCCTTAAGCAGGCTGGAAAGCAAGAGGCAACAACACTCCCCCAACGGGCTAGCTAGAGATAAATATGTGGACAACCAGGAACAACAAAGAGAAGGAGCAGATCAGCAGACAAGCGGGCATAGAGCCAGCCCAGCTTAGGAAAGGAAGGAGACAGAGATGCTGCTGAGGCCTCGGCCTATATATGTAATTTATAGATCTTACTTATTTACTTTATTATCGAAATTTTTCAATATTTATGATTCTGGGACTGGGGCTGGAACTGCTACGGGAACTGAGGAAGCTGGTTATGCTCGTTCAACTGAGAATGCAAATGCTGGTTAAAATGCTATGGGAACTTTTGCTGGGACGAATGCTTTTACTGGTGATGTTGCTGGTAGGGCTGCTGGTGGTCCGACTGGTGCTGCTTTCAATGCTGGTCATAGTGCTACCGGGAATGAGTAAGTTCCTTCTTTTGTGCTGGTGCTGATAGGAAGAATTATGATCCTTAGAATGCTGGGACTGGTGCTGGTGCGGCTCCTTATTCAATTGATGTCGGTTAAACTGATGTTGTTGCTAGAAATGATCCTGGGAATAATAATAATACCGGTTCGATTGGTGCTTGTGGGGATGATGCTCCTTCAACAACAGCTTTATAGATATGATGCCATTGGTTAAACTGGTTAAACTTGTGATGCTGGGAAGAATGATGAGGCTGCTTATTGAAATCTGGTTAAATTGATGCCCCGGGAACTGAGTGGAAGAGCTGATTCAAATGACCTTGGGAAGAATGTCCCTTCTGCTGATGATGCAAATGCTAGAACTGCTGGGGATGCTTTTTTCACTGTGCTTCTGGGAAGGCTGTTCCTTCAACTGCTCTTGGGAATGATGGTAATTATTTAAGTTCAATTGCTGTTGCTACTGCTTATTCTGGTCCCCCTACTGCAGATCCTGTTGGGAATGAAGCCGGTTCAACCAGTTATGCTTCAACCGCTCCTTCAATTGCTTATTGAAATAATTTCATTTCCTTTCTAATTGCATAGTAAAACTCTCCGGGGTGTATGGATTTAACTGGGGGGAGTATGGTGAATCAGATATTGTGTGCTGGGGGGGCATTCTATCATGTCTGGCGGGAACTCGGCGGGGAACTCTCTTTTTCTATCTTGGTAGATGTGGGCTATCAATAAATAAATAAATGCATTCCCGTAAACATTTGTCTGCTGGCCCCATCCTTTGTTGCACCCCTCCCTCTCCTCGGCAGATGTTGTCTGTTGTCTGTGGGACCACCCCTAGTAGATGTGGGCCATCTATCAAATCTTTTGGGTATGTATTGAAGGGGGGGACTTTTACAACTAGTATAGGTTCCCATGAGTAGAGATTAATAAGTGGATTATTCCCTCACTCGGCTTAATATCATACTGTTTTTGGCGGATCCATATGTTCGTGACAAACATGTCTCAATGTCTTCATGATGGCAGCCCGGCTTAGATAAACTTAATGATATGGCGCATTCTTACTATAATCATAAAATCATTTGATTCCCCGGAGTCTCCGACCCGATAAAAATTAATAAAAAAAGCCGAATAGTAGTGATTTGAATAGCGCAGCAGCCATCCAGTCTGAGTATCCAAGCTAGCAGCCCAGCTAGGACCAGCTTCCCATGATCGGTATTTACAATGACCTTATTTCTGGCAATGATGGGAGCAATATAATGGGCAATGACTCCTAGCGACTGGTTATCTCGCCCTGCCTCTCTTTCCGTCCGGTAAACCGATTCATACCCGGGCTGCCCTAAAACCTGGGTACAAGTATAGAAAAGCAAGCTATCCATTTACTTTTGCCTTCCTTACGTGCTAGGCATTTTAAGGTATGTGGTTAAGTTGACTCAGGTATGCAGTAACAAGGGGGGCCTTATCTAATGAGGTTTATCCACACGTCTATCCAGCAAGCAAACAGTGTCACACATTCTTAATCTCGAGAGGGCTAGCAAGATCTATCTCTATGGGCAATAAAGATATGAACAGGTGGCATTTTATCGATCAGCAGTTAGTAAGTGTCTCCCCGGCCATTTATCTAAGGGGTGGGAGGACTTATTGGGTCTTTTGGAACCAATGCACGATGCTTCTTACTTACGATGGCACCTTTTTTGACAAGGTGATAAAACCATTGTTCCGTTTCCGTTGAGTAAGATAAAAGAGGGCTATACCAAGAGAGCTATAAGTATTACCACTGGTGTTCCGTACCATAGTTTAAGGGTTAAGGTGGGATCCGGTTCGTGGTTGACGCGGATGTATTGGAACGTATCTCTCCTTCCTCTATTCATGGGGCAAGGCATGTTATTATAAATAAAACTCATTACGGATCTTGCGTGACCATCTATCTAATGGGGGGGCTTTATAAGTCATCATGAACAAATTGAAGCGATAGCAATAAACCACGCACCAGCAACAAGAAGGCAAGCGTTTAAGTGTACCGATGGCAATCCCACGGACTAATGCTGGATGTGAACGCGAAACTAACTAACTAACCGAGCTCCCCTCCCCCGGAGGGCACTCATGCGGATGTGAACGCCCCACCTCACACTACGTGGTACTATTCGCCCCATTGGCCTGCCTAACCTCAAACACAATGTGATCCTATAAATAAAGCGGATGAGGCTTTATAATTGGTTCCAGAAAGCGTTAATGTCTTAATGCGTTAAATATAATGTGTTAAACTGGCCATTCCAGGGTTTGTTCTCTTATCGTCGTCCCCTTTAAATGGTAACGTGGATCATCCTCCCTCTATCATAAACATGTCCTGGTCGAATATAATCGATACACCTAAATCACTCACTCGTAGAATCGTAAATAAACATGTCGTAAACCTCGCTCCTATCTAGATCTACCTTTGCATAAAACTCTGGTTACTTATATCCCGACAAGCAGCCCACCCAGCTCGAGTATCCAATCCGATTCGATCAGCTGAGTAGCCTCTTATCCCAGCTATGACTGGCATAAACACCTGGCATTGATTATTGGATTTCAATCTGGATCGACTCTTGTATTGAATACCTACATATAGTGGACCGACACCTCCTACCTGGATCGAGTAGCGGATTTACGCCTGAATTGAGTACTGAATCGAGTGCATAAACACCTGGCATTGAATCGTGGCAGCATGGAATAAAAATGTACTACCGGCCCTGTCACTAATCGCCTGGGCGCCTGTTCTTTAGTGCGGTATTTTATTTATAATTGTAAGTATAAAGATATATACTATATAAAACAACACCGTTAAGTGATATTGTGGCTATGACATATTTAATATATAACTGGTTTGTCCTGACCCCGGAATGTGCATGGATTCCAGAATGCTTCACTGACTGTTGGCCTAACTCACCTCACCGGATAAGATCTTACCAGACAAGACCTCACCTGATTGTGTATCCACTTGGCTATCTATCGCTCGCACAATGTATCCAGTCGTCCGTCTATGCGGATTGAATCTTCCGGTTCATCATCCGGCTCCAGGGAGTCTATCTAAAGTGGTAGTGCTCAAACCTCATGAGGGAAGTATCAATTAAAAAAAACAAAGTTTTCCTCGTATTTCGGATGGGTGCACACACTATGTTATGGATCAGACCCTGTCAAACAAATAAATATTTATCGTCTTTGTTCTTGTCCTTGTCATTGCTATCGTTCTTGCCCTTGTCCTTGTTTTCGTCTTCGTTTAGGTTGGCTCTCAGTCTTTATCTCCTGGGGGCTTGCCTCCAAAATTGAATGGCTTTTCAGGGGCGCTCTTTCCTCTTATCCCGCTGGCAGCTGCTTAATCCTATCCTCGACAGGAACCATCGTAAATTAAGAGTCTATAAAAAAAATGGGTAAAGTTATTATAAAACACGTGCTAAGGGCCATTGATTGCGGTTTGATGCACATGCATTCGTTTTTAATAACCCCAATTAAATCCGGTAGCTGGATGGAAAGACTTAATTTTCTATTCCCTTCTACTGGATCAAATGAATCAATGGATTATGGGTCCACTAAATTGACTATATATCCGCCTGGGTCTGATTCTAGCTCTCTTGAAACGGTGGAATTATATATGCACATGAATCTTCCCCATTAACTTAACATATCGCTCAAGGCAGCGACCCAGTAGTAGATCCGGCCCCCCTCACCTATTGAAAGAAGCCAAGGATGCCATTTAGTATTCCTTCTTAACAGGCAGGATGCGTGGTTCCGGTCGAGATTGGCAGTTTACCGAGTCTCAGTCTCACCCGCAGTGGATCGCTAGGTTGTGGTTGGGAGGAAATAGTTTTCACTTTGTTAAGAATAGGTGGTAGGTCAAGCAAGAGTTAGGTAAATAGATAGTTAACTATTGTTACCTATCTATCATCATGGGAAGGTAGCAATAAATCTGGTCCCATAGGTTTAACCCGTACCGTCCCTTATTGGAAGGAAGGGAAACCTAGTTTCTTTTTTCAAAGAATGGAGGCTGGAAAGAGATAAATATAAAATTTCATTCTATCTAATAGCATCTAGTTCTAGACTAAAAGCATATGGAACTTATAGAGCAGCTAGAATTAGTTCTTCGCTGTAGCTCAGGGGAACTCGTTAGCTTATTCGCTGTAGCTCATTGGGGACTAAAGAATCAATTACACATAGTTACTTGCTTATCAATACTAATGGGAGGGAATAGAAAGGAGTCATGACTCAATAAGCATCACAAGTAAGGAAATGAAAGTATACCTTATCCTACTTCACTCTATACCTCTATTAGTTCTAGACTAAGAGCATATAGTTATTGACAATGTATAGTGGCCTATTAATGTCTTGAAAAGGAGACAACAATAAGCTTCCTTCTTCGCTAGAGCTCTGCTAAATAAGGCCTCTTTATTTAGAATAATGGGCACAACTGGTAAGTATTTAGTGCGAGTACTACGGGGAACTACAAGCTAGTCTTTATGGCTTTTAGTTTTGGCTTGAACGGAACTTAGGGCTTCTTAATAAAGACCTTAAGGCAATTTACTAAGGCTAAAGCTTACACTCTCTATAGAAGGCAAGTTTTATAGCTAATGGTGTATCTATATTTCTTATTCTGCTTTAACTGGCTTATACGAGCGAAATAATTATGTATCCCCAATATAGAGTGATGGTTGAAAGGCAAATCAGAAGGCAAAGCAGGGCACCAACAAGTAAGTATAAAGTGCAAGGGAAAAGGCCAACAGAATTCTATATTCCTTCATATTGGGCTTAAGGCAATTGTTTCCAATGCTCCCGCGCTTATCTTCGGGGATAAATTTCATAGCGAACCTAGGCGCCTGTCCTTTGTCAGAGTATTTACGTAAAATAATGAGCTTAAAAATAAGTATATGGGTTGGTAGTCCCACATATAGGCGCCTGTACGTTCGACTGTCTTCCTTCCATTCAACTTGGCTGTAAAACAAAAGAGGTGTTCCTGCAGGTCCCACTGCACTGTCTTCCTGTAGGCGCTCCTTGTCCTCCTGTCTGGGGATGGCTTTTTTGTTCCTTCAGGATGGACTGAACCTTCCCTTTATGACCACGTGAAGCAAGCTTTAATTGTGAAAAAGAATAGCAATAATGAACAAGGTTATAAATAAATAATAGAAATAATAAGGTTAGTAAAGAAGATCCCTAAACCTAAAATGTGGATGGATTCATTAGTGACTCTTACTCGGTTAAGAAGTATATTTGTTTCTCTTTTTGTTTCCTAGTCAGACTATTGTCCTGCTACTCTCATAAAAAGCCTTGGTGAATTTTACATTGAACTTGTGAGCATAAGCTTCTTATTAACCCTATTTTCGTTTTGGAGTTCCCCCTATGCAAGCGCCCACGGAAGCAATTAAGATGGTCAAGATTGGCAGCCCCTTTGTAGGTCCCCGAATAAAGCGCCAAAAGATGGTATGTGGCATATCCAACTTATCTGATTCAACTTATCTTACTCTTTTTGGCACTCAGTAATAGGTAACTGGTTGCTGCTTCTCCATTTTTGGAAGCTTCATAGGCGGTGAATCTCAATTAGTAGTACTTCTGTAGGCGCTTGCCTAGGTAAACTCCGACAAAAAGGGAGGGTACAAATCAGAAGTGAAAGGAAGGAAGGCCCCTTTTCACTTTATCTATTCCCAAGACATATAAACCTGCCTGAGCTTAAGAGAAAATCTCTATTGAGAAAATGACCCCCTTCTCTAGGCGCTTCCTTAGGATAACTCCGAGAAGATTTCAATGAAATCTGTTCACTTTATACCCTTTGGTAGGCGCTTGCCTCGAGAAAGCCTATCTATTTCTACAGATTTGAGAGCTAGCTACTAAAAATGAAAGAGAGTACAAAATAGAAGATGGTTTGGTTTGTTGGTTCCATTCGGTTGCCTCACATGATGGGACTATATTACCCAGTCTTTCAACCCTGATATGGCATGATGAAAGCCCATCCATTTTCGATGCCCTTGCCTTTGTTCTTTATGCCTTTGAAACTAGAGTTGATATGAGAGATTGATGTGTTAATGTCTCCTGCTCTTTATCCAGTGAATCAATGTCGTTGATCTATGTAGTCAAGTGTCTTATTGGCACCTAGTACCCTGATGATGATACCAGTGAGATGAGGCTAGTTGAATTAGTGGAATTGATGGTAGACTAGGACTGATGCTTTTTACCCGGTGTATCGATGTATGTGTTATGGCTATAACTAGTGGATTTGTTCCCTTTCCCATTGATGATGGGATTGGTTGATTAGTGCCTTAATGATGAGAGATGTGTTTACCTCGGTCGAAGTACTAATACCGACGAAGGATCCTCCTGAATAGGGCAGGCAAAGTACCGGTACCGACGAAGGAGGAGGAGCACCAGCTAGTAAATGAATTAATGGTCAGTGACCCAACAACACTAGGAGCCAGAGAGAGAACCAAACCTACCTGGGAGATTGGGGTCTCTCTACGGGCAGCAGGTGCCTTGATCCAGGAGATAGAGATAGAAGTAGCTTGTTGTTTCCCATAGACCATGAGATAGTGGAATTCATGGTGGAGATAGTGGTATTCGTGGTGAATCGATGATGATGGAATTGATGATCTGAACCATAAATAGACTACAGTCTTGTACCATGCTACAGTATTGTACGCTACAGATATATACACCGGTCTCAAGAATCGTGGAATTGTGCGCTCTGAGATAAGATCCTCCTACTTTGTACCTTAAAATCCTCCTCATCAGCGGCATGGTCCTATATTCTTCCACTCACCGGGCACTAACCGGACTCTATCCGGCAAGAAACGACGAGCACACTGTATGCTGCTGGAGGAACGACCGAACCGTAGAACTAGTTTTTACCTTACAAACGCTTTTGCCCCGGCTGTATGGCTTATTTTAGATGTATGGCTCGCTGGGTTAGAATGGTTTATTGCCCAGCTGTCTGGCTTATTACGAATTTATCTATTGCTGGCTGGCTTTCTGTTTGGCTTTCTGGCAATGGCTGGCTTCATGGGTAATGTCGGCTGTCTGGCTGTCTGGCTTCATGGGCATGGGTATAATCCCTTCTCTTAACGGGCTCAGGCCGAGTGAGTTGGGAAGAGGAGAGGGTCCATTGATAAATCCGCACGCAAGCAGGCCTATTTTGGCTGGATAACCATTCATTATCTACGTTGAAAGTAATAAATAAAGGTATGAATACCCCGAAAGAAGGTAAGGTCCTGTATCTACGTTGAAAAGAAGAAAGAGATTCATTAGTGAAACCGAAACAAGGTCCTGAATCTTATTATCAGTCCTTATATATGGGTGGCCAAATTCTGAGAGGCTTAAATTCTGACCCACTCCACTATTACTTAATATTTTATCAATTGGGAGTAGTTAATATATATTTAGGGCAACTAAACTCTCCTCAATTCCTATAGTTCTTCCCCTCAATTATAGTTTCGGGCTCCATCGAGAGGAAATATCGACTCTCCTATTGATAAATCCTAAATTTATAATACCAGTGAAAGAGTCGATAATACCAGTGACTTAGAGGGAATCAGTGACTTAGAAGGCAGCGGTAATGATAGCAGTAATCGAGCGGTACCTCGGGTATACATAACTTTGAAAAGTTATTCCACCATTCCTAGGTCGTAACGTATTGAAAGAAAGCCTTTGAGGGGAATAAATAAAATATTATTAGTAACAAGTTTTTATTTCAAAAAAGTGGAAGTGAACTCGCAATGCTGTTGTTGATAGTGAGATCCGACCGCTTCTCGTAGATCCTAGAACTACGTGTGGGCAAAACGTGTAGTATGATCGCATTGTTTATTTATATTGGCATGCCCACGAATGCATTGCTTCTGCCATGGTTACCCCACACGGTCGTCACCCTCCCAAACCACCATTTTGCTTTGAATTGATGTGTTGGATTCCAAATTCAGTGTTGTGGTTGCTACTACGTTGGGTGGTCCATCATCTCCTGAAGCATCTAACCCTACAGACCCCCCACTTTCTCCCTTTGGGCATCTTATGCACGTTCAAGCTCCGGGGCAGTCCAGTGAGGTTGGTGCTACGTTTGTCCACCCTATTTAATTATACTCTGGTCTGGAGGACTGACTACCCCTATAAATCTGTTATTTTAAATCTCCTTTTGGCTTACTATTTTTGGAGTTGACCCCTTGCCCGATGCGGACAAGCGACTTCGTACCTTCGTTTGAAGGGAATTTAGCTGATCAAAAGGCAGTAGAGCAACAAAGTTTACTCGAGGGTGAGTAAATAGGTGTGGTTGAGGCTTGTTGGCCCCTTTGTTTTTGGAATTGCTACACCAAAAATAGAAGGCAGGACAATGCGCCACATGGAAAATATCAACCACACAAAGTGGAACCTCGAGACAACTGTGTAGCAAAGTGAAAGATACATGTTTTGCAGTAGAAGTTGGTTGAATATATTGTGATGTAGTGGAATATTTTTATTAGCTGACTAGGGTAGTTAAGGTATTTACACGATCAACCTTAACTATTTTATTTTCAATAAGTAGTCCATTGGGGCTATGAGAGATGGGTTACACATTTAGGTGGTTAATGTATTTTGGGTTTGCTGATTGTAGCTGGGATATGATAAACCCATGGTTCTGTTGCCGGGACCTGCACTTAAAGGGAGGTACCTGTAAGATGTCTCGATGGATCTATAAGCACGATGTTTAGATCTGGTGGAGAAAGAGATGTGATGACTTTGTGCAACAAGAAGCTGAGATGCGACAGAATAACCCTTTGGTAGTAAGGGAGGATATTTTCTATGCCGAACCTAATGATTACCAGTATGATATATTCTGGGTCGAGTTTCCTATAAAACTAGCCAAGTGGTTGATGCATCTTCAAGAAGCTCTTGAGTACAAAGACATAAGCAAAAGAACCCTTATTTGGACCAAAGTAGCCCTAGTTTCCCTGCTCCGCGTAGACCATCAGATCTCTCGCGCAGTATACTTCTGGGTGCAGAACACTTTCGAAGGGTACATCATCGAGTTTGCTGCGGAAAACCATCAGTCTTATTCGTTAGCAGAAGTTGTATTTAAGGACGGAGTAAGAGGAAGGTTGATAAGAGAAATCCCACTCAGGATCAAGGTATTTATGGTTGAAGAAGGAATGCTACCTTTTTATCTAGTGGGGATGGTAGCGTAAGAAACCCGCGCCATGAGGGGGTGAAGGAAGCCGGGGCTGATCTATTAGAGCATGTGACAACGAAGAAGTTGCGAGATGGGGGGGAGATCCGGAGAGGAACGCGAGAGATGAATGAGCTCTGAGGAGGGCTGCGATATCAGAAAAATGGTGGAAGAATCAGATGAGAATAGCAAGGAAGCAGACTGAACAGTTGCGGAAAGAGGTTTTAGAAGGAGTGAGTGATGAAGGAAAGACAGAAGAGTTGCAGAGGAATGCAGAGACATGAAGAGTTGGCCATATCCTGGTTGAGGGAGAGAGGTGCTACAGTGGAGGAGAGCCTTATAAAAGGTGTTTGGGCAAAAGAGATGATGACAGGGGAAGAAGGAGTCGAGTATGTAGATGCTACCATTCAGACGGATGATGCAGACCCTACCTCAGAAGAAGTCACGGAAGAGCCAGAGTTTAGTACACCGGAGGATGAAGAACCTTATCGCGACATTACTGAGTTGTTTCAAGATCAAGAGACCCCCCCAGATTGAAGGATAAACTTCTTAGTTTCCCTAAGGTTTTATAGGAGAACTCCGTGATCATCAAATAGACTACAATTTGGAAGCTTTGTTGGCAGCGAATCTAACTGATAGCCCACGTTTCACTCTACATGACGGCACCTTTGCACTCGCGAATTTCCCATCCAACCCAGCCAGCTAGCCATGGGTCAACGCCACGTTTGCTTCCTGAAATTCCCACTTCAAGGAAGTAAGGCTGACCTGACGAGGAGCCGAACACTGACTGAAAGGAAGGATCAAGGATCAAACTCTTAATTTCCTTGTATTAATTGCAAACATCCTTATTCATCAAGTCACCAGGAGCACTTCTTCAACATCAGCAATTATATTTGCCTTTAGCCAAAGCAAACACAGTCACAGATACATACCCAGATACATAGACAGTAACAATAGCATATACATATACAGGCACAGGTTAAGCAGTCCAGTCTTATTTAGACTCTGTTTATCCAGTCACATCCCAACCTTATTTAGGTCCAAGCTAACATAATAAAGGAAAAAAGAAATACTTTCCCGGTAGCTTACCAATGAGTGTTACTAGCAGCACCCGACATACGTCTTCTCTTGGCACAGCAAAAACCAACTATGTTATCCTTCGTTCAGACTGCTTACGAAACTTAGTGAGCTGATTCCGATACAGGGGGCAGGCACCCACTGAACCTAGTATAAGAAATGAAATTAGATCCAACAGATATCTATTTCTATTCCACTTTAACCCACTACTATATTACTTACGGTTATATATGTAATTACGCATTCATTATGGATGGGATTTTTTAACGCCATTCATTCTTGGGGTCGAACTTCCGTGTCACTTATTCAATCAGCGAACTGAACTCACTACTACACTACTCTCCCACCCCTGTTCCAACATCATCTTCTTGAAGACAAGAAGGGACGGTATCCGTTTAAAGACAGTTGACAAACCAGATAGCGTAGTTATAGTAGATCCCTCTTGGGTCCTATAGTGAGTTCCCACCCTCCCCAAGCAAGACCAACCCGCCACACCACCGGGTGGGTGGGGAAGCAAACCCGATTGATTCTTGGGTGGGGAGCCCGACGTAGTGGAAATAGGTAGGTGGTGGGTGGGATAGAGGTGAAGCGATACCAATCACTTATTTGCTCATCGTCAAGGGGAAGCCCACTCCACCCGAGCTATCGGTAGCAATCGGGTAGACTCAGTAACATAACCGTTTAGAATAGATAGATGCGGAAGGCCCTATACATATATTCCTGTGTTTAGATTAGGGTTACGTCGTCACCTCCCGTTTATTGCTTGATACTACTATGAATCCTCTTGCTATTGATCCCAGTTTTACCAATTCATTGTAGAAAAGCTGGAGCACACCCCAGGTTCTGGCCATGCTTTCTCCGCACTTAGATCTTGTATAGGGTTTCAGAGCTGACCGGTAGCTATTCGAGGGTTTATCAGCCATCCGAAATGCCATATCCGGGGGGACAGAACGACATGCAGAAATAACCTCGGCTGGATCGAATCCTTTCCCCACCAACTATATAGATAACACCAATGTATTGTTTGTTCACTATATTGTGACTCGCCTTTGCTATTGTTAATGGGGGGCTCCGGCTATCTTGGAGCCCGCTGAATGGAGGTTCCGGTTATCTTAGAACCCGCTTAGAGTCTTGCCACCGTATGAAGTCTAACTTCTTAAGCCTGACTTTTACCCAAATCGCAAAATAGAAAAGGTAAAACCACCCAGTTCTCTGCCAGACCCGGAATTAAGAAGCCATCATCTTCAGCTTAATCCAAATCCCATATTATTCTCTACTCACAAGCCGACAACTGGGGGGAATGAAAAAAGAATTGATATGCAGTTGACCCTCATGCAACTTAGCATGATGCTCTCCACAAAGAGCTAAACTTATCGCCGGGAATATTCTACAAAAAGCCCGATATCCAATGAATATTTTAGTATATTTATTAACCGTACATACCTTTTATCTCCACTTAGTCTTTATCTTCCGAGCGAAAACTATTAGTGGATCCAATTGATTAAGTCTATGGTAAAAGTTCAGGTGCTTTCGTTCCTGATGAAGCTCAACCACCGATGTACACCCATTCACCCAACATGCCTCCAACAGAGGAAAATTATTTATAGTGTAAGTGGCTGTAAACAGTTCTCTTCATTCTATTGACCAAATTATGTCTCCCCGAAGATATAAATTGTTCTGAACGCATATTGTCAAACGCAGGTCCGTATCTTGTAAGCACCTCATCTCTCGGTAGCCCAAACCGTTGTTCAATCAAACCAAAGGCAGTATTCGTCATCTGGCTATAGAGATTATTACGGAAAAAACTTCTATTCGCTATCAGTTCGAAATAGAAAGTTAATCCAATGAAGAGCGACTCCAAATATTCCAACATCTGTTGAACCATCAACCGTTGAGATCCCATCTCCTGTTTAACGCTATCGAAATGCTCCTTGAACCCACTTTCAAAGCGTTTCTTGACCGAGTCAGTAGGAGCAAGAGGTATCACTCTCTTACGATCTACTACCAAGTCATAACCCAAGAATCTAACCTTCTTTCCTAGGTTGTAACGTATTTTGAATCCCAATGATCCCAGCACCGACCTAAGTTTTTCAATAAGTTCTTTCACCTTGGACTCATTTGGGAGACCAAGTATAATATCATTCGTATATCGTACGTACCATACATTATTTGTAAATTATCCCATCAAAGAATAAACATCATGTAGGTACAGATTGAATAGGACCGGAGATAAGGGACTGCCTTGTGGTAGGCCTTTATAACCATGCTCAATACTTATCCCATCCTCGGTTATTATCGGACCACACAACCAAGAGGATACTAAATCCACAAAAGGTTTATCCTTAATGTACTTTCTAATTACTTTAAGTAATGACTTATGAGGTACCGAGGGGAAACACTTCTCGATGTCAATCTGAACTAGGCATTCCACATTTGCCCATTCCGAGATATCGGAAATAGCGCGTAAGCTGCCGCGCCCACTTTGCCCATAGCAGAACTCTTAAACTTTGGGTACACTATCCCTTCTAGAATACGGGAAATACATCTATGAATTATTCGGTCGTGTGCAGAAGGTATAGTTAAACCCCTAATGGCTTTGGAACCCGGTTTGGAAGGGATTCGATGAAACCTCGAGACGTCGAACTAAAATTATCCCTTTCGGATGGAATCACTGTATCGAGCCAAGAGGAACAGGGACATTCCATCAATAGTGTCTTTGCTAACGGCAGGCGTAAGCGCTCCCTCAGTTCTTCTCACTTCGTCCGTGGCAATCGTGATATTTATCGGATTCGCTACTGCCTGGAGTACCCGAATCACTTTTCCCTCATTATTTAAAGACCGAAGTCGATATTCCAGTCTGCCATCCTCCCTATTGGCCATTTCTTCAAGGATCAGTTCCTCTATCTTTTGCACATTGGTGGATCCAATAAGATAACCCAGCTCTTCCGAAAAGTCGTAAAAACGTGGACCAGAGCTGAAACGACGATAGAACCCAAAAGAATGGAAACGACGAATGTAGAAATATACAATCATTATGTTATTTTTTCGGTTTTGCAGAAAGGTGATAGGATTCTAACCTATGGCCCTCTGTACCCACAGATGCGCTGACCAGACTGCGCTACACCTTAACCTTGTCTCAGATAAAAATGCTAATGCGATCATTATACGATGCATTCCTCGCTTTGAGATTGTGACATTGATCACTCTATCCTCTATGCTAATGCTCTTATTATACAATGCATTCTTAAACTTTACTTGGTATTTAAGAGTCTGGCGTGAGTACCTTTGCTGGTGCTGTTGGGAATCTTTCTTTTAAACCGATAGAGAGGGTTAAACTTATGCAAATCCCTTAGTCAATCTCATGATGGCCCCAACTCTACCTAAGAATGATCTAATAGTTTTGATCCCTTTAGGTTGTGATTTATATCAAATAGCTTGGGCTTTTGTAAGATCTGTGTCAATGCCATAATGAGAGATGATTAACCTTAATAGTTTCTTAGAAATAACACCAAAGACATGTGTATATAGTTAGGTTCAATAAAATTTTATACTTATAGAGTTGGTAAAAGATGGTGCATAAATCTCATGCATGCTATTATCATTCTAATGATTTAGCCAGCAAATCATCCATATAGGACTAGATGATCTTGTGAATAAGGTCATGGAACATGGTTGTCATGGCTTGTTGGTAAGTTACACCTATATTCTTTAAGTCAAATGACATGACTTTGTAGCATCAAATACAGCTGTATACAAGGTGAATCATTACGGTCATTATACAGGTTTGAGCACAGTAATCACCTTCCTGGTATTGGGTAAAAGCATGGTATCACATTCTCCAAGCTTTCCATTGATTACCATTGTTTCTATACATTATGTAATAACAGAACATAACTAGAACCAAATGTTATAGAGATAAGAAGAAGCATAGATGATAGCATAGTTGTTTACATAACCTTAGCTCTTATGGTAACTTGATTACTAGAATACACAGAGTTACACGTATACATTTATACATACGTGATCATTATGGATTAATAGTAGTGATTCCAAAGCAGTACCAGGTATAAAGCTCATACTATAACCATAGCTAGCACAATGATTGGTATAAGGTGTGATATCCTGTACAAGCTCTATGAATACGGTTAGTATGTCTATTACGTAAACTCTTACATCTACCATTACGCTCTATTCACTTATAGCTCTTACTTAGATTACACTAAGCTGTTACTCTTATCACTTGCTTATGACAATACAGGTAATACAGTATCGTTATCACAGGTTATGATGATTTCACAAGTTGACTAGTGTTATCATTTACATTACCATTGCTAGGATTCAGCTTATTGATTAAACACGCTTGTAGTCCATATTAACAGGATAGATGTTTCTATAATAACTAGTGCTGTTATTGATTACTGGATCGTGATTTAGCTAGTATGAACAAGGAGCTAGTAACTAAGGCTAATGATTACACTAAGCTTGAACACGCTCGATTACCCGCTTAGAGTGTATCTGAACATAACCCTTATGAATACGATGATTATCATAGTTAAGCATCACCTCTTGCTCAACTAGTGTGATCTGTGTTCTATTCCCATATATGAAGCTGATTACTTCTTATATATGGATGTCTCTGCTTAGTCTATACGTTCTATTCATACTCTATAACCTTTGTGCTAATAAGCATGGGTACTATCTTGGATAATGCATATCATGATTAGGTAAATGAGGCATATAACATTCCCTGTTTATCAGAGCTATAACGAGTAGTGATGTTCAAAGCTTGAATGGGTTTACATCTTGTATCAAGCTAGCAAGTACAATGATCGTATTAGAAGAAGCTTATGTGCAATGGTTACTCCTTGTTAGATAGGGTTGTATAGAGCTTATTTAAACATACCAGTACTCCTGAGATTAGCTATACAACATTGCTTATCTTATAGAGATTAGTATCATTATCAAATAAGCACCATCTTTCCCTTTTCCAAGTAATAAACTAAACAATAAAGAGAATAAAACTAAATCAACTAGGCGCTTCGCGCGTAATTACGTTTATAAACAATATGATGTATATGATTATTAACTATATGTCATCTAGGCTATACCCATGGAATGAAGTAGAACATGCACAGTCTTACTACAGTTCATAGGCTGTAAGGAATCAGGATGTAATTCAGGGGCGCTTCGCGCATAATTACGTTTATAAACAATATGATATATGATTCACTTCGTTCACCTCTGAACTTGTCAGAACATTAACATTTTGTTGATTGGTTAGCTTTAAAGAATAAATCTGTAAGTAAGGTAGCGTTACTATACCCAATTCAGGTAGTTAAATTACGTATATACATTGTATGTATCTTCAGGTAGGTAAATTACGTATATAATCAAGCGTAATGACATATATCAATAATGACTGGAAGAACTGCCAGCATTTGAAAGCGACGAACACCGAATCTAGTGTTATTACATATATAAATAATTTGACACGGCGTTCCCAGCCGTATCCGCTACGTTGGCTGTCAAATCAATCTATCCAGGGCAAGCGATATCACCGCAAGCATGTGATCGATCTCTGACTAAGAAACTTATCCAGACGGTAAAGAAAGCCCTTGCAGTAAGGAAAGCAAGAGGAGGCGGGTTATCTCGACCAGCTTCGCACGGGACGCGACGCTTATTTTACGTTATATACCCCCGGGGGGAGCCAGGCAGGATAATTATGGAGCAAATCGATCCACCTAATATATTCTCGATTTATAACTGCCAGATTCCTGATCTCCCGATCGCGATTATCTCTCTACCTCCTCGACCCACCTCACTATCGTAAGGAACCATAAGGAAGTGGTCCTGGAATTAATGAATCAGGCTTAAAGGTTTGGAATTTCTGATTAATCTGGTGTTGTGCTCCGTTAGTCAATGAGGTGGGTTAAGTGGAGTTTATTAATTGGGCCTTAATTTATGTCTGAAGGCTTGGAGGTGGATAGCACCGCTCGATAATTGGTTCAGCTCACTCGAAACCGGCCGGAATGATTATACAAAACCAGGACCCACGCCAGCATATTAATGAAATCTCGAGAAGCGCTTTAAATCAATAGGCTCAACCTGCCTAATTATAAATAAACCTTCATTATCAGGTTAGAAGGCCAACAGCATAGATCCCTGACCGGCATGACCTCATATAATATAGGCATGGATATGAATGACCATGACCGGTGTGCTCTTCAATAACTTTTGGAGATAAACCCCATGGATCTGCTTCTGTGGTGCCATATATATCTTACCTGAGCTGGGTTAGGACTGGTGCCAATTTCTCGCCCAACCTTTTCATGCCATAGATAATCTTTCGTGGGCATACTCTAAAAGCACCGAGCAACATAAGTAAGTATCAGATCAACGTAAACATCGACATCAGCGTCAGCATCAGCATCAACAGTCATCTCTTTCCGATCAGCATTAAGAAACCCTTTATATTAAGGGTCCGATCCACAACGAATCCACTGGATGAACAGAACTGAACGAACGAATCGCCAACAACCGAATCGGCGTATAATATACGTCATAAGACTCGCATGGATCATCTATTTGATTCTCGGTCCTCGATCTCCTATACGCATAAATGACCTTTACTTTTCGGGTAATGAACTTGAACAGATAGGTTTTTACCTACCCACCCGACGCTGCGCGCCCTCGTTTTGCAAGAGGGTGCTCTGCTCCCCGCCTTTGTACCTAGTCAATTTGATAGTGGGTGGCCTATCAAGATGGGAGGGAAACACAAATTGAATAGGAACGCACTGTACGGGTCAGGCCGGAATAAATAAGAAGCTGAAAAGCCCATTTGCAATCGTTCTACGTTCACTTATGAGGATAAAAATGAAGGAAAAAGGAAGGATAGATCCTGCCGCCTGCCTTCAACCTGATTGAGAGCTTCCGACCTTACGAATTGAAATGGGAAAACCTACCTTAGAAACTTGCCTTTCCCTGGCTTTGACCTGCCCTTCCCAGACGTGACTTGACGTGACCTTCCCATTTATACTATCCACCAGCCCTAGCGAGCCTATCCGTAGTTCCCAATAGCACTCAGTTTTGAATAAACCAGTTAACATATATTAGCTGAACAAAGCACCCTCCGTAGCGGCTTTATCATCTCGTCTCGTCTGTTTCGTGGGTATTGTTCGAAGAGGGTAGGCCTAATAAAATTGGAAGCGTATCAACTTTATTACTCAGAGTTGAAAGGAGAAAAAGAAGGAGTAAAAGATAGATGGGTAGATAGAGAACATAGATACCCATCCATTAGCAGTAGGCTACTGAGCCCCCTTGGGTACTACTGGGGGAATAAAACCCACTATAGTTAGATTGGGCCTAGCTGAGTGACAGGTTAGATACCCGTGTTAAGACCAGAGTTCTTTATTTGGATAGGTTTATGATAGAATAGCAGCAGGTTACACTTTGCATTTGGAATAATAAGCGCTATTGGGGCCAGCTGCTTGTGTATCGAACAGAATAGAGCTCCCCATGATCAGAACAGAGTAACCTTGTTAACTGGGCGAATCAATAGAGAACCGTGAGCAATACAGAGTTTCATTGGGCAGGTATGATAGAACGGAGTTCTGCCAGTACTGGGCATGATGAGGCCGGGGTGAGGATAGAACCACCATGGACAGTAGGTAACAGAGTTCGTTTGGGCTGGTTGATGAAAATAACTGCTTATATTGGATGAACTGAGTGATGAGATGTCTGCCCCTAGGTTGTCTGGGTGGGCTTCTTCTTATCGAGGTGGATAGTTTTTGATTCTTTTTATATCAATCAGGAGGTCGCGGGTCTCCGGTAAGGTGCTTCTGTCAACTATGTAGGGAGGCTATGTAGGTTGGGCTATGTCTGACTGGCTTATGACCTCTTGTGAATAAACTAGGTAAATCGTCACTCGTTACTTCAATCCATTCGATGTAAGGACTAGTGTTCTGCAGGTGTAAGGTTCAGCAAATGTATAAACAATGGGATAAGCCCCGTTCCCGGGTGATATGGGGGACCTTATCCTCTTTCATTGATGGGGGAAACTCCTTCTCCAACTGTGATTATTCTATTTTCCCGCTCACCCAACCAACGGCTCTCAACTGTCCATCGATCAATAAATCAATCTCGTTTAGCGTTAATTGGAACTAAAGCTTTGGAACTGACTGCTTAAGGCTTTCACTTACGGCAAGCTTGAACGGAACTACAGTCCATAGGGCTAGGCTTGGACTATGGCTTAAGTCTCGGAAGCAAGAACTCTAGTGCCCAGATATATATATATCTGCTGATCCAACTTGCTGCTTGCTGAAAGAATAAAGGTCTCTTGCTTTATCCATCTTGCTATGGGGAGATATAAAGAACTTGACAACGTTTGCTTGCTTTATTTTATCATTTCCACCATGTCTCCCGCCATAATATATTGAGACAAGTTGTTACCTTATGAGCATATCGATTGAGTTAAACAGATTGGATCGAGAACTGAATCTTCTGATGAGGCTACTGACCTATCGAAGTGACCAGACAGGGGGATGTGATCCTTAGCAAACATTTACCAAACTTAAAAACCATTTTGAAGTTGCCACGATAACAAGTTGATTGAATTCGAATTGTCAACAAACGGGGTTGAACTAAGTTTCCAACATACGCAAGAGAGAAGGAACATAGCAATGGCCAATAGGAGGGGATACTCCGACACTATAGCACCTCGCTTAACGACCCCTTACTTTTTCGACCCTGCTGCCTCCTTGTGTACCCAGCTAGTTGACCCTCGTCGCTGATCAACACCATATGACGCTCGCTGAACGACGCTTGCTGGCTTAATTCTCATATATGGTTGGGTGAAGTTTGTCCCCCCAAGAATCTAAAGCCCCTTAAGATTCCTCAAGCAAGTGTAGTCGAACGCCTGTGAATGCTCTGTCGAACGCAGGTCCAGCCCAACAATGCTCTTGCTCTATGTTGAAGCCCGTACACTGCGGAAAGATCAAGATAAGTGAGCAAATAAATATTGAAAAAAGGATGGTAGAACAGGGCATGCACGTAAGTAAAATAAAATAAGCATAATATAAAGGGTGATTAAGACGGAGGACCACAAGTTGTTGTTAGCAGCAGGTCGCGCACAAACATTCATAAAATAGGCTAAAAAGTAAATATGACTGATCTAAGTGCCCACTTTGTGCCTCCCTTTCCCTTCCAATCTCAAAGTTCAGGTCTGTGAGCCTATTATAGGGTGGGTGGTAAATAGAACAGGCGGGTAGGTAACGGTAACACTAAAGTAATCCAGTAGGCTTATAAAGTAAAGAGGTCATGTTCAAAGTGCCAACCCCTCTTACTAATAAGTAAGGAGTAAATCCAACAGGGCTGTATTCATGCACGATCCAACCAACGCTAGGTTGTGACTGTGCCACCCACTTCCCTTACTTTCATCCAATCAATAAAGAGGGAGGGGTATTATAAAGATCTAAGTAAAGTATGGATATCTGGATAAGAGAGAGCCGGTATGGGATGGAATAGAGCCACCACCGGGAAGAAATAATATAACAAGGATACTTGGAAAGAAAGATAGTAAGGGGAGGTATGGGAATATAAATGCACCAGCTAATCCTCAATATGGGAAATGCGGGACTGGGATAATGCGCAGGGCTATCGTACTGGAGCTCACTGAGGGAATCGTCACATCCTGAGGGGTATAAACTGTTTTCAATGTTGAATCACCACCTTACTGTTAACGTCAAACGGGTTACACACATATAATTAGCACCTTCCTGCACATGGGGAAGATAACAGGTAACACATATAGATATCTCGCCTCCTGGGAAGGTGATTGAGAAGCATCATGCATACCCCTATCCTGGTCACATACTGCAACAGGTCACGCACGAAAACCCCTACACATGTTATTGAAACTGTTGGTAACATAGAATCATACTGTGCACATCGAACAGGGCAAGGGGTATGGAGCCCCTAACCTCAACCACCTCACCTACGTGGGGGGGGGTATTGGGTCCATAAGGCAAGTACTACGCAGGTTGGGCAGCAACGTTTGGCAACGACATATTGGTTATCCGAGATAAATGCTTTAAAGGGTATGTATTATAGCAAATAAATCGGGTTTAATGTCCCAATGATGGGGACCAAAAAATGCATTTGAAATAACAAAAAACCTATGAAGCCAATAGACCCTATAGAAGTATAGGTGTAGGCATCCCCACTTCCCTGCACGAAAGACACTTAGATTGGCAAAGCCTCCTGGCTGGGACAATACCTACTATCTATTTTCCAATAATCCAGTGGGAATAATCCATAGGGAGCTCATCCGCCCTAAATACCCTAGGCTACTACTTCGCTGCTAATACAAAACGGGAAGATATAGGAAGGTTATATAGATGTAATTATTCTCCATATTCCCACAAATGCGAGATAGAGAATAGATATTGATTCCACCCCCCCTGGTAGTGTAAGACCTACTATATACTATAGTTGTTTCCGTAATGGAATAGGTAGTTTGCCATTTGGCAGGTCAGGTAAGGCCGGCCATTCAGGAAAGGTTCTTTTGTGCCAGCGTAAAGAGGTGGTAGCACCTATTCCCCTAACTCCAACATCCCTTACACCATATGAGAGGGAAATCAAGCCATGTTGTTTACATATGACCATTTTGATCCATGTTTTCGTCAGACGAAAGAAGATATGTTCTCACCAGATGATAAAGTGTGTGCTTTCCGTTATATACCCACGCTTTCCTTACTTCTTTATCTCTTCTCTTTATGCCTTTATGTCAACTTGATTTAGGCTTTTTGTATGATGCCGTTCCATACGCTATAGAAGATGATTTCAGAGCAGACGGACGCTAAAGCACACGAGTCGAACCCTACCCTACGCGGGATGGATTATGATAGGCGCGAATGAAATACTTGGACAGTATAGGCTACCACTATAGACAGAAAGAAGACATGGTTGTTACTTACTAGATTTCGATTTAGTTCCACTGAACTGATTTTATTTGATTTAGAACTGATTAGGCTGCTTCATAGAACCATATTTTGCCAAGCGTGCATAGTGCTTGCCTTATGGACTCAGTACTCAGAGCCCACGGAGGTTAGGTTAGCCAACGGGCAAATAGATAGTCCACGACGTAGTGTGAGGTGAGTAGAAAAAGAAGGGCCGGACGATTAGGCATCTTTGCTTTATGATGATTTCTGGTTTTTACCCATAATAAAGTGGGCATTCTGGGGTTGACTCCCAAAGTGGGCATTAGGGCGGACGAAGAAAAAGCCTACGTAGTAGTTTAGCTGATTAACTCAAGGCCAACAAGACGGACGGACAACTCCAACGAACGGGTGTGAGGTGCACCTATTGTTATAAAAAGTTTATATGTTCTTAGCTCACCTTATTTTTTAGCACTAACCCTTGCCTACTTGTTGCTGGTGCGTGGTTGACCCTATCATCGCTTGCCCAAAGGCATCACATTACGCGCCCTCGCCTTCCTATCCTCAGGCGAGTCCCTCCGGGTGGGTCCTCCGTTCCAACATACCCGAAATAATAAGGACCCCGCATCCTAGGAGAGATTACCCCATGCCTGGAGTGAATGGTTAGACATGTTGCTAGAGGGAGTTGACTATGCAGAAAGGGCAAAAGAAATACCACAAATAGAGCCCTTCTGGATCTCGATTGCAAACTAAGACAATAAACGTGACGGGGCTGGCTTCCTTCCTGGCTTGCTTCACAACTTAGCTGGGGTGGATCGGATCGAATGGATTGGATGGACGTTTTTAGGGTGGGGGTGATCAAGTTAATGATTTACGGAATACCGGGCTGGGTGGGGAGCAGGCACAAAGTTCGGTTGCAGATAATATCTATAATACTTTTTCATTCGCTATTTTATTTAGGACACCTTGGCTTTATCGGGTCCAAGACATATTCATTGGGGGTACTCAAAGTGATTTTTTTACCAAAAAATTGATTGCATATATATTAAACTATGATGTTGTGCTGACGGGGCCGGGAATAATGCTTATGCCAGGAATAATTATGATGCCGGTTCGACTGATGATGGGAATAATGCTCCGAAAAAAGCTTATGGGAATGATCCTGGAATTGATCTTGCTGGTCGTTTTTCTTCTTGTGTTGGCGCTAATGTAAGGCTGCTTAGCCTGGTTCTGCTTCTTTAACTGCTGATTCAAATCCTGCTAGGAATCATCCTGGGAATTATGCTTATTCTGCTTGTTCTAATGACGCTGGGACTGCTGCTGCTAGGAAGAATTATGCCTCAACTGCTATTAATGCCACTATAAGGTGATTTACTTGTCCAAGCCCTATCTGCTATACATCATATAGTAAACCCGCCGGTGTATGACTGCTTTTTGCCCTTATAGAGTCTCTTAGTCTGAATGAGGTGTGGATGCCGCTATAACCCGTATGAATGAAGTTAAGAAGATTCTTATCCCATTCTGAATGAATAAAATTATGAGCGATACGGAGATATCCTAGATTAAACTCGCTATACGTGATGAGACACTTTATTGATGAATAGTGTCTCCTTCCTTCCATCAAAATAATAAGATTATAAGACTCCTTACCCCTTACTTAATATATGAGCACTAAGCGAGATAGATATGACTGCTTCTGGAATCCGCTACTCTGCTTAGTCCATCCTCCGTAATTGCACTAGCTTATCCTACAGTAGTGATTCATTATTTAACTACGCTATGAATCAATGGCTAGAGATTCCTACTACTCCTTTGCTGCTGGCCCTACTTATGACACCGGGAATCCATGTGCTTGCTGGGGATGCTGGGAATCATTAGGTTTATGGTATAAATCCTGTGCCCGCCCTACTTATGAGACCCTGTTCAAATGGCTTATGGTAATCCTTTACTTGCTTCAACCAGGAATGATTAGAAGGGTACTTATAGCCAGAACCTTTAGCAGATTTCGTGGAACTGAGGATCGCCCGCTATTGCCAATGCCAATAAACATAAAATCGAACCTCATGCATTGATCTATACGTGTAACCTAATTGAACCTCATGGATCGAGTAACCTCATGTATCGTGTAGCTAAACTTCGTAGCTCAAATAATACTCCTCGTGTAACCTATACGTGACGTTGTAGCTCGAAATATACTAAAGCATGATCGTTAACATAATTCTCTACGTCTAACAAACATAATTGAACCTCTACGCGTAACTAACCTAATAAGCAACGTGTAATCCTGGTAGCGGGTATGGTATGCGCGAAAGCGAGAATGCAGTTATGGGATGCGGGTGCGGGAATGTTAGAGATAATGCGGATGGACAACCACCATATCCAGGGCACGGGGTAGTTATAAAACTACTGGTAACGGAGAACACAACTGAACTAGGCAAATCAAACAGGTCACATTGAACTGGGGTGGGTCGTCACCACTTGTAAACATCCTCCTGGGCAGGGTGGAAAGAGCAGAAACAAATACCTCCTGTGAACCTGGCTCCAATAATGCATATCTGATTCAGGTTAGATGGGTAACTAACTTATCATATCCTTTATCTCGGCTATGATATAAGTGGGCCTGAGTGCTAGGTCATACCTATCAGAGAGAAACAACTTCGTGAAATGGCCTATAGATTTATCTTGCCGTCTTGACTACTTCCTCCACAAATCCGAACCAATTCTGTTCGGTTAGGGGAAGATGCAATCTATCCGATGCTTATGTATGGGAGGGATGAAGTAATATTTGGGCGCTGAGCAGACTTCTCATAAACCCCCCTCCATTGCCCGCCAATACAGAACGACGTTGATTAAGGCAGAGTTTTTTGGTGCTTGCATCGACCGACCACCTTTCCAGCCGCCAGTTATAGTAACGCAATACCGAGTCCCAAGTCCATACCTTGTCTCTATTTCTTTATCTATAAGGAGTAGTGCTTCAACCAAACAAGTTAACCACATGCATGCCCTGATTGCTTGTGTAGGGGACCTTTTATGCCTACTGGATTATTCCCAATTAGCGGAGTATCCTTCTATCATATTTTCTATTTGGTATTACCTAGACTAGGGGTTTATAAACAATGAGGTTGTGGCATTAATTGATAACAGGTAACGAACCTTGACGACGGGGTATTGAAACTGGGTGGTTGGTGTACGCACTATAGGGTACGCACTAGTATTATTGTTAAAGCCAATCAGAGCTACCAATCCCATCCGAAGTACATGCAGTTTTAGTCTATGCAGTAGGTCTACTTGTTGCTTTAGTCCACGGCTAGTATAGTTGAACTAAAAACAAATTGGAGGAGCATTTCCAGCAGTTCCCAGAACAGTTACAACACCTCAAGTCCAGTGAACCCATCTGCTGATCGAGCCAATGCCTAGCAATCATGGGCTAAAGAAGTCATAAGATAAAGGATACCCAACATGTCTGCCTCCCTTGAAAGCTCCTGGTGCTGCGACTATCACCGGTAAGTTGCGTCGGATCAACATCGGGATTAAAATCAACTGCAAAAGCAACTAAGTCAACGCCTATTTGCTCTGGATCTACTGGCCCGGACGCTTGAATCTATTCCACCGCAAACAACCGAATATACTACTGCAGGATCTTCCGCTGCTTCTGTTGTTATTGTTCTCACCTGTCACTACGCCACCTCAGCAGCTGGGACTGGAACTGCTTCCGCATCTGGCATTCCCCAATCTTTTCTATCTATCTTTAGAAGTAGGGCGAGTGTCTAAAGACCGGGTTATCTCTCTTAATCAGGTTATTCACTGGACTGTTAAGCCATCGAGTCTTCTAGGGTTGATCAACCCGTTTCAAGAAGATTCATCCAAGATTCTAGATCTCGTTAATTCTAAGGAGGAGCCCATTCCATAAGGAAGATGAGAGGAAGGCAGGCTTGAAGGCATACATAGTTGGCTGGTTATTTGTCTTTCCCATCCCTGCAGCTACTGCGGGTGCCCGGAATTCATGGATTCTCTGGTAGAGGGGAGTCGAGGTGGAATTCTTTGGTGGGCTGGCTTAAAAGAAGTCCCAATTGCAGTAGGAGTAGCTACTTGTTTTATGGCTTTAATTTGAGCTTCAGATCCTGAATCTCTATAAATGGGTATGACTGGTTAAGGTGACCAGCTTTTGTGCGGCAACCGCAAGTTAAGGTACTCTGGATTTGTTATAGCGCCACCATTTCACAATATACATTGTCCGGGAAAGCTAGTCTTGGGATTGCTGTTTTATCCTACTGACGCTCTTCTTATGAAAGTGGAGGCTTTACTCTAACTGGTCTGTTAAAGTCTCCTTGCTACGGCCTTTTTTAATATCTCCCTAGCTCGGAGGGTTACTCGAATCTTTCGTTTTTGTACTCTACTCGTTCCTTGAAGGTCCAATTAATTAATAGTAATTGGAGAACGGTTAGTGTCTGTTCTGCATGACTCTGGAACGTTATAGCTAAGGGGCGGATTCCAGGGTTCCTTGACTTGCCAAACGGTTTCCAGTATGCCTATACCCCTGTTCCTTTCCCCGCCCGGGTATGGATCTTGAACCTTCTCTAAATTGAATGGCCTTCAATCTGCTCTGTACGGTGAGTAACCCGGATAATAGGATAACGAAAGAGATCTGTAAATGCTAAAGTATACTGCTGGATCTTGGTATGGGTCTAATAGTCATAGGTTGATATGCTGTTAACTCTACCAGAGATAGGTATGGAAGCCACTATGGGTATATATCCAGGTATGCTTCTAGATAAGGAACTGAACCTCACGCCATAAACTGAATCCCTATCATGAGCGCGAGCATAATCAACTGGATCTACTGGGCTTATTGTACAGGGAAAGCCATCACTTGTCTCTAGCTCTTTATATGGAAGGTATACTACTACCACTTCTACCGCTTTTGGATCAACAACTGACTCAACCGTATCTACTAGTTCAGTACCAGTCCTTTCTTTATTGTAAAAAAAAGCTATGCCGGTACTGATGCTACCACTGGTGCTTTGCCTCCTCCACTACTGGAGGTACCCTGGATAAGCTACTGAAGCCGCTACTCGTGCTAGTTAATCCATAATGAAGGTACGAGTGCTAAAGAATCTGCCGCTAGCTCTACTAATGATGCTATAGGTTACGGATCTAGTACAATATGCCGCTACCCCTATGACGTAAGGGCTTTGCAGCCAGCTCCGAAAACGGGTTCCAAACCTGCGCACCTTTACTTTGACTAATAATATTAATAGTTGGCGCTTATTTCTCAAAGTAAAGAAACCTTTAAAGCCAAGCCTCCATTTGAGCGGCCTTACCCTCTTCCTAGGGGGCTGTAACTTGCTGTACCTTTTGGACGAATCTTTCCACTTTGGTACGTGCGCGTCCTCTTTACCCTTTAACAAAGAGAGGTTGGTGACAAAAGTGCCAAGG
>Ga0233342_1000016_pt1 | contig 48950 bp, 21 predicted proteins | sample GEONDECOMP273_FD_180706 | JGI IMG/M metagenome (GOLD analysis project Ga0233342, IMG submission 180706) | Leaf litter microbial communities from Shasta-Trinity National Forest, California, United States - GEON-DECOMP-273 | ecosystem: Environmental > Terrestrial > Plant litter > Unclassified...
TCCGATCAGTCATCAAGGGGGCAAGCGATAGCGATCAGTCATCCATCATCAAGCGGTAGCGATAAGTCATCATAATGTGTCGTGTAAGTGTCAACTAAGTGTCATCATAAAGTATGGTGTAATAATAATCCACCATCTATGCACTAATCGTGTCTGTACTAGCGGATTGGGTAATGTGGGGCGTCTAATCTAGAGCGATCCCTTTAAATAAAGTATAAGTGAAAGGGGCTTTATGGAGTGTCGTAACCCTGTTCCGTACCGGTGTAAAGTGGATTTATGGAAACAACTCTTTCAGGAACCAATCTCCCCCGCATTCCCTACGTCCGCATTCAGGTACGCTTTAACGCTTGCCCCTAGATTTGAGAGCGCTGATCGATATCGCTTGCCTTATGTGGAAGGAGGAGCGCTGTTTAAAGAAGGAGCCCTGTTGATTGAAAAGCCCCGTCGAAACAAAAGCCCCGGTAAAAGAGAAAGATGAGCCCTGTAAAACAAAGAGCCCTGTTTCAAGAGCTTGGTTACACAAATAAGGTTACAATGATCTCGATTATGGATGATTGCTATCGCTTGCTCCCTTGATTATGACGGATCGGATTGCTACCCTTATCCTCATAAGGAAGGATCGATACGCTCGATATACGCCTTCTCCTTCTACTTTCGCAAGAGGATCGCTACGCTCAATTATACGCCTACGTGCGCCTCTGCATTACACATTACCAATTATCCCGCCACGCATTACTGGTGTCGGAGCTACTCACACAGGAAGGAACCCTTCTCACTAATAAAATATTGTTGAAACCTGTAATCAACTCTATAGGAACCTAATAATAAACTATAAAATTAACTATGCGTTCATGGTTTTTCTTTCCTGGGTCCCATGTAAGCACGAGATCATCTGTAAAAATTACCTTGGACGAGATCCCTTATAAAATACTCTTTCTACTTCTAGGATATTAGTCCCATGCCTTTTGCAACTTCTGGGCCAAGGATACTTCATATTCTGCCACATTGTTCATTGCTTCAAACTCTAACCTGAAAGCAAATTTTTATATTTACTTTTGGGGATAAGTCTACACAATCCCTGCCCCAGTTCCTTCATATAGAGTGGGCTCTATCAAAATTCATTCTCCAAATATCACTAGCTCTTTTTTCCCTAGACTCTTCTTTAAGAGGCGCTAGAGATTTCAATAAAATAGCAAAACTTCCGAGCTCTTTCTCTTCATACAGAGGTTCATTCAAAGGATCTTGGGGGTCCTCTACACGATACTTCTTTTCTTGTTCCTTATGTAGAGTGACGAATGTATTATTGCAAGTAGGGATAGTAGCATATGATAAATCCCTTTGCAGGCTACCTCCTAGACTTGCAGCCCATTTCCTTGATAACAAAATTCCCCAAGCATCCGGGACATCAATAACCACTATATCCATTAAGACTGAGATGTCAGGAAAAACAGTTAAGTTAACTTGGAGATCCTCAATGAGGCCACATACTTTAATCTCCCTCGAGTCCATGGCACAAACACTTTTGTAGGGTCTAGAGATCTTTAACCCCAGTTGATTCATTACTTTAAGGGACATAACATTGGCAAAGGCGCCTGAGTGTAGCATACAATTGTGCAGCAACAAGTCATTTACTACCAAAGATATAAATAAGGGTGAATGGCTTCCATTCCCCTTTCCTTTGTCCATAGCCTGAAGAATGACAGGGACATCTTCACTTGTCTCTTTATGCTTTTCAACCGTCCTTTCTTTGGGGCCCTCAATAAATTTAAGAAGCTTTTCCTTCTGGAAGGGGATCTTTATTAGCTCAGATACTCGTACGAGTACTTTAGGGTTTTATATCCAACCCCCTAGGTCGATGTTTAGATCTGTGCTTGAAGGGACTTTTACTTAGGGTTTGGGTCATTTTGGTCATAGTTACATAGTAGATGCAGCCACGTTAGCGGAGGCAGCAGAGCAATCAAACCCAGAAGCGGAAACATAGGTGGAACAAAAACCATGCAGATCCAACAAATCCAGTAGCAGAAATTAGGGCAGGGTAAAAACCCGTATAAACAGAACCATAAGTGGGTGAACTAGTTCCGTGACCTTGTTTACAGATCCTATAGCTTCAGAAGCGGAGCCCCCATCCATCGGTAGGAGTTTCAGTTTACCCCGCATCGGGCAAGGGCTCGGTGGTGAATAAAATGAAATGGGTTCATCGATTGGATCAACAGAATTTGACTCTACTTTCGTCCCTGTTACCTTTGCTCCTGCTCTTACCTTTGTATCTTTTGCCTCTGCTTCTTATGCTGGTGCTTCGGTGCTTCTTTTGCTAATGCTATCTCCGTATCTGGATTATGAAAAGGCTCTGGATCTGATGCTCTGCCCTTGCCTTTTTCTTTCCTGCGTCTGTCCCGGTGAACCTGCTTCTTTGACTGCTTATGCTTGGAATTATGCTCGTTCAACTGCTGCTTATTCAAGTGCTGATGGTAATGACGCTGAAGCTGCTGGTTGTTCTGCTTATTCAAATGACCCTGGGGTCTGCTCCTTCTACTGGTGCTGCTGATGGTGGGGATGAATGATCCGTTTCAACTACTTATGCTCTATACTCAATTGATGTTGGTTCAATTGGTGCTGACGGGGGCTTGTCGTAGTGCTGCTCTTTGGAATGATGCTAGAACTGGTGCATATGGGGATGCTGGTAATGAAGCTGGTGAAACTGGTGGTAATGCTGTTTATTCCACTGCTCTTGGTACTGAGACTGGTTCAACTGGTGCTGACGGGGATGCTGGCCAAAGTAGTGTTTATGGTTCAAGCGCGGGGATCTTTGTGCTGAGGAATGAGGAATAAGCCGGTTCAACCGCTTCTGAGAATGACCTGGGAATGCGAGTCATAGTGCCCAGTTCAACTATGGAAATTACGCCCCTTCAACTGCTCAGGGGAATGAAGCTGGTTATGCTATTGTAACTGCTCCTGGGGATGCCAGAAATGAGGCTGGGAATAAGGCTGGTTCAACTGCTTATGATGGGATTGCTCCTTCAACTCCAGATTCAATTGATGCTCTCCGGGAACTGAGGCTGGGAAAGACGCTGGTTATACTGGTGTTGATGGTAATTATGATGCCTCAAGTGCTGATGGGAATTTTGCTCCTTCAACTTCTGATGGGAAGAATTATGATGTTGGTTCGACCGGTATTGATGGGGCCGCTGGTTGTGCTACCTTTGCGGGTAATCCTTATGCTTATGGGAATAATTTTGATGATGCCAGGGATGAAGAGCCGGTTAAACACCCCCTACCGCAGATTATGCTAGGAATTATTATGCTTCCGCTTGTTCTAATGAAGCTGAGGCTGCTTCTTCAACTGCTGGTTGTGCTGCTCCTGGTTATGCCGCTTCAACTTCTTATTGAAAGAATTCATTTCTGGGTCAGGTGGTTTTTACTAATTGGGTTCTGCTGATTAAACTGCTGATTCAAATGACCCTGGGATCTATGCTCCTTCAACTGTTGATGGAAATGCTGGTTCAAGCGCTAATGGGAATGCTGATGGAACTGCTTATGGGGCTCCCTGTGTTCCTGGGAATTAGGCTGGAAATCCTAGTGCTCTTGGAACTGCTGCTATTGGTATTGATGATTTTCATGTTCTGGGAACTTATGCTGGGAATAAAGCTGCTGGGAACTCCTCATTGGAATGATGCTTGTTCTAATGCTCCTGGTCATTGTGCTGCTTTTGCTTGTAATGATGCTTTTAGTGCTGCTACTTGAAATGCTCTTGGGAATGTTCTTTCACTGCTGATTGAAATGCTGGTCATTCTAATGCCTGGAATGAGGCTGATGGTTCTGCTGCTTCAAATGCTCCGGTAACTGCTGCTTTAAATGCTGGTGCAGAGAATCCTTGTGCTGATATAAATGCTGGTGATGCTTCTACTTTTTATGCTGGTTCTGCTGCTTCAACTGCTGCTGCCGGAAATGAGGATGCCGGTTCGACTGCTGCTTATAATAATCCTTTTGCTGCTGGCTCAACTTATGCCGTTGGAACTGATCCTGGAACTGATCCTGGTAATGCTCTGGGAACTGTTCAGGTCACTGAGGCTAGCAATGCTCAAAGGCTCCTTAAACTGGTGCTTCTGGTTCAGCTTATTCAACAACTGATGCTCCTTCAACTGCTAAAGGGAATGCTCTTAGTACTACTACGGGTAATGCTTTTGGTTCAACTGCTGCTTCGACTGATGCTCGGAATGAGGCTCGTTCAACTGCTGATGGTTGGGATGTGCTGGATGGGGGGGCTGTTGGCCGTAATGCTCCTTCAACCGCAGGATTGCTGGGAATTATGCCCCTTCAACTGATGCTGGAAATGAGGAGGCTGGTGATTAAAATGCTGATTCGACTTATGCCGCTAGAAATGATCTGGGAACTGCTGGTTATAATGAATATGTAATAACACGGCGATTCGTGATTTGATGCGATCCGAAAGTAAACGGCGACGATTTCACGTCTCGAGGTCAGTATGGGATCGGGTGTTCTTCCCGTCTGACAATGATGCCCGCCCGGGATGACATTGAAGATCGGAGTGCAAAGCCCAGGCAATTTTGGCTATGACTTTCTCTAAGTTGCATCGTATCAGGTTGACAATAGTGGAGACGAATAGATTGGCGAAACTTCAGTCTTCCAATCATTATTTATATATGTAATAACACTATATTCGGTATGAAAGAAAACTGGAATAAAACTAGTATGTTATGCTAGATTCGGTATGGGTGAGTCGTCTTCCCTTCATTCTTTATATATGTAATAACACGGCGTAATTATGCTAGATTGTAAGGGGGCTCGTCGAAGGTGCGAAGCAGCCTATTAGTTACTCCCGCCGGATACCCACTTCGCGTAGAAGTCTTTGAGGCAGCGGTTTCTCTTAGACAGGTACTTCATAATCTGACGCGATCTTCCAGTCATTATTTATATATGTAATAACACTAGATTCGGAATGGGCAATCTGGAAAAGAAATTGAACCTGAGCTATCCCTTATTATCCTATGTTATAGGTTCATCGGGCTACCACATCCCACTAGTGAAAATTAGGGTGATATAAGCTCCTATTAGTCATGTAAATCAATGGTAATAGTAGTATCAATAAAGGTATGTGTACATAGTAAGTTAATACTAGAGGTGTAGATATGTGCTTACTTATGTTGAGTCCTGGGATCTACTGTGCTTGTACCACCATATCTGCCTAATTCTTCCTATATGAGTAACTAAGCTCTAACTGGTGAGTAATCTGGTACAGATATGAACAAAGTAAGAACAGGGTACTCAATATATAGGAAAGGGCAGGTAATATAATCATAGTAATAAAGCTCATATTAGTATAAGTAAATCACTCATAGCTTATCCTTACTAGTTATACCATAAGTATACCCATTGCTTCAACATAGGTTATGTAATTGAAACGTATCCATAAGAGTAATGAATAGGAAACACAGATTGGAACAGTAACAAGTATCGAATATGATGGTGTTCAAAGCTTATGGGAATAGTAAGCAGTATAAGCTTAGTTACAGTGTTACAATACATTAAAGTGATAGCAGGATACCCTATTATCGTAATGGCTCTGATTCATACAAGAATACATAGAAGTAATGGAAATGATAGGATACCAGTATAGTAATGAAAGGGCTCTAATCCATAACCAGTTCAATATGCTTAAAGCTCATGTTCATAGTTAGCTTGAATCCGTATTCACCTAATCAATCTGTACTATTGATGTAAGTATAACGATTCAGTACATAGCTTATGGAAAATACGGTATTATCATAGAGAAAACCTTAGTTACTAGTTAGATCAAAGCGTTTTAGTATCAGTATTAATCACAGCTTATGTATGAGATTACAGCCTATCTATCACACAACCTATTACTCGTATTAGTACAATATAACTATTCAGGGCATATGAGTTATATCCTCCTTATTATGGAAACATCTATATGAACATAGCTTAACAACACAGAGTAAGTAGATATGGGTGGTCTTATCGCATGTATTACTCTTGTAACTAACCTGGATAAGTGAGTGATTCCCATTGAAAGTTGCTTATGATATACTTTACATAAAATACTAGTATGGTGACTATCATTGCTTTGATTAAACATATAAAGTTTAGTAATTCATATATAAACAGTAAACACTATGATCTCCATGGAATACGCTTATACAATGTAACCAACACGTTTAGGGTAATGCTTATAGCTTAGAGATTACTACAAGTTTCACTGCACTCTATCTATACAGTGTATCTAATGGAAACTATGGTGTATTATGTTTCTATTTGTTTACCTAATCAACAGGATAAGCTAGACCAATCTGAAACAGTGAATACATAAAAGTACTCCAGGTATGGTAATAGCTCTGAACATGTATGGAATAAATACTACTAGTAATTACACTTATCTTGGTGCTTATGAGCTTGCTTGAATATACATGAAACCCAAGCACTTTGATTACAGAGATACTGTTGCTTATTCATGAGGTGGAATACAAAGGAAACAGGTATGTGTTCAATATAACTAGTGGAATCATTGGAATACTGCTGTTACTATTACCTTTATTAGGGATAATCCACTACCTTTACCGAGTAATTATTAGCATTGTGTTTATCTATGATAAGGTAAGTATAAATGCCATATGAATCGTAACAGTTTGGTGATTTCACATATCACATTAGTATGGTGTATAAGGGTTCAACTCTTATTACTAGTCTAATGCTAATAGTAACATCTATATTATACACGGGCTTTGTTTCAACTATTATAGATACATGATTACCATGGAAACGGGTTAACTAAGAGCAAGAGAAGATGATACTCATTATTTATATTTATCTAATTAGTAGGATAGAGTATCATAATGACACTTGGTTAGTAATCAATACTAGTAGGATCTTGATGCCTGTATTCACATAAACTTAAGCATGTTGATGCTTACTTAGCTTACACTCTTAGCTTACATAAGCTAGTATCACAAGCGTTATGATCCTTATACCTCAACTTACACTAGAGTCTTACATATATTATGCATATTAACTTGATCACTACTATGTGTAAACTTTGATACGAATTAGTTATGTAAAGTATGTGTGTTACTTCTATATTGACTCTATTACAGCTTATCAATATTTACATACTATTCCACTTATTATGGATAAACTGTACCTTATTAACCACACTAAGTGAGTTAAGCTATACCAGTAATGATTGCTACATTATGGAGATTACTTATACTTCTATAATATTGGATACGTATACGTGTTGCAAGTATGATCAGAATGCTCTGTATGAATACGTATTATGTATAAGCTCTATTATTACTGTGATTTCACTCTATACCTTACCTCATAAGCATGCAGGTTGTTATATTATAGAGAATACATAGCTTGAACACCATTGAAGACGTACCAATCCTATAGCTTTTTCTTATTCCTTGTGTCATCACCAAATAAATGTCTTGTATTGGTTCAATTTGGTGTAGAGATAGTCAAGTTAAGGTAAGCTATAGTTATTATACTATACAGTGTATCACCTTACTAACTAGGGGTTTCAATTACCCTTATCATATGCGTATTTTCCCTAATGGGGTTGCTAATATCAGCTGAGTGACACGTCATATGTGGATTAGAAGATGAAAAAGCCTCCATGTATGGGAATAGCATAGTAATTATACTAAGCTATCATACCACTAGTACTTTCCATATACAACACGTATGGTATAAGCTAACCCGAGATCATATATGGTAGTCTATGGTATTCATAGTAATCATAACACTGGTGCACTTCTATTAACTAAGCTTTGATTACAGCGTAAGTATTGCTCATATAACTTATCCTGGTATTATGGTTCTACTTTACCTGCTTCTATTAATAAAGTGCTTACATATTACTCATACTTATAACTATATTAGGAAAAGCCTTACATGTGTTACCAGCTTAATGGGCTTCAACTATTCACACAGATTAATGGAATCACTTCTATGTATAAGCTTACTGTTTCATTACAAGGATTAGCTCAATTCACACATTGATATCATGTATTCCTAGTGGGCAACAACTGTAACTACGAGCGTAATCATAACTATATCTGTAATTACACATGATCTCTTGTTATACAAATGTAATATTAGCTTATGTTACCCCCTGTATTGCAATAAATTACACACCCTTTATTATGGAGAGTATTATCACCATTAGTATTCCATAAGTAAATATGAACTATTAGCTGTAATGGTAAAGCATAGAGTAAAGTATGATCACCTTTTTCTATAATAGCTAGTATAATCGCCATTATAACCCATGTATTATGCATAGTGATATCAAAGCTTGTACACGTTAAACTTAGCTTGTTGTATAAGTCTTAAGCTTATCCGTAATCAGATCAATGGTGTTCAATCATTCCATCTGATATAGCTTTTATTAGATTGATTAGCTTAGAGTTACTCTCCATGTAGAGCTCTGATACGTTATGATCTTTTCATATTCCATGTTTCATATCTTAAACTAAGCTTATTGTAATCCTTAAACAAGACATAGATAGAGTTAATACTATACTTTATGCACAGCTTCATTGCTCTCTACTAATTCAAGCTAGATCATTATAGTAACCAGCTTCTCATGTTGTTCAATCCTGTAAATGGGTGTAAGTCATTCCCTAAGTTATACAAGTTTAATATGGTTAGTATGTATGCCTAATGTGTCAATCCATGCCACCAGCTATCCCTTATTAAAGCTTGCTGGTTTAAACGAACGGTCTATCGGTACCTGGAATGGAACATAAACGGCATATATGGTAGTACTAAACCCATCATGCTTATTAATAAATTGACTCAATGGGATTACTTAACCTTAAATAGGATTGGGCCCTCTTGTGGAAGGCGGTAATCCAATCCCTATTTATTAAAAACCAATAGGTACCTTATTGTTTCAACAATGGTAAGCCAAATCCATTGTTATATAGATACAAGTAAGGGTTAGTGTATAGGAATTTAACCTATGTAATTTACAGACATATCAGCTTATTCAACATATAGACTGTGTTTAGAAAGTACTATGTTTTTAATATACACTCATATTAGTAATTATATTCATTATGTCTAAGCTTACAGAGTCTCTTCACCATATACTGCCCAAATTGATTGGTTCCATTATTAAATGAACTGTGTTAATATGGTTACATATGAACTAAGGAGAATCGATAGGATGGTAACCTCAATGGCAGTAATAATATATACCATAACTATCATAGTTACTCTATTCGATTAGTGGACAGAACTGTGGACTCAGATAAAAAAAAGTACTAGTCTTGAGCTAATATTAGATATAGCTTATACGTGCTGAATATCCTCGTACATTACATATATTATAATAATGGTAATAGAAGGGATATATTACACACAGCTTTGATCTTACCTTATAAATAAAAAAGGCAAAAGCACTTGGAAAATATAAGGGTTATTCAGTATATTAATCAATAGAATCATAGGAATTGAATACGGATAGTCAATGGAAGCTAAACCAGTGAATCACATGAAAGACTGGTCATAGTTGGAACTATATCCCCTTACTATGATGTTTCCATAATATTTAGATATATGTATAGTTTATGCTAATTGATAAACCCCATTAAGTAGGTAGCATCATCGATGTCTCTTACTTAATGGTCATGTTCGACAATCTATCTCATACTACTACTTGATCTGTGGTCTCTCTATATTAGTCATATTAAGTAACACAATGGACTACTCTACTATGATATCATAGATCTATCAACCCCGAGTCAAAGTGTGAGATAGACTGTCCATATCAATGGAACTAAAGGATAGAGATACACTTATTACGATAGGTTGTACTGGTATATCAATAATAGTTATGGTAATCATAGTGTTCATCTTGGATCAGTGGACCAGACTAAGCACTCAAACTAAACACGATCTATGATGTTTCAATACCATGGAGATCATACTTGGATACAGTATTCCCATAATATAAGCTCAGACTAAACACGATCAATGATGTATCAATTCCATGGAAATCATAGCTCGTTGGAAGGAGTTACAGTTTAAGTGGGGAGAACATGGGACTGCCCAAATAAGGAAGGAACAATGATATAATTTATCTTGATGAATTTGAAAACACCGTCCGTGTTTTATCTTTGGAAATTGGGCAAAAGAAGATGGTTAGATAAATCCACCCAGTGAAGCACCAATGAAAGCCCAGTTTAGTACCCCTTGGTCATCAACCAATCATTTCCCCATCTCTGGTAAAGCATAGGAGGGTATCGCTGCAAGCCGATCAGGCTCAGGCTTTGGAGGATCAGACATAAGGCTCCTTCGGAATTTGCCCCAGTGGTCCCCTATATTAGATATAGGCTGCCCGAGCTAAGTTAATACTATATATATTACCTTTTATAGAAGTGGTATGGGCACTAGCCGCCTTACTATAGATGGTTGCTATGATGTAAGCCACCAAAATCCATATAGCTACTACCGTTGTGGAATGACGAAACAGATAACTTGAAACCTCGTGAGTACATATATCCAGTAACTGGAACCTCGTATGTACCTACGTCTGTACCTTATATTTTAAGTGAATGAACTCAAGGAAAGACTTGAATTCATTAGTTCATTTCAGTTCATCAATCATAAAAAAGAAAGTATTCAATAGGGTATAAATTTATTGTGTAAGGTTAGTTCAATCCCACTATCCATCCCATCCCTAGGTAGTGTGTACCTGAGCTGCTCCGTGCTTCTTCGTTGTCGTTTGGTCGTGAATCATAGGTGCTACCGAACCGCTATAAATGTGTCGTAGGGTAAGGCTGAGGTAAGAGAGTATAGCAAGGTGAAGGCTGATTCTGAGAAGGTCTATGCTGTTCCCATTAATTGAAACACGTCCTAGTATCGGTGGTTCATGTACTCGGTGACCTCCTTCATACGACTGGACTTCTTCGGTCCAATGAGTTTGCTCCTTCCCGTCCAGCAAGCAGGATAAGTGATCAAAGAATCAGATCAGTATCGGTGACCCGCTCCACCTCAAATATGTTGGCTATAAATAAAGATCTATACAAGCGCAGCCCAGCACAACTGAGTATCCCGGCCAAGCCAAGTAACCAAGCCGAGCCCAGTTGTTAACCTTGTCTCCTTACTTTCGGGGTGTATAAAAAAGCAATAAATTAACTTAGACTTCTGCCTTCCACTCGGTATGGATACTCCTGGCAAGTACTATTGGCTATTGGCTATTAAAAGTAAACTTACTGAAAGTAGATATGTATATAAATAATAAAAATATATTTTATTGCTCCAATGAGTATTTCTTTCCTTGGGTATCCTTAAAGAGGAGATTTCTTATACGAGAATGGCAAATTAGGATGTTTTGTAGAACCGGGAGCCAAGCCAAGTTTTCAGCCCACCAGTTGAGTAGCCTCGCCCAGGCAATAATGCATCCCACCTGACATAGAGAAACGTTGTAAAGGTTAGAGTTCATTAAGTAGCAAATCCACTTTGGTGCCCCAATGAGCAATGAGATAAGCCCTTGGCCTTGTAAAATAATAGATTTGATTAGGCGAAACCTCATACTCGTAACCTCATATGAGTCTCTGCCTGTGAATGCAGAGGTTTTCTGAATCTGCCCCAACAAGACTTAGTGCCTGTCCCAACGTTGGTGCTAAAGTATCCATAAGCATATCAACTCGACTAAGGCGCGTGAAGGTGGTATAGGCGAGATAACGTTATATATAAGAGTGGGCCACCATTCATATCCTCTGACGGTAAGTCCTTCTTTTTCTTCTATCGATATGAGTGAAAGGGTTACCTCTCTCGAAGGTTCACCTCTATCCTGTGAGCTATCCAATCAATCAATTCAATCAATCACTATCCAAGCGAACCCACTTCCCTTAAAGGCACTCCCGTCCTAGCAAGAATGAAACCGTGTGTCCTTTCGATTATTCTAAACTGGTGAATCGTAAGTAATTGGTCATCCGAGTAACTCCTATTCCGTGTCGGGTAAGTTATTTCGAGGGTTGAGTGTAGGGCCACGGTTGGTTCTATTTATAGGTCTAGGCTCTAGGTCTAGGCTCTAAGGCCGAGGGCAACGATTGCGTCGATGTATAGATTCTATTTTGAGGGCTATGTTTCCGTAACGATAGGGGCTCCTTCCTCTTTTTTTGATGACCACCGGCTACTGGTTGGAAATGACCTTCTGGCTCTGACCGGACAATGCCTGGCTATTTGCTATACTACGAGACTGGTACTACAGCTGGCTACTGCTCTAACGGTATGGCCTTCAGGCTAGCTATGTTTGGTGGATAATTGAAAAGTGAATTAAGGTATGTAACGCATCTTCATCTGTACCCTCTGGCGACATCTACCGGGAAGCAGCATCATATTTATTTCTCTATTGTTCCGCCTCACACACATAATCCGTACGTCAACTGTTACATTAACTAAATATATTATTAAATAAATTATATATAAACGTATAATACTGATAATACTACTGCTTAGTGTATAAGCATGTATGGCTGATCGTCAATATGAACCAGGGGAGTCGTCTACTATATAACACAACCGGGCTAGATGGAACAAAACAAGTGGTTATATCATTGAACCAAGGGCTTTATATGAACCGGGGCTAGATGGCACCAACCTGCCTAGCCTAGCTCACTTTATTTTAGAGCATAACCCTTATGAGTAGACCTATTTGTATTGACTGGTTAGCGTAAGAACCATCCTCAAAACCCCAGCCCTTGCACTACTCTAATTAGTTTCATAATACACATAATAGTTAGCCCCCTACCACTGATCCAACTGCTGGTTATGCTCCTTCAACTGCTTTTGGAATTACTGACTTTACTACTGACTTTACTTCTGCTTGCTTCACTGCTACGGGCTATAGACAAATGAGGAGGATTTTGGAATGTTCCAATTCAAAAACAACAACTTCCTTCGACGAAGACTAGCAACCCAAAGTTAGCAGACCTGGCTAGTCACCCACCCCGTGCTTTGCCTTATGAATTATTCTGGGTACCACTTGTGACCTATTATGCCGAAGGAGCCAATACGATTCAGTCTTACCTACTTCAGACGAAGAGCTTTTACCTTTTAGGACCTGCTACCAACTCTCACCTATAGAAGATGATCTTATCCTACTTACTTAGAACCTCTTGCTTCAGCCAGTAATCCTTTTTAGTGGATACGGCAGGCACTATCTTCTCTTTTCGGACCAGGACCCCCAGCAGATACTGATGGATTCATACAGCAACAGTATTTCCTTTCATTTTAGTGCTACCAATACACCTTCTTTACCCATCCGACCGAACCCAACTTACTGATACCACTCCGTGCCTGCCTAATAAGCAAGAGAAGTACGAGGTAAGGTACGTAGTGCGAGGGTCCCCAGCTACGTTGCGATATCCCGAGCACCTTTCCATCCAGCGTTATTCGTGAAGTGATTCTTTCCATCCATCTACGCCTATTATTAATTGTGGGATCCATCTCTCTATCACTCTTTCTCCATAAAAGGCTATCTGTCTGAATGAGGTTCGGGGGCCTAGGGGCGGGGAACAGCCAGCATTGTATTATTTCCCTGGCTGGTCGGATACGGGGATGGATGACCTACCTCAACCTTGTCGGAACTTTCATTCGATGTCCAAAGGGAGGGGGGCTAGAGATGGTAAATTCTACTCTTAGAATCTGGCCCCCTAAGGCAGTATAGTGGTAAGCAATCCCAACCATCCCGTTCAGCCACTCCAGCCAGTTAGGAAGCTTCGTCCCAGAATAGTAGGAAACGTTATCAAAAGCCTTTATTCATTGCTTAAACGTAATTTTGTGTGCTTAGATTAGGAATCCATCGTGTAAAACTCCCATGCCATATAACGAAGTTTTGAAAAAAAAGATGGCACGGTACATACAATCAATCGGAACCATCCTATCCCAACCTGATGATCCCTCGTCCTGTGGGTTCAATGATTAGTTTTCGATCGGGATTGAAACTCAGTAGCAGTGGTATAATCTGTGTGTTCAAGCTCTTTATTGTTGGTTGTTTGTGTGAAGGCATCCCCCCGGAACAGGTTAAAAGCCCAATAGGGATCTGGTTCTTTCCTCCCCTTCTAGGGTTAAAAAAAACTGGGACTATGCTTCTGGTAAGTCCCTATGATAACAAGCGGTAGCGATAATTTAAACTAAGCTTGTATCAATTCTAACCTTCCCAAAAGTGGTAAATTAACCTCTATAAGGGTGGCCTTACCACAAGATGAGAAATAAAAAGGAGTACAATAAATAATAGTAAAAAGTCAGAAAAGAATAGAAAACACCCGAAGCTTTCTAGTATACACTTTCATATAAAATCTACCCTTTTGCCCTTATCAAAGCATAGATTGTCCTTTTACGAAGGAAATGGCTAATGTTATCTAGAGAAATTGGACTTTTACGAGGATGCGCAAGCAGGCTCGACCATAAGGGAGAGGGAAAAGGCTAATTTGGGAAAGAGCTAATCTGGCTGTTTTATGCTTCAAATTGTCCTTTTCAAAGCTAAACGACCAATATGACCTAGTATCACCTAGAGAAATTGTCCCTTTAAGAGCTAAATGGCTAACTTATGTAGGTAAATTGGACTTTTATTAAGTAAATGGCTAATTTTATTAGGTAGATTGGACTTTTATTAGGTAAATGGATAATTTTATCTATATGAATGTAAATGGATAATGTTATCTATATGAATTGGACTTTAAAGAGCTAAATTCCCAATATGACCGGGGGAGATTGCCCGTTTAAGAGCTAAATGGCTAATATTACCTAGATAGATTGGACTTTTAGGAGGATGCGCAAGCAGGCTCGACCATAAGGGAGAGGGAAAAAAAGGCAATGTCGCCGCAAGGTATACCTAAACATTTTTTGCATAATCTAGCATCCCTTATACACATTACTTTTAAGCATAAATCCTATATCAAAACTACATCGCCGCAGAGAGAAGCTGTTGGGAAAACTACCCTCATCGCCGCAAGGTATTCTACCATACTATGTGGGTACATCGCCGGTCTCAAGGACCTCGGAGTTTGGGACCTTGGATGGTATTGTTTTGGGAAGTAAGCGTGGGATCCTGCTGGTTGGTAGAGCTACTGGCTGGCTGACTGGTTTTATGGTTGAGCTCTTTTGCTGGTTGGTAAATGTCGGATCCTGCTGGTTGCTAAGCGGTTAGTGCACTAACTGGACTAACTGATTTTGTTTATGTTGGGCTAACTGACTTACTGCCCAGACTCCATAGATAATCGTATCATTTATGTGATGCGTACCCACTGTCCAGACTAAAAAAGTAATCTACCCAATTACCCAAATAGATCTTATAGATAGCATGGCCCTTATAGCATGGTTCAAAGGGAACCTCATGGCCCGAAGGGAGCCAACCTCATGGCTATATGGATAACCATCTATCCCAATCTACCCGATTACCCGATGTAATAAAAATGTAATAAAGATGTAATAAACTAAGTGCTGTATCCAATCAGTTATAAAGCTGTTCTACTTGCTTTGTGATTTAGTGACCATGAACTTGCTGGCTGGGCTCTAATGTGGTGCTCCTTTGGTGTAATGCTAGTGTCTGCTAACAACCTTCCTTACCCACCTTAAGACACCTTACCCTACTATTACTTATCTTCCATGCCTTGCTTCAGCTAGGAATACAGTATCAGCATTATCTTATATTGTAGGGACGGGCTTAAACCCCAGGTATCTTTGATGAAGTCAGACTGCAGAGGAACGCTAGTTGATGCCTACTCCATTAGTTTAGTCCCACTTATCTATTTATTTTACATATGGGCTCTACCTTCACAACCACTTGCTTAATGAATGCTCGGGTGACATAACAAAGGAAGGGGGGGGTTGGGGGTAAATTCTTTATAGACACAGCCACGGGTAGTGGGTAGATCAATTACTTTAACCACTGGGTGAATGGAATGGTACAGTAAGTAGCCGAGGAACGGAGTAGTTCCCTCCCCCGATTGATTGCTGGATGGCACGACACGGATTATAATTCCCCCGGCACAGTTACAGCTCAGGTTTTATGTGGAGATCATCGAAACTGCTAAAGAAACAGCTCTTTCACAGGGAGAAGCAAGGGTAGGTAGCCGACAGAGAAACCAGATTATAGGATCAGCACTTCACAAAGAAGCAAGGGGTGGGGTTACATGGTGTTAAATGGGGTTCGGTCCCTGGTTTGCCTAAGTTCGATCTTTAGCTGATAAGTGAAATAATAGGTGGGCGCGGGCCTTCACAAGTGCGATGGGAACGTCTAAGGAGGTTGGGTCAACTCGGGTGTCCCCCCGTAAGTTCAAGTTGTAAGTTCAGTAGGGCAGGAAGTGTTAGCCACAAAGTAGGTAACCAAAAGTAGAACGTCTCGGTCCCACGGGTACCGGCCCAGCTTCTTCCTCCTAGTTCAATCGCAACTAGATCAAGGCCAGAAAGGCACGATGACGTGTTCACTGCTTTGAAAGATAGCTCCTCCTCCGGCCTCCTAATGTTTGATCCTTGCAAATAGTAAAGTAATATTTATGCTAGTTCATCTCGTAGTAATATAATGTGCTTTGCCTAAGTCTAAGCTTAGTAATAAGCACGTAATCCTGAGTCTCGAACGACTGAGCTGACCTTGCTTAGAACAAGCTAACTCCTCATGTCTTAACTAACCGTAATGGGGTTTAACCCATCTAAACCTAACAGATGTCTTAGTGAAAGTTGAAACGAACAACACCAATTGTAAGCATACAATGAAATCTGCCTTAGGTGCTAGTTTATTGTTATTCTGTTCCTAGTCTGGTTCTTCTGTTCCTTGGTAGTGTGTAGCTTAGTAGTGCTAGTGAAGTTCAGATATGCAGTGGAGATAATTGGTGGAGATAGCAAATGTGAATGCCCCGGCTTTTTTCATGATTTAGCCCCATACATAATTCCCGTGCAAAGATCTAAAAGGAATGGGATGTTAAACCCCAATCAATCTTTTTGAAAGGAGTCTAGAAGGGAGGGCCTCTTAGAGTTAACCATGGACAATGATTCACCACCACCAAATAATGATAGCTCGAGAGCGAGGAGGGCGAGGAGGGAAAATGCGCCTAGAGATGGAATAACCTCGGAGCATATTCGTAGTAGTTATAAAAGGGAATTAAACACCTATGTTTTAGCGTCGCAGTTCAGCATCACAGTTCGTTTGCACTTTGTCGGCCACAAAGGATGGGTCCTGGTCCTGGCCCCTAAACCGTCGCATTTTGTTTCTGCCCCCCTAAACCGTCGCATTTTAAAGCTCCTTGCCCTCAGCGGACAAGCGCTTCGCACCTTCCTCTATATACTTTTTTTTAATGAATAAACATATATAAAGGTGGGCAAGGGTATTTAGGCGGGCAAGGACTATAGACGGATATTCAGACTTTTTATCCACTACTTATACTATTTTACTTACCTTACCACATTTATACTTAGTTTATACTTATTCCAATACTTATTCCAATATAAATTATCCCCAGGGTTAGCAGTTAGCAGCATCATCTTCTACCTTCAAGGGGAAGCAAACCCTCACAGTGAAAGACACAAGGAACGATGGAACGAAGGAAGCAACACTACTTCTTTACTACTACACGCTACAGGGAGTCATTACTTTAGGGGATTACTTTAACACCTACTGGGGTATAGATAGTCCCAGCAGGTAGAGAATTCTCTCGCGATATCAACGCATTGGCCTACACTGTAGGTACCCCCTGAATTGCAGTTGCTTTCTTCTCTCCTCCCTTGACCTTTATATATTGGGCCAGCAGACAGGACCTTGAAAAGCATCTTAGTACCCTTACTGTAATGAAGTAAGTATACTTATTTCCTCACCTATTCCCTAGATAAGTGCTATCTTACTGCCTCATCACCATAGCAGGAATATATATTCTTTTTATACGTTACGCCTATCTTAAAACATAAAACGGATATGCAACCCCAGTGAGAAAGAAGTTATGGAATATGGACAAATATAGGAACCATATTGAAATAGAACTGCCCTTGCCATCCACCCATATTCAATATGGTATGAGGCAACTCAGGTGAGCGTTTAATACTGATCAGTAAAGAAATGAAATACATAATAGGTCTAACTATCTCTGACTTGCCTTATCGTAGGCCCATATGACTCGCTAACGCTCAAACAATCTCTGATCCCAATTATACACGAGTCTTTTAGACTTATCTCTTATTACTGAGTATAACCAGCCCTCTAGGAAGGCCAGTCTCTCTATAGCCAGTCTCTCAGTTATTCAGCTGAACCAGGAGTCTATAGATCTCGGTACCTGGGGAGTAGAACCCCAGTTCACCCTTGTACCCTTTAAGGATGGATATTTTTTTATAGACTGAACGAGAGCTCCGAAGAGCTACGTGTTTCTTCATAAATATTGGCAATTCCTTACTTAACATCGCCGATACCAATCCATGCTTTTGAAAAGAATATTTATATTTAACGCCTCTTATTCTTCCCCGAAAACCATACTGGAGATCTTATTACCGTCTGATACAGCTCCTCTAATTCTCTACGATTATATGAAAATAACTAGAGTCCTCATTATGTATCGTAACGCGGGCAATTCTCTCATTTTCTGGTTCGAAATGAAACCACAGATATATTAAGGGAATCGAACCCAATTCCTATGCTATGTGCATTGGATAAACCATAAATACACATGCTTATATTATATACGTAATAAATCTATTTTGGTTCAATTTATATGTTAAATTTATTTAAGCCGTTTTAAGATACCCAAGAAGGTTTTCTAAGTGAAAGGTGGCGTATAGAGATGATAGAGAGTGTAAATATATGCCCTTTAAAGAAAAGTGGGAGATTGGCCTTTCTAAATGAAGTATGGTTCAATAGTAGTTTAATTAGCAGCAGATCGAAATGCATTAAGGAAAGGAAACCAAGGAATAAGAGAAAGGATATGAAAACTTAGATAGGCTGCTAAGGTAAGGCGTGTAGATTATAATATAGTAACAGTAAGGATTAAAGCACCAATAATACCGTAAGTATCTTGATGCAGTTGATCGAGCATATCTTGATGCAGTTGATCGAGCATATCTTGATGCAGTTGATCGAGCATATCTTGATGCAGTTGATCGAGCAGAGGATACGTAGGATCCCTTCTATTTGTTCTAGATCCTATTTACGAGCCAGCATAGGTCTTGAAAGTATCCCGTTTACCTAGCTCTAAATGCATAGCCTATCTATCCTTGTTCTTTATTTACGAGATTATTACAATCACCACTATAAATAAGAAAAGTGCTTCTTAAGTAGACTTGCTACAGTATTCTTAATATCAATTTCTATCGAGAATATTCTATTTATATCCCATTCCTTCTCTGCTCGATCTACCAGATTGAGATGAACCCGTTGTAACGTTGTGCCTACATTCCCAGTTAGATAGATCCTACTCATACTCAAATATTATGGAGTATAAAGTTCGTCCAATTATCAATCAAGTTTGAAAGGTCCTTCAAGGCAGCATCTAAGCTCGCGACTCCTAGCCGGGTAAAGTATCCTTCCGGACGTTATCTCATTCTGTCTCTTGCTTCCTGCTCGAGGTATAACCTTTCAAATCTACCTCAAGTTGTTAACTATGTTGGGGCGAGCTTGTGTAAACTCTAGAATATATGTACCCTCCTCCAGAAAGCAATTTGATTAAAATAATTAACTGCCCCGGAGGAAATGTGCTGGATTTATCCCTACTCTGCCGCCGGGGTTTCTAATATGAACTTTCCATCCAAAAGCAGGGGTGAAGCTTCGGAGCGCCAGGTTTGAGGCTAAATAGGTTAATTCAGTAGAACCGGACCATATAAGTAGCTGTGCCTGCTAAATGAACGTATTGAATCTACCCCACTAATTCTGGCAGGCGGCTTCAACCTACTATACTCAAGCAAGTGGGTGGGATATTCGATCGACTAATTCTGACTAATGGGATATGAAATTCTATTTATTAATAGGGTAAAAAGTGGTAAAATGGACGGGAAGCTTAGATTACGCTCGAAGCGGGTATCACCCTGACGGGAGTGGTAGGGGAGTGGTAGGGTAGTGGGAAGAGGTGGGAAGTGCTTATTGATCACTCCAATCAAGGAACATCCGAATTGGGAACAACTAAGCTTGAGAGTCGATTGGGCTCGAAAATTAGAAATAAATTGATTAAGGTCGTTCATAGCCTGCCTCTCCATCAGAAGGATTAGTTGCCAATAAGAAAAATGATATAATCAAATGTGCGGGTCCATCCCATGCAGTTTATCTTGTTCACAAGTTCTCCCGGGGATTGTTTGTTTAGATTCATTTGTTCGCGTTGAGTGGAGACCGGAAAAATGCATTTACCAAATTCGGAAGAGCAATAAACACACATTATTTTGTATAGAAGGAGCAACACCGCTTAATCTCCCTCCCACTCGCGGGGATTGGAGAAGCAGCAATCAATTATACAGTTTACTCAGTCGGTCCAGTACCAGCAACCCCACTAGTAGCACCCCCATCAAAAGAAGGTTTAGTCAGAACCCGTCAGTCACAAAAGCATAACCGATTGTTCTTATACCCATCCAACCCTATTCAAGTAGTTGTGTCCATTGAACCAGATGCAAAGCGAATTCCGGTCCAGTCCCAAATCCAGCTTTAGTTCGAGCAGATTCAGTTGTTTACCTTTAACCCCCTTCTTCTTAACTAATTGATCCATCAGCATCCAAGTCCGTTCGAGAGCCATAGCCCATCCTAGATCCGGTTGACGCACCTGTATATCCTACTAGCTTTTGAATACTGCCCTTTTGACCGAGCTAAAGCAGTTTTTGACCCAGTGGATTCACCAGCTTAAGCAGCAGTCGGAGTTTACTCCCATCTATCGGTGAAGACATAAGAACAAGACAGAACAGAGATCATCACATCCAGGAGACAGAGAAAATGACACATGCATGCATGAAATGCTCAAAATAACAGACACATGAAACGCATAACCTTGAGCATAGAAAACATGGATAGAGAACTCAAACAGACAGCCATTAATAACGCAAAAAAAGGTACGAAGTCGTACGAAGTCGCTTGTCCGCATCGGGCAAGGCTTGTCCGCATCGGGCAAGGCTTGTCCGCATCGGGCAAGGTGCGAAGCTCTTGCTCGAGAAAAGGAGAGCAAGGAATATACTCATCTTTTAATGCCTACACCTTCTAATTAGTTACCCGCCTGAATCACTAGACCTGCCTTATAACACTTCTTTAATTAATCGCTTAGTGGGAACAGCTATAAGTTTCTCTTATCAGGACAGGATAACACTACCCCCTTCCTGTAATACTACCCCACACACATATAACCATCACGTAGTACCCCCTATATGCCTTAGATTAGCGAGCGATACAGCTTCCAGAACACTTACTTCATTATTATCCTGGTAATATTTGATATATTTTTAATTGCATTTCAGAAGCTTTTCGGAATTGACGGACCAAGCGGCATAGCTTTTAGAGAATCTTGCTTGAAGGGAGGGGATAGGCACTTTTATAACATTCGTATTAACTTTAGAAGCTCAATGGATTAAAGGTTTATACTTACACCCTGGGTGGGCTACTGGATACCTTACAGTTTTGATGGAGGGATATAGTCTTCTTTATCCCTTACTAACCAACCCATTGCTGAAGTCAGGAATAAAGTAATCGGGGCGGGGATACAGCGCAATATTGATTCTTGGTATCCCATATTCACTTCTTGGTTCGGCCGAGCCTATACTCTTCATCCATTAGAAGAACCCACTGCTAGGTGCTAAGAGACCTACCTGCTTTTCATTTCATGTCTGCTACCCACCTGATAATCGTTACCCAATGTACTACCTAGACCTGTTAGCACCACTTTCTTATTTGCTCTTAGGACCCTTCACTACTTTTATTTTCATAGGGTTCGTCCGCAATGACCGAGTGGGCCACACTCCACGAAGGCAACAAAACACCACCAGCCTCACTTCCCCGCTTGGTTACTCCACCCCTCCTCAATTAATTGGAGATGCATATGATCACTTTATGCAAGGGATTTCTACAAATGCTCATTGGATGTATGTATTAGAAAAAGACCTAGTCATTGATACTTACCCCTTTCCTTAATTTGTGGAACTATGTGCAGATAAACCCTAATTCTATGTTTGCCAATGGGCATAAGTGTTTGTGATTAACGCCTAGACCATATTCATCATGATGGCCACTTCCCTTGGAATTGTTGTCTTTCCCTCTAAAGTGCATGCCAAATGGTTTAGGAGTTTTAATGCCGGGGGCTATTTTCATAAATTAGTGTATAACCAGGGCATGGCAAAGGTCCCGTCTACCCCATGGAAGATCAAGAAATTTGCCCACTTTAAAGCACGTACCAAGAATCTATTTCAATGTTCACTTTCATTCTGGGAAGGGATGATGCCATAGTTTATTAGATCCTAGTAGCTGTACTCGACCTCTACCATAGTAACCCCGCCCCATCATTTAGGTATGTAGAGGCATTTTCTATCAATATTAGGCAACAATTGATCAATTTCCAGACAGACAGGGTTTTCCTCTATGCATCCTATTTAGTTTACATGTTTATCTTCTGATTTTCAGAAACATAAGAGGGAGATACATAGCAGCATTAAGATCTTACGTATTTAATAACTTGAAAACACGTGAAATATCTAAAAGCAATTAGATTCTTAAGTTAAGTAAAGGCTGTTCGATGATCAATTTATGGTTTAACCAGCCAGGTCAATACATCAATGGGCTGTGCTCGACTTGTGCCTTTGTAATCGAGCGAGACATGTGATTGATTGATCGACCTTGTGTGTGATGCATCTTTTCCACCGCCTTCCAGCAAGATGATATCCCTCTTCAAGCTGACCGACGAATCAGCCGCAATACAAATAATATGGCAGCGTCAGTCCTGCACACGATGAAATGCTGTCAAGAAACTCTATCCTCCCGGATTGACTTCGATAAACTAGAAACTTTAGAGAGCGATGCTCGACCGACTAATTACAAGCTCTTAAGCCTTAGTAGCCGGAGAGAGCTTTGATGCGAATGACTCCACCAGAGACCCCATTTCGAAGGCAGGGTGGAGCAAACGGGAGACTCAACCGAGCCCGATAAAGAATATTGGCCAGCAAGCACGGCGCATGAGGGCTAGGCTCTCTGAATGGGGTCGTTGGGTGGGCCGATTAGTAACTTTTCCAGCTATATCCAACGGGAAAAAGAGCTATTGAAATTGAAAAAGAGCCCCCATTAATAAGAAACCCCGAACAAAATATGTTGAGTCACTTTTCCATATATATATGATAATTAAAGTAAGCCTGAAAGCAAGTATTCGTCTATAGATATTGATCTGGCTTTCCTGTTCAGTAAATGAAAAATGATTGAAGCTCTATATATTGAAGTGGGCGAACTATAATAAATATAGATTGTCCCTTACCTGGTGTGAAGGAAAGAAAGGAGGCCTGATGAAGAAAGAAATAATGGTGGTTTGAAAGAGTTCTTACCTCATTAACGAAGGGGGAGAAGTACTAGTGACCTGATTCGAAGGGTGTGGGGTTGGTCTTACTTCATTGGAAGGGAGATATAAAATCATAATAGTGATTGCCCCAGATTGTCAGGGTCTAAAGAAGTCCTACCTCATTGGAAGGAGAAGGGCTATTGCCTTGCTTCATTTCGAAGGTGTTAATTATCCCTTACTTCATTGGAGGGGAAGAATGGTAGTGCTTGCCCGGTTGGAAGGGGTATGAGTTCTCCCTTGCCTAACAATAAGAATAATGCTTGTCCTAATTCAAGGTTCTCCTTGCCTCATTGAAGAAGGATGGTGCTTGCCCGGATAGATCTTGATTGATTGCCCACATATTGAAAGAGGGAAAGCCCAGGAGTTATACGTAACCAGTCGTAGATCCCCTGTTACCCGTTCCACGTTACCAGTTTCCAATAACACGTGCCCAGGATGTGTTCGTTAGTGCCCACCAGTTTCCATCCCCCGTGCCCGATAGGTTGGTGTTCGTGCCATGTTCTCCGTGCCCCATAGTTAGTTCCCACCAGTTGTATGTGACCAGCTCTCCATGACCAGGAGTATGTTCCTTAAGGGCATTGTAAAGAGAGTATGTTCCTTAAGGGCATTGTAAAGAGACAGTTATTTACAGGAGGTAATAGCCAGTGGTCCTAGACGGAAGGTCTAGCCATAGGGTTTCCGATAGTCAGTCATTGCCACCGTCCTAGATAGAAACTATACACATTCAAACTATACTCATAGGAACCTCTACTCAGTGCCTAGGAGTAAGTGCCAAGTTGTCAGAGCAGTAGCCAGCCATAGTCGCTAGTCATGTCCAGTTTTCAATATTTTGATGCGATTTTTCTAGCTCTGATTGAAAAAAAGCCAAGCAGTCGAGTAGCGCACCATCCCAATTGAGTATCCCAGTCGACCGGGTATCCAAGCTGAGTAACCCAAGCCAAGCGGAGTCGAGTATGGTGACCAAGTGAAGAGTAACCAAGCCAAGCAGCTGAGTAGCCGTCCCATTTGCTTATCCCAAATTGAGTAGCGCAGTTTATAAGCGCACAAGCCATCCATCTGGCTATGTTTCTGAAGTTCCGGCTGGCTATTGATTCTCATACTATCCGGGGCAGTAAAACGATATCAGCTAAAGCACTCACCCTATGGGCTACTTAACTATCTGTCTCTCAACCCATCCCATCAAGCAAGCCATGTTTCTGTTTCTGAAGTTCCCGGCTGTGGAGAAGAAAACTATTTTGAAGGTTCCGGCTATAATAAATACTGGCAGTTCCGCGATATATCTTTGCTGAAGGTAGTAACTCTATGGGCTACTCAACCATGCATCCCTTCATACAGCCAGCCATGTATGTATCTCTCATAAGTTCTAACTGTTTATAATAAAGATTTATCCGGGACAGTCAGTTCAACAATCTAAGCTAAAGATATCCATCCATCCCCGAAGAAGTATGCTACAACAAACAAGTCTTCGGCTAAAAGTCCCATCCGGCTAGCTAGCCAGCCATGTCTCTGTCTCTGAAGTTCAGTTTCGGCTGTTAATAATAAAGCTATCCGGGGCAGTGAAACGATCTCTCTGTTAGAGGTAACCTGCCCCTATCGGCCAAGCATTATCCTCCATCCAGCCAGCTATGTCTCTGAAGTTCCGGCTATTTAGAAGAAAACTATCCGGTTCATTTCCACGATCTAAGCTAAAGGGAAACCACCACCCTCTTGGCTAATCAACCCCATCCATCCCTCAGTGATTCTTCCATTTCTTTTATAGAAGGATGTATTGCTCGCCCTTTTAGAAACGAGCGTGCTACTATACCCTTTTCAAATTGAGTAAATGAAATAATGGGAAGGTGGCCTATAAATACTTATTGGACCTATCCACCAGGTGGTAAAATTACTAGTGAAGGGGTGGCTATCCCGCTGCGCGCCTCTAACTGCCGCTCCGCGCCTTGGTGCAAAGTGTAAAATTCACTACGGAAAAGTGGCCTATAGTTAAAAGGTGAATACCCCTCTTATGCTGCACCCGCCTTAGAGGACGGATGGAAGGAAGAACCTGACATGCATTTATGAATCAGTGATTCGGCTTAAGACAAATGTGAGTTCGAGACCCCGGTGATGGATAATTTAAGATGAAAACAGTCTAGTTGCCGAGAGATTCAATGATACGAGTCAATACGTTATAGCTTTAGTTGGCGAATTCACCGAATCGAAATGAATATGCTCATTAATAAATAAAGATGCTATGTTATTCACCCAAATTAAGTTACTGAGGACCTTACCCAAGAGAGACAGAGTGAGCTAGCTCTGCACAGTGTCCTGTAGACTCCTCCCTGTTTCCATCTGAGTAAGACCAGCCAGGTTCACATGGAAGAACTTGATAGTGAAAGCGCTTTCACTAGCGAATATATATTGTATTCCATTTTTCAAATTGTATTAATAGGCAATCTTAGAGGGCATACAGAAACATAGGAAGTGTGAGAGAGAAGCTGAGCGGAACCAGAGTTTAGTTGGAACAGAATCACTCGTCATATCTACGTTATTTTCATTAATAGGAGACCCTACTAACTAACTAAAGCTGAGCGTGAGTGGTTTTCTAACTAACTATAAAAACTAGTTTTCTCTAATGAGCTTCCGCTCTTCTAACGACTCTATAACTCCTCCGCTTTAGCTAGGCTTAGATCTCTAGTTGCATTATGACTGGTTCTCTGTTCCAGCTGACTTATGCGGGTTGAACCAATAGAACCAATATAAGTGAGTAAGAGCATTTTTTTCCACGTCCCCTGAGCTACCAGCGAAGAAGCTAGAGTCTCCATTTATTTGAAAGAAAGAGTTCCGTGATAGTTAAAGCTTGAGTCTGTAGAGTAAGGCCCTAAGGTAACTTGCCATAGAGTTCAAGCCGAGACACTAGCACTTTCTTACTACTTGCCTTAGTTAATGCCAAGAGGTAAACTAGCCTTAAGAGATAACTAGCCTCCGTATTAAATTAAGCAGTACACTATTACTAGCACTATATACTTCCAGTTGTGTCCATTATTATGAATAAAAAGAAATAGAAAAAGAAAGTAAGATTGAACTGCTTTGTATCCTCCTATTAGTAGTTTCACTAGATGCTATTAGAATGAAATTCTCTTTTTTCCTTTCTCTCTAGTAGTGCATAAGTAGTTCAATATATCTAGTTCTAATAATAATTCTCTCTTTCTATCACTCCTATTGCTTTAGCTAAGTTCCTCTCTCCATAGTTATTCTTGTGTCCATACAGTATACTACTTGTATATGTAGTGTAAGTACTAACTAGCCCTATAAAAAAAGTACATGCACTTTCCACTATTAGCAGTAGAGAAAGAACCTACTATACAGTAAGAACTACTAGCTTCCTTCTTATTAGCTTCCGTATAATATGATACTTGCATCTCTACGTTTAACCTTTCCTTTTTCACAATAAAGAAATAATCAATACCAGTGGTTGAAATAAATAATTAACAATAAGTTAGCCAATATAAATAGTAATATAGTAAGTAAGTCAGTAAGTGCCCGTCATTTCATTGACATAACTAAGGAGGCACGGAACTAATACCTATGATTCCAGGTGTTTATTCAATATATGCCGGTACTTTGCTGCTAGTCAATCATATCTACGTGTCGCATCTCTACATTTTAGTTGTAATATGTCATAGTAAGAAGGAAACGATCATAGTGTTTATCATAGCCAGCAGGTCATAACCCATAGCTGCCTGAAGGTCATTGCCACTCACCAGTTGATCATAGATTAGAAAGAAAGAGGCACTTAGCTTAGCAGAAAGCTACGATAGAGATTAGATATGTAATATATCCCCTTCTTTTTTGAGGAGCCAATCATAATCGGGTTTCAAAGACAGACATTGGAGCCATCCATGTTGGTTACTTACGAGCATTTATATTGTGAGACTGATTGGATTGGATTTCAAACTGATTAATCTTCTGATGAGGTTGGCCGGTAAGGAGTGGCCAAAGGTGACTGATTAGTCTTATGGGGAGGCAAGTTACCAATGAACCATCTGCCAATAGCAAGCACTACCCATCACCGGCTAAAGACCAATATGATCTCTGGTTTCTACCCATTAGACCAATCTATACTCCCCCGGCAGTTAGAGAGAAAACTACCCCGGTTCATATTGACGACTGGTTGTTACATATGGAATCCCCGGGTTTTTATAGAGCCCTTATATTAATCCCCCGGTTATAGAGCCCCTGGTTCGTAGACACGGCTGGTTTCCCATTTAGTCCGGTAGTTAGAGAAACAACTACTCGCATCAAGCCCCGCATTATAGCACCGCTTTACCCATGCAAACAATTATCCCGCATTGAAAAGAAGAAGTACCTGGAGGCAAAAAAGGATATCGGCATTTCACCTTTGCTTAGAACAGCAGCTGTTGAAAGAGGAGCCTGGTTTAAAGAGCGCTGTTAAAGACCCCTGTTGAAATAGGAGCCCAGTAAAGAAAGTGGAGCCTAAAGAGCTTGGTTACACAAATAAGGTTACAAATACCTGGTTTTATTTTGTTACTCGATGAGGGAAGGGATGATGGATGATCCCTACCGCTTGCTTTTGGTAAGGGCGCTGCATAAGATATTGCTATAAACAACACTGCTAGAACCTTCCCCCTTGATGGTTGCCCGCTACATAAGAGTTCCCCTTGTGATTACCCACCTTTCACCTTGCATAGAACCTTCTACCCTTGACCTCAACCCGACATTCCACCCCGCATTCTCTTTGGATTTAAACTAGTTGCCCCTCCATACGGCCCGCATTGCCCCATACCCATTCTGGATGCACACTACTGCCTACACATATCACATTTCGATTGAGATCCAACCACTTGCCCGAGGATGGAGGGATGGATAAATAGATAGCGCTTGCCTCCGTATCTGTTCTTTTTTATTGGGTAAACTTCTTATTTAATGGGCAGTCTTGAACGATTATGGAGAGCAATCTATTTATAGGTATGGGAACCCTTTCCTTCCATTTACCAGATCAAGCCCATGCATGCTGTTGTCGTTTTAATTTCATGAACCTGGTGGACGAGTTGTTCGTTGCTTCCATGGGAAAACCTTATTATACCCCAAGCTTAACAAACAGATTAGTAGCAGGCGGGCAAGGAACCGAAGCTTGACCATCGGGCCTATTCTCCCAAGGTCCACCCACTAGCGGAATTACATTGAGCAAAAGAAAGCCTCTCAGAGACCGAGACATTGCAGCTTCGAGGAGGTAAGTTAGCCAACCCATATTGAAAAGAGGATGACCCGAGATGGATTGCTTCTTGGCCAGCAGGGTATGTTAGGGCAGATTTTTAGGTAGCGTCCACAGATTCGGAATAGCATCAAAGTTCATTGCTTACCTAGAGGATCCAGCTTCTAACGGGAAATGGTTTGGGTAGCTGAAATAAGTAAATATGATTGGACTTGGATAAACGAAAAAGCAGGCAAATATACTAGGCAGGATCTCATTGAGCGTTAACGAGCTGCCTAGAAACCATACTATGTACATTATGCCACACCGCAAGGTTCCCTCCTAAATAAGCATTTCTTTTTTCGGAGCCCTACTTCTTTTTCCTTTCTTCTCTCCCTAATGTTAGTCGAGCAGCTCCGCCCCTAATAGCCTTTATTAATAAATCTCCTGGGTACCACTATTACTATCCCGTCGAGCCTTGCCGATACTATTCTGGAATTAGAACCCACAGCATTCTAGGAAGATCCCTATTTCCCTTTCATTTGAGTGTTACCAACCACCTGTACTCTTTATCTTGCATAGGCGCACAGACCTGAACTTTCAGATTTGAAGGGAGGACTTGTTGGGATAACATAATGCTAATCCATTTTTAACACGGCCAAGGTTCAAAATCTAGGTGCTTATCGAGATCTTCAGCCAGCCATTGGTTTGAACGGTTCAAAAGAATTGGACCTTCCGTTGAAATGCCCACAATAATATTATATGATATAATGCAATCAAAGAAAGAATCTCGATCTTCTCTTTAATCTTTCCTCCCTATAGCACGAAAAAGGGACTATTCAATAAAATAGAATAATTTGTGTAGTCTTTATAGAACTGAATAAAGTAACACTCACAGATCTTTTCCCAACCAACATCTTTCGAAGATGAAATCATAAATGAAGTAGCAGGGCATTCATGCTACTCTTTTACTTATGGGTTCTCTGGTTACAGTAATGTACCCTATATAAAAAGAAGACCAGGATAAAACCACCTTTGTTACTGAATTTGGCTCATTCACATATAGAGTTATGCCTTTTGGATTGAACCATGCTCCTGCTGTCTTTTTAAGGATCATAGTGAAGGCATTCCAAAAGTTCATCTACAAGACTATGGTTGTATATTTGATGACTATACTATTTATAGCTTGCTCAAGAACCTAATACATTCGTTGAGAATGGTGCTGGAGAGATGCAGACAGATCAGGCTATCTCTGAACATCATAAAATGTATCTTTGCTACACCAATTGGCATACTACTAGGACATGTGGTATGCAAATAAGGAATATAAGTAGACATGGCAAAGAGAAAGATTATATTGGACTGAAAATATCCCCACTTCAGTAGAAAGAAAGACTCAAGTCTCGGGTCCATGCCCTGTGTGAACCATTAGTCTTAATCTCTTTGGTCAGTAGCTGGAAAGAATCACTATTGGGACTTCATGCTTCGTGACTGGGTCTGTGTGCTCGGGATCCTGCCACGTAGCTGGGAGTTTACCCGAGCGCTACATTAAATACGAGCTTCTTGCCCTCAAAGGGTGAGCTCGCAAGGGCACCTTCAGTAAAGACAGAATCTATTTAAGTCCCTACCCGCACCTTACCCCCTTTAGGGATCCTCTTTCCTAACCTTTTACTTTTTTCTTTTTATAAGCCTCATCGGTATCAGCAGGCCTTTATACGTGTTATTTCTCCATACTAAAGGTTTGTTGAATTAATGGAACAACCAAAAAACCGCCTATTTAATATGGAAATATTATCTATGATCCTCAACTTTTGATATTATTTATTTACATTATTTATATATACTACCTTTGATATTTCGAAACGTCATGTCGGATCGGGCTCCGCTTTGCTCCTTTCCCTCGTAGCTAAAGAAAGCGCCCCGCACCTTATTTTTGATGAAGCACCACCTTTTAATGAATTATGCCATGCCGTATCTTCTTTAGACACTACTTATTATTGGCATTCATTAGAACACTCCTCAGCATCTTCGCACAACCCCAGCATTGATAAGAAGTTAGTGCCGAATCCCAATTCCTTACGCGCAAACCTTCTTGCTTTTAGGGAGGACGCACCCTACTACTTTATAAATGGAAGTTTTACATCTCCTATGTGGGATCGTGGGAACTGTCTTTTTCACTATTATTAGGAACTACCACCAGCAGAATAGAAAGAACAAAGGGGTAGGCACTTAGAACATTGTTTTACTTAACCTACCGTTATATAGTGCGGTCGGTGCTACCAACAAACAGTTGTGTTTCCCTTTTACTCACTCACTGGCTTACTTACTTGAACTTAGAGCATTGCACCAGACTTGCTTGGGTAAATGGATGGACACTTACTGCTTTGCTAGCGCACCTGCTTACACCCAGACTTTATTCTATTTTATCTACAGCGACCCACCACCTGTTCTTTTACCACCCCTTAACTACCTTCTTACCAAACTTAGTGATTGGACAGACGGGTTTGCCTTAGGCACTTTGACCATTGGGATGAACTTTAGAAGCAGCGCCTACCTACTTGATGAATGTTTGTACGACCTAGCGTGGCAATTGTCCTATTTATGAGGAACTACTTCCAGAACTGATTCCAATTGGGTGAGCGAGCACTTAGAACATTGCTATTGACTTTACCTTATTTGACTTTACTTCATGTGCATGCTATCAACGTTCAACCACCCTTTACTTACCGCTTCACCCTACCTTAGTGGATGGCTGGGATCGCCGGATGATATGTATAAGCCTAAAGGTAAGTGCCTTATGAAATCGGGGAAATTAAGTCCTTGAAGTGTGGGGGTGCCAAGGTGGCCTATCAAGATGATAAATAGTGCGAGCCTATCCGTGATTATAAATTCTACGCCTTTTTACCTGGTAAATTGGAAAGTGAGAAGGGGGCTTACTTGTTGTGGTGCTGGCTGGTCCTGTTTACTTTAAGTTATCGCTGCTAGCTTTAAGCCTCATAGCCCGTCCCAGGAGCTTTGGAATATAATAGAATAGCCAGAAGCCCTGGAGCAAGGGAATACCTTAACTTAAGCCCTGGAGCCGGGGGAAGAGGGACGAACTGAACCCGGACAGCCCCAGAATACGATTGATGAATGAACACAGACAGCATTGCTAGGAGATCCTGGCCTTTTATCTTAATACCTGTTACTAACCACCTCTTTCAAAACCTATATTTACTGCCTGCCTCACTTAGACTACTTAGTAATGCTCCAACCTCTTGATTCAGCTAGGAATGCTTTGTGGATACGGACGGCACTATTGATCTTGTCGAGGGGACGAGGACGAACGAGCCTAACCTCCGGTGGAGCTCTATGCTCTATGGGGTCCTCGAGCTTCAACTATAGGTAGGAAGGCTCCACTTGACTTCCTTCCATCCAGTTCTTCATGATAGGAATCTTTTTACCGGGTGATAGTGATGTTGCTTTCTTCTCTTTGTTTCCTGTCCTGCTTTTCTTCTAAGAACTGGACTTCCGGAGGAGATTGAACTGTTCACTCTTCTCATTGGGTGGGAGGGAGTTGCTTATAGAACTATCCCGACCTCGAGCTTGCCTTCCTTTCTCACACTAACTTTTTATCGCGGTGTCCGGCAGTAACCAATCTAAGGGTAAGGTTCTGATCCATCGATCGATCCATCCACATCCCTCCTAGAGAGTCTGAAGCCCGTCCTGTCCCATGTCATTTCCATAATGGAATCTCCCCAAGGCATCCCTGGCAGGCAGGATCAAAGCAATCAGGTCAAGCACCACGCCCTCCTCTCAACTAGACTCTGTGGGCTACTAAATCCATCCACCCGGCTCCCTCGCTCCGTCCGTCCCTCCAGCCAGCCATTCTTCTTTCATCTTGAAGCAGATCAACCAAAGCAGAGAACTAAGAAACCAGTCACCCAGGTCAGCATTATTTGTCCCTCTTCCCGGCTCCTGGACTTAAGGGAGGACCAGATCTCACTCCAAGCAACTGACTTATTCTAATTGGTCCTTAAGTGATGAAATCTCTAGGGCTGAAGGTGTCTTCTCTTCTCTGGTTCCACTATGTGTTCCTGGGTCTTAAGTGTGTCTAGGGTCTGTCTAAACTTAAAGCCTGGGTAAGCCGGTACCAGTTGGGTCTCCGCGCCGAATAAAGGTAAGTACAAAAAGGTAAAAGGTAAGTAGTTCGTAACACCACAACAACTACTGGGCTCATCCCCAACCCTACCCTCTAGGGCTTGGCAATAAATAAAGAGCATGTAGGTAAGCTTATTTGGCTCATCCCCATAGCCTGCCCCACTGTAAGTTAAATAAATAAAGAAGGCAAGTCTAGGGTAAACCTTCCAGCATACTTCAAGTTCTAAATATCTCTAATCCGGGTAAGGTTGGTCCAGCCCACAGTAAAGTCTTCCCACCACAGTTTCTTGGTAAGAAAGAGCGGTTGTGAGGTCCCCACAGTTTATTGGCACGAAATCCACGATGTTCTTGCGTTGGCTCATCCCCAGAGCTTAACCTTCCCCCTATAGAACCACCTCCTCCTAGGCTCATCCCCGGTGGTAGAGCCTGTCCCCTAACAACATAAAGTTCTATAAAGAAAAAAGGTAAGGTCTAGTTAGTAACACCACTACAACTACTGGGCCTGGATGATCCACCCATAAAGTAACTCCACTAACTAATAAAAAGGGCAGGATGAAAGGAAAGTAACTTAACTAATAAAAAGGGGGCTCTGTGACGAATCTTTATATTCTAGGGCTCATGCCAGCGACCCAACAAATAAGGTGCAGTACATCCTTCTGTGATAGTGTCCAGCTAACCTAACTAATAAGCGGGTCTAAGGCATGAGGATTCTAAACTCTCTGCTCCGTAACCGATTGCACTAAAGAAGGTGCTGTGTCTAGGGTCTTCTGGTCTCAGGGTCCCGTCCCGTTCGTTCTAAGGTCCGATACTGGTTCCGCTGCTGTTAAAAGTATCGAGCTAAGCTAACTAAAGATTCTGGGGTAACTAAAGAAGCATAATCCCAATAAGAAAAGTATTTCCAGGACTAGTAGCAGAACGACCAGCATACCCAGTTGCATTACCAAAAGCAGTGTAAGTAGCATTGTTCCCAGCGTTTCGTTCTGTTGTTGTTGCTCTGTCGCCTCCTTGGGCTTCTTGCTGTTTTGCCTCTTAGTAATCTCCTTTTCGGGCTTGCCCGCTGGAAAGAACCCGATACGTACAGACCTAAGTATCAGTTGGCGGGGTTTAATGCATGAGTACAACTAGCATCAGTACTACAAGGGTAGGTTTCTTCCGCCCATCGGTTAGGTGAGCCTGAGTGGGATTACCAGGGTTTTCTCAATACCTGTGACCAGTGCTTGTTAAGGCAACATATAGCTACGCATCTTTAATGAATCTGTTGCTGGCTCTCAAAGTGACTCTCAAACACTGATACATAGAATTCTTATTATCTAAAGACCAAAGGGAGGGTATTTGGAAGAGGAGGATACCAGCAGAAATGAGAAGGAGGAAGGTGGAAACAAAATAAACAATCTCATTCTTATTGTGGATCAATTAATTTGAACTAAAATTGAACTACCTAATTTTGTATGGCCTCTTGGGATTAAGTGCATAGAAACCACCTGGCATTTACACTGGACAATGTGTATATGCTTTTGTAGAAGTTGTTGGAGGTTTTAGAGAACATGGGACTTACTCTAAGGTAGTAGTTGGACGGCAATAAAGCACGGAAACAACTAGTAGTTAGTACGCGGTAAGCTTAAGACAATACCTTCACGGCTTTCTCTTTTTTCACAGAATGGAGACCTTTTGAACTCGCACTACATAAGAGAAATTAAAGCTTAGTCTTCTATGCACTTAGTAGTTCCATGGCAATTAGCAGCCTTAAGAGACTACTATCTCAGTCCATGCAATTTAGTTCCGTGGAGTATGGATTTTTCTCTTTTTCAAATGGAAAAGTGAAACGTAGATATGCAAGTTTAGACCTGCAAAATAGCAGCATTGGTTGTTCGCTGTTGAAATAGGCCTTATTCATAACATTTAATTGAGTAGTGCATCAACACTTGGAACTTGGAGAGCAACACCTGGCATTGACACCTGGCTGGCATTTACTCTTGGATCACCTACCAGCATGGAGTGAAAAGGGCATCCTGGCTATAAGAGATAAACATTCCGCATTCTGAAAGGGTATAGTTAAGGAAGGGGACTTCTTTTTTTATTCTCTTTCACTCTATGGCCTGGGCACCTTTTATGGAACTTAACTTACCCCCTATGGGGAGGGAGAGCGCTTCTTTCTGATGGAGACCGCGGCCTCTTTCTTATCCTCTTTATTCACAGAATGGAGACCTTTCAGAACTACAGCATACAGAATTGAGAGAGTGTGCACTACAGCAAGCATATAGATTGAAAACTACTGCTGCACTACTTACTTGATTTAGAGAAAGGCAAGTTGAAAATGCCACTAATTTCATTTCTCTTTATTTCCACGGGACTCAGAGTCGAGCTACTACACTTATTTGATTGATTTAATTTCACTTAGCGGATGTATTGATTTTTGATAGAAATATAAGAACAGAGCACACTTATAATAACCACCTGCGCTTACTGGGCATTATCAGCGATCTAGTGATAATTTCCCTCCTGTTGTTGCAACTCCTTCTTGGTCCGGAACCCTAGAACTAGAAGGATAAAAAAGGTTTTTGTCAGTTTGCAACTCAACAATGTTTAATGTCCCATTTCATATTATTATTAATCATCAGATTGCATAGATTACAAATTATTAGGCAAGGACGTAGAGATGGCAAAGTGAAACGTAGATATGCAAGTATCAATAGCACAACAGGTGGTTTGTTAATGATTGTCGTAAGCAGGTGCATCATAAGTAAGGCATTCTCAATCAAATTGCCACTCCTGTTCGGTAGGTGACGAAGTTGTTCCCTGTAGGGTAGGGCTAAAGGTTATAGGGCCTAGGTTGGAGGTAGAGAATAGAGGTAGATAGAGAGGTAGATAGAGAGGTAGATAATATTTTATATAGGTAGAGTTCGATGTGGCATCCGTTGCACCGCGCCCCTCAAATATGTGGGCAATCAATCACTCTCTGGGGAGGCATCACCACCCATTTTCCTGACACGGGCACAACCATCCTACGTGGCTCCAATGTCTGTCTTCAGGTTGAGACGGGGAGGAACTTATCTTCTCCTTCCTTTCGGCTTCAGATTGTTGTGCATATTCAGATTTCAATTTGAAGTGAAAAAAGGGTTACACTATATATGCGAATCCGGCAGGTGGGAATAATTGAAATCTCAGGAAGCAGGTAGGGATACTATATATTATTTGTTGCACCTTGTCTTGTCATGCTGGGATAAGTTATAAAGGCACCTTACACTGGAAATTAATATCTATATAAAGCGTTAGCTAAATAAACTATATAGCAGTTTTATACAATATGGCTTATATATATAGATCTATATCTACATGGATGGCTTTTCCTGCTTTATTTACTTTTTAAACATGACGAATTTTTATCTATTATCTCCTTTCTAACAAGGCTTCTTAAGCTGCTGCTAACTGCTTTAACTCCAAGGAGAACTGTTTAAAGTGCCAAAGAATTTCTCTTTCGGGAACTACTTGCACTAATTTGAACTAGAGTTTATCTACTAAGAGTCTAAGAGTGCATTGAAAACTGGATGGACTTACCACTTTTTACACTTGCGCATTGGTTGACCCACCTCCAGAAGCTGGCATCAACACAACCAGAAGGCGGTGTAGACCCAAAGTGCCTCACTAATGGTAACAAACTTGGATTGAGAGATTTCTATGCAGATTGTTTGTTGCACCTTGTCATGCATGGAGAAGTTGTCAAGTTGGTGCACCTCACACTAGTGTAAGCTAAATCTACAATATGGCTTTTCCTACTTTCTCTACTTTCTTTATTTTCAAGTTTATTAAAAATAATTTATATCTTATATCCTTTTATAACAAGGCTCTAGCTAGTTGTCAGGTTGCATAGATTACAAATTATTACAATGGCAAGGACGTAGAGATGCGAGTCTCATATGTATAGACTTGTTGTACCATTATTTTCAAACTTATTAGTTCTTAGCTTTAGTCCCATGGCAGACTGGTTTACCCTCTATCTTTATATTTTGAAAAGAATGGAGACGACTACTTAAGGGGCGCTTCTATTACGCTTTCACTCTAAGTACGTATGTAGAAAGACAACTGGCTTTCACTCTAAGGCTTGAACAACTCAATGGAACTTACTGCTTAAAGCACTCTATCTTTATTCTTCTCTTTCTTTTGAACAAGAATGGACACAACCTGGCAAGCTTATTTGCTAGAGAGCAGCTCAGAGGGCACAAGTGGAAGTAAATGCTCTTACTCACTGATATTGGTAAAGAAAAAAGCGAATTTCTCCTTATTTCCACTATCGGGACTCAAAGTTTAGCTACTATACACTTATTGATTTCATTTCACTTAATGTTTTTCAAATATGTCCCAACAAAACAAACATGGATTCTACGGGCGGAGCCGCTCGACCAAAAGGCCGCCATCGGTTGTTTCTTTATAGAATGGGTGCTAACTAAGGATCACCTAGGAAAATGGAAAAGAAAAGGTAAACGTAGAGATGCGAGTTTAGACCAAAATAGCATTGGTTGTTGTTCACTCTGCTTTCATCTCTGTTGAACTGAACTTCCGCTTCCGCAGCAGAAGCCAAAAAAGTAAGCTGAATTATCAAATCAGCAGTATCGCACCTCACGCACACACTCTGGTATGTGGGTTGACTGCGCGGGTTCCTTACGCGGATTTATTAGCGGACTTCAAATCGATGGCATCCTAGTCATATATTTAACAAGAAGGTTTTGTACATGACGTCACCCATAAACTTGGGGGCTGGTCCGAATCTTTTGGCTATACCTTCCTTCCCTTAAACCTAAAAGCAATCGACAGCATCCTGCCCCTAAGTAAATGAAATGAAAGGGCATAGTTCAGTAAGAAGAAAATCATCTATTTCTGTGCCCCGATGAGTTAGTTGGTTTTCATTGAACCCACCAGAAAAATGAGGTTGTTACAAAAGCAAAAAGCCAAATGATAATGTTTTTGAAATCCCAAACAAACATGGATTCTACAGGTTGTGTATTATAGCATAGTTTCTCAAGGAAAAGTAGGGGGACTTATTTTAGTCTCGTTCACTTGGCCTAGGCACCTTTTATGGAACTTACCATACCCTATGGATAGCTTCTGATGGAGACCGGCCTCTTTCTTATCTTTCTTTTGAAACGAATGGAGACTTTATTTTTACTATTTACACGTATAGGGGCTTTCACTCTACTCTGAATTTATTCACAGAATAGAGTCAGATTCAGATTGCATAGATTACAAATTATTATAATGGCGAGGACGTCTCTATGCAAGTATTATATGTAAGGGTGTATTGATGGTTCAAATAATGAAAATATTTAAACATGAATATCTCATGAAAGGAAAATGAACTAAGTATGCCCGTAGGAATAATGGATACGACAACGCCAACGGCTACAGCAACTACAATGACAAACAGATATGGCTGCGGATACGGATACGGATACGGCAACAATGGACGGATAATGTAGCAGTGTGATGAGGTGCACTGATAGAGACAAAGTATCTTATCTGCTTGCCGGTTACGCTGCTGGCCGGTTTTAGTGATCAGATGAGAGGGTACAGCTTATTGGTATAAAAGGTGTAACGATAGCAATAGGTATATGCAGTTATAACCCGGCAATCAACACATTCTATTTTTCCCTCTATTGGTCTATACCTCACACGGCTTAATCCGTCCTTCGTCATGTTGATATAGTGTTTAGCATTCTGGTACTATTCCAGGATATAGGGGTATAGAGTGGGTAAAGGGTAACTTCCCGTGCAGTTATGGTGCAGCAGGCATAAGGGGGACTTAAAATGGGGAACTTCCTACTATGTTGAACGAACAGAAAGCTTATGTTGTCGAACTGCGGCTGTCATAGGGAAGGTGTAGTTCGGCAAGGCATGAAAGGTAAGTAATGCAAGTATCCATAAAGTGTAGTCAAGGGAAAGTGTAGACCGGCAAGGTTTGTTCTGAGGATTATGCATGGAGTTTTTCAAAAGTCTGTATGAGGGCTGAGGCGGAGGTTCCCAAGTAAAGTGCCACCCAAATAAGTGGTGTTTAAAAAGGCTAGTCCTACCCAACCAAGTAAGTAAGAGGCAGAGGTTCAATAGTCCAAAGGCTGAAGCAGTAAGACTGAGTGTAAGGTCGCAAGGCGGAGGTATGAGGATGAGGTTTCCATAGGCCAAAGGCTCATTTTCAGGTCCCAAGGCGTAGGTCTAAGGCAGTAGGCTGTAGGTATGAGTGTACCAAGTAAAACAGAGTTTAAGGTCCAGAGGAGGCGTTCCAAAGTCAGTATGTAGTTTCAGGCCCAAAGGAGTAGTTCCCCGAGGATGCGTACTGCCAACTCCTTCCTTCTTATCCTGTCATTGTTTCAAATCTTTCTAGTTGTGGGTTGCACCAATGTATTGGTTTGTTGTACCCACCTCACTCCACTCTTCGGGATGGGGTATTTTCACATAAAGAGACTAGCTTATCAGTACTTATTCACTGAACGTCTTTCTTTCCCATGGCTGGAATGGCTTGAACGTAACGTGTCTGCTTTCGAACGAACCACCTGCTATCTAGTAAAATTTGCCTGCCATTTACCTACAGCACAAGCAATGATAGCGTTATATACGCGCATATAAAACACAAGAAAAGCTAAGCACCGCTTAGTGATACAGAATGTTAGTTAAATCAGTCAGTCATAGCTACGGATACAGTTCTTTCGCTCACCGCCAAGCCCCTGAGGAGAGGAACACTCAGCCTAAGCAAATGAATAAGTAATACACGCCAACGAAGAAGTGGAGACTGCCCCGCGGACCCATCCAAGAATATACGGATCACTGACACCGAGCATAAACATGGAGATAAATAAGGAAAGGCCACGTGCCATTCATTCATGCCAGAGCAGCTGGGAAGCAAGAGCCAGCTGGGAAGGAAGGAGGAATAAGAGGTGAAGCTTAGGCAGAGCAGTTAGAAGTTTAGGCGGGGGTCCATCAATAAATTATATGGTAATTTTAGCGCTCTTTAAAGGAAAAACACTGAAATGCGGTTGGGTGGGAATAGATAAATAGGAATAATAAAGTTGGCTAAATCAAAATTTTAGTTCTCAACCCCAGTGGCCCATTATGCCTCTGACTTTGTCCACACACACATATTTTATTTATAAAGTTGGCGAAGCCGGAGATCGAGCGGAACCATTACAAAAGACCCAACTCGCTGTTCAATGGACTTAGAATATATTTTGACCTAACCTGCCTAAGCTTCTCAGTCCCCTTTGGCCACTCCTTACCGGCCAGCCAAATCATCGGCGATGGAGGTGGCCTTGGAAGTTCAAAAAGGGAAATACTATAGCATGTACTGTGCTTTGGAGGAAGGAGCTAGGGTGGGTACACCTAAAACTGGTGGACCTGCCTGCATGCATGCATGCATGAATGAATGAGACAACCTATATACTAATTTAATACAGTTGGGGTAGTATGAACTTTAGACCTCAAGGCAATTTAAACAACTGGCTTGGTTCAAAGAACTTGCGATAGTAAGTGGCAAAACGATAAGATTAGTAGCATACACCCCCGACCAGTTATCAAAGGGGTGGTAGCACCAAAATAACTTACTTTTAACCCAGTTAAACCAGTTATGAACACTGCTAATTAGAACTAAGATTGCACTACTCATACCTAAAGCCCACAGTGGAAGAACGAACCTATCATCGATTGAATAACTTGCTGCTTGCCTTACCTCTCTATTATACCTACTGATCTATTTTCTCTTGCTATACGTCGTCTATCTCAATTGCTGCCGTCGATCTCTTGCTATCCCTGGATAAAATAGTAACTCACCACGGTTTGTTTGCGCTGCTTGCTGGGATAAGAATACCCGGCAGAAATAAGTTGAGACAAGGCCCATACATGATATCAATATACCCAAGAGGATCCTCATTTACCAACTGAAGAGGTTGAGCCATGCACGCTTATTTACTTACGAGCATATTGAGTAATGTTAATTACAACTGACGAGTGAGATTGAGTTCCACGGATTGGTGGATTGAGAACATAATCTTCTTATGAGGCTGCTGGCCGGGAAAGCGCGGACATAGGGCACGGGTGAGGTGGTAGTAAGGTAGTGCCCAGCGGGAGGTGCACCATTCCCCGAACTCCTTACTCTACCTCCGAGTCTCCACCAGCATATGAGAGCAGAGAGAGATGTACTCCATAACTGGAACACCCCCCTAGATCTAAACGAAACCATAGTAGACCTTTAACTCACTAAACGCTATGGAACGTCAGTGATCATTGTCGATAGACCAGGAGGTTATTGCTCATAGCTGGGCTGGGATCATGGAATAGGCTCCTGGGCTACTCAACTGGGCGACTTACTAGACTGTGGCTTGCCTAATTGGATTGGCTAATTGGCTTGCCTAATTGGATTGGCTAATTGGATTGGCTAATTGGATTGGATGGCTGCTGCGCTATTTCACTATACTAATTTACTTAGCTTGCTTACTCGAGAATGGGCGGGAAGCTTTCTGTGCCTAGAAGCTACGGTCAGTGCTACAACTCTTCTCAGTACAGGAATGAAACTCTTTGCCGGGATACCATCATCGCCGTAGATCATTGCTGATAGACGCTTTCGATGCCGGTAGTCAATGCGCTCAATGCCCCAAGAACTGATTCAAGAGTTAATACAATCAATGCCATATGTAGATGTCTTCTATTGTCTGTTTGTAACCAATTAGAAGAGGATGGTTTTATTGTAGGGTTTGGAGATGTCTTCTCGTAGGTGGTTTTGGAACCGCATGAAATAAAAGATACAAAGCGGCTCAGCTTCATTATAATATCCCCGAAGCAAACACCCACCTACCAGCCAGGTTGGGAGCGGGCCCCGCTGCTGGGGTTGGTTCGCTAATTACTAAAAACTAATCAAATGCGTTTTTGTCTAAAGCAAACTCTCGCTCGGATGGAGAGACATATTTCATCATGGGTTGATAACTTGCATTTTATGTATCAAATATAAGATTTCATGCAGTTCAAGTGATTCCTTAATTAAATCAGGGAGGTAGCAGCATAGCTTCTAGCTTTTGGGCGCCCGGTAAGGTACGGCTCTTGCAGCAGGAATAGCTGTAATGGGGTAGACATATAAAATGGATACGGTTGGTTTTAAGTTGGTAAAACGTAATAAGTAAAGTAATTTATCACTGGTATCAGCAGGAGATTCAGTCCGACTCTACCAATAGAAGATAGTGCTTATACTGGATTCTTGGCTTAATCAATTAGAAAATATCTAAAAATGAACAATTACGAAATATCAAATCGGGAACTCCAAGTCACATGTGAGCGCATCACACCAAGATAGATTTACAACAGCTTGTTACATACGTAATTATACCATTCAAGCCTACACCAGTGGCGGCTACACGAGCCTTTCACCTTAGGCCTAGAACTATATCACCAAGTACAACAATATATATATATATACAGCACTATAACCTCCACCAGAGGCTAGAGCCGGCCACCAGCCCCCGCCTTCACCACCAAACCCAACAGAAAGCAGCCATTTCACGGAAGCCAGTTGATAGAATATGTGTGTTACTTACGTTGATTCAACATTCAGGTGGGGAGCATTGAGTCCAATCAATTTTGAGGATAAAGTTACAATTGAGGTTGAGGAGCTGGATTATGAGTATTCTGCTTACCCTTTTTTTTTAATTAGGCCACACAGATAGTGATTTAGTTTTTAATTGATAGCCAAGGTGGGTGAGAGATAGAGGTGTCCAACGGACGGACGAATGGCAGTCCACATATTCCGAGATAGAAAGATCACATAACATATCACTTAACGCTACGAAGCACTGGAATGTTCCTACAGCACTGAACGGTAACCCTGTGAGGAATAAGGATGCGTTACATACGCGTTAATTCACAAAATGTAGGTGTTCATACGCTAGTCATACCTAGCTGATGCCATGATGTAATTGCCCTAGGGTCAGTCATTTGATAGCCAATCATTGTGCCAACCGGTCATAGTTAGTCAAGTCGTCTCATAGCTGGGCTCCTCGGCTTGGATCATGGGCTGCTGCGCTGGGATACCCCCCTTGGCTAATAAAAATGTGGCTGCTGTGGCCAACTAGGATGGCTGCCCTATTTGACTGAAATAATTGAGCTGGGTAGGCTACTTGGTTTGGCTACCGGTTCTAGAAAACGTCCTCATTCAATATTTTAGTATAATATAATTGCTTTTCTTGGGGGGAATTACTCCTAAGGGACGAAAGTAAATTTTATTCTTAATTAACCATGCCTTTTTAGGGTACCTATGACAGGCAGGAGTCAATTGCTTTTAGCTTTAGCGCCTTTAGGCTTATGGATTGATTGTCACACGGCTGGAGGAATAAATGACAGGCAGGATCACGTCGATTGCTTTTCAGCTTGAGCACCTTAGTGCTCGCTCGCTTTGAAGGCTTTACGTATAATGAATCCTTACAATTAGGGAAGGACCAAAACGGCCCCCTGGTTGGGTGGGAATAGATAAATAAAGAGTAAATACTCAGCTCGTCTTCGTTTCCCGAATCTTTTTCCTTTTCCTTTTAGGATACACCCTAACTTCCCCGTACTTTTCAATGGTATGCTTTAAGCACAATGTTCGCTTGCCTTTACCTACTTTTACCTACTTTCTACCGAGCCCACTACTACTGGATACACCACTTTGTGCCTCTTCTTTAAATGCGTTTGGGGAGAGAGCGAAGTTACAACCCTTGACACGGATTCAGACGCCCAGGCAGGCCTAAAAAGGCACCCAGGCCCAAGCCGCAGTAACAATTACAAATGAATCGAGCGAGTTCAAGCAAGCCAAAATTTGAGTTATTGAACCCAGATGGAGGAGCGGAGCCCAGGACCCCTTTCAAACAAGTATTTATTTATAAAAACATGCATTGATTATAATTTTTGAATTCCCTGTTGTTTTCTGTGTTTACCATCCTTAATGCTTCACCCAACTTTGTGGAGTGCTGTATGCCCTTTGCTTCAGTAAGGAATGCTTTGTAGGTATGCCACTATTACTTTTTTTGGAGATAATATATTATTATTGCCCAGCGTTCGACGGACCAACCAAATAGGAACCTACTTCCTTGCGATATAAAATTAGTAACTAAGACGAACCGGACCTTGTAACATAACCAACCAACTACTTATGCTTGAGCTAAGCCTACTTCTCTTTAAAAACCTTCATTTGACAAAGTCCTGCTTCTTGAACCTTCTGACGACTTCCTCTTTTTCCACGTCGCCTAAATAAGAAAGAAAGACGACCCACCTTATTTACCCGACTACCCGTTTTATTTACTACACTACCTATTCCCATCTACCCAACCTGATGAATTATCTTATTAGCTTTATTATACGCGTGCAAACAGACTGAAATAGACTTAAATACTGTACTATAGTAAAGGCACCTAGGTGTTTGCTATTCATTTCAATCTTGAAAGATTATTAGCCCTGGTGATCATTAAGCCTTGGAGCCGCCTTGTTAAAGTCTTAAGTTCCGGAATAAGCCCGCTCAGTTACATTGGAAGATCCCATAGCAGCCTTAGAGCCCTGAAGGAATATGTGTATTAATGTTATTTGGGTTTACTGGTCGGAGTTATGCTTTGTTGCTATACTGCACTAGACTTCTCTTCTTGAGACGGGGCTTCACTTGGTAAAATATGATTTATTATTAAGACAGCCAGCAACCCGGGGTGCCTTCATACAGAGGTAGCCCCGAAAATTTGTAAGTAGGCGCGAGTTACCTATTGAAATGAAAAAAGAAAAAAAAAATAGAGCTCTTTAACCCAGATGGATAAAAAAAATATGTCTATTCATAATATACAGATGGTACATTATTGAGATGCATTAATATGGCAGCACTTTCTTTTTATCTTATTTAGCTACCCACCTAACTTTTAGGATTTGATCATTCTATACCTCATTTTAGTTTCCTATTTTTGGGCAGCCCACCCAATCTTTAGGACTTTATTATTTATTCCCAACTCACTTTGTAATTTCACCCTTTCTTATGCAGCGGGGACTCTTTATCCTTCATAACTTTATTGTTATAGCATACCCACCCCTATAAAACCATATAGGTGCCATGATATACCCTGATTGGAAGGACGGACGGATTGGGAAAGCCTACTTGATTAATTTATGTCGAGCTACCATCGTTGGATCGTGGCGTCGGAACTGCATGGATTTAGTAACTACAGCCCTACTACTTTGGGCTTGGGGTGGCACTTAGAACATTTGTATGAAATTTATCAATCTACTTACTATATTACTTTCAGTCGCACAGTAACCACCCGTTGTTGGATCGTCATAACTTCCCTCTTTTAGTAAGGAAAACTTTTGCCATAAATCAGGAGTATAGGGGTCGGCTGCCTAATTGCTCTTTACTTAAGTGCGACTAGCCTATACCAACCTTTCTATTTACTTGTTGAACTGCCGCCTTACCCAAACTTACTGCAAGCGTTGGATCGGATGGAAGGAGGGTTACTTTAAATGCATTAATTAATTGATTTCGCTTAGTAAAACATGATGCCCCACCGGTTCTATTTTATCCTACTCCTAGCCCATGTAGTTTATTCAACCACCTTCGGGGGGGTTTACTGGCCATCAGCATTATAAGGAGGAGAATAAGTTATCATAAATATCCAATCCATTTAAATAAATCGATATGCTCGTAAGTAAATAACATGGCTCTATGATGGACCAGCTTCCAAAAGTTTCCCCACCCTAGCCTAGGTGTATTACCTATTAGGTCTATCAATTAGATGGGATCCTTCCTTGGCTGACTTCTATCGTTTGTTTTATAACTCTTAGTCTCTGGTAATGTCTAAAGGTGTGAACGATGGGGACCTACCTTTTATAGGTTCTGTATTGAACGGTTTCCTTATTGAACGGGTACATTTCTTTTATCATCTGGCGGACTTGGTGGACTTGGTACTTTATCAGGCTGTTTACGTGTACTGTGTGTACTTTATTACCGTCATGCTGGGGATCAATACTTGTATCTTATACTATTGAGTAGCGTAATTCAGCATCGAACCTCCCCGCCCGAGTAAAAACGAAAGAGATTTAGTTCACGATGCTTAGCTCAGCTAAGAGCAAGAACACCAAGTTGAATTACTAATTAGTTTAAGATTGAACAACTAGTCATTATAACACAACAGCTCTGGCAAAGCACAGCTCCGTAGAGCTACTAGGAGTTAGCTTCTGAACTCGCTGCAAATCAGCACAGAGTTCTGTCATTCATTTGATAACTTAGACTAAAAAATAGTGGGACTTATGAGGGCTAAGGCAGCAGTAAGGAGTTTCAGGTCCCAAGGAGGTATGATTCTTAGGGTCCAAGGGCTTTCCCAAGGCAGTAAGGATGAGGAGGTAATAGGATGGAGGGTCTAGAGTGAGAGTATATCAATAATAGGTTGGAACATTATGTGTCTGCTTGAACCAACCATCTATCCTGCCATGGTTTCAGATCTTTTTCTTTTCGGTTGTTAGTTGCAGCAGATAATGCATAAGTTGCAAGGTTGTGGCACCTCACTGACACTATTTTTATGATAGCATTATTACGTGCATATATAAATGTGCATAATCTACCTCTAGCTTTTCTCTCTAAAGCTTTCTTTCATAATAATATTTGGATTGGAAACCCCACAAATAAAAAATGATTCCGGCGAGCTCTCTAACTTCCCATCCCTCGGTTCATCAACCAGCGAGCTCATAATTATAAATATCATAATGTTGTCTGTGATTAGGCATATTAGTTTATTAAAACAAGCAGGATGATCATTATTAGTTGCAGTTGCAGCGCGAGGATGGGTCGCCTTAGAAGTATGGAAGGCGTGATGAGTCACCTTCTCAAGAGCTTTATTAGTGTCCTTTGGGATCGTCCATATCGGGATGACGATCCTTATAGTAATAAGTGTCAAAATAAATATAATTAGTAAGAAACTAACTATGCTATTCAGATGATTAATTACAAGAAGTATGTTGTATAAAACTATGCAACATATAATAAAAAAAAATGAGTATATAATGGGTGTCGAGGCACATTAGGAAGCATGCTGGCGCGTACTACGACTAACATGGTTGTATGCTCTCGCTGTGTGAGGAACTATACAACGAACTATCCTAATGGTGGGAGAGAACCCTGTTTTTCAGGCGGCTCTCTTCCAAACTCGGGCTTTACTGATAGGTTAGCAAGAAGGACCCAACCTGGTAAGTCCCTACTAATTCCGGCTGCTATAATTATGTCTGCTGTACTGGTATAACATTCGATATTATATATATGTAATAACCGCGATACTAAGAGCAAGCACCGACTGGGCACCCAGCTTTGTCAATCCAAACCCGTTCTAAGCACACACACTTAGAACCTCCAAACAAGGATTACCAACGGCTGCTTAGAAGGTATTAGATTAAAAGGAAACATAAACATAAAAGTAAAGGCTTTTCGTCTGAATAGGTAATTATGAATCATCTATTCTGGGCAACCAATGCTACGCTCAGCTGACCGGAATAGTCATAGTAATACAAAAAAGCATCCATTATCTTAAAGGCAAGTGTTATCAAAGCATATCCTGGCTGGCTTTGTTTGGGCATCTCCTAGAGTCTGAAGCTTGCCTGTCCTCCATCCAACGAGGCTTGCTTTCTGATGGACCGACCATAAGAAGTCATCTGGCAGTTGTTCAACAAAATAAGCTGAAGTTTTTCTTTCTTGCTGTAATGAATCCGAGTCATCCGACAGTTAAATGATCGATCTCTGCTTAAAGGGAAAGCCTCTCGGGACCATCACCCCCGCAGGAACATGTACAAGTTTTACTATACATCTCATAATCCAGCCAGCCATGTCTCTGAAGTTCTGGCGGCTGTTGATAATCTATCCGGGACAGTTCCTCCAATGATCCCACCCACTAAGTCTTCCTGGCTTCATCAATAGTTGGGGATTTCTAAGTTGGGTAAGTAAGTAACTAGAGGTTAGTGAGAGTGGGTAAATAGAGTAAGTAAACATAAGTATGGGTCCCTGAGGAGCAGCAATGAAGGGAAGGAGCTTGAGCTTGTCAACAATATGCCCAGTTTTCTTTCTTCAAATCCCATCTGGATGGACCACGTTAGCATTACCTATCGTTTGGAGACGCCCAGTTTGGTTAGGGAATTTACCAGTTATCAGAAGAAAAGCCAGGGTCAGGAGACATTAGCAGTTCGTGGCATTTCGTTTAATATGTCACCTTTTCACTCAGAAATAGTAAGAGTGCCTTCCTTGTCTACCTCAATAATTTTATAAGGTTTTATTTAAATCCGTCCAAAAATGCTCTCTGATTGACCATCATCCAGCCGCCATGTCATCCCGCAATCGTGAAAGCACGGGGAGCAAGGGAAGCTACAAAAGGTCCTCGCTCGTCGAATCGATCATCCAGCCGTGTCTCTGAAGTGCTTGCTTTAGAGAATCATCAATCCAAGCAGTTCCAACGATCCAACTCCTAATCGCAGGTGGTTCTTCACTATCCCGGCCCAGCAATCAATCCTAGCAATCTTAGCAATCCTAGCTTTTCCATGCCCCCACGCAGATGAGCGTGATCCAGATGCCCTTACAGGTCGATATAAATAGCCAGCGATCGCAAGCCAGCGATGCATCGGATCCAGTCTACCATCCATCCCAGCTAGCCCGCCCACCTCCAGCAAGACGATAAAAATACTTTCTATCAATCGACGAAGTCCTTCGAGATAGGATGATAGATAGATAGATATATCCCACGAATGGCAGTTGTGACTGGAAGCAATCGATGAAAAGAGCGCGCGTAATTACATATATAAAGAATGAGCAGCCCTCTCCCTTTGGTCGAGCGACTCCGTCCCTTGCCCTCGGAAGGACAAGCGCTACGCACCTGAGATTGGGTAAAGAACTAAATGCACCTTCGAATCACCCATACCGAATCTAGCATAATTACTTGCATAATTACATATATAAATAATGACTGGAAGATCGCGTTGGATTATGAAGTACCTGTCTAAGAGAAACCGCTGCCCCAAAGACCTTCTACGCGAAGTGGGTATCCGGCGGGAGTAACTAATAGGCTTCGCACCTT
>Ga0233342_1000017_pt1 | contig 46150 bp, 21 predicted proteins | sample GEONDECOMP273_FD_180706 | JGI IMG/M metagenome (GOLD analysis project Ga0233342, IMG submission 180706) | Leaf litter microbial communities from Shasta-Trinity National Forest, California, United States - GEON-DECOMP-273 | ecosystem: Environmental > Terrestrial > Plant litter > Unclassified...
TCCTCCTTTATTTCTAGCCTGCTTGGGGGCGCTGTTTATCGTCCGTATGACGGCCTGTCCTCCTTGTAGTTTTCGTTGTGGTCGTTGTCGTCGTAGGGTGCTGGGTTTGCTGCGTGCGTGAGGGGGGGTCTGGTCGGCCCGATTTCCCGGGGCCGCTTGCTATCCTTGCTGGCTGGTCAATTATCCAAAAGAGTTGGGTAAACCCGAAGAAGCTCTGGTTGAATCCGTTATGATGCTAAAAACCGACGAAGCTGGTACAACTTTATTGCTAAAAATTAACATTTAAAGAGCGAAGCCGCTTGTCCTTCCGAGGGCAAGGGCAAGGAAGTTCTCCTATGATTTTACTAAACCAGACTTTTTCACTTTTCCTAGAACTAGAACCTCAACGGAAGAACCATAGCAATTAATAAACCTATACCCTCCACTCTTGACCTCGTCGAATCTTAACTATACCTCACGCATACGGAACAACAGTAGTTCTTACATCGAATGGATTGAAGGGAGGGATTACTGGACAATGCTTACTTATGACGCACCTGTTTAGGATCACATGCGCTAGTCCATAGTCCCTACTTTAAAGAGTCATTTGCTGCTAGAAGAAAGATCCATTGCTAAAAGCTCTAGTCATTGCTTATTGCCTCAGGTGGTCATTTCCAAATGGTTATTTACAATAGAATAAGCCCCCATATATCATACCCGAGTAACCTTCATAGCATACCCAAAATAAAGTAGGTCCCATTATTTCAAACCCAAGCGAAGAAGGGAAGGAGATGCCTACCATGTTTCCCTACTGATTATAGATAACCCATTTGTTCACATACACTGATCTAGACTTTCCCGAGTTCCCAACAACATATTCTATTTATTGAGCGATGGCATACCTGCCTGCCGCCTCTAAAAGGTAAACTTCGTGAAAAGGCAATAGAATATCATTTTGTGATGTTTCTCTATGTTAGCCAGGATTGAATAATTTATTGCTTTTAGTTTCAGTGGGTTGCTGTTTGCTCTAGATTGCGGGCTTATATCGAACTTTTGACAACTTACCGCGCTTACATCTGCCTGCTGATAGATATCTTGCTGCTTGCCAAAGGAAGTATTGATTTATTGAAAACATATTCCCGAAACAAGAGCAATAAAACCACGGGGCTATACAAATAAAACACCAATACCTAGGGGCCTTCACCGAAAGCCCGCAGTTACCACTTTCCTGCCTGCCTGAGAGAGTTTATCTTTATATGCATTATATCCTGTAAACCTGATAGGATTTAACGGATCGGGATCTTCTTGACTTGCCTTCTTATTGAGCTTCTTTAGGAAGGAATCAACTATTATTCCATATCTTTTATACGAGCCTTCTTTTTGGTATGATTTAGAACTTGCACTCCTTACTGTCTTTGCACAATCCCAGCAAGCAAGGTTATTTGTTTCCATCCTCCAGAAACTTAACCACACCCCTTATTGCATGGAAGGAGGGAGGGCCTGGGAAAGCAGGAATAATCCCAGTTGGATTGGACAGCTACTCATCGTTGGATCGTGCGTGGGAACTGCCTGATTCTCTCTACACAACCATACAAATTGAGTGAGCAGAGATCATGGGAACTGCCGCCGGATTTCTTAGCCATAAGACGACTTATTCCAGCCAGATATTGTATTAGCGAGCGAGCTTGGGTAGGCACTGAATTGGTATTTACTTTAGACTTACTAGTTAGGCATTGGATAAATTGAACTGGGGGGATTGCCCAGGAACAACCGCGGATGGGTGGGATCATCCTCAGAACAGCCTTATTTATTCTATATAGTAGTCAGAACTTATGAGATGAGACACGGCTGGATGGATGGTCAATTCACAATAGGTGGTTTCCCTTTAGCTTTTATTGTTAAACTACCGGATGGCCTGGGTGGGGTGGGGGTTCATCAGAGCAACTTCATTGAATGGACAGGCTTCAGACTGTCTGCCAGGAGATGCTTTGTCATACTTGCCTTTATGATTCTTAGGAAGTATGGGGCTTCTATTTAGCTTTTACTTACTGCCTTCTTGCTTTGAGGGAGGACCCTGGTTAAGCCAGCCCCTACTTGATTCATTTTTGTGCAACCTAGCGTGCCAACTAATTTATTCACTACTGCCGCCTTATAATAGATGTGGATGAAAGGGTTTATACCTGAAATGCTGGCACGGAGTCGATTTTGCTAAATACAAATTCTTGTTTTATACCCCCGATGATAATGCCTTCCACCCAGGATAAACAAGGAGTTCTTTTTACAAAACTGCATTTAATAGCGGCTTATCCTTGGGGGGCCTCCTTCCTGGCCTTTCAGGCTGCATGGATGGCTGCTAGGCCTGTTTGGCTTCTATTTCCTCTGGTCGGTCCACTAGCTGATTCTTATTATTTATTGTTGTCCACTTGCTTTCTGTTAGTAATTCCTTTATGGTTTGGATTATCCTTATTCTATTTATTCCTATTGATGCTCTTGATTTATCCTTTTCCTTTATTGATCTTGAGGCTTCCGATCCGAAAGAGGGGGTAAGGTCGGTCTCGGATGATTCATTCCCGAGTTCCATATCTACAGATTATGTTGGTTATCTTGGCATTTATAACTATTTATTATCCCAAGTTTTCCCTCCAACAGTCAACCGGAAAACACAATGGGACAACATTTAGTTTTGAATACCACGAGTTGGGATAACTTCAGTTCTACGCACCCCCCACTATTACTCACTAACTTTATTTTCCACCAGCAAATATAGAAATCACATAGCCTAGCTATGAATTGGGGAAAGGGTACTGGTCCGCATACATAGTCACATATCGAAGTCATAGAGGATTTGCCCACTGTGTCATCTGTAGGAGTTTAAGTTAGAGTAGCACCTCATCTTCATAGGTCCATTTTAATCTTAAATTAGAGGAAGGTTCCATTGCCTTCATCGAGACTCGACGGGTCCACACTACTTTATTTCTATATCCAGATCAGATATGCCAGCTATTTTGTGAGGGAGGCGTTAAGACACGTCTAACCTCTGACATACAAGGACCTACCAAAATAGGTTCCCATCGGTCAGATAACTTCTTTTGTTCCTTAGGGATTCACTGCTAGTGTCAGCGAGCAGCGGGATGAGGCCCAAGATACTTTACTAGATCAGTGAGACCACAAAACTCAGCTTTCTATTTTGCTAGCAGACCAGCCCTTACGAGGTTTTTGAAGAGTTCCAATGCTTGACCTCAGCACGATTCTCACCTAAGCTCTCGACAGTGGACACATACTAGCTACTATCCCCCCCCTTTAGACACCAGTGTATCATAAACAGGGTCTTCCCCACAACCCCGAGTGGTAGGAGAGTCTCGATAGATCCCTCCCAAAATCCTCCCAAGGTTTCAAATTCTAACCCTCATGTTACAGAGAGCAAGGAAACACAAATGAAATAAAAAGTGGTAGGAGTGAGGAGGTTAGCGGGTGAAATATATGATTGGCAGGGTGGGTAATCATTTGCTTTTTGGTTGAGCGCCTTGATGCTTGCAGGCTTGACGAAATCACCCGACAAAGCTGGGTCAACCCAAGAGATGGTCGAAAGAAACCCGGGCTTGGAGAAATAAATTGAGAGCTGGTACCACGAGGCTGGCGGAATAATTGAGAGGCGAGAACTTGCAAACTGGCTTTACGAAACTTAACAACGCGAGAAAGAAATTATGTTTACTTATGTCGCCACCTATACGCGAAAGATGGATGAATTAGGTTTACCAAGACACCATACAATAGAGAAACGAGTTGTTGCCGTACGGAGCAAATCCACCCAACACGGGGACAATATACAGTACGGGGCGGGGCAGGCATAAAGCGTAGAGGCGGGAAGGATACAGGTAACACACTAAGAATAAATGAACCACCCGCTGAAGGAGCAGCGTTCCCAGCAGCATTTCAACCAGTTGAACCGGTTTCCTCCTCATTCCTGGCAGCAGTTCCAAGAGCATTTCCAGCATCATCATTATTTCCAACAGCAAAAGGAAGCCCAGTGAAGGCAGCACAAGCAGCACCAATTGAAGGAACATCAATTGAACCAGCCGAACCAGCCTCATCATTATTTCCAGCATCCCAGAAGCAGCCCCATCAACACCTGTCAGAGACAGGAAAGCAGGCCTTGACAAGAGGACTAGCCATAGCCAGGAGCTTTTCATTGGCAAAAGGCAGTAAGTTGCCACACATAGCCAGTTCTCTTTGCCTGATAGTCTGTGTTGCCAATAGTTGATAGTCGTTCATTGTTGAGAGCCTGTTGGAATTGCTGGGAGTACTTCTCTCATTGACGAGATCCCCTAGTCATAGTCCCTTGTCATAGCCAGCTTGTCATAGCCAATAGACAATAAGCATTAGTCCCTTTCATTAGTCCCCGTTCAGAGACACACTGACAGAACCCACAGAGCTAGCTGGACCCTACGGGGTTTAAATACGGAACTGAGGTTTCTACCTCCATCACACTTACCGATACGGACACTGAGGGCCTACTACACCTCACAGAGAGCACCTCACCATAGGCTGACTCACACATGGAGATACTCTCACAGAAGACACGTAGAAGTTACACGATGATTACTCATTGATGACGCCTAGAGGAGTGAGTGAGTAATATTCATTGAGCTACAACGTAGAGCTACGCATAACGCGCATATACACACAGATTCCCAGGAAGTACTTTACACTCATAGCCCTAGTCGATAAGGAGTGAAGTCTTAGTCAATAGTCGTAGTAACCCGTTAGACGTATGACTATAAGTGCAGCATGAAGTATACTCACATGGGAAATGGAAAGAAGAGTCTGTGCAGCAAGGAAGGGGACTAGTTTCTAAAGAAAAGAATGGAGACTTAAGGCTTCTATTACGCTTTCACTATATGGAACTCTAAGGCTTTCACTTTCTATGGCTTAAGGCAGTAGAGCTAGTAGTTCTTCTTGCTAATAGTACTAATTGGAATACGTAAGCTAGTGTAGAGCTAGTAGTAAGGCTCGTAAGAGGCAAGACCTTAAAGCAAGTTACTAAGACTAGAGCTAGAGCTACAGACTAAAGCGTCTCTAAGGCTCTATAAGGCAGTCCATGCAGCTAATGCAATGACAGAAGCTAGTGTATCTAGAGCTTATTTACGTTGGGCTACTCGGCTTGGGCTCATGGACTGCTCAACTGGGATACTCCGCTTTGCTACCAGGCTGGGCTGGGGGCTGGGCCGGAGAGATAGAGATTGATTCGATTGATTGCCAACATATTGGGGGTAGGGCGGTACCACGGACGGACGAGTGCTTGAATGAATGCTTGAACGTTGGTTACCGATCGAGACAGAACACAAGGGTACGACAGCTACTTACTGGGGAGTTCGATGGGACTGGGTTCGCTATACCTCAAACAAGAGCGAGGTTTACGACAGCTTGTTCTATATGATTCAACGGGTGAGGATCGATCATACGCCATACACATAGAGAAAGCCATTCAGATCAGGGAGGTTGAGCCATTCCTAGAGCCATCCGGGGAGAGGAGGGCAGGTATTAGATAGAGAGACATTCACCAAGAGAGAGGGGATTAGAGAGAGACTTTCAGGTCAGGGAGGTAGATAGAGCTATTCACACCTTAGGCCTAGACCACCAAGTCCAACATAAGGAATCCAGTCACCAGCCACCTTTAGCCTTCAGCCTCACCTTCAGCCTTCGTCACCAGCCTCACCAAGCAGAAGGAATATGCCAGAAGCCTTTAGCCCCTCAAAAGAAGCCTTTCACCGGGAAGGATGGAAGGATGGAGCCTATCACCGGATGGATGCCTGTAACCTTTATCCAAGGGCCTCAAACCTTGCCTTTGCCCTTCACCTTGAGCCTTGAACCAGGAGCCTTTAACCCTTAGCCCACCAAGTAAAACAATACCTTCGACACTAGAACATACCTTAGGTAAGAGGGGCTAGGTAGTGTCAGTCAGGTAGGTCAGGTTGAGCCATTCGCCCAGGTAAGGTAGTGCTAGCCTTAAGAGGTTGTCTCCATTCTTGTAAAAAGAGAAAGAGAGAGTGCTAGGTACTAATAACTAGCCTTAAACGAAGAAGCCTTAATAGGTCGTGTTTGTCTCCATTAAAAGAAAAAGAAAGAGAATAATAATAAGGTCAGTTCCATAAGTTCCATAACTAGCCCAAAGGTAATGGCCTTAGTCTTCTTTTACTTGCCTTAGCCCTTTTGATTAAACCTAGTAAAAATAGTAAATATATCTATAATATCCTATTTTGCCCTTATGGTCCTGGCTCTCTCTGTTGCATTAGCCTTGGCCTTAGCTGAGCAAAGCGGAGTGAAAGTATAGAATTTGAAATGAGCAAAGCGAAAGCAAATAGGGTTCATCTGAGCTTTTAAGTGAAAGGTTTAATCTGATAAAGCTACCGTTAAAGTAGTTCAATTTCAATTCTCTTTCTAACTCTAATGGAAATTCCAACGTTTTTCCGATAGCAGTCATGGAGGATGCGTAAGCAGGCTCGACCATAAGGGAGAGGGTTTTCACTATGTTTTTCCGGGCTTAAAGGATGTCCCTCAAGGTCCAGTTCCAGGTCCAAGGTTCCACCAGTCCCAGCTTCAAGGGTCAGTGCCAAAAGTACTCATTGCCAGTCGATCATAGCCCATCAGATTGTGATCCGAACTTACCGAAAGAGATGTGTACCCTACGGGGTTGCACGTATGGAACAATAGGGTAGGGCTAGTAGGGTAGGGCTAGTAAGTACTTAGAGCGAAGACTAAAAAGAGTATGTATACTCTAAGGCTAATAGTTCTACTCTACGGTTAGTAGTTCTTACTCTACAGCTTAAGTCAGTCTAAAGTGGACCTTACTCAGGCTAATCAAACTACAGCTAATAGTCTTTACTGTAGGGGAAAAACCGTACTCTACAGACAAGCAGTCTTTCAAGCTAGTGTACTTACCTGATGGAACTTATAGAGCTAGAATTAGTTCTGAGCTGACGCTCAGGGATAAAGGAAAGGAACTAGTTTATTTTAAAAAGAATGGAGACTGGAAATCTCTTAAAGCTAGTTACCTTAGGGCAAGTGTTCATAGAACTGGACGTCGCTTGTCTCTTAAGGCTAATGTCCTTTTATTTACTAAGACTAAGGCAACTAGTATAGAGAAGGTTGAAGGCATAAAAAATAGTTCTCTACTAGGGGAAGGTTATATAAAGGCAAGTTGAAAGAAAGCTAATTTCTCTAGGCTTTCACTCTGAAGTCCGGCTAGTACTGACCTTCTGGAACTCACTAAGGAAGGCTAGTTAGTACCGGCTTGAACTCTATTGGAACTTAAGTACCTTATCCTATGGACACAACCCCGGCTGGCCGAAAGAATGGAAAAACCAATACAAGTTAAATAGGCCATAGAAGAGTACCCGGGGGAAGGAAGGTGAAAGAAAGGCAAGCAAGGGAGGGAGAGTCGAAGAAGCCTAAGAGAAGTCTAAAAGGAGTGGAAGGAGGAAGGTTGAAGCAGAAGGAGAAGGATAAAGGTAAAGAAAGGGCGGGAAAGAACAGGAGAATAGCTTGTGGTTGAACGAAGACTAAGCTGCTTGCTGGGCCTGCCTCTTAAACAGTGACGACTCGCTTTAGGCCACCCTTTAAGTAGTTCAATTCCCAGGTCCCAAGGCAGAGTGTAAGGATAGTCCCCCAAGGCAGAGGGCTGAGGTTGAGGTTAGAGGATGGAGGTTCTATAGTAGAGAAATAGGTTGGAACATAACAGGTATGCTTGAACCAACCTTCTATCCTGCCATGGGTTCAGATCTTTCCAGTTGTTTGTTGCACCGGGTAATGCATAAGTTGCGAGTTTTTGTTGCACCTCACTGACACTATTTCCTGATTGCATTATATACGTGCATATCCACGCACAAAATAAGCTAAGCACAACATTGGTTATACCCCAAATATAAATATATAGATCCCCCCTTATCCTTCCTTTCTCAAGGCAGGCGTGGGCATTCATTAGTAAGGAGGGCTTTCACCAAGTAAGTATGTAAGGCATTTTCCAAGGCATTTCCAAAGGAGATATGAGGAGGAGTTACCCGAGGCTTGTTCACTTTGGCCACCACGCGACACCTTCGGTACCACTTCAAAAGCCTGGATGTGTAAAGTTAAGCATCCTGGGATTGAACCGGGATAAAGCGGATGTCAAGGGGAAGGTAAGGTTGGTTCAGAGGGTAAGGCTTACAAGGTTTAGTCATAAGGCAAGGGTGTAGGCTGGCAAGGTTCGGTCGTAGGCTGCATGGAATTGAAGTTCCCGAGGATGAGTGCATAGGCTGGAAGGTCTAGGGATGAGTGGATAACTTAATATCTCATATCGTAACAAGTTTAACTCCCTCTCCTCGAGGAAACTTTGGGGATATCAATCAATCTCGTCCGGTGGAAACATGGCTAAATAAATACGCTCATCTGAAACCAACTTGGCTCGAAGTCTTCTGGCGTTCACATGGGAACATAATAAATATCGTTCGATGGGTGAATTCGTAAAGCGAGCAAGCATAAAGGCGATCAACCTAGAATCGAAGGCATCCCGCTATCATAGGTAAACTTAATGAAATGGCCATGTTTAGTAAGAAGAGAATAAGCTTTAAGTGCCCCGAGAAGAATGATGCTTTGGCCCCCTAAAAGAGATTTGATTGGACAAAACCGTGATAAGTTTTTCAAGAATCAGTTCCAAGCGAACTTTGTGCTTGCCCCTAACCCGATAGGCAATCGATCAATAAATCTCTCAAGAACTTGGATCAACACGGCGTCGTCTACCTGCCTTCCTCTCCCTGACTGACACTACCCTACCTACGTGAATGCCACTACTACCTACCATCTCTGAATGTATCTCTCCAGTCTCCTCTCGCTGAAAATATATCCTATATCTACCTGCCCTCCCTGACCTGTATGGTTCTGACTGCTCTTACCCTTCTGGCACTGAGACCTTATGGCTATGACTGTCTACAGCACTTACTAGAGCTTCTAGACTGACCAGAGCTAGCAACGACCAGAGCTTCTACCAAAGACCATAGCTTTTAGCAAATACTAGAGCTAGCAACGACTGTCAGTATGGCTATGATGATCCTCAAGAGGTGTATTGTATATATAACTAGCTGTGTTAAATTGCTCTTGTGTTGAGGTCTAACTAACATAGCCCTGTTTGTCCCATCCATGCACATAGCTGTTTTGAAAATCACATAGTTGCCTTGCCCCACCCACTAGCTATTCAACTTCCAGTCTAAAGGGCAACTAAAAGATAAAGACGGTCTAAGCTAAGTGTTAACTCACTATCATCAAATTTAAGAAGTACTGTAAGTAATTCATTAATAGGGAGGGCAGTTCGTTCGTTCCTCACCCACAACTGAACGGTTTCAAAGGCAAGGTAGGCTGAGTAAATTCAATAGCTTAGTATATGTAACACCCAAATCTATATGATATAATACACGTGTTTGGTTTCGTGATAGCAGCTTAAACTCCATATACATAGGAATCACATTTAACTTACAGAACGTGGATTTTTATGACGTTTCACACGGATGGCTAGGGGGGAATGGCCCAACTAGGATTGCTAGAACGAAAGGATTCAAATTTTGACGATGAAAAGAGAATAAACGAACGTGTTGAGACAAGGTCATCCTTACCCCGACCTTTGGACATCGAATGACTGTCTTCTCAGAATTTTGAGAATCATTTGAACCAGGAGCAAGCAGTATAACGAGCAACAATCCCATCATCAGCAGAACCAGCAGCGAAGGAGGAAGAACCTGCATATCCATCAGCACCAGTCAGTTGAACCAGTTGAAGGAGCATCAAGAGAATGGTGTGGCAATGGGAAAGGATTCCTTAAGTAGGTCCATAACTCCCGGGATCATTTCTAGGAGAATATTCCCAGCAGTTGAACAACAAGCATTCCTAGCAGCCTTACCAGCAGCACCAATTGAATAAGTTCCAATAGCATTTCCAGGAGCAAAAAGAGTCCCAGCACAATAAGATAATTATTATTACCCTCAGCATTTGAATAAGCGGAACAACCGATCCGGTGGCCAGGCTAGGCACTCTTCTATTCACCTCTCTACCTACCTCACGATTACCTACCGGGCACCCATCTGGACTTTATAAGATCTCGTGAAGTAACCACATCATAGACCGTGCCATGCAAAGACCAGAATGCTCCCTTACACAATTCCAACGGGCAATGGAAGGCGTAAACAACCCCACACTACTCGTTGGAGGCGTTCATTTAGAGGATCTAGGGCATGTCCAACCAAGAGGGGGGTGGTCGAATCATTGCACAAAGATTAGGAATGACAGCCCATTTCCCCTTGTTGCAAAAACCTGCACCCGACCCTATTTGAACTCATCCAACACGGTACGGGGACGAATGCTCCTGTTAGTTTTTAGTCATAGCGATTTCACACCAAGATAATTTACCACAGTCATTATCTATGATGCACCCGTTTAGGATCATACCATAGCTAACCACCAGTCATAGTCAGTCATAGCCATATGAATAGTTTAGTTCCCACCCCCTTTATTAGGTGCTTATCGAGATATCCATTGGTTTTAACGGTTCAAATAGTCTTTTGCCCAGTTCCGTGACTGAATTTTCCACCCACTTCAGTTCAAGGAAGGAAGGTCAGCAACTTACCTTACGCCCACTTACATTAGGTAATTTCCCATCCTATGGAGGTGAATCTTACGTTCATGAAACAAATAAAAGGGTGAGTGGCACGGCTGGCTCCACTCCACCAAGTCCTCATTTCCCTCTGTCCCATAAAACACTTTATTAAGAAATGCATTTAGTGAGTGAGTCAGGACTGCTACCCTTCTCTTAGAAGCAGGACCGGATTACACCCTTCCAATAGTTAGTTAGACCCAACACGTATAACCTTCACGTAATACCCCCTTTACGCCTTAGATTTAGTCATACAGCTTACAGAACACTGCCGAATTATCCTGGGTATCGTGTCAAGCCAGGAGGGATGCCCTTACCCAACCTATTCATTCAGTCAGGAATCAGGGGTGCAGCACTAAGATATTTAACCTTTACCCTGCCCTTGCCTTATGAATTCTTCTTGCTACCACAATGTATTAACTTATAAGCTAGGTATAACCTATTTCCCCTTCTGGTTTGGCCGAGCCTAGACTCAGAATCCATTATAAGAACCTACTGCAAGGAGTAGACCTGCTTCCTATAGACGACATTTCCTTAATTAATCGCTTAGGAAGGAGGGATTGTTCAGAACTTCTCTTAGAAGCACCAGATGGATGGGATAGTCGATGAGCCGAGGACTTGAGCTTCCCATGCTCTCCTTATTTCGGGATGGTCAATGAGCCTATAGGGATTCCCCCTTTATCAGATATTTTTTAACTGCCGGATGGCTGGCTGGATGATGGTCAATGAAATAGCCTTGTTGGACGGACGGGTGACATACAGTATTCAACGGCCCTACATCACACTGAATGAATGATTCTACTGGCTTGGTACCTACAACTTGGATTTAAGAGCGTTGCTCTGATACTCTTAATCAATTAGAACCACCCACTGCATAGACCTATCTGCCTTTCATTTCATGCCTGCTACCACCTTCTCTTTACCAACCTGACTACCTCTACCTGTTCTCCCTAAACACTTGCTAATTAATGCTTAGTGGGTATAGCAGGCACTTGGAACTTAACAATAAATCACTCCGTGCCTATGCCTACTTTAGTAATGAATGTCAGTTGGACAACTACCATCGTTGGGTTGGATCGTAAACTGCCTTCTTTAATTTAGGAACTACAAGCAGACTCCGGTTTATACCTTTCTATTTACTTTAGATGCCTACACAATTACAGAATGGAATGTTTTTACCCAACTGTGGCTACCTGGCGTTTGAACAAACCTTTAGAGATCCGCTTACTTATTTGAACTTAGAGCATTGCACGGACTTTAAAATAAACCACTTCCCGGATTCAGACTTATGGCAATTCTTTCTATATGTGCTTATTTAAAGTTATATCTATTATGGATGCCAGTCTTGGAATCCTCTTGATACATTTCTGATTGGCTTTATTGAGAACCCCCAACCTTTGGACAGAGAATGTAAGTTCCGACAAACAAGGTTGAGGTCATGCAGACCCGTATCCGGACAGTTAAAGACTTTACATCCCGTGTTTTAAAAGCACAGAAAGACCCTGCTGACAGGAGGACAAGGTTTCATGCATCCAAACCCTTATCTATTTAGTTTGTTCAGTCAGGGATATTCTTGACTATACTTCTTATTGGATCTCCCTTATCACGAAGCAGCCTCGCCTCACCAGTTTATATCGGGCGGAACTATCAGATTGATTATTCTAGAAAGCAAGCACTGACTAGACACAGCTGGCTGGATGGTCAAGTAGCTTAGTTTCGTAGTTACCCTTGCCCAATTATGGATGGCACGGACTGGCTGTTGGATGGTCAAGTAGCCCAGAGGGAGGGTTTCACTTTAGCAGAGATCGTGGAACTGCCGGATGGCTAGCTAGATTTAGATGTTGGTCAATCAGAGAGCCTTGTTTAACAACGGGCGGACTTAAATAACAACCACTTAATGAATTGCTTAATGAGTCGGGTCGGTGCCCTAGTTATTCTGCCATAACTTCTTAGATCAGATTTGATTACGGGATCACCAGAGCAGGGTCGGTTATCACTTACCAACCTATCCACCACTGGAAGAGCTAGCTAAGCCCTATCGAGCTTGATGAATGATGCCCTGAATGATGCCCTTAGGAGGTACCACTAGAAGGACTTAGATGCAGAAGCAGAACGGGATCAGACCTACCTTCCTCTTACCCTTTAACCCTAGGAACAATCAGTCAGAATAACCACAACCTTATAGTCTTGGTATTGGTGGAAAGGAACAGGAACGTGAGCGAGCCGGAAATGATAGATGCTCCGGGTAAGTAGAGGTACGTGTTTCGACTCCCCCGAACTAATAAGGGGGAGGAACGACTCCACTCTATATGAAAACTGACTTATTTTGAGGATACGTTACGTAGGCGGATAATGATGGCCTACTTATTCTTACCGGGATGGCCCACTTCCCATGGCCCACTTCTCCCCCGCCAGCAAGCGAAGCGATCCCACCAACGCCACCACAGCAAGCGAAGCTATCGATCCCAACTTACCATTCTAAGCCCGATAATTAGTTCTTACCCGCCAGACCTTAACCTACGACCTTTGGTGGCTGACTTTTTACACAACTTTCCACAGCCCTGCGTTCCCCACTGCTTTACCCAGACCCGGCATAATAAGCAAGTACTTTAGAATAAGCAAGTACTTTAGAATAAGCAAGTACTTTAGAATAAGCAAGCACTTCCCCACCACTTTACTACCAGCTACTTTATCTCTAGCCCTTTATCTTTATCCTAGACCCTTTATCTCTTTCCTTCCTTACTCACAGTGGAGCAAGCCCGAAAAAATAAGATAATAAAGCCAAGCCTATGAGGTACGGCTTCGCCTTCCTTACATAGTCGTCCGATGGCGACCTTAGTCCACTGCTACCGTAGTCTGAAGCAGCTCTATTTATTTCCCCAGACAGAGAAAATTTACTTCCCTCTCTGAATACGGGCACGCACCCCACTTGAGGGCCCTCCTTCCTCGCTAAATAAAGCTCGTAAATGGAGCTATCCTTCATAAGCAGCGGCATTAATTTATACTAATGCGGCAAGGAATGGAACTAATTAAAAGTATGTGGGCGCCTTTTTATTACTGGTGAAGCCTGTTTCTGATTAGTGAGCTTATTTATTAACTAAGTAATTAACCATTTTGACCTATTGTCTGTTTATTACCTCTTGAAAGCCTGTAAAGCTTGTTTATGACCTATAAACAAAATATTAACTTGATGGAACGCCTGGTTAAGACATATATATAAATTACTTGAAGAAACTTATTTACCAATCTCCCTATCATGAAGATATTTTCTATAAGTGGTTAATAACATATAATAGAGTGGAATTCTTGGCCGGGGAGATTCTTATTTATCTAGTCCCTGTTTGGACTAGCTCTTTGCAAAATGGTCCCAATCCCGTATATTAGTATTTAATGTGTTTATATAACTAAATAGGGCTTAGGTTAGGGCAAGTCCATATCTATATTTGCGTCTTATCCCATATATTCCATTTGCGTATCAGCTCGGCCACAACATATATCTATTGGTTTATACAAATCCATTCGCGTAGGATAAATCGACTCGATTCTATAGTTAGACCCATCCGCGGGGCGAGCATAGATTCCATTTATTAATCGGAATAGACCTAGATATTGACCCTGACTAGCGATCGGTTACGATACATACCTATATTATTCTATCCGACTAGCAATTAGTTACGGTACCTATTTCTTTGTCCCATTCCAGACAGATGCTTTATCCATCCATAGGTCATGTAATAGCAATCAGTGAAGTCAATTAGTTTAGTTAGGGATTTTCATGTCCTACCCAAACCTAGAGGGACATTTACTAAGAACTTTGTACCCTTTTAGCCAGCCCCCTCCCTTATATTATTTAAGGGCTGAGCCCTTTATATTATTTAGGGGGGGATTTTTATAATATCTGAGCCAACGCTACTTCTTGTCTGCTCCGAACCGTCCATAGCTCCAATCAATTTTATCTGTTGGGAACGTGGGGATCTTCTTTATCCTTTTTGCAATGACTGATTGAGTATGATCGGCGGCTATCAGCTATGACTGACTACCTGCTGGGCTACGTGATCAACTATCGGCAATATTTCCCCCCCCTCTGGCTATGCCCCTTATCTCCGTCAATGGATCGGCTTACAATGACCTCCTTCCTGGCAATGATTGACCAGCTGACCTTCTGGCAATCTGGGTTTTTTATGGGCAGATGCTGTAGTAACAAAGGTTCCTGAAGGGTGTAAGTGGGGTCGAGGTTCGGGGGCTCTGGCTATGTGCAATGCCCGCTAATTGGTGCTTACCCCGTCTGTCAATGATCAACTGGCACTAACTAGAGCTTATTTATATCAATTAAGTTATAGCACTGACTTATAGGGAAATGAATCTTCGTCTGCTGCTGTTGGACGTATCGGAGCGGCCAGAGGGAACGGATGAGGAGGTAGCCCCCAGCGTTAGTTTTACACATCATTCCCCTAACTTATCCACACATTCCAAGTCGCTTGACCACGAGAGATGGACCCTTCAATGGCCGAGATAAAGGATAAGGACCCTGTAACCTTACCCGGGAGATAAGTAAGAAGGACCCCTGAGCGAATGGCTTCTTTAAATGGTGGGACGCTGCTTCTGTGACATTGCCTCGTGCAGGCAGTTAATTGATAGCTTCTGTGCAGGCTGTGAACGGATGGCTTTACATCGCTTCTTTGAACGGTTTATTTGACATCGCCGTATTATGCTGTAATGGCTTCGGGGACATCGCTGCTTCTATGTGTGCTGTAATGACAAGTGAGTTACCCTCACAATTGTAAGTCATAACCATAGAGCATTGCCGCCAGGGGGGGTCTTTGCCAATCAGTAATGAATTGCCAGGAGTATCATTGACAGGATATCGCCGATCAAAAGGAAGTGGTCCCTATAGCCAGTGGTCCCAATAAGGGGGGTTGTCCCAATAAAAGGAGGTTTTCGTTTACTGGAGCTGCCTTACATATACCTCTTTACCCTCGACGAAACCATAGACCTAGATCTCTTCCTCGACCCTTTACCTCTACCTCGAACTCTAGCTATACCTAATAACGCCACAATAAAAATAATAATAGCAATTTTATAAAATTGATCCATGATGCATTACTTACGAGGCACCTGTTGATGACGATGGATTTTTCGACATACACTGAGTTGCAGTTACGCTTGTAAGGGGAATGCCAGTAAGCAATGGGGGTTTCACCAGTTAACCAGTTAGTTATCAGCTGAAGGAGCAATCCCAGTATCATTTATAGCAACAATACCAATTGAATCAACATAATTATCATCATTTGCAGGAGCATTTCCAGGATAAGTTGAAGGAGCAGCATCAGTGGAAACGGCATCAGCAGTTGAAGGGGCGTTCCCATCAGCATAAATTCAAGCATCAGTTGAGCACGGTCATAATTTGAAACGGTTATTAAGACACGGTAATTTGGGCACGGCCCACCATAATTCCCCACTGGTCAATGCATGTCAGCTAATAGTCAATCAATATCAGGATGCGCAGAGGTCCCAATTATGTGGTTACCGATACCTGGAAGATAGAACCTCCTTACCCACCCGAACAGTCAGTTTCTACAGCGAGGCGCATTGAATCGATGCCGGTGTTGGTTCGACGGGAAGGCATGAGAGAATATAGATCACTTACAGCAGGTAGGTTTTATTCACAGATCATTCCGCCCCGTACCATATGTGCTGCTATGTTAGGCGCTCAAAGTGTACGGCTGGTATGTCTGTCTATGTCTGTTATGGATGATCTCCCACGGACTCATCACTAACTGCCTTCCTGCCTGACTGCTTCACCTCACACTACTATGTGCGCCGTCAGTGGAACCAATCAATTAGTGTCCGGGCCACATTGCAATGGGTGTATTCCTCCATATGGTGTCCTGCCTAACCCCACAACCAATATGAGCCTATGGGGGTATTTGGTGAAGGCGTGAAATTGAAAAGAGTAATGTTTCCTTCCTGTGTAGAGAGGGGGATATATCTGGGGCAGGTTGGAGAGAGAGTGCCCTTCCTGTGCTTGGGTTGGATAAAAATAGTTTAATTGGTTGGGTGCGTGGAGAGGAGAGAGATCTTCCCGGATTGGCATCGATTGATTTCAAATTGATAATGAAAAATTGATAATGAATCTCTTTTTAGATGGGCGCTCCAACTGAATCCCTTATTAGACGGGCGCTCCACGGAACAACGAATGAGGACCAAGAAACCTTGCCAGCAGACCTTGCCTTTGTAGCCAGACCTAGAACCTAGACTTCAACCCAACCATGGCCCTACACATCAAAGCTATAACGCTTCGGTAAAATGTTATTACCTGGGCTAGATCGAAGGAAGGAATAATGAGGATAGTTACATACGTTGTGAGGATCATACTCTCATTCAGAACCCAGAAGCACCAGTCGACAAAAGGTCTGCTTATAAGTTAGTGGTCGACCAAACAAGAGCCTGGAGGTGGTGGGTCATGCTTGCCCGTATAGTGATGGATCGATGCCCAGTCCTTGTTCGGGTACATCCGCCCGCCTCCCCACAAACTTTACTTGCGAGTTCCCCGCGACAAGCTCTCCACGCCTACTCTACCATTTACACTCGTTTCCTATTATCCAGTAATGTGGTTTCTATCTCAGGCAGGTAAAGATCGTAAGACGCGCGTGGATCGAAGGCCCTAATAAATCACTCCGTGCCTCAACTTTGGTGTTTATCTATTCTTGATCCCTCAACCTCACCTTTTTAGGACTACCCTCTACTTTTGGACAGAGAATGAATGTTCTTACAAGTTGAAAGTCTGCCTTCTATCCTCCCCAGACCCCAGACAGAGACCATTGCTTAAATCAAATGACAGTTATTACACGCACGACAAGCTTTGTTTATAACGGGCATACCCTTCCAGTTCACAAGGTTGGTTTATACATTCTGGCAGAAAGAACGTTCAGGCCATCCTCCGATAAGGGGGGGGGGTGCATATCCCTCGCCCCGATTCGGTACCCCTCCACTTATAACTAAGCTCTCTGACTTTCTTCTTTATTTATTTGAGCCAAGCTTTAATTCAATAGGGCAACGCTATCTTTTAACTAGTGAATTGGCCAGTTCAAGACCAGGTTCACATAGGATAACTTAATAGCCCATGTTTCAATATTTCAATTCCTTTGCAAAAGCAAGCTTTGAACTTGAACGATTACCACCCGGATACGCTACCTTTGCACTATTTCATTTATCATCCAGGTAAGGTCCGAAAGGTCTTGCCCTTCATAGGCCACTTTTAAGCATTTCAATTACCATTTAAAGCCTTTAAAAGAGTAGTAAGTAAATCATAAACGCCTCCTAACTTCTTCACCTTCCAGGGCTTAAGGTAAGGCTATTACTATTCCAAGGCTCCTTCCTGGCAAAAGGGTAAAGGCCGAAGGTTAAGGGGTTACTGACTAAAGTTGACTGGTGAATGACTTATGTCTAAAGGAGACAGGCTACAGGCTTCTTCCTTCTGTTGTCCTTGTTTGACCTGGCTTCCTTCTGTAAAAGGGCAAAAGTAAAAAAAAGGCATCTGGTTAGATACGGGCTGAAGGCTCCAGGTGAAAGGCTTCTGGCTTATTTTTATCCCCCCTTGCATTGGTAAAGCCAGCAAAAAGAAAGGCGCTTAAGCTCAAAGCAAATGCTTCCATCCCGTGAATCATAGAGAGAAATCCTTGCCCTAAGATTGATTGGATCAACCTGATGGAGGAGGTGAAAAAGTAAGCTCATCAATGGCTTTCCCAATACCTCCCCGTAGTGAGGTATATGTCCGCCCGCGCTTTGATGAAAGTTAATATATATATTATATATTTTTGGGAGGGAGGGGTTTACTTTATTACATTCTATCTCCCAATGGCAAATTGAACCAGCATATGCTTTACACAGACAACTCCCAGTACGCTTAAACCTGCCCCACTCAAACACAAGACAATATTTTCACATTATTTTAGTATACCTTTAATAAATTATACCACCATTCAATACAAATACTAACTTTACCGCATCACGAACCGCATACTCCATTTCCCGTTCACCTCAATCGGCAGTACCAGATTTATTTACTGTACGCTTTCTGTCGCCTGCTTTATGCCTCCCTTCTTCATACAGCCCCGCGTTCACTTCAAGCCGCACCAGCATGCATCTTCGGGAGAACCACCCCCTTCATTTCAGACCCAACGGAATTTAATATTAGCGCTTACATAATAATTATTTATGCATAATATAATATATAATTATGCAAATATGTTACCGCATCTTAAGGGGGCCTCCATTTGGCCTTATATCCTCTTCAGCACCAACGGTTGCGGCAGGCTCATTGTTCGTGACTAGACCCAATAATACAAAAACGTTTAATTACCCGTTCTTTAATGGTCAAAGCGCTACTAGGAGGCATAAAGCATCTTACTCTTCGGACACTTAAACTTTTTAATCTATGAACCACCTATACCGTCCAGCAGGGAGAGCGGCTTAACGCCCCTTTAAAGATCATTATAATTGGTGATCTCGGCAAGCATTGACCCATCAGCTGCGTCGTCTTAGTACTTGCCTTATCGAACACCCAGAGCCCTTGGAGTTTAGCTTAATTAGGCGGGTCAACCTTAGGAGTCTTTTTATTCTTTTGTTTATTAGTTACCGGTTATACTTACCCATGGGGGCCTTCTAGCAGACCCACTTAATAGTTTCTGGTTAAGCAGTCAGTCACGCCGTTTGTTTTTAGTACGTGAGTGAGTCGGATAAAGGAAAAGACATCATCTCATATATAATGGAAGTTAACTCACCTTGACCTTGATAAAAGGAAGGAGCCTTGTGGAGGATCCGCTTATGCTCACATTTAAAGCACCTCGGTTTTGGCAGGACATTAATTTGGGGAGAAAGAACTCTTATTAAAGAATAGCTTAAGCATTCTTGTTTACTCATTTTTCTACTTCTTTAACTCGCGGGCATCTTACACCTAATCGAGCACTCCAACTTGATTCTTTTAACCATAAAACATACCTTGACCCCTCTATCCATATTAGAAAGAACTTATAGAGCTGAGCGTAAGTGAAGATAGTCCCCTGAGCATAAGCGAAGAAGCTATAAAGCGAATAAGCTAGCTTAGTCCCCTTCCCCTCCCTGCGCTACAGCGAAGAAGCTAGAGGTTGTATCCATTATTTTAAAGAAAGAGAGAGTTCAAGCCAGTGAAAGCCTTACGACGGTTGTTTGTAGAGTAAGTTCCATGGAGTAAGGTACTACTAGCCTTACGGTTGTCTATAGCCTGAGTACTAGCCTTACAGACACTTGCTTTAGTACTTGCCTGAAAGAAAGATCTTCAGAGGCCTTAGTTAGCTTCACGTTAGCGAATCATCTTCTGGTTGTCCCCATTTCTTTTAAAAAGAAAGATACCTTTAATTAAGGTTGTACCTATTTCATAGTTGAATACAATGTAATCATAGTGTCAGTACTATATTAGCTTCCTAACTACTAATATAGCCATATATAACTAGCTTCCGTCTTTGCAATAGGTACTACTAGCACTTTAGACTATTAGCCAGAGTCTTAGCCTTTTTCCCAACCAACAAGTTAAAATAACTCTACCGCCCGAATAGCAAATACGAAGAAGTACCTCCGACAGAAGACACAAACAAGTGCGCATATTCCTAACAAAAGAAGTAATAATCATGTTATTGCATTATATACGTAATTATACAACAATTAGCTTAGCTCAGCAACTTCCAAAACGGGTGCATCGTATGAAATATCATTATGTCTGACCGAGACCGACTGATACCGACTGATACCGGCCAACTGAGCCCTGATTTCTCCCGACTGTCTGGGGGAGAGCGAAAACATAAATAAGAGGTTTGGGTTAGTTACAGAATTTTACAATCTACCTAATCCTTTTATTTGTTATAAGTTTTCCTAAGTTACTTTAAGTGTGGGGCCGTTGCTCTTATATGATCTATTCCCACCCAACCGTTTTCAAACTCTCGCGAATGGACCTCTATTGACGCGTGAGAACTACTGCGGTTTATACCGATATTGACTCGAATTACTTAATACCGACCGATTAGACTGATTGACTCGAACTACTACGAGGTTTCGGGCCCGGGTGTGGGGATGACTTTGACTTACCTGGTCAATTAATCTAGCTTGGTAGGGTTACTATGTCTAGCTTGGTAGGTTTTTTAGGTTTAGTGGGCTATCTTTACATCTCGAACTACCTTGACTACCTTTACAGCTATGAAAGGACTTCGACAACGCAAGCCAGTAAACTTCGTTACGCAAGCCAGTAAAGAAAAATATATCCAGGCCAGTTACAATGCCCGCCAGTCACTTCGTTACAATTCATTTCCTTACATGAAGTAGAGAGAGAGAAGGTTGGCTATTGAACTATTTAGGTGGTTCTCTCTTATTTTGGAACATCTGGATACATCCCGAAACTTCTAGGAACACTTGCTAATGCCGGAACATCGCTTATAGGAACATTAGCTTATGCACACATTAAGTCGGAACATAGACTTCTAGGAACACGTGCCAATGCTGGAGCATATCAAAGTTTCCTAAGCCAGGCGGGGGTTTCCTAGTTATAGCGTAGGCCGATCGGGAGCCTTGAAAGCTCGGGTCAATCGCTACCTCTGCTGCTGGTGCTTCTTGCTTAATTAATGAATCCACTGAAACTCGGCCAAATGCTACCCCCGTCATGGTTGCCCATGTATCTGCTTTCTTGACCACTGATGCCGGGTCAATTGATTCTTCGATTGGTTCAACAAATGCTACCTTTGCTGCTCTAGCCGCCTTTGTAATTAGCACTGGTACCTCTACAATATACTGTAATCCTATCATACCAAGTAACTGCATAGCTACGTCCCTAGGCAATGAGCAATGGGCAAGTGAGGATAGACGCGATAAAAGGCACGCAGAATAGTGGAAAGATAAAATGAGTGATACTTCTTAGCGGACGCCGTTATCTTATATATGTAATAACGAGTCATTCGATCGCATCGCTAAGGTAGGTCATTTACATTATATATGATATTATGCAATGCATGGTGATTCGCGTCAGTCCGATATGGATTGATTTCTCCACTGATTGATATGAGGAGATCGATATGGATAGAATGGATGGAATGGATGGATAAATGGAATGGATAGATTCGCTCACTGATCGACAATATTAGATATCGCTGGCTGGTTAGCATCTATCACTTGCTGACTAGTTGGTATAGCTGGGGGATTACTTAGATCGCTGGCTATTGATCTCAACCTGTGATCTCGACCTGTAGGGAAGGTAAGAATGCAGGAAAGCCAGCAGCACACCTTCGCAGACAAAGGAACATCATGAGAATATGCAGTAGCAGTAGTTCCCATGGAGTTATCAAGCTGGACTGCCTAAAGCAAGCCGACATAGATAGAGTGAACTTTTAGCAGTAAGTTCCATGATACAGTAAGGCCAATAAGAGTAAGCTCCATGCAAACTAGCCTTTAAAACAAATTAATAAGGCTGGCTAAGTTTTACCTTTTTTTTATTCCCACGTTAACAGGAATGAGGTGGTTGTGATTCAAAGTGCATTAACTTTTCTATTGCCCACGTGGTGCCCAGTGAGTTAGGCCACTAGTGAGGGAGGCATTCCGAGATAATACCGTCCGTGGTTATGAGTCCTAGGGTTATGGATTCACTTGCTGCCTTGAGTCCGTTGGAGAGGCACTTCTAGCATTAGTACGTTGGCATAGGGAAGGTAAAAAGTATTAGTCACTTGCTGCCTTGAGTCCGTGGGGGATATAATACTGGCAGCTTGCCTCCATATTAGCTAATGATAGCTATCACCTGCCTCCTCATATTGGAAATTTCTCCGTTAGCCTGCCTGATCTCTATCCACCTACTGATCTTTTCTCTCTAAACCTACTTGACCTTGATACTGATCGAACCATCCCATACACCCCGTGCTCCGTAGATGTTTGTTACAAGGTTTATATACTATGTGACCAGCGTGACCAGTAATAATTTTTATACGTAACCTACCAGTTTGAGATAACCCAAGACCATGTGTTTGCTGTACCCAGTGTTTTGTGCCCAGTAGGCCTCCAGGTGCGCACTCGATGCCGGGGCTCAATCCTGGATTGCTAGTCGAGCCAAGAGCTGATGCCAGGGTTCCATCATGCCATGCCCGGTTTATTTGCTAATAGTCGATACAACAATTGATTATTATAATAAAAAGCTAATTTTTATTGTCGCCGATAGAGCTCGGTTACGATACCCAATAGACCCATTACCCACCAATATATGCCAATTGGCGCCCAATTGAACGTCCAGTGCATGATGCATGTCGAAGAAGGACAAGTCGAAGGACAGTTTGCTTTTATCTACTTGCACCCAGGAAGTAGTGCAGCCGGGGTTCAGAAGAAGTGTTTGCGTAAAACTCAGTTCTCAATTGATCTGTTTAAATAAACCGAACCTGGTCTTAAATAGGGAAGTGCTAATAGAATGGATAACTTTATCTTGAAGAGTTGAATCTGGTAGGGAGGGAGAATAATTTTAGGTTTTCGTGCTACAAGAAGTCCAATTGCGGGGCTGGAATCAGCTGGAGTATGTGTTGTATGGAGGACCTGCATTAGATCAATATGAAGTCCTTTGGTGCAAATTTACAGTAAGCTTATATAAGTGGCTGAAAAGGCTTACAGAAGCCCCAGAATCCAAATATTGGAGAAGGATAACTGTTCATTGGACTACCACAGACCTATCTGGCTATTTTGAATCAATTGGATCACCGACTGACCCGAGCTGTTGACTTCTGGGTTAAAGCACCATCAACGGATACATTGTCTAGTTTGTAGCATAGAATAATAAATCGTTTTCAAAGTAAGTCTAGAACAAGTTTAGCCACTTCTTTACTTTCGTTTGTTGTTTCAATATCTTCGGGTGGTAACAAAGGGGACCCACTTATCTTGGGTGATGATGAACGGGGTCTGTCAGTTCCTGTGGAACGGGTATCATGTTATGTTGGACCACTTCTTTCAGTTGCCGTTGCCAACGCTTATCCTTATTTTGAAACCCCGGCTCCTTCCTTACTATCCTTCCGGTAAAGTATAACTAGGGCTTATAATTATGAGTGAACTGTGTAACGATGGGGAATGGAAAAGAAGTAAACAGTGGCAAGTTTTCATCTCCAAGGGATAGCACCTATCAATAATCAAGAGACTTCCCTTCCTTCGCCCGGCACCACCACTCAACTAACAGTGTGTGGGCAGCAACGTAGATAACGCGTTGATTCAGCAGGCGTTTAATGAACAATCAATCTGGGTAATCACAAATATCGGGTGTGTAGACAGGCACCTCAAAGACCACATAGGTATGTACACATAATACAAGTATAGAAACTTAGGTGGGACCAGATAGATGGACGGGATAAGGGTAGGTAAAGGTTATATAGGGGATATAGACAGGGACCCGGATCATAACATGATATACTCGTACATATACAATACATATACATATACATATACCCACTCGCTATAGGGAAGGAAAGGGGTTTTTAACTCTGTGAAGGAACATGAAACACGGCAGGGTTAAAAGCGATGCCTAGGAAGCCGCTGAGCCACAAGCCAGGAATCACAAGAGTGAATAATGAATCCAGCACTAGTAGGTATTGAGCTTATCCCAGGCAGGTAAAATAAAGTTCTAAATGGCCCCACGGATTGTTGTTCGTGGGAGGCTACTAAAGTCGATCGGGTTCGAGGGGTTTGGAGATGACGGGTGAACTGTTAATTATTTCAGACGAACTGTGGACTGGAGTTTTTCACTGTGTTCTGTTGAACTGGGTGATTCGATAACTGCGGGGGGAAAAGGTGAACTGCATCAGGTTCCACTGGGCTTTATGGCAACTGTGATCTCTAGGTGAACGTCCTTCATTCTTGGTGGGACATGTCGTGAGCTGGTAGGGACGGAACATAATTGTAATAAAAGCTCTCTCTAACCTCCCTTACCTAAATCAATCAATGTCTCTAGTTACCGGTTGACCCCTTCCTTGTTAAGCGGCAGAATTGGGTCTATTCCCTTCAAGGAGGAAAGCGTAATTACATATATAAAGAATTACCAGCAGCGTAGCCTTACCACCAAATGCATATTACTTACGAGCATGCCATTTATTATATCCTTGTTTGTATTCTTCCCCTACTGGAAGAGTTTCACAATAAATGTTAGCTTCCCCTTTTACCACCTTCCAATAAGCCAGTTCAACCCTTTCTATTGTCTGTATACGCCCAGATTTGTTAGTCAATTTACCACCCGCTTAAGCTAGCTAGTCCAACCCGTGATGCGAGAACGAACGTGGAGGTAATGGCTAGATAGAGTTGGCTATAACGTTAGGCAAGGAAGGCAACGGGGCTAGTTCAAACTTGACCTGGTCTTCCTATACACTTCTTGAATTAATCGCTTCATAGCTACTGCACTATACCTTCTATAAGCGGGTGGGTCCCATGCCCATGAAAACATTCATAAGCGATCGGATGTCAGGTGAGGCAAACTTCATACCTAGTGGCTGGTACGGCCGGTCTTGCTTGCCAGTATGTTTGGATGGGCAACGCCATCTTATGGGCAAGTCGGGTCTCCTTCATCACTTTGTAGCAGACGGTAGAATAACGAGGACTTTCCAACTCTCGACCATTTGGTTAGTAACAGAAATGAATAATTCCCGCCTATTCACCAGTAACAAAGTAGCCCAATCCCCTTACGAAAAGACCTAGCAAAAAATTGAGGTGCGGCAATCAATGTAAGGCAATGTCTTTCAAAAAGGGATGAAAGGAAGCCCCAAGGAAAAGAGAGATCCCTTGGAACCCAGCATGAACCCTTGTCAAGTTGTCCCTGTCCAGTTGATATAAATAGAATATAACTCAGTGGGTCTCTAGGATCAACCCAAATGCCGGCCGGTCAATTTAACATCCAAAAGCAAGAGATAAGTTTACCGTCGAAACTACCAATAGAGGATATGTAACCCATCGCCATACGAACGAGATAATGGCTAGACGTGTTGCTAGAATAAGTTGCCTAGTGGGTGAAGCAAGGGATGAATAATAAAGACGACTATGCGCTGTTTTAAACTATGTGCCCGGGACGAGGCTATGTGAAGTAAGTGAATAGCTGGCTTCATGCAGCAGTGCATGAGCAAAAAACAGTTAACATATTAGTAGGGATGGGGCTATGACAACAGACAGATGGGAAGGCTTCTATTTATTGACGGCACACATAGTTGGGCTTGGTTACTCATATGGGCGCGGATACTCGATGGGTTTGGTTACTATAATTGATTCGGATGGCTTATTGAATCCGCTGGGATGAGCTTGGCTAATTTACTGATTGACTCCGCTAATCCACTTGGATCCCACTGGTGGCTCTAATCCGATGGCTCTAATCCCCTAGGCTAATCCACAGGGAGGGGCTTAATCACATCAATGGGGCAGGGTTGGTTAGCTATACCTTACAAGAGCGACGTGTATTATAGTTTGTTTTTATAATTATTATTTTATTATAGTAGTTATGACTCCCTCATTAGGCCATATTATTAGGCCTGTTTCCGAGCACGTAGCCCGGCTGCCCGAGTTACTGGTCAACTTATTTAATGAGACTTATTAATGGAACGGGCCTGCATAAAAGAGTATAAGGGATTGGTATAAAGGGACAAATCCAAAAACAGTAAACTTCAGCCTCACCAAGTAAACACAGTACGCGTAAGGAAACCAATCTGCGTCTGCCAGAATAGGCATTAACGCACCACCATACGTAGTGTGAGGTGTAGGTAGATAAGATACTCTAATAGTATTTAGTTATTAATATTGATTATAAGCTATTCAATTATTATACTTTATTACTTTAAATAGACAAAAAAGAATGGTAACCTATTCATCATTAAGTGGGACCTCCTTCTCGTCTTCCGGCTGAATCCAATTCATGGGTGCCCGGGGCAGCACTCCATCGACATATATACGTAATATTCTTCAAGTTTTATTTATGAAAGCATTGATGAATTAAGCCTTCACTTGCCCCATTCCCATTATCTTTGAGAGAGAAAAGATAGCCCCACCTCACTTGAGGAGGAAACCAGACCATCCTTATTTCCTCTGGGGGAATTCCTTCTTTCTTTTGATCCTCTCGACCGTAGCTGGGGACACCTCTCCTATATAAGCTGGGTAACTTCTATTCTTTTCTCCTGGGTCTGTCTGTTCTGGGTTGCTCTTGGCTATGGGCCGATCGGCTGGCTATGTCTGGCAGTATGACCTCTTATCTAGCTCTATGTGGAGTATCTGTAGAACCCAATGTTGCATATTTGTAAGTGCTACCTGTTGGGTAGCGGGTATTGAGGGTCGAGGGTGGAGAGCTCTGGTTCTGGCGTCGAGTTTGAGGTTCAGGGGTAAATAGGTGTATGGTTCAGTGACCGCTTCCTAATTGGTCATTACTGGCTATGAGCAACCTCCTTACCGTTTCAAAAACAGAAAAGAATCCATCCGCTAAGTAATAAGTAGTGTCTTTAGAGCCCAGTCTATCTGCTAGAGTTGTAGAGGCCATCCATCCACGCACTCTGCTTTATGCTGTGCTAGAGCCATACCCATACATAGAAGCCTTAGTCTGTAGAAGAGTCTCTCTGCTATATATAGAACCCCCCCTACCCCAATTAATTAGCCATAGCAGCCTCCACAGTAAAGTTTCTTTCATTTCTGCTGGTTCTGAACATAAAATAACCTTATTGCGGCATCTCTACGTTTTCACATATGATACGCGCATCTAAAAAGTATATAAGTTTCAACTTTCATTTTCATAGCCTTAGCACCTCCCTGACTAAAAAAAAACCATTGAATCCATGGTTGTTGGTTTGGTTTGCTTTTTTGGGTTCTCTGAATTCCACCACTACTCATAGGGGATCACAAATGGAGATTATTCTTTCTGAACTAGGTAATTTCATGAGCTTTCCCTAGGTGTTGTTGGGTAAGCGTAGACCTTTAGTTTTCCCGCCTCGGGCTTTACCTTCTTATAACGTAGTCCAATCTCTTATTAATTACTACAGCAAGCAGATTATCTAAACCACACTACACCTGTCGCAGATGAGATCTGACCTCATTTTATGACACTGCATCTGTTGCAGATGAAATAAAACTGTCAGCCACGCCGTGGATGATAAAGCTGCTTGCTACACCGGGGATGCGGGAGCCAGCCAGGCAGGAATGAGGGAGCCATCCTTTCCCAGGATCACACTACCCTTCATATTAGTCATTAGGGAGCCTGAAACAGCTCATGGTAGTCATATCATGGTAATTGGAAGCCTTAATGCGTGGTATTTAATCTTGCCCTCATGGTAATAAGAATCCCTCATTAAAATAGGGAGCCTGAAGCAGGTCATGGTAATAATAAGCCTTCCTTATAAATGGGAGCCTAAACCTCATGGTAATATAAAGTATAAATACCTAATGAAAGTAGGAGGCCTATTGGAAGTAGTCTCACCGTATGTTGCCTTCATTAAATACAATACTACACTACTGTTTAAACTCCATAGTAATAGATAGCCCTCATGATACTACACTACACCCATTGCAATCTGTCAGCCTGCTACGCCCAGATCAGGGAGCTTTCCCTCATGGCAACGACCACTACTGGCTTTAAGCAATTAAACAATCCAAAGCCTCCTGGCAAGGACTTCCCATTACTAGTGCCAATGGCTCACTGGCTATGAGTGGAAATTACCTCCTTCAAGCCAGGTAAGCTCAATCAATCCGGAATACCTGCGCTACCCCACAAAATGCTCATGGTAAATACTTATTAGTAAGGTCTTCACCTGAATAAAAATGACCTGTTAGTCGCGATGAGGTCTTAACCCCGCGCCCGCAAGCGAGAGCCGAAGCGAAGAGAAAAGCCCACCCAATGTGAACGAAGAACGAAGCCGCTCGACAAAAGTGGTCGAGGGAGAGAGGTTCGACAATCGGCGGGCTCAATGAGGTGGGCTATGTCGGGGTGTTCTATATTAGGCGGCTATGTAGGTTTACTATGTGGGGATGCCATAATATGAACCTCAAGCAATTAATCCTCGTATGTAATGCATTGTAATTAATTCATGCCATACCGTTTAGGTAGGAACATTCCTGTGTTCCATAGTGGTAAGTGCTATGTCTTTTATCTTGGTTCAGGATGTAACGTAACGGCGGCCTTCTCCTGTCCTCTCTCTTAGGGTGGGAACACGGGGCACGTGGCATAAAAGCAATCAACCATAGAGTTCAATTACAAGCATCCTCCATCGGTTCCCAAACATACAAGAATGCATTTACACCTGGCATTGAGTGCATAAACAAGCGACATGGACAAGCGGCATCGACTCCCGGATCGAGTGGGATCGCGAAAAAGAATCTTGGATCAGCTCAACTACCAGCAATCGGCAACGAATGACCCAATGGCTGTGCCTCACTCACTCGGTACCCTCCTGTACTTTCGTCCCGTCCCGTGTTGGATGAGGCATGTTGTGACTGTGCTTCATGTATCGTGGAGGCCTTATCCTATTGGCCAGTGGTGAGGCTGTCATTTGTCCAACGCCTATTTGATAAGATGTGGGCTATCAAATAAATTAATCACTATAAAATTACCTTTCCCTATCAAACTAGCAAGCAAGGCGCTCAAGCTCAAAGCAAATGAAATAATATCGCCAAACATTTAGGAAAAATCCGTCGTTAATTAGAAAGTTTTCTAATGGCCCCACGGGTATGAAACTTTGTGTCTGCTCCGATCCAGGTCTCCCAGCCCAAGTATCCAAGCCCCTGATCCAAACCAATAGCCTAGTCGAGTAGCCCAGTCAAATAGTGAGCAGACCATCCCAGTCGAGTATCCCAGGACTTTCTCTTTTCTTCGGTATGAAAAATAAGCTCTATATGGCGTATGCTAAGCTATGTCTGTATTGTATGGGGACTATGTTTACTACTTGGATGTTTACTACTTGGAAATGACTAGAGCTCCTTGCACTGAGTAGCTGCACTGAGTAGAGCTTGCAATGACTAGAGGTTCTATCAAATACTCCGGAAGTATTTACTCTATGTGGCCTTAAGGCAAGGGGACTAATACTAGGAAAGGATACCTAAAGGCCAAGGTACCGGTACCTTTAGAGCTATTAAAATTACTTTAAGGTATTACCGTAAGTCTAATAGAGAAAGAAAGGCTTACCGTAGGGCAAGTACCGGAAGTCTGTACCATACATAGGCAAGTGACCATAGGTCTGGTACTTAAGACTAAGACTAGAGCAAGTAAGAAAGAAAGCAATACACGGCTTACTCTACGGACTACGGCTATTACCATAGGGCAAGGTACTAGGGACTACGATCCATAGGGCAAGTACTACCGGAAATGAGAACTTTCTATTGAAAATGACCTTGAGTCCACGACTATCAACTATCAGCACCTTCAGGCAGCTTTGATTGGCTATGATCGACTGGCGTTGTTACGGCAGGTTAGTCACCATTGTTTCGCAGCGTTAAGCTCTCATTGTTCGGCTAGCCCTGCCAGGTAGGAACAATCCATGGTTGTTCCATAGCGGTAAGTGTGGTGGCCTTTCTCTCTTCCAGTGGGAACATGGGGCACATGTCATAAAAGCAAACAAGGCAATTACAAGAATGCATCGATCGTTTCCCAAACATATGAGAATGCCTCTACTCTTGGCATCGACTGATTGAGTAGCAACATCGAGTGGCTCAACTCTTGGATCAACTACATTAACTACCAGCTGTTATCAGCAATGAATGACCCCATGTTCTGTGCCTCACTAACTCGGTCCCTTCCCGTCCCGTGTCGTAGCTTCTACCGGTGCCGTAGCTTCTTCCCGTCCCATACCGGGTGTATTTTTGAAGAAATAATAAGAAAACAAGACCGGCGGGGTGGGTTTACGGGGAGATTCTCATGTGAAAGCAACTGAGGGGAGAACTGAGGAAGATAGGAAGAGTTTTTCCTTATTGAGGGGGGGGGTTTACCGGGGATTCTATCTTTTGGGAGAGGCTAAAAAAGCGGATATGGTATTGCTTATTTGGATCTACATTGTGTAATTCGATTGAGATGCAGTTGAGGAATGGACGAGGATACAGAGGATACCGCTGTGAGAGGGAGGGCTCTCTTCTAGGACTTACTCAGTACAATTTCAAACTGATTGGGCTTTTATACCTTTTTTTTCCACAATATCCAAATTGCCGAGAGGCAGGTCCTTTAGGAAGTTCTGAAATACAAAACCGTAAATCGCCAAAGCGAATGACTCTAAAATGCAAATATTGATGGGCTTTTCGGGGCCCTGAAACCACTCACCAATTTGGATAGGCCTGAGCAATTAATTCTTATTTCATCTTGTCTTCTTTCCCACAGATAAACAACGCAGAGCTCAGACACCCACCCCAGGTTGGCATTATAAGGCAATACATATCCCCCTCCTTCGGACCTCTTCTCACGAAGCTCCTGAGCTTAAGGTTTAAGCTCTTCGAACTAGGCTTGGTTCTTTCTGTAAGTCCTTCCTTATTTTCCCGGCTCCAGGGCTTATATTCTGGGAGTCATTTCATAGTGTAGACGCCTGTACTATAGTCCAGTATTTTAACTCTAATCAAGTATTATCACATATAATAAAGCTAATAAAAAGCTAGCCCGCGCACGGGTAGTGTATTAAAGCACGAGTAGTTGTTAGTTTGGTTCTCAGGGTGGGTCTGAGGTTGGTGGTTTATGCAAATCAAGTTGAAGCCGGATGCTCCACCCACGAGAAAGCGGCCCTACAGGTTCAACCCAAGGAGAAAAAAGGTGAAAGAGGAAGGTAGAGCACAAATAGGTAAGAAGTTTAAGGTAGAAAGAAAGTATAATATAGGTAGGTGGTCGACGCGTAAGGCGATCCGGAGGAGTTAATGGACCGGGTTGGATCGGGTTCTGTGCTTTTAGCCTTTTCCCGACATAGGTCCATATGCTTCCCCAAAACCAGGGACCTCAAGGTGGTAACCTAAATCTCCCTTCTACTACCGGGCAGCGGCTCTCGCCCCTCGGTCGGACCGTTTTCATATTTGATCTATATTCTATATGAGTCAATGCAATTTATTTTAATCAACCCGGTCAAGTCCGGTTGTGGGTGGGATAAAAAAATTATATAAAGATATGATTTAAGTTTATCTGACTGTTAATTAATCAATTACTAAGTAAACTGCTGTAGCTTTGGCTTCTATATAGCCTATGGTCTAATACCACCTTACTTAGTGCTGAGATAGATGCGAAGGTAACAGCCCCACCACCAACGTGGAAAGAGACAGTAGAAACAACAATAGATAGATTTACATTTGAATAGCTTGGCTACTCTATCGGCACAGATCTTCGGGTTGAGTTCTTTCCGTTGAGGAGTTAAGTTGACTCGGGAAAGAGTAATGAGGAAGATGTGTCGTAAAAAGGATTGATTCATATGATAAATCAGAAGAAAGTAACGCACGCTAAGCAATTGTTACGAGATAAAGCGACCGAAGGAAGAAGCACTCGCTCTCACACCCAGCTATCGTGATCTGACAGGATTGGGCGTTCCACCCCCCACCAGCTCTGCCCGTTCTCCTTTCAGCTTAAGAGATGGAGGAGTACTTACTGCCTGCCCTAACCCATTTCATTAAGCCAGGAAGACCCCGTAGGGGAAGCATCCTATTAACCCTTTATCTACTGAACCTTTACTTACTTACTACTCCTTTCACCCAACCTTTATTTATTAAGGGAGTGCGCCCTTCTATAGGCTTATTTATCAGGCAGGATCAGGTTCATGGGTGTCATAATAATGGAACCTTAGCTATATGCAATATTTATATATGGTGTTTACTGGATCGTTCCTCTGGAAATTCTTGGTGCCAAGTTTTTTATTTCTTTCTCATCCAAAGGCAGGCAAAAAGTGGGGTAAACAGTACCATCTAGTCCTTTCTCCTCGCCTAGAGATAGATTTCTTAATCCGAAGTTTTACCCAATCACCCACACCTACCCTTATATTTTGCTACCTCTCAACCTATCTTGTTATATTTTATTATTTACTGGTCTCACATGGATGATGCATATACTTCCTAAAACCAATACCCTTTACCCTCCCATGACCCATAACCCAAACTACTTCCTCTCAAACTACTTTATAAAGTGCCATAAAATGGCAGCACTTATCCCCTCCCTAACAAGCTGCCTTTCCCCTTGCGTGGGTGAGGAGCCATCGAACGGAAATGGATATATTCTCGTTACTTTTCACTTTAAGATATCCTTTAATAGATAGAATTAGCATGGAAGGTAAGAAGGTAGAATGGAAAGTAATATAGTAAACACTCAGACGGGCTTTCACACGTGTTGTTATATAATTGAAAGTAAGCATAATTCATTTTATATTATACAATTATTTGGTTTGGGCGAATTCCACTTCCTCTACATTCCAAAGTAACAATGGCGCTATGTGGCCTAGACTTGTAAAAAACATGAAAATTACACAGGTATGGTTGTTCTAAAATAACATAAAAAACTTCAAGTGGGAAAACATAGCACAATACCTCATATTTGAATAACTTTATTTAAGAGGGTAGGGAATATGGTGTATCGAGCTTTAGTCAATGGATGTATTAAGATTTATTCAATGTATGAATATCTATCACGGTGGGTTTTACAAGCAGGAACCTACTCAAGAGCGAGTGGTAAATTAAGTAATCAAAGGTAGCGTTCGTTGTCACTGAAAGGTGGCACTCAGTCCCGGCCCAATTCATTGAGATAAAGCGACTCACCCTTAATTAAGATAAACGGAAATGTGGGACTCAAATTACAGATAGACTCGGTTCTGATGGTGAAATCAATGCTGGAGAGAACCCTCAACTCGATGTGAAACACCCAATATTGCGGGATATTGTGGGCACTCTTATAGAGGAGGTCGCCCCCGATAGCACTTCGAATTGCGATAAACAATAATTTGCTTAATAAAGAGTTAGGGCCATTCAACAATTCATTCATTTGCCTTACTATTCCATTAGGGGTGAAGGAAGGCGAGTCCAACGGCAGCCCCTCCCACGCTCGAGCAAAACTTCAGGTCTATTTCTTAAGGGTTGCTACGCGGTCGATCAGAGAAAGTGGGAATCCAATTTTCCTCCTGGTGAACTCCCTTGCCGGGGTTTGAAGGGATCTCCTCCGCGGCCTGTATGAAGGATAGATTGGGAGATGGCGAACAAGTAACCCTCCTTTTTGGGAGTGGCATAAAGAACGGTAAGGAACTGCGAATTTTCATTCTCGCCCCAAGCTATCTTTGTTCAAGGTCTCCACTGGAAAGAGGGATTTCTGCAGACATTTACTAGTATTGTGCTAGTAATAGTACTATGGAAGTTTATCTTGTTCAACCCGAGGTCTAGAGAAGTAAAATGTGTTTGCTTCTCCCTATCACCCGCCCCTGCTCTTCATTAGTACGGCGAAATGCAAGAGTTATTATATAGAAGATAGATAAGTTTGAGTTAAGACTGCTGTTATAGTAAGTAATGGCTTGACCGACTTTATGATTGATTTCAAATGTTTGTTGTAGCGCTTCAAAAATATCCTTGCTAGAGGTGGCCACTAGATAGTTGGGTTATTTTGAAGGAGTTAATGTGCATTAATTCTATACCATTTATAAACACGTGTCCAATATTTGCTCTTCCAATATATAGTGCATCGATCCCGACGTTGTTAATACGTCTTTTCTATTTTTCATTGGGTGGGCTAGGTGGACTTGGTGTACTGAGCAGGTGCCTTACTTTACTGGGCGTACATCTCTTCTCTCATCTATGGTACTACCAGCCTCTTTTTTATTTCATTTTTTTTATAGCCTCTTGCAGGTTCACATTATTCTCTCTATAATCTCCCAACGCCCACCTTGCTCTCTTAAATTCCCAGTCCTGAATGGGAAATTGACTAACAAGACTGGGCGTCAAGTAGAACCTTACCTTCTCTTTCTTCCTGACTGACCTTCCTAGTTAATAAGGAGCCTAGATAATTTGTCTTTCTCCGAGAGCAGCCAAGGAAGAGAATGACTCATATTATCCGGTCTTCACTATGTAGGTCATTTTCCGAAAGGAGCCAAGGAGGAGAATACCTCGGTGCGGAAGCACGCTCGACTGATAAGGAAGAGGGATTTTCCAGATAAATTCCGCATTTTCCGAGCTTTTGATTACTCGTATCATTGGCATTAATCTATTTATTACGACGTATAATGTGTGAAGTAAATTCCCGATGGATAAGTCTTCTGCCGTTAGTAGTTGCCAACCATGATTATTATGCCGGGAGTAGTAAACCCAGATATGAGGAAGGAAAGGAGCTGGATATGGGCACACTGCCTTGATTTCTTTATTTATTGAGACAGTCTTATGAGAGGGGCGTTCCATAGGTAACAGCTTATGCTAGTTTCATTCTTTTTCAAAGAATGGAGACACCGCGGAAAAGGCTAGCACTCTTTTAAGGCTTAGCACTTACACTATAGGACTAAGGCAAGTAGTCTAAACTCTTTTCTGACACTACAGCTTAAGACAACAGCTTGGGGCTTTCTCTTTTTCATTGTGCTGCCAATCGGGGGAATGATAGCCAATAGTCTTTCTTTGGCTAAAGCTTCCACTCTATACAGCTTAACTCTATGGCTTAAGGCCATAAGTGCTGTGATATACCTATTCTAAAATAGAATGGCATAATCTCATATATAATGTATCCATCTAGACCGAGAATCTCTAAAGATATAAATATTGATACAATAATCTAGATATCTATCTCTTTGAAATCCATTCTCTACCTCTCTAAAGATATACATCTATATACATATGAGACTCGCATCTCCACGTGCATCACTCTATAAAGTCTATATCTAGAAAAGAAATCTACAAACTAACAACCATATGCATAGAGCTTGTACAGGATATCACACCTTATACCAAAGCTATCATCATTAGTTTTCTTTTCGCTGGAGCTCGGGGGACCACACACAAGTGGAAAGAAAAGCTCTAGAGATAGCCATGCTTAGCTCATCAGCTAAGGCCAAGGCTTATGCAACTAGTTGGACTAAAGAGAGAGAAAGAGAAATAAAGCTACTACTTCTTATGCACTACTACTTACTACTGCCACAATAAGAAAGACAGACGCACATACTTAGATTAAACATTTGGGGAGCATAGGACAATCACTTTTGAGGAGCTGGATGCATGAGAGTCTTAAGTCAACTAATTTTGGCAGTCTCTCTTCTCTAACTAAGACCTTATAGCAAGTTGACATGGGTAACTCATTTTATCCTTATATTTATTTCCTCGGAATATGAGCTTTGGGAAACTAGAGTTAATACGTAAACTAGTTCTCATTGAAGCTGGTACTAGAGTCTTTAACTAAGTAAGTCCAATTGTAATACAGCTGCTAAGTCTCATACTAATTATGACAGGCAGGATGGCTTCAATTGCTTTTAGGTTGGGCACTTCTATCTAAATGAAAGACAGATCTTCAGTGAAATCCATACATCCTTGGCCGGCTAAGACCTATTCTTCGCTTTCGCTCTTTGGAACTGACCTTAAGGATGGAGACCAGTTAGAAAGAGTCGTTAGAAGTAAGTCTAAAGAAAGAGAATTGAGAACTTCACTAAAGCTAAGAGCTAAAAGTTTAACTACAGCTAATTAGAAATAGTTGTTAGAGACAGATAGATGCCTCACCAGGTCCAACAGATGAGTGCCTTTCACTTTAGCCAAGTCCACGGGAAAACACGGGCGGAACTACACCAACATGGAACCTGGGCCTATTATATAACTATTACCTGGGATGGGGTGGGAACCTGCCCATCAATAAATACACAATCCATTTGGACTAGAGACTACATGAACTCAAAGGCTAGAACTAAGGCTACTGACGACTAAGGCTAATAACTCTACAGCTAATAGTCTTCATCTTAAGACCATACGCTTAAGACTATAGGGCATACTCTACAGACTAATTCAAGTAAGTAAGCAAGACCTTACAGCCCATCATATGCGTAGATTTATCTCTTGAGAGATAAATCTCCCTAATTCTCGACATCTCTATAAAATACTCTTTACATCTCTAAATATCTATACAGATCTATACAAGAATCTCTATTATGTCATTATGTAACCCACATTACCACCATACGATATTTATTTATCAATGGCCTCAGGTTCGGCCCAGGCACAAAGCTTGGTTGGACAAGATGATAACTCCCCTTATAAATTGATGTTGTTGATCAATAGATTAGGTAGAATATGGAGAATCATCACTGGTGGAATCGAACCGCTTCTCCGGAATATGAGCTTTGTGAAACTAGAGTTCATATTAGTTATGTGGTTAATACTATATAGAACTCATAACCACCAGGAGGAACAGTTCATGTGATTGAGGCCATTCCACCAATCATATCATATAAAGTCAACCCATCATAGAACTTATAGAAAAAGGTGATACCTCATTACATACATCCAACAGAGATCTTACTTACGTTGTCACAATCTAAAGAGCTAACTTGCTGAGTCCCATTGATGATGGATTTTAAGGAGCTGGATGATTAGAATTACCCAACCAAAGAGCCAACCGCTTATCCAGACCAGAGCCAACCCATTTATTTATCGATGACAACTTAAAGCCAAATAGTTTGGTTATTTAGTTTGGTGATTCCACCTTGCCCGGATAGAAATTATTTTAGTGATTTGATTGATGGCAGATGTGGGATGAGAGGGGGTGGTTCAACGAAACACGGATTTTTTTTGGCTTTACAAATAGCACCCTTTAGGCTAGGTGATGCCGTGAAGCTAGCACTCATCACAACCCCAGTCTCCCATCGTGAAACAGTTCATCTGGCACAAACACAGCGTACACACTGATGATTTATTTTCATATTTAGAGATGGCTTACCTTGTTCAGGGCAGGCACTACGTTTGGTTAGACATAAAATAGATAAAACCTCTTTTTTGGGGGGGCCGAGGCATTTATCCCCCCATCGTGGGTACTCAAAATGATTTTTTTTTTCTGAAGATTGTCATTTCTTTCACTTTCTATATGATTGGCAGGATGGATTCATCCGCTTGGTTGGGCTACTCAGCTACTCAACTACGCTCGGATACTAGGCTTGGATGCTCAGCTGCTTGGATCAACTGCTGGGCTACTCTGATAAGTATTAAAATGAGTGACCAAGAAAGCTGAATAATAAAGTTTTGGTAAGAGTAGTTCTACCCTAACTAAGTTATTTCCTGTCCCCGACGGTGCTACTTAACATGCCATATATCCATAAGCTACAGACTAAGGCCTTATAAGATATGGGGAACAAATTCTCTATGAGATTATGCGAATAAAAAAAAATTATACTGTAAGCGCTTCTATTCGTGAATTTCCCATCTGTTTTTGTTCGCACCCTCTATTATCCCGGCCACCTTTATGCACTGAATTTACCACCTCTTGACAGTTAAGTGCCTACTCTACCCTTTTATTATTCAAACCTGGGCTCGGGTCTCTTAACTGGACATCCTCCATTGCTTGGTGTAACGACATCGGAGCACATAAATGGCTTTTATTATCAATACAATGGGGCATTTAAGTAAGTTTATGGGGTATGCCCTATAGACCCAGGCCTACTTCCCTAGCCAATAGGAAGGAAAATAGAAATTACCCATCTCAACCTGAATTAGACATTCATTACACATCCATTATTTTCATTATATATGTTCTTATGGGGATGAAATTACTATTCCTTACTGCTTTACCCACTCTATGCACGGCACATGTTGGTTCCTACACACTCTAGTGAACACAGATGATGAGGTTCCAAAATCGTCGATAGGGGTTGGCACCACTCTAAGGTGAGGTGAGTTAAGCCAATAGTGAGTGAGCCATATTTCCTTTACTTAGAGGTTTAGCGTGGATCTGCTCTAATGGCGAGAGTAAGAAGGAGAGAGGATGCTCCCTCAGTCAGTAAGGGTAATAATCCAATTGAGGAGGTTCAACCAAATTCCTTGCTCATAGGGGCAGCACTATGAGGAAGTAGGTCCGTTAGGGTCTATTGGGATGTTCCCACTCACTACCGAGATAGCATCATGAGGTTCTATAACCGATAGGAGACGAGGTTTCACTTCCGCAATAGGGGGTAACTACTCCTCCATATGGTATGGGGTTGACTCCTGTGATCCATAGGTAGGACCGGTACAGAGGTAGGAACGTACAGGGCCCATTGGGACTACTACTGCTGCTGTGATATAATGAAAACCTTCTAAGTTATTTATTTGCTTTATTGAAAAAACCTATAGTTACTACATCCAGCATGAGTAGTCTGTGATAAGTCCATTTAAACACGTCCAGCATGAGAGTCTCGGGAGATATTTAGAACCTATTAATTACAATATCACATGGAAACGTTAAACTTGTCCTGGGACAACTAAAAAGAGACCTTACAAGCACCATAGCTTTTGAGCCTTCAATGGCCGAGAGAATAGATGTACCCCTTCAACATACCCCGTTTACTATACCCAATATTAAATAGGCCCGCAGCACTACTGGCCGAAATGAAAAGAAAGGACCACACGTTCCCACCAGACGAGAAAAGATATGGTCATATGAACGCTCATTAATGTTATTATTATGATGATAGAATGTCAGAAGTGAACGGAATCAGTTCATCTCTTTTGATCTCTTAATCAAATAGGAGTTTATCTCTATCAATGGACATCCAGATGGTTGGAAACAAGGTTTCCTCAATCTAATGCTTACTCAGGTCAATCCATAAGGCTTTTCGTTGGGCTACCCATGTCAATTCTGAGTATCGACTCGTCATAGCGTTTTATATACCGTCGCATCTTTTTTTTTACCATTCCCATATGAATTTCCATCGCTAGCTAGGATGAGGAATCGTACCATCGCCAAGATCAGCTCAGGCGGGCATTGGACCCATAGCCCATTCATTAGAAGTTATAAAATCATCTCTCTATCGGCGTGGAATAGCAATAAATGAACTGTGTTTGACTCAGGGATAGGATAGGGACTGGCCATATTAAGTCTGGTTCGATGTATATAATATCTATCAGCAGGCCCAGAGAAATGGTTAAGCCCAACGCAAGGCACTCACTTCTATCCCCGCCCCATATGAATGGGATAGCTTTGATTAACAAAGACTTCTTTATTGCCCCACCTTTTTTTATATGTTCGAGAACATGCATGTTTCACGGGTCGGACGGGACCCTACCACCTTCGCTTTAAATGCGACTCTTTCCAAGATCGGGAAGAAGCCAGCTCTTACACTTATATATATTAGGATGCGTCAAAAGATTTTGAAATAGTGGTGAAGGGTAGCGCGCCATTCCTGTCTACTCTGAAGATGAGGAGGCGTTCCTTGCGACAGAGGACATAACGGTAGGATTTCCGTAACTTGTGGTAAGAAGTGGGTGGGGTTATGGAGGAAGACGTGGTGGAGCTGCCTGTTGTGAGCTTTGCACTCGTCGTTGTACCATCGGTTCATTAGGGTGGGTGGATTCTGATTTCGGGGGCAGGTAGGGGATTTGGTAATATGGGGATCGTGCCTAAGTGTTGCCTCCCAGATAGTCGAAGAAAGCAGGGCGTTTTTGGAAGAGACCGACTCAAGGAACGATAAAAGGGAGAAGTGGGGGAGTATCTGGACAAAAAGAAGAACAAAGCCCTATGCAATTGACTTCACTGGCAATAATATTTCCCCTACATAATTGAATTACACTGTGACTGAAAAGGAATTTCTTGCAGTAGTGCATGCTATTAATAAGTTTAATAATTATATTCTTGGATATCCTGTTTTTATGCACACTGATCATTCTATCACTCAATATTTAATGAATATAGCCCTACTAAAGCAGCACTCTAGCCATAGCTATCAAAATACAAGCGATCCTTCCTAGTGAGGATAAAAGGGTAACGATTCGATCCGTCATCACATCAACCATGAACGTAAGCGATTAACTGGGTCGCCTCTTGAACCGCTCTACAACACAACCAGGGCTATTCTGACTCACCAGGCTCATGAAAGCTCTTTAACAGGGCTCTTTAACCAGGTCTTCTCTAACCTAGTGGTATCTTCCCTAGCGGGTCATTTCATTAACCGGTTCTTTCTCTTCCCTAGCGGGTCTATTATATACTCTAATCTATCAGTCTCTTTCTTACCTACCTAGTGGCTTTCTAGCCTACCGGGGCATATAATTCACCAGGGCTCTTTCGACAGCGCCCTCCCTACCCTACCTCTAATGGGGACAAGCGTTATAAATACACAGGCCACGCAGTATTGCTCAACCTAATGCGCTCACCTCACCTAATGCCACATAATGTGGGTAATCCTCGTTAGCGGTATTCATATCCCTCCCTAATTGAGAAACATCATCGAGAGACATAATGCTTCATAAACCCTCGCCCCTCCGTTCCCTCACCGGAAGATGTTTGTCGGCTGAGACACCCTCGTTCGATGGGGGGGCCAGAGACTGGAAGCTCTGAGTGCTAGAACTCTTGTATGTCAGTGCCTGCTAGGCTCTGCTCCATGGGAAGCTATACTCATCTCTACTCATTTAACCTCTACTCAGTCAGTGCATTAAGCTCTTGTCGATGCAGGAATGAAGTCTATTCCGTCGGTGCCTGCTAGGCTCTGGTCAGTGCAGGAAGCTCTACTCTGTGCCAAGTAGTCATTGCCAGGTGTCATTGCCGATACATAGCCGAGAGCCGCTGGCTGGTAGTCATAGCCTAAGGCTATAGCAGATATAAACGATATGTAAACCATGCAACATACAATAGAATGCTTAGACGCATTTATAGAGTGAGGTTACGCTGCCTAGATAGTGGATTGGAGCAAGGCGGACTATGTGCTTTTGACAATATGCATTTGAACATTGTGGCTATTTGCTGTGGACAACAATGTGATTGGGGCAGGTTAGCATTATATCACAACAAGAGTGAGGTGTACGACAGCTTGTTATATATGTGATTAACAGGTGGGTGAGGTTCATACGCCACAGAGAGATACATTCAGATCTGATCAGGTATTGTATTTCATTCAGTTCGGGTTGAGCCATTCACGCTGGTCAGGGAGTCAGTCTGTGAAGTCAGTTAGGTCGTAGTACCAGTGTTAGATGCACCAATTACCCTTACTTCTGGATTCACACAGTACATGGTTCTCAGAAAGGTTGTGTTACCTGTTCTTGATAACACGTGCCCAGTTAGTGAGGTGAGGTGTTCGTGCCTGCCATGTATGAACAATTTACAGTCAGCAAAGGATCTCCGGATGATAGAGAGAGTGTTAACGTGGCCTTACAAATAGAGTAGAGACGGTGGTACAGTCTTATCTATATTACCCCAACTATCCTGACCAATCAAATTATAGGCAAGTAAATAAATGATATCCAGTCCATCAAGGAAGGAAAGAGGCGGGAAAGCCCGACTTTTAGCACTTCATTTCTCTCCCCCTGGTCCCTTACCAGAACAGAGGTTCCTCACCCTATTTTAGCACCGAATGGAAAACAAAATACATACTTTTCACTGGCGCTAGAAAGGAAAATATATATGGTAGGTAAGGCTACGCGTCTTCTACCAATCTCCTTTATACAATCTATCAATCCATGAAGTACGAGGCTGTCTCTTTTAGTACGAGGCAAAATATGATTAACTCACTTTCAGTCTAATTACTCTCTCTAGGAAAGGATATGTACAATGAATTGTCCTTTCAGTCCACTCAATCAATCCATTGATTTGCTATCGCTCCTGGCTTTAAGTGGGAATTTCAGTCATAGTCAAGGGTCAGTTTCTATGTTTCTTACGTCGAGTTTTATTTCGAGAAAGAGGTATCGGTCTAGGTTGAGGGCTACGGTTTTTTATAAGTGGAGTTTCGCGGGAGAATTTTTTCTATAATTAATTGGACAGATTGAATCAATCCCGGTTTTTCTATCAGCCGGGGGTCATTTGTACCAGCCAGTTTAATGGACCAGCCAGCAAATAACCGGTCGAAGGTCGATGAAGGCAGTTTGTTCAATGAAGGAAGGTTTCCAGGTCTTCAGTCTTCGGTCAAAGCAGTAAGTTAGGCGGTATCGGCAAGGGAGGTTGAGGCGAAGGTATAAGGTCTTCGCAGTAAGGTCGAAAGGTAAATAAGCCCACCATAAAATGCGAGAAAGCATAAATTGGAACAATCTTAGCTTTTCCAGCCGGACATCCCGCGTGTCATAGTAAAACGCCGTGAAATGCAATTATGTATTTGTACATCAAACCATTCCCTCGTACCTCGGTCAAGTCTCTCTCCCACTCCCTTCTTTTGTCGGGAGTGCGGGTTCATATCTCGCCCTACTGGGGTCAGGCTTTGGAAAAGTATCTTCACCCCGTTCAGCCATACCCGCCCGTTAAATCCATACTCACCACTCGTTCAACCATACCACTTGTTCAATCCATATCCGAGAAAGAGAGTTTCCCCATATCTAATCTTACCGCTATGGAACAATAGTTCCTACCTGGACTGGGAAGTAATGACGATGCGTTACATATGTTTATTCACTATTTGAGGATCATACGCTACAGATAGTGGCTATTTGAACCATTCAACAAAAGCCTCAAACTAAACCTCAAGGAGAGAGGCTAGATAGAGACAGTCAGGGAGAGGAGCCCATTCACGCTTGTAAGGGAGTTTCATTCATGCAGGTCGGGTAGTGCCAGTCATAGAGGTGCGTTATGTAGTCCCAGTGGTTAGGTGCACCCATTACCCAAACTACAAAAAGAATTGATACATGTTGACACGAGACGGGAGAGAGGGGGTGGGCTAGTGGCTGGAGTCTGGTAATGGTTGAGTCTGGTAGCTGGCTAGTCTTGAGTCATGGCTGGAGCCTTCGGCAGGTGGTAGATTGAAAAGGCTGGTCAGGTGGCTGGCTATTGAGGTAGCTTCTGGTGGCTGAATGAGGTGGGCTAGTCTGGTGCATGGCTATTGAGGCTGGCTATTGAGGTGGCTGACTGGAAGGTATCGATCATCTAAAGGGGGCTAGTAGCAGAGGGCATGGCTTTAATGGGCTAGCTTCTGGGCTATGGCTATTGGAGTCCTCCCTAGCTTCTTTGTTTGAAGTTTAAGGTTGAGTTTAAGTCCTACCTTCTTCTTCCCTTCCTCCCTCAATCCATAGATATATGGTCCCACCACCTGTTAATTCGAAGCGGCTTCGTAAAAACTTTAGTTCAGACAAGTAAGCATATAAAGTGCCTTTCCTAGCAATGCTGGCTGTATCAATTAATCAATTGTATCTGGTGGCTGGCCGGGTGAATCCATCCCATCCATCCTGGCCCTACAAGAGAAGGTATAGTGCTGCTACCACTCACAAAGAGTCCTGCCTGAAGTAAAGCACGATGTGGAATCACTGAGTTGAGTAGGTCTATAGGTGGTTAGATTGTATGGTAATAAAGCAAAGGTAAGGGTCTTTCATGCCATCCCATTCCCATAATCGCATCTACCCAAGCCATCCATCCAGAGCAGTTCAATAATAGCTAAAGGGAGAGCCTATTGGCTTACCATCCATCCAATCCACCCGGGGCTTATAAGATCTCATAAACCAATCCCCATCCCATCAGCTGCTCGTAAGGTAAGGGATATAGATCTGACTGACTAACTACGCTAGCTACGTGATTCCTGGCATAGGGCTCCAGGTCTAGCTAGTTCTGGCAAGTAAAGAAAGAGTTTGAAAAGGCAAGGGAGTGTGTTATAGCATGTGCTCCTGGCTACTTGGGTATTTCTGGCTGATAGAGTGGTTATGCTCCTAGGATGGATGGTATCAAGAGGTAAGGGTATTCTAGCTGTACTCTACTGACTTCTATTCCATCCTGGCTTCATCCAATGGGTTGGGCATGACTCCCTTGAAGGCAATACAGGGGTAAGTAAAAGCCCCTATAATTGAAGGTGCGAAGCAGTGAGAGTGACGGTTCTAGGTCTAAGGTAAGGGCTCAATCCATCCCCATCCCCATCTGGCGCTTCTAAAGGGATCATAGTATTCCCGACTCACTAAGTGCATTCCTGGTCTAGGGCTACAGATCTAGCTACTATTTCTTGGAGGTGTCTGGTGTCCATCCAAGGTAAGTTCTTCTAAGACTGTCTGTCCCCTACTGATCTTGCCTTCCTGATTTAAAGAAAGGGTAGTGAAGTGACTCCATCGTCCTAGGATGGTATCAAGATGTTGTATCATCTAATCCGGTGCTTATAATCGAAGGTAAGTAATAGTTCCTCCTAACTCAGTGCATTCCTAAAGTACAGTGGTCTAGGGCATATATATTTCTTGCAAGTGAGTGGGTTGGAAACAAAAGTAGGGAATGTTAAATAGTGTACCTACTGAGCATTCCTAGCTTAAGCAGCACTCCACTCCATGCTCCTAGGATTCCGGGCTGAAGAGGGTAAGGTTGTAAGCGCCTAACCACATCCAATCTTCTGATCTGATCAGTTCTGGCTTTAGTGCGAATAAATAGGGCCGGGCAGTTCCCAGGATCTCAGCTGAAGTGTTTGCTTTAGAGATAGAATCCAGGCAGTTCAATGATCTCTGCTGAAGGGAAACCACCCTATTGGCTAATCGACCATCCCATCCGACTGCCATTTCATCCAGCAGCAATAGTGCATGGGGAGCAAGGGAAGCTATGAAAGGTCCTCGTTAAATCAATCATCCAGCTGTGTCTCTCTCATAAGTTATAGCTAGAAAGAATAAATCAGGCAGTTCTGAGGATCCAACCCACCCGTGGTTGTTCCTGTGTCACTGACTGACATTCATCATGTAAGCATCTCTTCTAAAGGTGGTCTTTAAATAAAGCTAAAATAGGTCCGTCCTGTGGGTGAGAGATCTGTGTATAGGGATCCTAACTCTTAGTATGTAAGTGACATCCTCCCTTATATCGAGTTCAGCAACAAGTTATAGTTCTATGTGTATTGGCTGTAAAATATCGCTTTATAGCATGGCGTACTAATGGGGGGAATTTCTCCTGCGTGAGGTCTAAGTGGATATTTAACATCTCCACCAATAGGATGAGGAAAGGAAGACTCTTAGGACTCCTTATTTCTTTGGTTTATTTCTTGGTATATTAATAAACTCCTCAAATTTGCTTGTGACTCAAAGATTTATAGGTAATGATCCTGGCATTATCCCTCTCGATCTACTAGAAGGGGCTAATGAGACCTATGCTTAGACTCCTGCTCCTCCATCAATCACTACTTAATCTACTTATGGTGCTTATGTGGACCGATCTATATCTCTCACTCGTTAGCATGCTCCTACTTAAGCTGGGTACTCGTAGGGAGTCGTGCTTCTTCAATAAATACTATCTGGGAATACTCTATTTTCACTTTTGGAAGATTAAGCCAAAGTGCGGGGCTGCTCGGCCTAGAAAGGAGTAAGAGGACGTAGTGGAGATTCTTTTATTTATATAAATACTTAGCTATATTAGTATTCGTAATATTATACTCTCTTTGTTATTTAAACTACAATTTCAACTACTCCTTTTTATCTCTGTTCTCTACAAGTGCTAGTATT
>Ga0233342_1000018_pt1 | contig 45306 bp, 25 predicted proteins | sample GEONDECOMP273_FD_180706 | JGI IMG/M metagenome (GOLD analysis project Ga0233342, IMG submission 180706) | Leaf litter microbial communities from Shasta-Trinity National Forest, California, United States - GEON-DECOMP-273 | ecosystem: Environmental > Terrestrial > Plant litter > Unclassified...
TTCGAAAGTCCTAAAGAGTTTAAGATGTTCCACCGAGAAAAAAGAAAGAGAATCGTATGGCAGAATCGTATGATACCCGAGAAATGAAAACAGAGACCGGGGAAAGACAGATCCAGATAAGAGGGACGGTGTCCTCACTTTCTAATTTATGCCTGGCCGCAGAAAGTATGGCATCTCCTGGGTTGGTTACTTAATCTTGATTCCCTAAGAAAGAGAGACATAGGAACTCAAGACAAGGCCCTCCCTTCCGGTGTGCCTATCTATTAGTCTTATTAAGTGGGTTCCAGCTTCCCTTCCTAGACCCCCCCTACATTTGCTAGTCAGTTTAACCCTACATTTGCTAGTCAGTTTAAGAAGTCCAAAAGGTCAAGGCAAGAGGCAAGCCCCCGTTGTGCAAGTGCAAGGGCAAGAGGGTGTCCAAGGCGCAAGGCAAGAGGCGGGGCAAAGCAAAGAGAAAGGGCAAAGCAAAGAGAAAGGGCAAAGGCCCGAAGAGTCATTGGAAAGGCCAGAGGCATTCCAAAGCACGGAGTCAGGCCAAACAAAGGAAAGAGGTCGTCGTCGCCGCCCGGGGCTGCCTTTGTTGTTGATTTGCCACGTGGAAAATCGTCTACCCAGGGAACTCTTCATCAGCCGATTATGCAAATGATTATTTTATTCATTCTACATGGAAGAAGCTATTCTGCCCTCGAGACTGGTCCCAGTTCCGCCCTTGTCCTGTAGCGAACCAAGTCCCCCCGATGGGGCTTTTTTTTGGGTGGGAATAAGAGGTCTCCCGTAAGTGTGCTTCTAGCTCGATAAGGAGTGATTAACCCCTCCATTACTGACTTGCGGCAGGAATGGTCCCAGAGCAGCCCTTTCTATGGGATCTAGGGGATCGCTATAGAATCGGATTCTTTCTGATTCTTTTCACATTCATTCGACTGAACTGATTTTCACATTCATTCCACGGAGCAGGGTGAATTTATCGAGACTCGATGCTACGGAGCCTGGCTCCCATTTGTGCCTGGCTGCCCATCTACTTTTATCTCTTTTATCTTCATAAGGTCCTACGGTGCTTGTCCGCATCGGGCAAGGGTATGGCGCCTCTCCTTCGCTTTCTAGGCTCGAGAGACCTACTGCCAAGAAAGAAGCCCTAGGAGCTGGAGCTGCAATGCCTATTTAGGAAAGAAATATCGGTTGTAAGATGCACTCTGAGATGGATTGCCTAGAGCATTGAATTTAGCCTTTCACCATTCGCCTAGCTCCATCTAATGGGGTCTGCTCTGTCCTCGCGTGCTATAAGCATAGAGTCAGGCGGGATACTCGGGAAGAAGAGCTCGAGTCATCATAAGTAATAGGCCACCATTCCAGCCAGACAGCGAGGGATCACTAAGCACCGAACACTAACTGAAAGCGGCCGGGAATAGCAGTCCGAGAGTCTGATACAATGGAAGAAAGAGTGCGCCATCCCTACTACCAAAGGAATTCTTAAACCATCGAATACATTCTTTTCTATCCTTCGAACTACTCTCTAAGCCCACGGGAAGAAGTCTCAGGTTTATCTATCCAGAATCTACCTACCCTAGCTACATCCAACTAAAAACTAGAAGCGGTGAGTCCTAAGTACACTCACAGTGAGGTAAGGAAGTTCATAGCCAGTCCTAAACCTGAAGAAAGGAAGGGAAGCTACATCTAGAAAGCAGGAGATAGATTCTATACTACATGCAACTAGCAAGAGAAACAAAAAGAAATGATCGATATAATACCATTATTATATGGCCTAGCTTGCTCTAACCATAAAGGAATTATTTAACATCCAACTACCGAGCTATAAGAAGAGAGCTACTAGCAGCTAGGCTACATTCCCATCTAGCTACTATAGCTAATAGAAAGGGCAGACCTTAGCTTAGTATGGAGGGCAGACTACCTTCTTACAGAGTGCTCTATCCCTAGAAGAGCATACCATATTAGCATACCATATTAGCATACCATTTTAGCATACTATCTTTCTTTGGAAAATGGTATGATACTCGATCTAGATACCTAGCTACTAGAAGAGGAATAATAGCAGATAGCTTAAAATGCCTAATGGAAGGGAGCTCAGGGCCGGGAAAGCTTCTATCCTTATGAAACTAAGAGGCAACGGAGGAAGGGAATGCTGGGCCTAACCCCAGAAGGAAAGACTTTCTATTCGCTTGCTTTTTGCCTGGGCGAACCCGAGAGCTGGGATAAACCGAGGAAAGTTGGTCGAACCTTTTACGCGAGAACATGTGCCGAGACAATGGCTAGATTAAGACAACGACTAATAATGATTTACAACAGCTTGTTATAGAATTGATATACCCTTCGTGTGAACTTGGTATTTAAGGCATCAATTTTTTGAACTGCCCAATTGCTTCTAGCCCGATCTATTCTCTCTAGACCTACAAGACCTTGGCACCGACAACGGATGCCCGCCCTTTGCCAGAAACCTTTTGCCTATAACCCTTTGCCAGAAACCTTTCAACAGTCACCATAGGCCCCTTTTTTACAGAAGCCTTTCAAACTAGGAAGGTGCCTGCATCATCAGCCTTTAGCCTTTCAACAAGGGCCTATAACCTTTTGCCAGAAACCTTGAACCCGTAACCTATTTTTCCAACACGTACACCGGAAGGAATCAGCCTTCCGCCAGGAGCCTATCAACAGAACAAGTCTTTAACACCTATCTCACACCTAGAACCTTTATACGATTAGACCGTGTTACCTCCTTATTTGAGATAGGGCTTGCTAGATTTGATTTACTGTTTGACCCATACTGCTTACTGAAGCCTTTTCCACAACGTTTCTAGTGACACGAATTGCTTTTCTATGACATCGCTTCTATGTTTGCTTTAACGACACGGGAACCTAAGGTGAACGACAAGACAATGGGCTAAACAAGAGCTAGATCACCACTGGCACTAGATATGAACTACACTGGGGTCTCCAACATCAGTAAGTTCTCCAGAGTTGTTCAGTTCAATCCGCTTTCCGTTAACTCCTAGATATACCTATTCTTATCTAAGATAATTGCATAATATCCTATCGAATGGGAGATTACATGGGAAAGAGAAGAACTAGAACTACTCTCTCTTCCACATGTCAGTCTGCCTTCCCTGCTTGCCTTCCTCCGTCGGGTTTTCTCTTTCTGTTGGCCCTATCCGTCCGTTGTATCACCCCTGGCATAAGATTGGCAATAGATCAAATTCAATCAATCAATCAGTCATCAAGTTCACTCACTTTATCGCTTGGCTTAGGCTACTGGCTCCTTTCTGACTCTATCCCCTCCCCTCCTCTCCCTTCTATTTCGGTTTAAGACTAACGGTGGGCAGAGTAATCATGGTTTAATACCCCCGGCAAAATACAAATAATCCAGCTCCTCAACATCATCAATTGGACTCAGCTCTTCAAATGGTTAGTAAATGAAAGAAGTTTATGAGCTTTTGTGGTATCATTACGTATATAACGAAAGCTGACAGATAGTCTCTTTCTTTTTATATTGATTGAGATATGGCCTACCCGGCCTCGGTGCAGGCAATAACTTCTTCAGATGGTAATGAATATGAAAAACCTTCTTTTCCTTGCCCTCGGAAGGACAAGCGCTACGCACCTTTTCTTTTTCCCTTTCTCACAACCTCTTTTGGGGGTGGGTCCGAGGAACGTAGTGCACTCATAGGGGGTATGAAAGTGAAGGTCTATTTCAGAAATTTTACCATTTTTTCAAGTTGTACTATCACAGGCCACATGGATTCAATTGCCTTTTAGCTTGAGCACCTTTCAATATGCCTGCCGCCTGATACCTTTTGACCTTCTACCTTTAGCCTTACCCCGTAACCTGTAACTTTACCCACACCAGCCTCACCAAGGAAAGCCCACAGAAGGAGGAGGAAGGAAAGGTTTTTATTGTGACTTTATATGCCTAATTGCATTATTTTCTTTTACACCTAATGCTACCAACAACAACCTTGCCTTTTGACCAGCCTTTAATTAGTAAAGCACTTTGCATTTAGTTTTGTGCGACCTACTACCTTTCTCTTAACAACCCTTTATAGACCGGCTGGGGGGGCTCCATTACTTTAACTGCCTCACATTGATTGGGCGTTCAACAGACAGAGATTCACGGACGTTTCACAAAACGCACTTGCTTAAATAGGATTGCTTGCTTTTTGTTGCTGCTGTTTTTCGACTTTCTCGCCCGCCTGAGATCTTTCCACCTTACTAGGATCTGACCTTCGATCTAACCCCAATAAACTCTGTAAGACCTTATCTGCCCACGATTGGGTCTGAAACCTGGTCTCTGTTGAGACTTGCTTTTCTCCTTATGGAAAACGTGGAACCTACTTGCTTGTCTCATCACTATTTGGTCACAACACAACATACAGGACACAGTGATTGCTCGCTTACCCAACTTGTGGCATTGCTTACCCTTGCTTTCTTACCTTACCCCACCAATAGACCTAGCTATTGGATTGTGGGTTCGTCAGGTGGTGGGAAGAAGGTCAATCTCAGTAAGAGGTCGAAGCATAATCTTCGTATACGATCTCCTGGCGGGTCAAAGCAGCTGCAAGTCGACAGGGTATAGATTAGTGGTAAGTAAGTCATCGGGAGAAGGCAGGCAGTTCGGTCGATGGGCTAATACTAGGGCAAGTGACTAAGACTACTAGAGGTGGTGCTTAGCTTATTGTTGTATAATAATGTATATATAACGCAATCATGGCGAAGTGCAGTCTTTAAAGCTAGTAGTACTTACTGTCTAGTAGTTATCTCTCGGAAGCTTAATAAGAGGGCTACTAATTAAAGTAAGTAAACAAGAACCTATCTCGAGAAAAAGAACTCTCTACACGAACTACACAAAATCTTTCTCTGTCATTACAGCTACCGGAAGCTTCTAGTGGATCAGAGCCAGCAGGAAAGAATTGTTAGTTCCAGAAGAGCTAGTTGAATCAGGCTTCGCAATAGCAAAGTTGCCTAATAAAGCCCACCAAGTCCAATATATCAATTTATATAAATCTCTATAATCAATATATAAATCTCTATATCGATATAAAATACTCTCTATATTTGAAAATAACAAGAATATATCTCTATACAATACTTGATACAGACCTATACTCGAACAATACTCTCTACCGAATGGCAAGTACTAGGACGGAAACTAAGGCAAGACCGGCAAGACTTAAGCTACTCCAGTATAGAGGCCCCATGGGACAGAGCTAAGACTAAGGCTCTTACTGATTGTTATAAGAACGGAGAAAGCCAATTAGAAAGAGTTGTTAGAGTTACTATCAGGACTCGGGTTGAACAACTCTATAGGGATATTGAAACTCTAGTTGAACTACAGCAATAACAACTTTAGATATACAGCAATAACAACTTTAGATATACAAGGAATAGTCTAAATATGGGTCCTTTCTCTTATTTATATTGCTTAGCTTAGTAATATGTTACCCCATTGTCATTAGGTATTAGGTATTAGCTTAACTCTCACTGTCATTACATAACTAGTAATTATTTCTATTTCGAGGAAACATATTTATTTATACTAAATGTATTCTGAGAAGGGTGCACAAGTAGACAACTTTCACTCTAAGGCCTTCACTCCATGGAGTTACTGCTATGGAAACAAAGGCTATACCTTAATAAGGCGGGCTAGTTACCCTAGGGCAAGTAGTACCTCTTCGTTTTAGCTCAGCTAAAAGTAAGGTTTCTTTTTCTTTCTAATATATATAATAATGGACACAACTAGAAGTCTTTAGTGCTCAGTGGCCTTATGGAGATGGCCTATAAGTAAGACTAAGGCTCTTCTATTAAGGCTTTTCTATTAAGGCTTATTGACATGAACTCTTTGGCTCAAGCTTTAACTCTAAGGCTGCTTAAGACTACAGCTACTACTTGTAAGTCTCTACTCGTCAGTCTACAGACGGAAGCTCTAGTAGATTGCATGTGGATATGGAAGTAGTACCTTACTCGGAAGCTATAGCAGAGAGACTCTCGTAAGCTAATAGGATACTTGCATCTTCTCTAGGTTTTAACAATGGAGAGCTTACTGTAAGGCAGTATCTTATCTAAGATAATTGCATAATAATATATAGAATAAAAGGTCCCCATGTTCACAACAGAACAGATATCTGTTCCCCATGTTACCAATTGCTGCCATAGATCAGAGCCAGCAGGAACGATTGAGCAGCCAGTAAGTGCATTGATTTCTATTGATCAGCCAGCGAATGAGTCCAGCACTCCCTGGATTATTATATCTAGCTCTTTATGGTATGGACCAGCAAAAAGAGAATTGTTACATATAGCTCTTCACGGGCGTACATATAGCTTTTCACGGGCGTACATATAGCTTTTCACGGGCACATAGAGCACCTAACATAGAGAGATTGCAGCACATAGAGCAACTCACATAGCAGATACATAATCACCTCACATAGCCATACTGACAGACATAGACAGACATAGACAAAAGGTCATAGCTTCTAATTTCAGTCATAGTTATAAGAGTGAAAGCCATAATAAGTACTAGCCTTTGGAAGTTATCCATCCATATAGACACTTGCCTTAGTCTCCATCCATATATACTTCCTTACGGTTGTGTCCTAAAGGTATGGACTCCATAAGGTAATAACTAGCCATTAGGTACTACTTGCCTTCCGGTAACCTTGTGTTCTGTACGTGCAACCCCGTAGGGTACATTTATTCTCTCGTTCGGTGGGTTAATCGAAAAGAGCCAGCAAGAATAAAGCAAGATAGAAACAGGTAGGCATGACTGTGTCCTTGAGGTGTTTTCACAGATTCACTATGGGTGGGTATTTCTCACTTGTCTGTTGTCAACTTGGCTCTCTCTTCTTACGGTAACACGGGAAACTAACCGGGTTTGCACGTACAAAAAAGCCACTCACTCACTGTACATAGAAGCACTCACTGCACATATTCATCATTCAAAGAAAGAGCCACATAAAAGCACAAAGAAGCCATTCACTAACTGCACATAGCCTTGTCCCGGGCACATAGTGAAAATAGCACTCCCCTTGCCCCACAATTGCATAGTCAACTCCCGTTCTGAGAAGAGGGTCCTAATAGTGATACCTCCTAAGATTCATAAAGGCAAGTTTGAGAAAAGCATCTCCTGGCAATGCTTGTTGTCTTCATGAAGAAATCGTATTCTGGCTGGTAGCCGGATGAAGTCCCCTCGAAAAGATCAATAGTGCCTGCTGCTACTAAGCATTCCTGGCTGATGCAATAGGTGATAAGTAAGTAGGGTAATAAGGTCTTCTATAGGTGGGTGGGTAGTTGGTAGCAGAGACTAAAAGTAAAGGCTATTAGGATTAGGGCTCTTACTAGGAATGCGGTTGTTACTAATTCCTGAATCGTATCCTGGGCAATGCTCGGCCGGGACAAAATCATAGTGGTATCTACGATTAATGAGGTTAATGAGGGAAGTGTTTAGGTAAAAGTAAGTAAGGTGATTGGTAACAATAAAGTGGTAAGTAGGAAGAAGGTATCAATAGTCATAGTAGTCCCCAAGTAAGATTCATTAAGAAAGTGCTATCGCCCCAATGGTCTAAGTTCAGGTAATGGACCCGTTCTATCTATTATCTAAAGGCTTGTTAATACGCCCACCCAGGTTGATAGCATGATGCACATGAAGTAAAGGCAAAAGTCGGTATCTAAAAGTTAATACGACTGGTCTAAGTGCCCACCCAAGCTCGCTCGCTCGTCCAATCTCTGGAGTATTCTGGCAGTAATGAATCATCCATAGGGTCCGATCCGACGATTCCACAACTGAGCGGTCTCTAAAATAAGTTAAAGCAAGTAGGCAGAGTAATAGCAAAGGTCTAAGTGCCGTCCGTACCAAGTCAAAGTATTTAAGGAAGTTTTATAGAACGCCCGTGCACCAATGTTCTTCTATTTGAACGCCGGTGGAATGCTAGTTGGGAGATGTGAGGGTAAGTGAGGCACGGAGTAAAAGGTTTGTAAAGAGAACAGGGTTGTTGGTAACAGTAAAGGTAAAGACGAATAGTCTAAATAGCACTAGTGGTACCCAAGTACGTACGAATCTCTCAGCAATTGTAGTTGAAGCCCATGAATGCTATGCTGTCTCGTCAAGGCCCGTGCACCAATGCTCCTCTCCTCTATGTGAAGCTCTTCCATGCATGCAATCCAATGCTGTAAGTCTAAGTGTGAGGCAGTAAGTAAGTATCTAGAGGTTGTAAAAGAGCAAAGGTAGGTTGTAACAGTTGTATTCTCTATTCCTGGAGCCTGCGGTAACCTTTACATCTTAACCTTTTTATTCGGTATTCGGTGGATAGAGTGATTCTCCTTCTTAAAATGTCTTAGGTAAGTAGTGAATGAAGGTTCCTTGCGTGGGCCTACGTCGTTCTGTATTTGTGTCTCTCCGTTCAATGCGTAACTTGTAAGACAAAGGCAGTGACTGTTTAATTGTATCTAATAATGGGTATAAATACGTATAAAGACGGGTCCCTGTAAGGTCCGGAGGGCTTGTCCTTTTGAGGGCAAGGATACAAGGGTATAAAGACGGATCCCCGTAAGTAAAGGTAAAAGACTAGGTGAAGAAAGAGAATGAATCAATCTCTGGTATGAATAAGTGGGAATATGCCTCCCAGGTATTTCTATAGGGTATTCTCTCTAAGGTATGCGGGGAAAGAGTTTATGCCAGGACCGTAGGGACATATCATTATTGGGAATAATTACCTGAAAGACTACGCTCGTTTGGAAAAACTCACCGACTATTGCACAAATTTGAGGGCTCGCTCCCTCACACTAACGTATGAGTGTATAATATATATATATAACCGTGTGTTTAATTTCAAGAAACTCCTCAGCCAATCCTTCACACAAACGGGCAATCAATCAACAGAATCAACTGGGAATGAGCCATAACCTTGGTATGAAGGCCGGATAATGCTCTGATTGAGGTGTTGTTGGGGTGCTACAGCACACCTACGTGGTATACTCTCTCATTATTAAACCCGTTGAGCATATTTTGAACCATTATATAAGATGTCGACGCGTACTTCTTCAGAAGGTTCAATGTTTCTTTTGCCACTGCATTTCTATTCTCTTTGGCATATATTATCCGGTATGCATACATACACGCGCTCTGCACATAAGATGCAATCCCAATCACAAAGTAATGAGAGAAAGCATACCGGCCATATTGGGTTGAACGAAGCATACCTTCAAACCTTCCAGGTTGAACGAAGTGAAACTAATCAAAGTATCACTCGGTGAGACCAGGGTTTACCCCGGTTGAAGCTCTATCCGGTTATAAGCTAACACCAGTCTTCTCTGTGTGTTGAAACAAATATGCGGCTCATTTCAATGAATAGCTGCTACATGCCGCCACCAACCACCACAGGTAGCGGTTTTGTTCCATAACTAAAATGCTGCAACCAACCAATCTTTCCCTGATCTATCTTGTTATCTCCTATTGATCGTGTCCGTAAATTAGGATAAATTCTTTGGCACTGACTTATATCTCTATGAGACCGTCTCCTTATCGGGCAGTAAGTAATTAATAAGGTTGTGCTGGCAGCGATTATTCCAGAACGATTATTTAAGCAGTCTTGAACGATTTATTATTTGAAAAGTGGCTAAAGAACAAGTTTGGTTGGACATTGCACCGTTCCTAGGATAGGTTTGCGGGGAATAAAGCTGCTCTATAGCTTCATTGATCGGGCAGATAAGCACCTCCAAGAGCTCTGGAAACCCACCTAGCGAATGAAACTACTTCTTACCACCCCTGCTGGGAAATAGAAACTCTCAATTTATTTATTCATTCTCCGCGTCCATAGCCGAACCCAACATTCATTTAGCTGCCCGTGACAAATCGAACCAGCTTGTTTCCATCTGCTAAGCCTGCTCTGGACCCGGGTTGAGAGAGCTGGCTCTCAATGCATGACTAGCTGTCTCCGAAGCGTCACTAGCTGGAGGTGGGTTCAGGTTGACCCCAATTAATAAGGGTTTTCCCTGGGGGGCATTCATAAATCCATTGCTAGGGTGGGAACGACTAAGTAAACCTACTTAGATTGGACTAGAAGAATCAGAGGATTAGAAAGGTTGGCTCGTGGACTTGCCCGGACTTCGGTCTCGCGTGTTTCAGAGTTCATGTGAAGGAGGCGGGGTAACTACGCATTCCATTTCCGACCTAACCTCATCCGTCGATCCAAGGTGCTTGTCAAGCCCGATCCGGGAGGGGGATTTATATATAGGCGTGGGTATAAGGCAATCTAATGAATGGAGTAGGCCTGGAGAGCATTTTTTTATCTGCACACACCCTCAAGCCAATTTTGCAGGCCTGACACCTGTTTGCATTAATGCGCCACATAAATACTTCTTTTTCAGCTTCACACGGGTCGAACAGTTCTTTAAGTATTTTCCGCACAATTAGTGTGAGTAATACGTGAGCGGATCACGTAAATAAAAAAGTGGTTAATTGAGAACTTGACTCTGCTCAATGAGGTACAAATAGTCATGGATTTATTTTATGTGTTGCCTTATGAAATTGAGATATTATTTGGTGATGATTCCCGGTACAGACACTCAATATGGTAGGGAATGAAAATGAAGGTGATAACAGTTGCCCCCTTATGTGTGAGGTTAGGAGCATCTCGTATAGCCGAAAGAAATCATGTGTTTATTACCCAAATTTTTGTTTATATAACAAGTTAGAGAAAGAGATGACCCTGGAGGGAGGATTTCTAAAAAGAGGTGACGGAGACCACCTGCAAGACAATTGAGACCGAGGTGATATAAGCATATAATCTATTTGACAAATGAGGCGGGCATTCCCATGCTTATTCAAATGTAAAAGTAATTTACAATAGGATAAATGGGCACTTGGGGCCAGATCTGAACACCACTTTCTGTACACACAAATATCGCTTCAATTATTGAGAAAGAGTGTTGCCAAAGGAGGATCCTGTGAGGTAACAAGGATGCCAGGGGGGGCAGATAAATACAACAAAAGAGTGTTACAAGGGTATGGGTCTATAACATGTAGGGAGTCACTTGAAGGGTAGCTCCCACTTGAGGACTAAAAAAATGTTTAAAAAGAACCATACATGTATGGGGGCTCTTCAAAATGACTCCTTGATCGAGAAAGAAAATAACAGAATTGACTAAAGGAATAAGCCCTATTGAGTCCCAACCTATTGAGTTTTTGCGAATCTACCAAAGGTACAAAGAAAAGTTCGGTATAAGGTAAGGCTTGCCTAAGGTTAGGAAAGACCTATTTAGTTATTGCCTATCCTAGAGTTCTTGTCTCGGTATAAGGTAAGTAAAGATTCTTTTACTTATGATTCTCCCTCATCCGGGGCGGTGAGCGTAGCCAAGGAAATATCGTAAAGTTAAGGCTGGTAAGGAAAGACCTATTCCAAGGGTTCAAAATTGGTCCCATCCCTACCCACTCCTTTGCGTAACGGTTAAAGGCAAGTGCGTCAGGTCTCACCCGCTAATTGAAATCTAGGGATAGCACAAAGAAATAACTCCATAACAATGTTCCACATTACTTTAGCCCACTCATTTAAGTAGTTCGTTAGGTGCCCGTTAGAGCCTATATTTTATTCCCTCTAAAAGGTAAAGTACTCTTCGCTGAATAATATAAGAGTACTAATCGCCAAATAAAAGCGCTATGTTAAACCAATATTTCGTACAGTAAGAGGCTTTGTAAATACTTTCCAGTTGAACACCCCGTAATAGGTTTAATAGAAGTCCTCTCTTTATACTTCACCCCTATTTTCCCCCTCAAAGCCTTAGCTCTGCTTAGGATTGGTCAAAAGCCCGCTCGCATGAGCTCTGTTCATATTTAGTCCTTCCCCTGTCGGGAAAGAGCGTAGCACCTTATAGTTCCAAATAAAGAGAAAAACTCAGTCGCAAAGAAGGGCGCACTTGTGATAGGCGCGCTAGGGTTTCCTTGTCTTGTGTTATGCACGTGGATAAAGGGTTGGACAGCTTGGTTTTATTCTAGTTGTTTAGGAGACTCTTGGAGAGGCTAGATAGTTTGGTGGGATACTTTGCTAAGCCTTGTTATTGCTTGTTAGGGTTTACAAGTTATTGTGGATGCCCTAGCTAGGGTTTGAGGAGCTTTAGAGGTGTCCTTGCTTGGATAAGCGGAATGACTTTATATTCCAGCTTTTCAAAGTTGAGGTATTGTACTTTTAAACTCATATTGTGCTAATAATAAGTGGTATCATTGCTGTCCCAAATTCTCTTGTTGCATATTTTCATTTTAAGATCTTATATCATGTGTTTTGAGCGAAAGTTTCATAGCTGTTTTTATATGCCGGGACAGCAAGGCTGAAATGTTTAGTGATTTGACATGCCTTAGATGAAGCTTCAGATCTGAAATGTGCTGTTATGTCTCTGCTGTAATTAAATGTAATTCTCAGCAAGCAGAGCTATAAGGGCTTAGGGTTTTTATAAAATAAAGAGTAGGCCGGATGGATGGGAAGGTCAATCGACAATGCTGCTGGCCCCCCCATGCTTTATTTATAGACGTACGCCATCATATGGGATCTCCGCTCTCATAATAGACCAGCATATCCTAGTATATAGAAAGAATTTGCCGATGCCTTTTCATTCTTCATTGGGTAATATTGTACCTCGAATCTGGGTGGGTGTATAAAAGGGTACCTAAAGGCAGGTTGGACCTCATCTGGACCTTGTAGGGATTCATTGTGTTTTTTATACCAATAGAATGGAGTGGCTTTGAGCACCACGTCATATTAGAATCTGCTCGATCCAAAAATTCCTATATGTTGTCTATTGTACTGATCCATCTGAAATTCCTAATAAAGGCGCAACATATAGATGACAACTCATGGTTGCGCTCCTGCCAATTGTGCAGTGTGTCCTATGAATCAATATTGAAAGAACACATTATACACCAACTGACAGCGCCATCCCCTATTGGGACATATTAACCTCATTTTTGCAGTTAGGTTGTAGATATGATCTACCATGGTTCCGTCCATTGCGTCCTTTATAGGTTCAGTCTACCGAGGTCTTTGATACATAGGAATGGGATGTACAAATCGTGTCCCTTCAACTTTGAGGTCAATTTGCCTTGCCCGATGCGGACAAGCGACTTCGTACCTTCTTTTCAGGTTAATAATGGCATCATTTTGGTATGCCCACTCAATACCCAACAATGCGGGATAAGGATCTTTGGTTAATAATGGCATCATTTTGGCGCGCTTTTTATCACTTCGAAATTGACCACCATCTTGACCCCTGCAAGGTTCACTTCAATGTTTTCTAATCTCTGATATAGAGTCTGTATTTATTAGCAAGGCGCGACGGGGATAATACTAGTCTGAAACTACCATCATTTACCAGGATTTATTGGGTATAATTTGAATGTAAGATCCTAAATCCAACAGAACCTCTCTGACTTCATGGCCTACAATATAAGTTTTGAGTTTGGATTTATTACCAGTCCTTATTCTCTTATTATTTCCCACATGTGGGAATTTCTCTGGGGGGTCTTTATCTCGTGCTCCTATTATTCTCCTTCAATTATCCATCTGACAACGGTTCATAACTTACTAGATAAGTGTCGTTGTCCAGAACCCTGACGAATTATTTAAGGATGTTGTTGAGTGATTTATTTAATCCCCGATCTTCATTGGAATTGGATTCTTTTTTGGGACCTATGTTCTTAATCTTGGGATTTGTACCGGAAACCTAAGTCATTGTAATCTTTTTGCTTTTGTGGCAACTATTGCTTCCCATAGAATGCCCATTGACTCTTTATAATTGACTTCTGTTGAGTTGCATAAAAGTTTGCTGTAGGGAACATTTCTCTGCTGATCTAAAATGGTAAGTAATAAATATGGTCATCACTCGTGTGGGTACCTCTCACGGCTACTACATTCAATTTTAGGACTCCATTGTATTCTACATTTATTGGTGTGTAGCTAACCAGGTTAGCATTCCTCTGTCTATTTATGGATTCCTATTTTCCAAGAGGTAAAGGCAATCCTCAGCGGCATGGCTAGTGGCTTTGTAGTGCCCACACCTTGGCCTCCTTTTAAGTGGATAGTTTCTTAAGATATGCCCTATCTCATCGCAATTGTAGCATATTAGTGGTTCTTTTAGACCTACTCCTCAATCACCTCAGAAGCCTCCTCCTCCTTGTCCACACCCACCATTGGGATTTTCATTAGTTATTTCCTCTCCCTTATGGTCGAGCCTGCTTACGCATCCTCACCTTCCCTTTTCATTATTATTACCCTTTCTTATTTTGATGGATAAACTTACCCTTTACTTTCTTCACTGCCGAAAGACTAGGATAGGGAGTGGATTTTATTATTACTGAACTATTCCTCCAGGAATACCTTGTTGGATAGAGTGGGTGGGTAGAGTGGGTTGGTAGAGTGGGTTGGTAGAGTAGATAAAAGCAAGGTAGGCTTCATCAAGTAAATAGTAAAGGGTATCCTAGCAACAAAGGATTCATGAATCCAAGTGGTATAAGGCTAAGAGGTCTTAAGGTGGGCAGGTTTTATAGTAACACTTGAGCAAAGGTAGGGTTGTTTCATCCCATCCCATGCACCCACGGTTGTTCCTGTGCCAGCCACCCACTCTACTTCCATTCATAAAGTAGGGATAGAAAAAGGCGAAGCGATGTTATTTCGCCCATCCAGCCCCTCTATCGATCCTCGCCCGACGATCCAGCAAGAAGTAAGACCACCTTCCATGCTAGTCAGAAATATCTGGAGCAAGGGGCTCTGGTAGGTCAATATATTCTAAGTTCATTACCCGGTGAATTACCCGAACAGCTAGTGTTATAGAAGTATCCAAGCCTATAAGCCTATACCGAGCAGCCAATCCCATCAAATGAGCCCAGCCCAGCTATGACTGACTATGACCGGCTTACAATAATAAACTATCGGTTGATGTCGGAATAGTTCATGTACAAAGTCAGAAAAAACCTCATGATATAAGCTTATAGAAGTAATGGAAACACTACTAGCACTAATCACTCAACTAGTACGAGCTTCATGTAGGATAACGTTATAGTTCTTAGTAATACTATACTACATATAACTTTTCCTATAATAAGTAATGGTAATAGAAGCCTCTTTTACATATGGGAATACTGTACTTGTAATCATAGACATAGTGTGGAATAGTGCAACATAACCATTGTGTTAAGAGCTTGTACACATATACGTCTTATCTCTATTCAATACAAGGGCTATATCATATTAAGTAATCACATAATAGTTTATGTTGTAATCTTCCCTTTCTCAGTAATCATGAACAAGGTAGTTACAATGGAAGTTAATCTAAGCTATCCGTAATGAATACGAGCTTTATAACTGCTTACAGCTAATACTTGGAGTTACCTTATTCACATAACATAGCTTCCTGTAATTACTAGGACAAGGTCATCAATAGCATCACATATCATACTTAGAGATTATGCTTATACTGTACCTAAACACTAATCATTACATGAATAATGGAAATCAAAGACCCGTATAGAGATCATCTAAGCAAGTGAGCTCGATCATATCCCTTATTACACTTACATCACGTTGGTTACTCTATTACAGAGGTCTTATTGTTATGGATTCAGCTTTGTTCAATTAGTAGGAGCTTAACTATGAACATGCTTGTAACTTACATATGATGATTATGGTTTACTCTATTCGATTTGGTTGATTAATAGGGTTCGATTCCATTCATTATAGATATGGATTACTTATACCAGTTCTTAACCTTGTTGTTACTACTTGCTAATCGTTATAAGGTGTTATGATTACCATTACTTTACCTTAAGATTACTACAAGTTCAATACAGGTCTGTAAATAGAAGAGATCATAGCTAGTTAATCAAGCTTAGTAAGCATCATCACTAGTATCATCACCATGGATACTGCTAATATATGAAACAGAAGTAAGCTCTTTTATTAGCTATTGTATATAACTCAGTACAAGTTGAATACGTGATAGAGCTCGGCATTACCTTAAGCTTTATACTAATATAAAGTAACAATGGAGTTATCTCATTAAGTAACATGTAACTAAGCAGCTTGGTACTAATATGCAAGCTATTAAAAGCTGTTAACATACTTGTAATACAAGTGTAACAATACAGGCAGCTAACTACTTATAACAGCTATACATGGGCTGTTTTACCTATGTAGAAGCTATTATGGATATACAGTATGGGATAGTGCTTCTCCTTTCTAACCTTATACGTGTTCTAGCTTTACTCTAGTTATATGAGTGATTCAATGGGATTAGATCAATAGAGTAGTGGTGTTCCATATTACTAATAGATCAGACTGGTTAAGCTACTAGCTATTCTAGCGTTGTATATGTGTAACAAGTAAGCTTTGTTCTATACTAATCCGGATATGGAAGCAATGGTAATATAACCTAATCAATTACATGACCATAATGAACAGGAACAAGCTGTGATCACACATTACCCAGTAGTTGTTATGGATCTACTTCTACTCTAATTAGAGTTATATGTACAGGCTAGAACATACACGTAGTAAGATCTTATGAAACCGCTTGAACTCCTATGTAATAATAATAAATAACATAGGATAATGAGTGGTTACCATTTGATTACCCTTTACACTAGTGATTCGAGCTTAGAGCTTATATCAGCTTTGATAGGTGTTCTCATTACTAGTACTCTTCCATTACCATTGTATTCATGGTGATGTGTTACTTAGTCTAATACGTACACATTAGTATCAAAAGAGTATAACTACCATCGTATAAGCATAAAGGTTATGGTATTTGATCTATGATTGATTACACTGTTTACATGATGATCTACGACAAGGTTACTAATCTGAACTGCTTGGTTTTTGTTTACAAGTACAAGGAATAGCTATAACTAGTGATTCGTATTAGCTTGGTTCTTACTATCAATCACAGTTCCAATCATGTTTCCATATCTATGATCTCCATTACTTCACTAATTACTCATATAGCTTAAGGACTCATCATACTTAGTTATAACAAGAGCAGTTGTACTAGTGAGCTGTAGAGTGTCCAGGAGCTTACTGTAATAGAGTAATCAATATGATGGTAATTACACTGTTTACATATCAAAGGTAATCAATAGGATATGAGTGTGAATAAGCATTACATGTATACTCACCTACTTCAAGCTTAAGTAATCATAATCAATAGAGCTTACTTTACACTACTAATGGTAATCAAACCTATGGTGAAGAAAGGGGTCTATCATAACATATAGTATCAAGCTGTAACCTCTTGCTGTTACTATAAACCAAGTCCATACATATTGGAATGCTTATACTATCATGCTCTATTCGGATTCGTCATAAGGTTAATTACAGAGATACTGTCCTATGTAAGCTATCATAACTAAGAGCTCAGCTTAGGCTATGTGTATTACTATGATTAGTGGGATTACTATAGTGGTAAATAGGTAAACACTGCTCTTGGAGTACTAGTAACATATTCCATAAGGTTATACACTGCTCAATACTAGCTATATCAGTAAGTTAAGCACACGTAATGTCATATCCATAGTGTTCATATCTACCATATCGTATTATCTCTAATTAACATAACACAGATAACGTACTGCTTACTTACTCTATTTGATTACGTATTATCTATAATATACGAGATGGGATACTAGTATATTTAAGGTTTAAGCTGATCAGTTATCAGACTAATAGCTTAGGTAATGGGTAAACACTCATATTACATCAATTAAGTATGACTACTTTAGACTAATACAGTAGAATGAGCTCATATCAATAGCTTGTAGTCTTGATTCCATGTAAGCTAGTATCATAGAGTAAGCTCAGCTTAGAGACCAGCTTTGTTAAGAGTAAAGAAAAAGAAAAGATCATTAAAATCAACTAAGATCTTATGTAGGATGGAAGTTCTAAGGGATGGACAAGTCGACAAATGAAGGATTTACAAGTTGGATAAAGAGAAGACAAGGAAGCTATGGCAGAAGGAAAGAATCATCCAAATCAACGATAGATCTCAAATAAATGTTAGCATACCAAATAAATATGGAAGATAAATCACTCTATTTGGTGCCACTAACTTATATTATTGGTGCCACTAACTTCGTCACTGCCAGCAAGCGAGCCTGAACCGTACGTAAGCAGGAGGCAGTAACTAAAGAGAGGAAAGAACCCATATGATAGCAGGAGGCAGTGAACCCATTGATAGAGGCAGTACCAAGAACCCATACCAATGAGAGAGGCAGTGAACCCATGCTTCTCGGTACCACGCTTCAAGGTACCACTTACTATGGGCGGAGCAGCTAACTTCGTAACTCCGATAAGCTCGGTACCACGCTTCAAGGTACCACGCTGTGGCGGTCTCTAACCAACCTCGTGGAGCAGCTGGTAAATACCGCAGTTACAGGGTGAGGGAGCCAACCCGACCGTGTCCTCTCACTTCGTCACTAGAGCGGGTAACTCTATTAAGGGTATCACCCTCGCTTCCTTAGCTCCAGGGAAATGACGGGCACTCGTAGGGGATACAGATAATAACTAGGGGAGCAAGACTCTATTTATAGGGTCGGTATTTATCCATATTTGATGGATGACTGGCTGTGGAAAGAAATACCATACCTTACTTTCTTTTTCTTCCCTCGATGCGTTATCCCTTTTCTGCCCTTAATGTATTAGCCTTTCCTTTCCTTCACATATACATATCGGAATAAAATATTTACAATCTTTCTTTACTCACGCTGGCAAGTCGGCGTAGCCGAGAAAGACAAGAATTAGAATTCCATCCTTCTGATGATGGGGTCGTGACAGTTTCCAATCTTCCAGTTGAGCTTTCTTTGCTTTTATTGATTACCACATGTATAGTTGGTTAAATCTACAGTCTGATACTTGTTTTTCCTGTTCCTGTAGAGAACTATTTGTTATAAGGAGGTATGTTTTATGTAAAAACTAGACAAGTTCATGGACATTTATCACATATAAACTTTTATGGCTATGTAAAGCGGGAGATAAATCTGTGTTTTAATATGTTTTTAGGTGGATAGGTAAAGGATTCAATGCAGAATATAAGGGATAAACAATTTTTTTATTTCCCTTTTTTGGTATCATGCCTTAGAGCACCTTAAGATTTAGTTTTTTATTCTTTGCTGGAATAAATAATGTGTGTGTTTTTTCCCTCCTATGTCGGGAAAGCGGCTTCGCACCTTCCTGAAAAGCGCCGATAGCTCCGCCAAATAAGTTAATTTCCTTCCCGAAAAGCATCCCATGAAGCCAATAAAAGCTTTCTGCACATTTATAAAATAGTAGTAGACACAGGGAAAGGAGTAAAGATAGAAATGCTGTCGAACCCCTGGGACTAGGTTCATTTGCATATTATTCAGTGCATTACCTGTGAAGGCAGGCACAACATCATGCTGGCCTATCACTTAAAGCTTTTGGAGCATTTGAGACATCAACAATTCATCAATGTCCCATACTTTCTGCTGAAATCACTAAAAAGATGGTTGCAGAGGTTCAATCGGGTAGACAGGCTGTCGTAGCACATCATGGATTAATCAAGCTGCTGATTGAAGATGCCCTACAAAGGAAATGACCAAATATCACCTGGGACTGGTTCGTCAATGACCCGGCTGAAGGAGCTGCAAAATAGGTGCCGGCTGCTGAAGAGCCCCCACCTTATGCTGCAGATCCGGTGCTTACCGCTATGGAAACAACAGAACCCAGCAGTAGAACTCAGAGGAGAAGCAAAAGGAGATCTCCCCAGCCTGCTGGGCTACAGGATAAGTTTCCTCAGCGCAAGCTTAGGAACCCATACATATTTATGAATATTCGCATAAAGAGGAGCCTGTCACTCCACTAGGGGGTGGGGTTCGATTATTGAAGAAAAAGAAGACATAAGCATCCGTGTTGCTGACTGGGTACCCCTAGAATGAGAAGGTCAGGGTCGAGCAGGTTGAAGAATAGGATTTTGAAGCCCGCCACAACTGCAGAAGTTGAGGATTTGATGAGGCAGCTGCAGATTTCCAAGGGTGAAGCAGCCAAGTGGAGACATGATGCTAAAGCACAAGAAGAGGGTGTCATTTCTGTCCTCGAGCACCAACAAGTAATAAAACATATGGAAGATCATTTTTATTTAGCCACTATTGAATATGCTCAAAATCTAGAGTCACTAAGGAATGATAATGCCAAACTTCAAATTGAATTGCTTAAACAAGTATAAGAAACCAAAAATAAGGCTGAGGAGATAGTGAGGCTAACATAAATTAGTGAGGAAATTGCTGAGCATGTTGACGAGATGCTGCTGGCTTGCAGACCACCTTCAAGAGTCTAGACTCTATACCTAAGAGAATAGTGGAAAAAACTTCAAATTTCATGTTGTGTTTCCCAGATGAAGGTGGATTTCCAACACCCTTGGAAATTATGTGACCTATATTTTTACATCAGCCCAGAAAGGAAGAATATCCTATGTGAATTATATCTGCACAATTATGTTCTTCCTCAGAAGCGTCGGTGGTCCCCGAACCCCTATGTCAGGGATGTTCAGCTCAGGGCGTTCATGTCCTGGCTACAGAATGAGAACACCAGGTTAACTACTATGGAAAACTACAAGGCTGAGAAATTATAGCTGAATTAAGCGTGAGAGGAGAATGTGGTAAACCGAGTGAGGTTTGGAGAAACCATGTACAATTGATTATGGATTCAGTTGCATTTCCAATACTGGATAAAAGACAACTAGAGGCTGCCGCACTCTGTAGCAAACTAATAAGCACCTCCAGAGATTAAGTGCTACGGAGTGTAGAAACAAGGGGAAGGAACTAACTGAAAAGCTATAGAGAAGATAACCCCACTCTTTGCCAGGGATCATGACAACTCTCTACAGAGCTAAGTTATAAATTGAAGGCTTCCGAAGAATCACATTTAACCGGATAGGGTTAAAATTGAGGTTTCCACTCTTGTTACACCATATCCCATATTATCAACGCTCTGGAGAACCTGATGTTAATGCTGAGAGGGCAAGATGGAAAGAGCTTATTATATTTTAAAGCTACTATCCAAAAGAGGAAATAACATATGCCATGACTTATAACCTTAGAGAGGAATGCTTAATAGAGTAAAAAGCTGTGGAAATTGTTAAAGCCTAGTGAGGGCAGTCGGCGCCGTTCTCAACTGGAGTGAGCAGCACTCCTCAGCTCTTATCGGACTCAGATTCAGTAGCAGAAGAGGAAGAGGAACTAGGAGTAGTAGCAGCAGAAGAGAGAGAACTAGAAGCAACAACAGAAGATAAAAACCCTGAGGTAGCAACAGAGAAAGAGACAAGAGAAGGATGGACAGATGGAGATGAAGAAGCTGGCGAAGGTAGTAGTCGACAGCAAGAGGGACAGACATGAGATGTTTATCAGTAGCCCTACCTTCCCTTTTTCCTTTTTCTAGATTGCGCAGGAATGTGTAAGTCTCTAAATTGGGGGGTATTATGAGCCCCTGAATTGGCCCATTTTCACTTCTGAGATTTATGCGGTGGGTATGGTTATATATATATGGTTTTCAGGAAAATCCGCAGTAGTATACATTTTAGCTTGTCAACGTTTCGAACCCAGATTAGGGTTCATCTTCAGGACAATGAGTCGATTGTAAAGCTGCTCGATCTAATGACATTAGGTTCACCATGGAGGTAGAGGAGAATGGGAGCATTCTTTTAGCACACCTTTTAGGCACAAAAAGTAGTGACATGATCGGTGCCGCGGGATATTTAATGCGATAATAGATCTCCTTTTAGCGCACGAATTAGGCACAACAGGCCCTTAAAAACATGTCTACATTGGATGCGATATTCGATAGCAAAAGGTAGACGGGCATCAACCAGCAGGACAGATAGTGATCACTCGAGATTGGCCTTCGATAAATGTCTGTTTTAGATGGCCCCCCACACAAATTAAACCAAATAGTATCCCACCCATTTTCTATAGTAAAACACCCTTGGGAATATCTTTTAGAAATAAATTGTAAATATATTTCCATATATTTCCTCTTCAATATTGCACTTATTTACCACACTGATAGGGAGAAAGAAGAAGACAGATAGTGACTTGGGCTGGCTAGCAAAAAATATCCTTCCTTGGTTGGGATACATATAGTGACAGAGAAAAGATAGTTACTTGCCAGAGAACAGATTTCGATGCCCTAACCACCAGCAAGCGAGCCCTAACCACCAAACCAGCAAGCCTAATTTCCTTTAACGCACTGTAACGCACTGTGACTGGCTAGACAAAGAAAGTACTTTTCTTCCCACTTTGCTCGATAGACAGATTGGCTCGCGAGTCTGCACCACCCATTTTATCGAGTCTGCTTTCTGCCGAGCCATTCGGTTAGCCAAGGAGAGCGCCTGCTTATATCTTTACCCGATCAATTTCACCTGCCTCCTCCGGACCTCCATTGACGGGCAGTAGTGAGGAGACTAGAGATTGTACTCGCCTTTGTGTGCCCGCTTGCTTCGGGCTAAAGGCAAGGAATGGTTATCAGGCTAAAGGTCGGGGCTAAAGGAAGAGTTAATGGCCCTATCTGTAACCCACCCAGTAAGGTCTTGATCACTTCCTACGGAGCCACCATTTAAGCGGGGAAAGGATGGCTATATAATGGGTTGGGAAGGAATGTGGATGGATAAGGTGCGACCGAAGGGAGCTATCCAATAGGTGACTTCTTTAGTGACCGACCACCAGAGAAGATAAGGAATAAGATAAGGATGGATATTGAGTCGGAAGATAAGGTCAAGGTCTGTCTCCCTTAAAGTAAAGGTCTGGTAAGACGGTCAAGGAGAAGGTCAAGGACATTAGGGCGAGAGAGAAGGTCAGTCAAGGAGAAGGTCATAGATAGATGTTGTGGGTAAGGGTTGTGGGTAGTGGTTTTCCTCTATTTGTTGGCTAAAAGGTGCTAAAAGGTGGATAGAGATAGATGGGTGGAAGAGATATACTTTTTTCGGGTGGAAAAGAAAGATCTGATCACTAAAGGATTGGGGAATAAACCAACCAATCTGTTGGGGAAGTAGTATCCTTCTTATCCAATCTGTTTCCATCCAAGAAATGAATCCATCCACTCGGGCTAATGGATATGTTCTCTGTTGCCTTCCTTTGTATCACGATTTAGGTCTTTATTTGTGTGCTAAAAGAGCTAGATTCGGGAGGGAGAGGCATATTATTTAGGGAGAGGCTAGGCAAAAGGGTTAAGCAACATGGGCAGTAACATGGGCAATAGGCAAAAAGCGATAACAATGTCTATAGTAAAAAGGTGGGCCAGTAGCAAATATGTCCCATACAGTCGCCAATCAATTTGGATGGGATAGATAACCAATAGCCAGTAGCCAGAGCCAGTAGCCAAATACCCAAAGCCAATAAACCAGAAGCCAGTAGCAAAAAGTAATTATATATGTAATTATGCATAGCCGATAGCCAATCATCCCACCAGAAATAAAGAAATCGGGGGATTGCCTCATGAACAGCCTCTTTAGGCATCTGTACCAATCTTTAGGCACCAGTCATCCATCCACCAGAGAATATAAGGACTTGACACCCACCCGAACACCCGAAAACACGCCATCAAGTAACTCTTTAGGCATTCTTCAGTCACTCTGAAATAAGGAATCATCCCACCAGATATATTATCCTCGTTTTTACGCATAAATATATTAAGCCCGTAGTCTTGAGCCCGTATAAATGGGGTTGTGTTTCCTCTATAAAAAGCCTTAAGTATATAAATAGAATAGCCCGAAAAATAGAGAGTAGCCGATAATGTGCAAATCCAGATAGGTATAGTATTCCAATAGTCTTAAGCCCATAGTAGCAGATACGCCCAGCAAATATGAATACGCCCAGCAGATATATTCTCGCCCAATCGCCCGCCCAGCGGAGATAGATATAGACTTGGACTAACAGGACAAGGAAATACATCCATTCATTTCAGTTAAGTTCTCTTCCTTATGACTAGTCTGTATGAGCCGATGAGCCAGCGCGGTATCTAGATATGATTCACCGCCTAGACATGAACTTTCGTTCCCAGCCTTCAGATACCAACAATACCAATCTGTACCTTACGACTTCTGGGGGATTTTCCAGTTATAGGTAGTTGTTTCAGTCCCGAATCTAGGAGGGGAATTTTGCGTAATTTTGAATGGGAAAGTTATAGGCGGAAGAGGTACTAGGGGTTTAGTGATAACCTGAGCTTTTCATATAAAAGCCTGAGTAGAGCGAATTGGGTATAATGCAATTGGTCTGTAGGCTTCTAGAGCGAGATCAACCAGCCCTGTATTTGGTAAATAAAGCTTGCCTAACTTGTATATAACACCATATTCCAAATGGAGATCAGCGAACAGACTTTACCTTATTCCGGATGGCCTTGTACTTGTCGCCAAACCCAACATCCTCCTCATAATGGCCCTTTAATTCCTCTGGTTCCAACTTAACCAATGCTTCCCCTGCAAGCCGAAGAGTTGGTCTTTACAACACATCAGCAAGTTTATTTGCCTTACCCTTCTCATGCTTGATGTGCAAATTGAATTGTTGCAATAACCCCATCCACATAAAGTGGCGAGTCTGCTGCAACTTGCTTTGGGCCTGCAAATCTTGAAGAGGCTCATGATCCGTGTGTATTACCATTTCCTGACCCATAAGGCAATGCCTCTACTTCTTGACTGATTGTACTAGCGCATACAACTCCCTGTCATATGTAGGATAGTGAAAGACTGCCCTGGATTCGGAATGATAGCATATTGAGTTATTACCCGGCATCAACACTGCCCCCAAAACACTATATAATTTTGACGTTGAGAGGGTATAAGAGGGAATCATCAATCATCCAACCAACTAGCATTCATTCTAGCAACTAGCCTAGCTTACTAATTCTTATAAACTCCTTTAATCATTAGGAAGATATTACTCACTATATACACTATATTAGGTTATATTAAGAGCAATAGGAACTGGAATATAGAACTTCTCATAACATTAGTAAATCTATCCCATCAATCTAGAACTATCTAAGGAATCTATAGCTATAGAAAAGGAAGAATAGAAAGTAGAAAAGGAAGTTATTAGGAGCTCAATAGATGAATAGTCGATCATACGTGTATATAAAATTGAAACTTATACCTTTCTTGATTGATATGTTATTATACGATACAAGGTTGATGCGGTTGTTAGAGACAATGGTTGATTGGTTAGAGGTTATAGACCTGTTAGTTAGAAGCTAGTGAGTTATAGGTTAGTTAGAGGTTAGTTAGTGAGATGGTTGTTAGAGTTTTTTTATAGTTCTGCTATCCCTGTATAGAGATAAATGCATGATCTGTTATAGTACGATACACTCTTGTTTTGGTTGTGATAGATAAGTGACAGGTTGATGAGAGTAAGATGATAGGATTGTTCAAGATAGATTGGAGATATATGGTAGTTGAGATCGAGCTGTATCTGTAGTGGATTGCTTGGTTGGTTTCTGTTGATCTTGATACTGGATTCCCTTCGATAGAGATACCAATTGCTTATAAGACAATGCAGGGTCAAAGTGATGCATGGTACTATAGTGGTTGATTGATGGATTGGTTCGATTGGTGTTCATCATGACTTCCCTTGGTGGAGAGCCAGTAATTCTTAATAATACGATGCAGGGTTGTTGAGTTCAAGTGAGGTATAGTAAGGTGGTTGTTTTTCCTATGGCTTTATCTCAGTATGAGGTGGGATACGTTGATTGGTTTTTATCCATGTTGTATGGGTAGTTTGACTAATGAGTTACCTGGTGTTAATGTGGAGATAGATAATTTATTCTTTCTCTCTGTATATGCTTTCATCTGTTATTATACGATACATGGTAGTAGTTTTTATGGTTATGCAGTATTGGTTGTTTTTATCTGTCTACCAGCTCAAAATGGTAACCGGGGGAAGCTCAAAATGAAGTGGGGAGGGAGGGCTTTCGAATGTGAAGTTGTTGATATGTCCATTATATGTCCATTGATATGTCCATGAGCTCTCTTTCTGTGTAAGTTACAGTCAGCTATAGTCAGCTATATTGTCTAGTCATGGTACTTTTGTTGGTCAAACCTCAATAAAACTTGTAGTGCAAGTAAAGGCTAAGGGTAGGGTACGTGAGTGTAGGTTCTTGTTGATTGTTCTTAGGGGTTGTTTACGGATTAAGAAATCTAGTTGCTAATAAGCTCCTTCTATATATCAGGCAGTAGTGTTTACTTAAGTATAAGTTGTGTATAGTGAGTAATCTATTCCTTGTCTATTCCTTTGCTTCCTTTAACTAATGAAGTAAACTCAAGAAGTAAGAGTGAAGTGTAGTAATGGTGAGTACAGTTTAGTGATAGTTAGAGTTCAGTATTAGAAAAGGTTAGTTAGAGTATTAGTTCAGTAGAAGTATAGGAGCGGCAGAGATAGAGCCGAAGTAAGAGATAAAGGTAAGTAAGAGCTGTATAGGATTAGTTCGAAGTTGTTTCTAGTTGTAGGTTATTTTATATTGAGGGATTAGTTGCATTTGTTGGTTAAGTAATGATTTAAAGTTAGGAGTTCCTTAATATCTATCTATCTATTATCTATCAATTAATAATAATATAGTTTATAATGTGTTCCCAAAAGGCTGAGCAACGGAAAGAGAGACCAAAAGGCAGAAGCCTCTTCAGGAGTGCAGGTGAAGTAGCATGGGGGATGCACATGATGAGAAGGGTAATATAAGGCATTCATTAGGATGGTCTAGCATAGAGTAGTTGCAGTAGGAGGGGTGTGATCTAATTCATACCCTCTAGGTAGGCCAATAACAACTCCACACATGGATAGATGCCTTGTTTTGTTGGGTGTAGGAAGTGATAGATTGAGAAAAGGGTAACTTGCAACAAAGGTTGGGATCCATCCAAGAAGAGGAGGATTCCAAGGATGATGGAGTCATCGCAGGGAAAGAAGATCAAGAAGTGCCAAAGTACATGGGCAAGAATATTTTTGGGTTTCCATGCAAGAAAAACCACGCGAAAGAGTGTCCTTTGAGATCAGCAGCCTTGATGGAAGTTAAAGGGAAATAAACTTTGGAAGCAGCATAACAAGTTTTGAGTGCCTTAACAGAATGTTTGGTAGGCTCACGATAGAAGGTCAAGAACAAGGTGCAAGGAACGAAGAAGATTGTATGAGAATTGATCCTCTTTTATATAGATGTGGTGAGTACAAAGGTCAGGATGGATTCCCTTCATATCGGTGTATTCCTAGGCGAATGCACCACTCTGCTCCTGCAACAGTTTTAATAACTTTTCTTTTTGAAAGGTCTGGAGCCTAGAGTTGATGTTCAATGTTTTTCCTGGCCCAATATCTACTGGTATACTGGTGGATTCTGTTATGTCATAGAGAGGGATAGGTATAGAGTTTTATCGCAAGGATAGAGCAATAAAAGTAAGATATTTCCTTCAGTACAGGGTTCAGGCTCGACTGGATCGTTTTTATGGACCACGGGAGGGGATTTACTTTTCTGGCAAGTTTCGTCCAGTGGATGTTCTGATGGATGTGACTGGTTCTGATCATCTCCCGATTCAGACTGTGATTTCTCTAGGTCATTCAGCGCTTTTAAAAGCCTCTATCTTTCTCGTCTATATTCCCCTATCCTACTAATTCCCCTATCCTACTAATTCCCCTATCCTATTAACCCCTTAAATAAGGAGATCAATTATTCATATTCATAGGATGCATATTCATAGGATCTCTATATTACCCTAGCTTCCTTATTACCCTATACTCCCATTGACTCGCTACCGCTCCAACAAGCAAGGGTGCAAGGGAAAGATTCCTTCTTTACTACTAAGGGAAATATTCCTTGGGACAAGCTTAATGGGACAAGCGAGAGATTCCTTATTTACTAAGGTAGATTATCCTCATTAACCAAGGATCGATATTCATAGGTCTCTCAGCAAAGGGCGGGGGTGGCCTGAGCTTAATTTACTCGGTGATGCAAGGAAGCACATTATTTATTCACACTGCCTCATCAACCGTTATCTTTAAGTAAACAGAAGCCTAGAAAGAAACCTCAGGGAGGGAGGGAGAGGGGCTAGATAGATAGAGCCATTCGGGCCAGGGAGGTACCAAAACGGTACCAATAAAGGCGACTTTCGAAAGGAGTATAACCCGCCCCTTTGGTGCTTTCCTTTACTAATTAAAGGAAAGAGGACCTCGCCTATTTTCGGGGGAGAATTGCTAGCTGACTACGTGGTTTATCATCTGGGTCAGGGCCTCTAGTTACTCCCCCTTTAGTATTTGTGAAAATCCAATCCAACCAATAATTTAATAAAGCCAGAACTTATGATATATGGCTGGATAGAGGGTCACTCCCATGTCTGCTTAGTGAGTACATTAACATCTGAGCCTAGATCCAGAATGATATAGTCCATGTCGTAGTTTCCAATTTGTGCACTTAGTCGCAGTTCCCGTCCTGTTCTCTTTCTATGCTGTAACTGATTAATAGTCCTATCTGCGACAGGCTCTACTTTCTCTTTCTCTAACTGCTCCAAAAGGTTCTGTAATTATCCTAGTGCCCTTTCATCTCTTAATAAAGTCATACAGCTCTGTAAGAGAGTCTTCAGAGTACTTACCTTGCCTGCTAGTATCTTGGACTCTGTAAGATAAAATAGAGGAGGCATGTCATATACAGGAATATGACCATGCACTGGAGTTCTGGATGCCGAAGCTCCAGGGTCTGCAAATTCTCTTCCTGCTTCAAGGTAGGTCTCCTTCTCCTTTTGAGGATTCAATGCTGGTGCCCGACCTACTGCTTTCCTGATCCAAGCATCCTCTTGCTGCCTTCCTAAAGTAATTCTGTCATCCCCCGTCGCAGTTCCTCCCCGTGTCACTACTGCGACCTTAGGCTGTTCTGGTATCCTTTCTGCAGATATCTTCTGTACATTCTAGTTTCCATTCTGGTTTATCTTCTCCTGCATTTTGGCCATCAGTTTTGGACAGTCTTCAATAGGGTGATCAAAAGCATTACAATACCCACATATCGAGCAAGGATTCTGACAATCTCTAGCTAAATGACCAGGCTGACCACAATTATAACAGATAATATGTCCTCTCCCATACGGTCGAGCGGGTTCGTACCTCACCCCCTCTTCCTCGACCAAATCCTACTCTTCCTCGTCCTCTGAATCTTCCTCGTCCCTGACTGATTGTAGCCACCTGCTTGGTTATTAAACTGCGCACTCCCTTCCCCATTCTGTGCTTCTCCCTGCATTCTTTATGCATCAGCTGTTCTTTCCTTCATAAAGTCATAAGCTCTACAGTGCTTATCGTCATGTCATTATTTATAAATGACCCTTAACTGAGAGCAATTACTTTATATATGTAATTACGCTTTTTCCATTTTCAGTGATTCGTTATGCCGGCTGATGATTTCTTTATATATGTAATTATGCTAGATTCGGTGTTCGTCGTCATCCATGTTTATATATGTAATTATGCTAGATTGTGGTTTTCCAATATTATATATGTAATTATGAGAGTTGGTTTTTCTTATGGCTGCTTGGTGTGTCTGAGGCTGTTAAATGGCATCACACTTTGGGGAAGCGAGTAGTTGCAAAACCACCCATTAATTCATCACCAGTTTATGGAGAGGGAGCAGAGACAAAGACAGAGCCTGTTTCAAAGACATAAGGAGAAGCAATAGGGGCGGAAGCATCAAAGGCAAAGGCGTTATAGTAAGCATAAGAGGCAGAGCCAATTCCAGGCAATGAGGAAGCTGGTAATGCTGCTCCTTCCGCTTCTGCTGATTGAAATGTTGGTTCAACTTGGGATAGGGCTGTTGTTTGTTCTGCTTATGGGGATGCTGGAAATCCCGTAACTTACGCTGCTTGAAATGACCCTATTCCATACGGTCGAGCAGTTTGTACTGCACTCTCTTACTAAAAACTAACCTAACTAACTGGGGGCACGTGTTAAATAGAAAGGTAACACACTTATATTAAAAGCTGCGTTTCACGTATAACTGGTAAAAATGTAGTAATTAACACTAGCCCACCCTTCAAGGGCACGCGGGAAATAGAAATGGTAACACACTTATAATCACCACCTCTGGGCAGGGCGGATTCTCAAACTGGTCACGTACAAATTGGCACGGGCTTGATCTTCCTCCCATGAGTATATATTTTATGAGCTTTTATGAGTAGAGGTTTATGCACGTAGTATAGGTTCGATGAGTAGAGCATCCAATGAGTAGATGAGCAGAGCCCAGCAGGCACGGCTATGAGGCTGCCAATAGTCCAGTTCAAACCTTTCTATCATATCCTGACGCCCAGATTTGTTAGTCAATTTCCCACTTATTGGAAGTAAGGCCAGGATCAGGAAACATCTTCCCCAACAAATAGGCGATATAGACCAATTAGCTCTCTTTATACTCGATATTATATATTGTTACAATAAACTCCCCCTATAACGTCCCAATATGAGTACGAATTACATGCAAGCCACATTACCCAGTGCGCATTCAGTACGCCCAGGACACGTCACCCCAAAAAAGAAAAACAAAGTACGCTTTATCTCATTATAGCATTCCCACATCCGCCCAATACGCCCAGCATTTACCAGCTGCTAACTCCCGATAGATAAGAGGATGCAGCCACAGAGAAAGCACTTCAAACTAACTACTACTACAAATACAACAGCCCCTTATTACAATATAGGCATCTATTATTTGGACTTTATTCACTTGATGGAGTGCGGGTGGTACACCGGACAAATTACAGCACATATAGGTTGAGCTTAGGCGGTACACCGGGCGGGAACAAAACAGATCACATCGGCCGTCAGAGCGGGGCGTACAGTGAGGAGGCATTTTATGGATTCACTTAATTCAGCTCACATACCCAGCCAAGCTAATATTGAAGTTACATCGAGGTTCAATCTCACGGACCCATCAATGGATGGATTCTTATTGGCTTTCTTTTAACCAATGTATTCTTGGGTATTTTGGAACCAATGCACAAACAATGATCTTACTTACTATTGAGGTGCACAAATTAGAAGTGGTAAGTAATCGGATTGATAAAATAGTTTGAGGCGGGACGGGACTATGGACGGATACACTCTTGAGGGGACCCTTTGAGCCTCGAGTCATATACCATAGACTCATCCCTCCGCCATACAGACCCTTACCTTCTTGGGAGCTTAAAATCCTCCTCGGTAACCTCCTGAAACTCAGACACATACTGCCTTTGGACTTGTCTTTTAAAAACTATGTATCAGACCTACGTCTTAGGTGGGAACTGCCTTGGGGAATCAGACCCCGGCCCTGAACGCCCTTGGAAATTATACTTTTTTGGGGGACCTGGTAAATGCATAAGACCTACGCCTTGGTACCTGACACTATTTTGGTGGGAATAGCCTTTTTACCCCCTGCCTCAGACTTCTTTTGGAGCCCTCCTGACACTACTACTTGGGACCATACTTACACTCCTTGGATCTCAGACCTAACCTAACTAGAATACTCCATACAGGCTCTGACTTCACCTTTCAATCTGCATGAAGCCGAATTATGTCCTATTATGTATGTCCACTTTATGCTTTATGCTTTCTGTCCGTATGATTTCCTCTTTAAGTCTGGATTCCACTGTCCGATGCCCGCTTTCCTTGTATGCTTCCTTGTATGCCTCCTTTCTGCCTCCTGTCCACATTATGTCCGCTTCATGTCCGTTTCCTTCTGTTCGCCATAGTAATAAAGTAGTCAGTTTTCCATCCGTATTCTGTGAGCTTTATGTTCGCCATTGTTAGGAAGTTCGCCATACGCGGTCTGTTCGTCGCAGTCAGAAACAACAGCCCTGTACGCGGGGATAACACCTCTATCAGGACCAGTACCAAGATGCAAAACATTATATAAACATGCCTAACCTATACCCTAAACCTCTATATACTCTAACCTATCTACCTTTATTCTATAACTCTCTCTCTACCAATACTCTCTATATCTCTAGATCAATAGAAGTTCAGTTAAACTCAGTTCAGTTCATTACAAAAGAACTAGCGAATTTCCCACTTAAAAGCTAGGTTAACATAGAGGATAACTTTATAAGCCCTTTTCTCTAATCGCTTTACTGCTTTGCTCAAATAATCCGACCCACCTTATGCAAAGCCGTATTACAAATCAATGTGGCTTTAGCAAATTAATGATAAGAGAGAATGCGCGAATTCCGCTATCCACCAAAATAATAGTTTGCGAAACAAGCTTCATGCTAAAGGGCTCGACATGCGATGAAATAATGTCAAAGTTGCGCACCCATAATCTGAAGATTCGGAAAGTAAATAATCCCCCTCAAAGAGCTAGCTAGAAGGTAGAACCTTATTTTTTACTTACCCTATTACTTTCCTTCCCGTCCACATGTTTGTCTGCCTCCCCCCTGCCTGCCTTACGTTGGGGGTCAATCTGTTAGCTCCTTCCTTCTTTTTGACCCCCGCTCTCATAAGACTGGCAATAGATCAAATCAAATATAAATAACTCTTCCCTCGGTGGGCTTGGCTAACGGGTAAGTGCTTCTGTCGGACTTGTTGGACTTGGCTTCCTCCTTTTGTTGTTGAGAGGCAAAAGGCTCTTTCTTGGCAAAAGGTGAAAGGCATCTGTTTAACCTGGGTATGAAGGCAGAAGAGTAAAGGCTAAAGTTTCCAAAAAGCTAAAGAAAGGTTCCACCGATCTGTCGGACCTGTCCTGTTTAGGCTTTTAACTTGGCTTGGCTGGTGATGAAGGATCATTTCGTGTCATTAAGTGAAAGTATACAGGTATGAACAATTGTTTCCATATCGTTCGGTGAACTGGATGCCATCTCGTAGTTTCGTTCTTTCATAGTCAGTTGTTAACTAATGCGCAAGTGTATTAAAACCTATCTAATAATGTCCTGGGCGAATAAGTGAATAATCGGTGCACCTATACTCTATACTACTGGTTTGATGCAGCTACTTAATGTTGCTACTAGATGCCGGTACTCATTGCCGCTACTCGGTCCCAATAGTTTATCCCGGCGATCCAGGTTTAAATCACTCGATGCCAGGACTCTCTCTCTCCCGATAGTCAATCCAGGGAAGTTTAGACGCTGGTACTCAATGCTGCCAAATAAGAGGCAATGCCAGGTGTTGATCACTCGATGAAATAACTATTTGTAGGTGCTCGATCCAAGAGGCAATAAACAGTTGATCCAGTCGATCCCGCTACTCAATCTAGGTTTAAATCCGCTCAATACCAGTCATAGCTGGGCTTGGTTACTCCAGCTGGGATACTTGGAGCGGATACCAGTTATTAAAAAAGACTCTTTTTCTTTTTATTTTCACTTGCTAAATAGAAATTTCAAGTGGTTGGGGGCGGGCGATCACCTGCTTTTGAGAAGTCGCTGAGCCTATTTTATAATAATAACTTATATAATGCAAGTTTATAAACTGACCCATCTTACGTGATAGGCTTTACCACAAACAACTGCCAAATATTCTAGGAGAGACATTTGTTGATTTGATTCTATACACTTAGGAGTATTCCATAAAGGCAAGTTACAAATGATGATAATTCTGCTTGTAATTATGCTTGTACTGCTGCTACTGGGGATGCCAGTCGTGATACTGCTTTTCCTGGGAATGCTGTTCCTTCAATTGATGATCAAAATAATTCCATTTAAACTGATGCTGGGGATGTTCTACTTGTAGTGCTGCTGATGGTAGGGATGCTGTTGGTTAAATTGATCTTCTTATTTGAATGATCCGGGAACTGTTGCTTTTCCTGCTTGGGCTGGGAATATTTATGATCCTGGGACTGGGGCTGGAAATAATAATTATGCTTACGGTGGTACTGCTCTTGGGAATAATGCTCGTTCAACTGATTGAAATGAAAACATATAAGTCAATTTGGTTGGGTGTTAACTACGAATATAAGTAGGAAGGCAATTAGCGCATGCATGCTTCCTATATTTCTTTTACATAATTATTCCCGATGCAGGAAAGGTTAAAACCTGGCCCCATACCTCGCGCGCATACACGAACTCTTACTTATTAGGCTGGACGAGTGATGAGGACTCTGAGGGACTCTAATCTAGTGTAAGGGATAGTTTTTCTATATTTGCTTTAACCCAAACTTGGTGCCTTTACATATATAGGGGTGGTCCAAAAGTGAGGGCGATTAGCCACTGTCTGTTTCGTATATGACTCAAATGGTGAATAAACGTATGCTTTGTCATTCCTTCCATCCATTCCAGGTAGGAATCGGTGTTCCATATAGGTAAGTTTTGCGAGGGGTATGGGGGACCTAACTCTTTTCTTGGGTAAAGGAGCGTAGCCCCTCATTCATAAGTTGTTAAGAACTTTCTCCTTATTGTTGGTGGTTAAGGCTTATTACCTCCATCTCTTGGGTGTGGGAACTAGGACCCGAAGGGCCACGTATGAGGTACAAATGTTTGGGGTATATTTCTCTATGTTTGGTGTGAGATTCGTAAAGCCAGCAAGAATAAAGCAATAGAGAAGGCAGGTAGGTGTGACAACTAGAGTTTATCCCATCCCAATGGCGTCTTGTTAGCGTAAGTAATAAAGATACAACCCTTCGGCGAGCATCAAGTATTATAAATGAGCAGGCAGTGTGCGTCACCTAACCACAGTGCGGATCATTCCGTGCCGTACCGTGTCGTATTACCCGTACATGTTGGGTTTATGTGTAAAGTTGCAATGGTTCTATCTCCCTTCCCTCTGTTCTGTTGGTGCGGACTTATCTGCCTGCGGTAAGGACTTATCTAACGTATGTTGGTAACTTGAGTAAATAAGATATATAGATATAGAATATCACGTATGTGAACAACTTTACTCTCTCTATTCTGGTAGGATCATGGGTAACTAACGTGCCGTTCACCCGCAGCACATAGAAGCTGTTCACATAAGCCATTTGTTAACAGCACCTAATCATTCAAATAAAGAAACAAACCGTTCTTTCACTGCGAAAAATTCCTTCCTAGGTTATGGGGAATCTCACTCACTCCTTTGATGGTGGTTCCGCGTTTCCATGTATGTCTACTTACTTGGACTGTGGTGATCCGCCTGTACTAAAGATTAGGGTGCGCAGCGGATGAATATGCAATTTGGGTTGGTCCAGTTGATACAAAAAACTTCCAAATGCAATTTTGATAAATCAAATATGTGCGTTACGAGTTTTCTATTTATTTAGTAAATGTTCACCATTATGAATGGTGATTGGCTCTTACCTCGCCCCGTGTTTGGCTACGACGTTTTGGATCGACCGGAAAAAAACCCACCTGCACCAATTTAGAAATACTGCTGATAACCCTCACTCACTTGCCTTTACTTCACTGTGACCACTATAAAAACCTGCTTCACCAACCTGAATACTTACTTAATCTATGCCCTACACCTTACTGCTTTGCATCTGCTTCACATAGAGCCGTTGGTTGGTTAGTTTGTTTATTTGTGGGTTTTACCGCCTTCCATAAAGCAGTCACAGGCAGATCTTGAATCACATTTGCTTAAGCTTGGTAGCACTAGGACTATTCTGGCCGAGCTCAGGATATGATTCATCAATGTGAACCCACTGGCTGGGAATATACTACCTTTCTTTCTGTTTATGGCCTGCTGCTCTTTCTAGTTACCGACCTGAACAACTATTACTGGTCTCCCTATACCACTTTAAGAAATTGCTTCATGGGGACAGTGAGTCACAATCCCTTCTCTTATAAGCAGGTATCAGGACGGGTACGTGTGCCAGCCTTCCCTTATATTTCTCCCGGCATCCTAGTACGATGGAGTGCTACCCAACCTCTTATTAATCCAGGAAGGAATAGCTATAGGGGACGGCATCTATTAGAATACCTTACCTTTTTTCCAAACTCTTTACCCACCTTAATACCAATCTATTTTGCCCTAGACCACTTGCTTATGTTATGCCATAGATGGGATGCCCCAACAAACAACCTGTTGCTTCAACCAGGCAGTATCACTTATATTGTAGGGCCGCTCCACTAAAGAGATGACTTTATACCCTCCTGCTCAGCCCAGCATGCTAAATGAGAGTCAGTCCTATTTGGGTTGATGATGCAGAGAATTACAATGAGAATGTCCAGCAGATACTTACACTAGACAGAGCCATATTTTGAAGGATGAAACAGAAGATGACTTGATCAAAGGCTTTCTTAGCAATCCCCACTCATCCTCCCAGTCAATCTTTCAATTCATAAACACTGTTATGCTCACCTCTGATTCCGGAGATACTATTTTGAACCCACTGCCTGCATTCCCTTGCGAGATGGAAAAACCCACCAGCGTTCCTATTGAAATAGAGCCTGGGAAAACCTTGAGCATAAAAAACCCAGTTGTCTCCATTACAGAAAGAACGGTGGATTCATCTCTTGCGTTACCAGAAAGATGCTTTTGCATGGGAATATGCGGATCTGAAGGGAGGGCATTCACCCGGATCTCTGCACCTATCACATCTATATTCGAGATGATTGTAAACCTGTCAGGCAGCCCCAACGACGAATGAACCCAGCCCTAATAAACATAGTCAAGGATGAGTTACAAAAGCTCCTAAATGCCAACTTCATATTCCCTATTTCGAACAACCAATGGATATCCCCACTAGTGATCGTACCTAAAAGACCCCCTCTCTTTACACTATACCACCACCTATTTAACTTCTTTCCTTGCCAAAGTAAGACTTCTAGCTTTCAATATACCCGTCCATGTGTAGCCTAGCTTTCAATAAGTGGTGTGGCCCCGTTTTTGTCCCTCTCCCTAGCGAGGCAGAGTAGGCAGGCATCATGGCCGAAGTACAAATCCATCAAAGGCAGACAGGCAGAAGTTACACACACTATGGTTGCATAATATAATATATAACATGAGATTACATTGAGGAAGGGGTTAGACAAGAGCGCGGTTCCACTTGCTTGGCATATACAAGTCCATGGCAAAGAAAGAAAGGGTTCACCTCGGAGCTGACCTTTTAGCACAGACAGCGAATTCAGGCCGGGTGACTGAATGAAGGGTGGGTGGATACAGTAATAGGATATGTCTACAGTATGTGCAGCAAGCAAGAATCGTGATAGTTGTCTGGGTGGGCAGCTGTTCTCGCCCGAACTAGGCCTTTGGGGAGAGTGACCATTAGAAAGAAGGTCCAGGGGTCGTTAGAGTGAGTGTTAATCATCACACATGAATAAAGAGGCTGATAAGTCATCTTCATTTGGATGACAGTCAGGCAGGGGTGCTCAGCTGGTCGTCATCTTTTCGAGTGCGGTATGAGATTGGATGTGTTTTGTTTCCTGTCTAACAATGAATGGTGCCCACCCGCGGGCCGAAATGACATTTCAGATCTTCGTGCCAAGTTTAACTGGTAATTGTTATAATTGAAAGGTGGCATATTGATATGATAGAGAGTTCGAACGTGACAAGTGGAAATTTTTAGAGTGCGAAGGTTGCTGGGAAGGAGCCCACTAATAAGGGGAACAAGTGGAAGATAGATAGAGTGTTAGGTGGGCTTTATTAGTGCGGGTTCATATGCACATATAGAATAAATCAGGGGATATAGTTAGTGTAGTCAGTTAAGGTGCTCCACCTTACAACTTATGCATTACTTCGTGCAACTAGAAAACATCTGAACAATTGGATGGGATAGGATCGATACTCAGCTTGGATACCCCACTGGCTCTAAGCTGCCTGCTGGGCTACCCGGATGAGCCAATTCACTATCTATAATCCGCTGGCTATAATCCGCCTAATCCAATGGGCGGATGCTCTATTCCGAGAATTGACTGGGTGGGCTAGGCTCTAATCACTTGGCTGGAATACTTGAATCCGATGGGCTCCAATACACCGGGGCGGTTACAATATTCAAATGGACTAATAAGCTTTGCTATTATTTCTTATTGGTCCGTCTGCAGGACCCGCCTATAGGGAATTTGTCTGTTTCCGGTGGGAGCGAGCGCCTATCTCGCGGAGCTGTAGTCCGTCCGTATTTAGAATCCACACCACAAGCCTGGTCACACCAGACGGACACAAAAGCCTGGGGACAGTTTCAGATGGTAATCTTCCGGATAACCTCAAATTTCATCTTCCTGCCCTCAGCGGAAAAGAAAGAAAAGCTCTTATCGCCTGGGTGCTAATCGAATCGGAACAATAGTTACACCCCCCTTGTCCGGTTTCATTTCCCTGGCTGGCCTTCCTGGTTGTTCTAGCCCTATCGAGTAGGGAGATCTTTCAGTTTCATGACGTTCCTACCTACAACCTTATCCTGTCGAGAAGGTCTTACCTTGTTAATGCAATGCTGATCTGTCAGATATTTAGTAAAAGGTGGCAAAATTAGGAAATAGACAATTACCCGGTTGCATACATGGATCCAGTGTTACATACATGGTTGCGTACATGATCCAGTGATACATAGACAATTACCCAGTTGCTTGTTTGGTCAGCTCGCGAATCGAAGGGGCGGAGCCGCTCGACCATAAGGGAGAGGGATATTCAACACTTAGCCGGATGTTGCTGTGTCCGGATCGCATCGCCCACAACAGAGAGACTCGCTTTGCCCCGGATGTCTCTTGTTAAGTCAGCCAACCAGTTCGAGGGTTAAACCAGCCGTGAATGTGTCGCTTTCGGTCAGCCTGCCAGTCCGAGGGAGAGAAAAGACAACCTGCTTACTTTATTGCCGGACCAGGACCTCATTGCATCACATAGTGTGACCTCAGCACTTGGAATGTCATCGTGGGATCCAAGTGATTTTGCGACTGCTGATCGAGCACATGCAGCGCCCCCCCATTTTGAACCGGCCTTCCCAAACATATGTAACTCGCCCGGTGAAGTACAATTAGTAACTTGGCTGTCAAGGTACAAGAAGTGACTCGCATTTGAGGAGGTGTTCTATTTATGTTTGTCCAGCCTTAGTTCTGTGGATTCTAGGTTACCCACTAGTCGAGATAGAATAAGGTTACTTGCTCCTAACTTTTCGGATTCAAATTTCGGATAATAAGGTCCTACGGTGCTTGTCCGCATCGGGCAAGGTGCTACGCTCTTTCCCGACAAAGGAGGGGAAGGCAAATAAGAAAAATTAGAAGGTTTAGTATAAAGAGGTATGGGTTGGTAGTAACACATAGGTAGTGCAGGCGGTGGTTATAAAGGTAAATATGTTCGGTTGGAGATATTCTATCAGGTAAAAAAGAGTCTATAGAGCGCTCTAAAATGGCAATTGTATAAGTTTCTCTCTAATCTGGGTAACCACCATAAGTAAAGGTAAAAGCTGTAGCTTCTCCAGCAGCAGTGGGTGCCCAATTGTGAAATCAAGTTGGCTGGCGCCATACCCGAAATAAATAAGTTCCCCATGTATGTTCTCAACAGACGAGAAATAGAAGTACCTCATTGTTTACATACACGAGAGAGGAGATGTACCCTATAGCTCATACATACCTGAGAGAGTAAGGAGTTGTTGTACCCTATGTGCCGAGAGAATGGCTAGACCTGATGCTAGACCCACCCCGAGGCTGCTGGCTGGTTAGCAGCTTTATATCGCGTGCTAGCTAAATTTGTACGTTTGGACGGGAGCAGGCGTTGTCCACCGGACGGACGAAGGAAGATGGATTTGAAAAAGGTGCGGAGCTCTTTCCCGACAAAGGAGGGGAAGGATTTAGAACGGAATCTTCTTCTGTTGCTGCTTGTCGATACCTTTCACTCTTTACTTTTTTCATTTTATGTCCGGTAAGGCGAGGTGTAATTTATGGTGGCCCCCCGTCCCATAGGTGTGGGAGCTTGGAGAATTGAGTCTCGATAAGGGTCCGTTCTTCACGTGCTCCCGCAGATAAACGGATGGATATCGATACACCTTTGAAGGAAGGATCTTGCTTTCTTACGATAAACAGACCTAGGGATGGGAAAACCGATAGGACACAGTGAGTGCCACCTACCTGGTGATAGATATATGCATATTTCCGCCTGCTTGAGCCTAGAGCTTACTGTCCAGTAACAGTCCGTGTAAGGCACAGTAAGTACGCCCAGTCCGCTTCGATAGGTTACTTCATTTATATTCTCTTCTTCTCTCCCGGGTATGGCTGCTAAAAGTGTATGGCTATGATCGACTGGCTATGACTAGAGCTTCCGTGACTCTAGCTTCTAGAGCAATGACCCTCTAGCGAGGCAATGACTGGCTAGTCAAATTATTTATATATACAATGTCCGGCGTATTTAATATATCAAAGTTTCGTTTCTGCAGGTTCAAAAGGTCTGGGTTTTAGGTGGGGCTGCTATCTCTCTATTGGGGCGGGGGAGTTTGGATACGTTAACCAGGATAAGGATAGGCTTCTTACAAAACCTACCACCCCTTAGATAAATGGACGGGGAGCAACTAATGCTGATCGAGTGATACACGTATTTGTAGAAATGTCCAGAGGCAATTCACGCAATCCCAGTAATTCATGCTGCCAATACTGGTAGGTGTAATGTACTCATGAATGGGTTGTGATTCACTTTTTATGCCGGGAGGGCTGTGTCAGAAGTAAGGTTATCGTGTTTGAACAGTTCTCATCCCACACGCCCAGGAGGTTTCAATTACCTTGAGCCCCAGTATTACAGTAAATCCCCAGCTTTATACATTCAAGCCGCAGCCCCGCATGAAGTGAAATAAACATTATACTCCCCTTTCCATTCATACAAAGATATGCAACACGGATAGGGATAACAAGATTCTAGCAATATTATGGGCCTACAGGACAGCTTATAAAAGGACTACAGGTAAGACACCTTTTCAAATTGGTCTATGGACAAGAGGCCGTGGTGCCCTTACATTTTAAACAGCAGGTTCCATTACATTTATAATCAACAAAAGCTTGAATTTTAGTTCAATGTTAAAATTAACAACTGGCCCAATCGGCATGGCTGGGAGTATCTTACTTTATCCCACTAGGATACACATTTTTCGCATCGGGTGGGGGGACCATCCCGGGTGGGGGGACACAGTTCAATTAATAAATTGGACTTTTTCATCTTATTTATATACGTAATTTCGCGCGAACGAACACACTTGGAACGAGTACTTATTTTTCAATACACATTTGTTGCCATGGCAAAGCTTTTTAGCATCAACCTACCGGCCTCTTATATATTGCTGCTTTACGGGAAGGGCATTTACTGGCTGATATGGATCATCAGTCGGACCAGGGTCAATCGCTTCAATGGAACCAGTTGTGGGTGAGGAACAAACGAACCGCTTTCTTTTCTTTATTTACTATTGCCAGAACTTATGAGACACAACATTATCGGATCGATTCAACGAGGACCTTTTCGTAGCTTCCCTTGTTCCCCCTATTCTGGATGGATGGCATGGGATGACACAACCCTACCTTTACTGAAGTGTTACCATACCGGGCACCCACCATACGACCTATACCACTTGATGAATTAATCTTAGGGAGGTGTACAACTATAGACCCGGCATGGGAGGCATGGCATAAATATACAACCTTACCCTTACCCCTTCTTACTTCTGTGTTAACTACTTGCCTTATACCAATTGGATTAATTAAGCTCTTAGGCAAGTATGGTACAGCTATAGACCCGACATGGGATGGGATGGCATGGATCGCATGATACAACCTTCTTACCCTTTAGTTATGTTTTTACTCACTACCTGTCTACCTATAGACCTAGTAGACTATACCACTAGGATTAATGAATCGCTTAGGAGGTAGGTACTGCTGCTATTAACCCTTCTCTTATCACCTGGTATCAGGACGGGATCATCCAACCTTACCCTTCCTGTAGCCCCACCACCACATAACACCATCACCGTGTACACCCTTCTTAGACACACAGTTTTAGTATTTGCTTCTATATACGTAATTACGATGCGGAAAAGCGGTGCGAAGAGCGATTCTGACAAGGAACCAAGGCGCGTAGCGACTTAATACCCTGAATCCTGAGACTATTCCAGAAGAAGGAATCGATGGACAATGGATGGCAGGAAGAAGGATAGCTGGCTGGAGGGGATTAATTATATTATTGGCGTCTTTAGTCGCTCTTGCTGGTACGGCTAGCTTGGCTGGATGAAATAATTGTTAGGATCGCTTGCTTGGATTGTTGGCTGGCTTCACTCATGCTCTCATTGTTCGAGCCGGTTTCTTATTATCTGCCGCCTAAGCTGTCACCGTTGTCTCCAGCCTGTGGAGATAGAGTCCCTGTGCCTCTGATGAGGCCGTCGTTGCAGCCTCTGGGGTCATAGGCATCCAGGGTAGTGAAGTCTCCCTCCTGCGTGCGGGAAGAGAGGATAAGAGAGGAGATGATCTCCCGGTCAGTTGGGGCCCATAGGTTCGCGGTGCGAGGGGCGATTCGTTTTTGATGAACCACCTTCCTAGTTTCACGGCCACCCCGGACCCGATTGGGTTCCAAGCTACTTTAAGGTTCGAGATGCTTCATCGGACATACTTTTTTTTTCCGATCTCTCATGTCTCGGGTGAGTTTCGCTCCACTCCGTGCCTTCTGTTTCATATGCGAACTTGTCTGAAGACACCTTTTTATGGATATGATTATGACCCCGCCCGAGATCTTTAGGAGTAGATTTGCTGCACACCTAACCCCTCATATTTAGGATTTCATTCTTGATCCCCCCCACATTACGTTCATGTGCCCTCGGGTTCTGGTGGGGTGGCCTCACAAATAGACTAAAAGCCAATGACAGAGCTAGCTAGATCCCTTCCAATTTGAAATCCATAGCCGGTTTTCTTAATTAAGACTTGGAGCAACGATTATTAATTAATTAGTTGGGTAGGCGGAGCAAAGAGAAAAGATCTGGAAAAGCAAGGTAGCTACCTTAGTCCCTTTAGGTGGTAACAGGCGGGGACTATAGATATAGATGGGCACCGGATCCGGAACTGCTGCAACGCCTACCTAAGCAGGCACACGAATGAACACATCATTTCACCTATATATCCGTATACAAATAAGATATATAATTATATATCTAAGTTATTGGAAGTTGATTTGGATGACTAGATAGTGTACAGCCTATGAAAAAATCATGTTGCAATGTTGTGGCTTATGTTTTATCGATGTCGATAGTTGCAGATTTCCTTGAACTTTCATAAATGTCTCTTTTGTACACCTTTTGAAACCTTACTGAAGCATATTGCGTGTAAAGGAATATCGGTGGATCCTGCTAAAGTTGCAGTGATTTTCAATTTCACTACTCCGATTAATGTAAAGACATTACGTGCCACGTTAGGACATACCGGGTACTATAGGCATTTCATCCGCAACTACGCATCAATTAATGAACCCGTGGAGAAGAAGATACTTAATAAGTAGAAGGCTTTCTCCTGGACTAATTAATGTGATGTTGCTTTCAATATACTGAAGGATAAATTGGTAAGTGCCCCCATTCTAGTGTTTCCTAACGGGGATGTTTTATTTCATGTACATGTTGCTCCATCGGGCAAGACTCGCTTAAGATAAAATCAGAGCAAGTGTGAACCTGTGCAATGGCGTATGGAAGTCCTTTGAAAAGGTCCTCCCTCTCCTATCTCTATCTCTATGGTAAGCCCTTACCTGACAAGGAACGAAGTTGGGGGCATTTCGGGTAAGGCACGGAGTGTAAAAAAGTGAAGGTTGGATTCTATTCTGGAAGCACTGAACCTTGCTGGGTTTGTGGGAAGGAGTAGTGGCATTGAGAGGTTAGAAAGAAAGCAAATAAGAAAATTCATAAATCAGATACGAAGCATAATAAAAAGGTTTCATAAAGATGAAAAATAAGGGTTCGTAAAGAAGATCCCTCTCCTTTTAGTCGAGCGACTCCGTCCCTGAACCCACTAAATGTCTAAGTGGCACCAAGGTAAGTTTCTGGATGCTATTAAACCTTGTCCAAAACGTTCAGCAAACAGTAATCAGATGTCTACTATGGGAAAACAGGGAAAACGGGATGGGGATATATGTATCACTCAACCTTCCTGGTCCTCCTTTCAGGATCTGGCCTGAACGGTTCCTTCAGTCAGATGTATGTTTCAACTTGTTCGAACACGCTCGGCAAACAGTCATTGTGATAAGAGCCCCATCCAGATCCCTCAAAAGGTGAAGATGGGATGCTCCAATAATATTGAAAGGTCCTGGGTAAATGCCTCTCTCTAGATCCAGATTGATAGCCAGATCACAAAAGCTTTAAATAATCGATCGAGTAGCTTAAGTAGCACTAGCAGATTATGTTTTGTAGATTAGGTCGTTGTTGAACCAGTTGGTGAAGAAGTGGATTCTGTCGATGAAGTACGAGTTTTAGCACAAGTAGATCCTAAATAAGAGCTTGTATAGCCGGTTGTTTCTTACCCAGTAGCTTACCCAATAGTTGGCAGTTTACTCAGTCTATTCTGTAGCTATTTCATCAGTCTAAGTAGTCTATCCAGTCGCGGGAGAAGCATAGGTAATAGCATAAGCAGATCCATTCAATTAAGGTCCCTAAGGGTATAGGTGTAACTTTCATTATATATGAGATTATCCATAGTGTCTCAGATTTTCCTTGCCCTCAGAAGCGCAAGCACCGTAGGACCGGGCCCATAATGAAATGAAAGCCTTGTGTCCTGCAACGCCCGCCCGGGCCTGTCTTATTACATATGTAATCAACTTTTTTGAAATGCTAATATCTATCAAATTTGAAAAACCTACTATGATAGAGATACGGAGCCCGTCGTTCCCAAGCAAGATAAGCTAGCAATCCAAGCTAGGCCACCCGCCGTCAATCAATATCTCCAGTGAGGTAGGCAGGGAAGGCCAGGGAGGACTGGGCGTCGACACAAGGAAAGGAAAGTAAGAAGGTAAGTAAAGAAGGTGGTTCCGGTCGATCCTATTATTAATTATTTACTTTGGGGGGCTTATTAATTAAGTGGGGGGCGCAGGGAACATTATGAATGAATCGAGTTACCCATAGAAAAAATTGAGTTAGGGAACCCAGATGAGTCATATGCCTTCCCCCAAAAAAAGATTTTCTTTATCCAATGCGTGTTTAAGCAATAAGGTTTTTGATATTGACTGGACCCCCAGAGCTTATTCAGAAAATGGGATTCTATTTGTATCCGACCCTCATCTTCAGTTTAGTATTGCACGGGACTAGTCATCAGAAACTTCTTATGTATATGCTCCTGACCCCACCAAATCTATAGGAGTTTATTCTTGAGCACCCCATCACCCCGTGCCTCACTAAGGAGACATTTCACAATTAATTGAGTTACCTAATGACAAATGCGAGTTATCGCCCCAGGTGGGGGATTATTCTTCAGGTGCAATCCATTGATAGGACTGTCCAGGGGGACACCATCGGGAATGCCAGT